>ENA-ORRA01001223-ORRA01001223.1-human-gut-metagenome-genome-assembly--contig:-NODE-1223-length-18165-cov-2.391607_pt1 | contig 18165 bp, 13 predicted proteins | sample MGYA00242169_ERZ509122 | MGnify/ENA primary metagenome ERZ509122 (study PRJEB26280, sample SAMEA2338650) | human gut metagenome | biome: human gut; feature: human-associated habitat; material: faeces...
AAGCCATTGTATGTATGTGGCGATCTGACTATGACGGGTAAGCAGGTACAACCGATGGGACCTTTGTCTTTTGAAGAGCTGGTAGACATTTATAAGGAGCAGACAGAGGCGTTAGTTGACGCAGGTGTGGATTTTTTGGCTGTCGAAACGATGATGAGCCTGCAGGAGTGTCGTGCAGCGGTGATTGCAGCGAAAGAATGCTGTGACTTACCGATCATGGTGACACTTACCTTTGCAGAGGATGGACGTACTTTGTTTGGAACGGATCCGGAGACGGCTGCTCTTGTGCTTACTACACTTGGAGTGGATGCGTTAGGTGTGAACTGTTCTACAGGACCGGATAAAATGTGTGATGTAGTACGCAAAATGCGTGCATATGCGGACATTCCATTGGTTGCGAAGCCGAATGCCGGACTGCCGCAGCTTGTAGATGGAAAGACCGTCTACGAAATGGAAGCACCAGAATTTGCGGAAGAAATGATGGCGTTGATCGATGCCGGAGCCGATATTTTAGGTGGCTGCTGTGGTACAACGCCAGAGCATATCCGTTTGCTCACTCAGAAAATACAGCAGAGTGGACGGATGGATGAGGTGTCCCATCTGAGCAGAAAGGGTAAGGTGGTACGTCGTGCCCTGTCTAATGAACGTGTGACTCGTCCGATCGACTTGGACGGACCGTTTATGGTGATCGGAGAACGTATTAACCCGACAGGTAAGAAAGCATTGCAGGAGCAGCTTCGTGCCGGACAGCTTGACCTTGTTACGGAGATGGCAGAAGCACAGGAAGAGGACGGAGCAGCAATCCTGGATGTCAATATGGGAATGAATGGCATTGATGAAAAAGAGATGATGCTTAAAGCGGTGAATGAGCTTACGATGGTGAGTAATCTGCCGTTATCCATTGATTCGAGTTATGTAGATGTGGTTGAGGCAGCGCTTCGTATCTATCCGGGCCGTGCGTTGATCAATTCGATCTCGCTGGAGCCGGAGAAGTTTGAGAAGCTGATCCCAATCGCCAAGAAATATGGTGCGATGTTTATTTTGCTTCCACTTTCAGAAAAAGGTTTGCCGGAGAATCTTGATGAGAAAAAGGAGATTATCCATACGATATATGAAGAGGCAAAACGCCACGGGTTATGTGGCGAGGACATTGTAGTAGATGGCTTGGTGGCAACGATCGGCGCCAACCGCAATGCTGCGATCGAAACGTTGGAGACGATCCGATATTGCAAACATGAGCTTGGTCTGGCAACGGCGTGCGGACTTTCTAATATTTCCTTTGGATTGCCGGAGAGACTTTTTGTGAACAGTTCGTTTATGGCATTAGCGATCGGACAGGGACTGACGATGGCGATCGCGAATCCGTCTCAGGATTTGTTAATGCATGCGGTATTTGCGGCAGATCTGTTGATGAATAAACCTGATGCCGATCTGCGTTATATCAATCGCGTGTCCGAGCATAAGATCTCCGTTGTGTCCGGAGAGGTCGATGCTGTACAGACAACGACGAAAAAGAGTGGATCCGGATCAAAGGACTTGATTCCACCGGAACATGAGGGGGATAAGATTTTTGAGGCGGTTGTAAAGGGCCGCAAAAATAAGATCGAAACTTTGGTGCAGGATGCTTTGCAAAGTGGAATAGATGCACAGAAAGTGATTGACGAGAGTTTGATCCCGGCGATCAATCATGTCGGTGTGCTCTTTGATAAGCAGATATATTTTCTGCCCCAGCTTATTTCGAGCGCAGAGACGATGGAGACAGGTATTGGCGTGGTAGAGCCGATCCTTGCAGCCAATCGGTCTAGTGAGCCGCTTGGAACGATCGTCATTGCAACAGTGGAGCATGACATTCATGATATTGGTAAAAATCTGGTTGCATTGATGTTACGTAACTACGGATATCGTGTGGTGGATCTGGGTAAAGATGTCCCGGCGGAGGATATCATACAGGCAGCTATTCGTGAAAAAGCAGATATTATCGGGCTTTCTGCACTTATGACAACGACGATGATGGAAATGAAGAAAGTAGTGAATATGGTTCGTGAGCAGAATCTTCCGGTGAAGGTTATGATCGGTGGAGCCGTTATCACACGCAGCTTTGCAGATGAGATTGGTGCAGAAGGTTACTCTAAAGATGCACAGGAAGCTGTTGTGGAAGTTGCCAGACTTTTAGGAAGATAAAAGAAGGCAGGAGTAATTTGATGGAAAGGTATGGTGAGTAGCGGATGGAGCAGACAAAGATCGATATTGTGATACCCGTATATAAACCGGGAAGTGAATTTAGTGATCTGATCAAGCGTTTAATGCATCAAACAGTTGTCCCGGAACATATTTTTATTATGCAGACGATCCGGGATGAATCAGAGATAATGGTACAGTCTATGGATGAGCGTATCCGGATCATACCCGTGATGCAGTCTGAGTTTGACCATGGCGGCACGCGTGCGTTAGGCATGGACAAATCTACTGCAGAGTTTGTCTTAATGATGACGCAGGATGCAGTTCCGGCAGATGAGCATCTGATAGAGAATCTGCTTGCCTGCATGGAGGATGCTTCGGTAGCTGTTGCTTATGCGAGACAGCTTGCCCGTCCAAATTCAGGGCGAGTGGAACGTATGACGAGAATCTATAATTATCCTGCACAGAGCCGTATTAAGAGTGAGGATGACAAGAAAGAACTCGGTGTAAAGACATATTTTTGCTCTGATGTATGTGCCCTGTATCGTAAGTCGTATTATGAGCAGGTTGGCGGATTTGTGCAGCCAACGATTTTTAATGAAGATATGATCATAGCATATATGATGATGCAGGAAGGATATCGTGTTGCATATTGCGCAGAGGCAAAAGTGGTGCATTCTCATGATTACACGTGCAGGCAGCAGTTCGCCAGAAACTTTGATCTTGGCGTATCTCATAAGCAGTATGCGGAGGTGTTTGCGAAGGTGTCTTCGGAAAAAGAGGGCGCAGGATATGCAGCGAAGACCGTGAAAATGCTGTTAAAGGGTGGACATGTATGGGATGCTTTTTATTTCTGCGTACAGTGCGGATGCAGATTGATCGGATATCGTCTAGGTCTTGTATATGATAAATTACCGCGTCGTGTATTAATGAAGTGTACAGGAAGTGCGTGGTATTGGAGTTAGGGCAACATTTCAAAAAGCGGGGAGGATGGATCATGGATCACATTCAAATTAAGGAATTAGAAGTATTTGCCAATCATGGAGTACTGAAACAAGAGAATGAACTGGGGCAAAAGTTTGTTGTATCAGTAGATCTTACTGTTGATACAAGCAAGGCAGCCGAATCGGATGATATAGAAGATGCTGTTAATTACGTAGAGGTAGCGGAACTGATCCATTCAGAGACGAAACGCAATACGTTTCAGTTGATCGAGCACCTTGCCGGACACTTGGCAGAGCAGATCTTATTAACATTTCCGTTGGTGAGGTCATTGTCGCTTCGGATAGATAAGCCATGGGCACCGATACGACTGCCGCTTAAGACGGTTTCTGTAGAGATTCAAAGAGGATGGCATACGGTATGCTTAGGAATTGGTTCCAATATGGGGGATAAGCATGCTAATCTGGACCAGGCTTTGGAAATCTTGGCAGCAGATGAGCATAATCAATTGGTAAAAGTATCAGATTATATCGTGACGGAACCGGTAGGCGGTGTCGAGCAGGATGATTTTTTGAATGGTGCGGTTGTTATGCAGACATTATATACACCTCAACAGATTTTGGATCAGATTGGAGTCATTGAGAAGAAATTAGATCGTGTTCGAACCATTCATTGGGGACCGCGAACGATCGATGTGGACATATTATTGTATGATGATGAGGTCGTTGTAGAAGAGAATCTTATCATTCCACATCCGGAAATGTGTAATCGAAGATTTGTGTTGGAACCGCTTGATCAGATCGCACCATATCGGGTACATCCGATCTGCTCAAAGACAATTCACGAATTGTTGATGGCACTTGATCAGTGAGAGAAGATGATTTTATGCTGTTGATGGCACTTGATTAGTCATTTCCGGCATGGTATTCTTATAGAGGTGGGTAATCGTGGTTTTGAAAGGGAGAGTGAAGAATGGCAGCAAGTTCCAAACATCATGTACGGAATCGGATCTTAGGGGGTCTTGGGGCGGTGATTTTGGTTGTTGTGGGATTATTTATGTGGCAGAAGACGAAAGTACAGCTATATGATGATCCGAATACGACAGGAAATACGGCAGGAAATCTGCTTAACGGGGGTAAGTTTTGCGAGGCAGATGGCAGGATCTATTATGCTAATCCGTATGATAACGATTCTCTCTATGTAACAGATGATAAATTACAGAAAAGCACGAAATTACATGGAGATACAGTTAGTTATTTGAATGTTGCAGGTGATTATATTTTCTATACAAGACGTAATGACCGCAAGAGTGTTACCGGCGGTAATGTGTTGGCATTAAGTAAAACGGGATTGTTCCGCTTAACGACCGATGGCAAAAATATGGGTAAGCTGTATGATGATCCGACACAGTCTGTGTGCTTATACGGAAACTATCTGTATTATCAGCATTACGATGAAAAAAAGGGATTGCAGTTAAATGCAGCTAAGATGGACGGCTCCAGCGATGAATTATTGTTGGATGAGGGAGTATCGCCGTATTCTATTTCGCAGGGCGTTATGTATTATACAGGTTATGACAAGGATCATAACATACATACCATGAATATTAACGGTTCAGGTGAGCAGACAATTTACAACGGTAATTGTACTTCATTGATTCGGGCAGGAGAGCATTTGTATTTTATAGATATGTCACAAAATTATGCATTAGTACGTGTGAATTTGGATGGATCTGATCCTGTCACGATCGTTTCAGACCGCTTGGCGACATATAATGTGGATGAAAAGGAGAGTGCTGTATATTATCAGGTAGATAATGGAACGAGCAATGGATTGTATGTAAAGGATTTAGAGGGTGGAGAAGTGCGTAAGATCGCAGATGGCAATTACAATTATCTGCATCTGACAAGTAAGTATTTGTTTTATGAGACATATGATGGAAAATCTGTCTATGTGATGGATCTGGGAACGGAGCAGGAGAAACCGTTTCGGGCACCGGTAGGCAAGAAAACATCAAAGTAATAAAACGGTAGGCAAAAAAACATCAAACGAATAAATAAATGAAAAGAGGATAAAAGAATGATTCAATTACCAGCAGTCTTTAGCAGTCACATGGTTTTGCAGAGACAGAAAAATATCAGCGTATGGGGAGACAGTGATGCAGAGTCGCTTAAGATTACTTTGGCAGACAAATCTGTGAGTGTGGTTCCGGAACAGGGAAGGTTCCAGGCTGTTTTACCGCCATTTGAGGCAGGTGGACCATATACACTGACGGTGCAGTCTCAGACAGAACAAGTGGTATATGAAGATGTTATGATCGGCGAAGTATGGCTTGCCGGCGGTCAGTCCAATATGGAGCTGGAGTTGCAGGATAGCAAAAACGGCAAGGAGATCGTTCAAAATATACATAATGATGGAGTACGCTATTATTATACTCCAAAGGTTCCGTATGTAGGGGATAAGTTGGAAGAAGCAGAAAAGGAAAGTGCATGGGATCTGTGTACGCCGGATAAGGCAGGACGATGGTCAGCGGTTGCATATTATTTTGCAGATAAGATCGCGCGAGAGACAGGGGTAACCGTCGGCATTATTGGCTGTAACTGGGGCGGAACGTCTGCTTCCTGCTGGGTGAGCCGTGAAGCGTTGGAAGGAACGCAGGAGATCAAAGAGTATATTGATGATTATGATGCAATCATTGCTGAGCAGGATCCGGAGGAATATATCAAAGCGCGTGAGGCATATCTTGTATATCAGGCAGAGTTTGACAAAAATGTAGGGAAATATTACGAGACAGCAGAGAACCCGACTTGGGAGGAGGCATTGCGTCTGTACGGTGAGAATCAATATCCGGGACCAATGGGACCACGTTCAGAGACCAGACCGTGTGGTTTGTACGAGTCGATGCTGCAAAGAGTTTGTCCGTATACGTTACGTGGATTTTTGTATTATCAGGGAGAGGAGGACGATCATCGTCCATACCGCTATTACTCCTTGTTATCAGCGCTGATCCGTCAGTGGAGAGGCGATTGGAAAGATGATACGTTACCGTTTATGCTGGTACAGCTTCCGATGTTCCAAAATGGAGGGGGGGAGCCGGATTACCAGAACTGGCCATTTATTCGAGAGGCACAGATGCGTGTGTTCGACACGTTCAAGCATACCGGGATTGCGGTGATTCTGGATAAGGGTGAGTTTGGCAATATTCATCCGACAGAGAAAGACAGCGTTGGTGAGCGTCTCGCTTTGCAGGCAATGTATGAAGTGTATGGTTTATGCACGAAAGAAGAGGCGTTTGGCCCGATGTATCAGTCTTACCGCATTGAGAATAGTGCGATGATTGTATCATTTGCCCATGCGAAGGGACTACATTGTACAGAGGAAACTTTAACCGGTTTTGAACTTGCCGGTAAAGATAAAGTGTATCATGAGGCGAAGGCAGTTCTAAAGGGAGAAGAAATAGAACTGACTTGTGATGAGGTGAAAGAACCTGTATACGGAAGATATTGCTGGACTAATTATCGACCGGTAACGTTGTTTGGACAAAACGGCATTCCGGCAGCACCATTTCGCACTTCTCGTGAGGATGGTGCAGTTGCAACCGGCAGCCGTAATGGGTTTGATCCCGCAAAAGCATAGGAGGAACAAAGATGATAGGATGGATTATTGGAATAGTTGTTGTACTTTTGATCGTTTGTTGGGTGATTGGTACATACAATGGGCTGATCAAAGGAAGAATTGTTGTAGATGAGGCATTTGCAACGATGGATGTGTATCTGAAAAAACGTTATGATCTGATCCCAAATCTGGTGGAAACAGTCAAAGGATATGCTTCGCATGAGAAAGAAACATTGGAAAAGGTGATATCGCTGCGTACCGGCAGTTATGACGCAATGACACCAGAGGAAAAGATTCAGAATGGTGCACAGATCTCTAAAATGATACCACAGATCATGGCAGTGGCAGAGCAGTATCCGGATCTGAAAGCAAATCAGAATTTTATGGATCTGAGTCATAACCTGAATGAAACAGAGGATGATATTGCAAATGCAAGAAAATATTATAACGGTGCGGTGAAGCAGTACAATATGAAAGTACAGATGTTTCCGGGAAGTTTGATCGCCGGTCTGTTTCATTTTGAGACAAAGAAGATGTTTGAGGTTGAGAATGCTGTTGAGCGGCAGAATGTGCAGGTGAAATTTTAGTGGTGGAGAGCATTTGGAGAAAAGGAAAGCTTTTTGGCTTTATGTTGCTTGCCGGGATTTTGCTGATGGCAAAACCGGCTTTGGCAGACTCTTATTATCCCTACGAGATACAAGGATACGATGTCACAGTTAAAGTTGGTAAGGATAATGTGTATCATGTTACGGAGAGGCTGCAGGTGAACTTTAACCAGGCGAGACATGGTATTTACCGAGACATACCGGTTATCAATAACGTAAGTCGCGAGGATGGATCAACTTCCCGTATTCAGGCGCGCGTAACGAATATCAAAACCTATGGTGAAAAAAAGACCGTAGGCCGAGAGGGTTCTTATTGCCGTATTCAGCTGGGAGATAAGAATAAGACGCTTGTTGGCGAGCATATGTATCACATTTCTTACGATTACAATATGGGGAAAGATGTACGTAAAGGGGAAGATGAGTTCTATTATAATATCATTGGAACCAGTTGGGATACAACGATCCAAAATGTTACCTTTCATATCATGATGCCGGAAGATATTGACGAAAGTAAAGTCGGTATGGCATATGGTGAGAGTGGTTCGACTAATAATGAGGGACTGCAGTATACGATCAATGGCAAAGTGATGGAAGGATATGTAGATCCCTCCATTATCTTAAATCCGGGAGAGGCAGTTACAGTCAGAATGGTCTTACCGGATGGATATTATGATCAGGTCAAACAAAGGATCTGGCCGGCGCTGATCAGTATTTTGTTGTCCTTGGCAGCAGCGGGTGCAGCATTTCTGCTTTGGTGGAAAGTCGGACGGGATAATGTGGTAGTGGAAACGATACAGTTCCATCCGCCAAAGGAATTCAATAGTGTAGAGGCAGCCTTTGCCTATAAGGGCAAGGTGGATGCGAATGACGTTATATCGTTGTTAGTGTACCTGGCACAAAAGGGTTATATAGAAATTGTTGAAGGGCAGAAGGGCCTGTTTGGAAATCAGGATTTTACGATCCGCAAATTGAAAGAATATGATGGAAATAATGCGATAGAACGGGCATTCATGAAAGGATTGTTTCGTGGCTTTGATATTACCAATAAAGATCAGCTGAAGGATAAATTCTACAAGACGGTGAATAAGATCTTGAAAATGGTAAATACAAAGCAAAATAGACAAGTGTTGTTTTATGCCAATTCCATTAATAAGCATTTGATCTGTTATGCGATGATGGCGGGGATTTTCTTTTTAGCAACGTATCTGCCGATATATGATTATACATACAATGCGACATTTTCACTAACAGTACCGATCATGTTTGGTTTTGTGCTGGCATTTATTATTCGGACGATCTTTAGTTCAGAGACGATCTTTAGTAAGATCCTCAGCGTTGTGATGTCGATCGCTATGATCAGCGGATATTGCCTGGGGCTGCGTAATGTTGTGTTCTATACACCGACAATTTATCGGATCGCCTTTGTGTTGGCGATCATCGCATGTGGTGTGATCATGTTCTTTGATCATTATATGCCAAAGCGTACAGAGTATGGCACAGAGGTTTTGGGACGTTTACAAGGATTTCGGACATTTTTGCAGACGGCAGAAAAAGATCGCCTGGAGACTATGGTAGAGCGTGAACCGCAGTATTTCTACAATATATTGCCGTATGCATATGTGCTTGACGTGTCGGATATATGGATGGAGAAATTTGAATCTATTGCGATCGAACCACCGCAATGGTATTCATCTCATGGGCATTACAACACGTTTGATACAGTGCGGTTCCATCATTTCATGAATACGACGATGCGGTCTGCCACAGCGGCAATGACGTCCACGCCAAGCTCTAAGGGAAGTGGAGGTTCTGGCGGCGGTCATTCCGGCGGTGGTTCCGGCGGAGGCGGCGGTGGATCTTGGTAAAGATCTTTCAAAATAAAAAAGCCTTTTCAAAATGATTTCTCATTTTGAAAAGGTTTTTTGTTTTCTTAATTCATTTTACACGGTTTAAACACCTATTTATAGAAATTTACTTGTCGAGGCTCTTCATTGTCGGGAACAACAACACATCTCTAATTGCCGGTGAGTTTGTCATCATCATAACCATGCGGTCAATACCAAATCCAATTCCGCCGGTAGGAGGCATACCAATGCTCAAAGCATTCAAGAAGTCCTCATCGGTGTGATTTGCTTCATCATCACCGGCTTCGAACGCTTTCTCCTGTGCCTCGAAACGCTCTCTCTGATCGATCGGATCATTCAACTCAGAGTATGCATTTGCCATCTCCCAGCCGTTCATAAAGAACTCAAAACGCTCTACATAATCTGGATTGTCCGGTTTCTTCTTAGTCAGAGGAGAAATCTCGATCGGATGATCCATGATAAAGGTTGGCTGGATCAAATGCTCCTCTACATATTCCTCGAAGAAGAGGGTGAGAATGTCACCTTTTTCATGACGATCCTCGTATTCAATATGATGCTCATCTGCCAATTTCTTAGCAGCGGCTGTATCTGCAACTTCGTTGAAGTCAACATTTGCGTACTTCTTAACCGCGTCTACCATTGTGATACGCTCAAACGGTTTGGACAGATCCATTGTATGCTCGCCGTAAGTAAGCACCTCCGAACCGGTTACTTCCTTTGCAATGTAACGATACAGGTTCTCTGTCAGATCCATCATGCCGTGATAGTCTGTATATGCCTGATATAACTCCATCAACGTGAACTCCGGATTGTGTCTAGTGTCCAATCCCTCGTTACGGAATACACGGCCGATCTCGTATACACGCTCCATGCCGCCCACGATCAATCTCTTTAAGTACAACTCCAAAGAAATACGAAGTTTTAAGTCTTCGTCCAATGCATTAAAGTGTGTCTCAAATGGTCTTGCGGCTGCACCACCGGCATTGGAGACAAGCATTGGGGTCTCAACCTCCATAAAGCCCTGTCCATCCAAATAGCGGCGAATGCTGCTGATCACCTTGGAACGCTTGATAAAAGTATCTTTAACGTCTTCATTCATGATCAAATCGACATAACGCTGACGATAACGAGTATCTGTGTCAGTCAGTCCATGATATTTCTCCGGAAGGATCTGCAGACTCTTAGATAATAGCGTAACTTCCTTCGCATGGATAGAGATCTCTCCGGTCTTTGTCTTAAAGACAAATCCTTTGATACCAAGAATATCTCCTACATCATATTTTTTGAAATCCTTATAGGAATCCTCGCCAATGTCATCTCTAGCGACATATGACTGAATGTTACCCTGAAGATCCTGCACATTACAGAAAGATGCCTTACCCATGACACGCTTAAACATCATACGGCCTGCCACTGACACTTCTTTTCCCTCTAATGTATCATAGTTATCTTTGATCTCCATAGAATGATGTGTAACATCATATTTTGTAATAACAAAAGGATCCTTGCCTTCTGCCTGTAAATTTGCTAATTTTTCTCTACGAACTTTGAGAAGCTGGTTGATATCCTGCTCCTTCTGTGGTTTCTTCTGCTGCTCAGCCACGATCTTAGCCCCTTTCTCTTATATCTATCGACGATTTCTGTATGCAGATTCTCTTGTTTCTGCAAGTTCATGCTATCATACAAAATCTATTATTTCTATATTTTAAGGATCTCGTATTGCATTTATTATTTTTGAATCTCAAGGATCTCATATTGCAATACAGTTCCCTTTGGTGTTTCAACATCAACAGTCTGACCTGCTTTCGCACCGATCAATGCGACACCAACCGGAGACTCATTGGAAATCTTACCACCAAGAATGTCTGCCTCCGTAGAACCTACGATCTTATACTGCATCTCTTCTCCGGAAGAAAGATCTTTGATGCGAACTGTAGAACCAATGTTGATCGCATTAGCATCAACATCTTTGCTGCTGACAACCTCTGCATTTTTCAAGATCTTCTCGATCTCTTCAATACGGATCTCAATATCTCTCTGCTCATCTTTCGCTGCATCATACTCGGCGTTCTCGGACAAGTCACCCTGTTCTCTTGCCTCTTTAATCTTTGCTGCAACTTCTTTACGTCTATTTACCTTTAAGTCCTGTAATTCATCTTCCAGTTTTGCAAGACCTTCTTCGGTCAAGATGTTTTTCTTTTCTGCCATGATATCCTCTTTTCTGCGTGCGTATTTTCTTCGTAATCAAATTGTTACCGGTGCCGGTCACATCTATCATCTGCGCTTCGCACGCTGTGCACAGATGGAATTTATATGCCAGCACACACTATCATGTAATTATAACACAATCTTGCGCGTTTTGACAATGATGTTTTTAAGATACCGAAAACAGATTTTTGAATGAATGATGTATAGTGGCAAATTTGTCGGCTTAGAATTAGTTCACCATATCACATTTATTCTGTGTTATACTGTGTTATAGATTTGGAAACTATGGAAAGGGGATGAGTGTCATTGAGCAGGAAAAAAATCAAGCAGATGGGAGCCGTGGCTTTACTAGTTATTCTGATGTTTATTATGGGATGCTTTTTTATAAAAGACGATAAAGTAAAAACATCAGAGAAAAATGATTATGGGAAAACATTAGAGAAAAATGATTATGGGGTGTTTCTGAATGCGGACGCCTCATCTTTGGAACGCTTTAAAAAATATGATCTGATTGTAATTGATGCGCAATATTTTACAAAAAAGGATATCGAATCGCTCCATCAAAATGGAACAAAGGTATATACGTATCTAAATATTGGATCTGTTGAAAACTTCAGGGAATATTATAAAACTTACGAGAAGTTTACAATTGGCAAGTACGAGCATTGGGATGAAGAAAAATGGGTGGATGTGTCTGTCCCGGCATGGCAGAAGTTTATAGAACAGCTTTCTAAGAAACTATTTGAAAAAGGTGTTGACGGTTTTTTTATAGACAATTGTGATGTATATTATTATGCTCCGCGCAAAAGTATTTTTGAGGGTCTTACAGCGATTTTGCAAAACATTATGACATTAAAAAAAGCGGTCATCATCAATGGTGGGGATACATATGTGACAGAATATAGAGAACGCTATGGGGCTGTTGATCATATTATGACAGGTGTAAACCAGGAATCTGTGTGGAGCGGTATCGATTTTGATAAAGGGACATTTAATGAGCAAACAAGGGAAACACGGGAGTATTACAGCAAATATTTGGAAGCTTGCAAAGCAGACGGAATGGAAGTATATCTGTTGGAATATACAACCGACGAAAAACTGATCCAAAAAATAAAAAAATACTGTAAGGAGAAGAACTTCCATTTTTATATTTCTAATTCTCTAGAACTTCAATAATGGTTATACAACAAGTGCTCCAAAGATAATATTCTTATTTATCATATGGGTGGGCATATAATGAGAAAAATATTGTAGAGGGAGGAGAAAAGGATGGAGCAAGAAATTAGAAACGCAGACCTTTCAGATATGATGTGTGATCTGCTTTATCTGTTAGGGTGTGGTGTTAATGAGAAAATGCCTGCGAAGGCTTATATCAAGACATTTCAGGAAGCATACGACGAAGACAAAATGCAGATGATGTATCGATTTAGCAAGGCTCATTTTGTGGAAGCACTTACCGGAACCGTGCTGAAAAAGGCTGGCGTGAAGCTTCCGACAGAGTGGGAACAGAGTATTGCCAAAGCAATCCGTAAAGTGATCTTATTCGATCGGGAACGTGCAGAGATTTTTTCTTATATGGATGAGCAGAGAATCTGGCATATGCCATTAAAGGGCGTGATATTAAAAGAGTTTTATCCGTCCATCGGCATGCGGCAGATGTCGGACAATGACATTTTGTTTGATAAAGACTATGCGAAGCAGATCCGGGATTACATGATAAGCCGCGGTTATGAGGTCGAAGTTTTTGAGCAGGGAAATCATGATGTCTATGAAAAAGAACCGGTTTATAATTTTGAAATGCATACTTCACTTTACGGAGCGGGTCATCACAATGAGTGGATAAGCTATTATGACAGGATCAAAGACCGTCTGCGTCCGAAAGGAAATCGATCCGAGTATCGCTTTACGGATGAGGATTTCTATGTATATATTATGACGCATATGTTCAAGCACTTTGATGGAAGCGGTACAGGGATCCGTTCTCTATTGGATCAATATGTGTATTTGAATCGGCTGGAAGATTCCCTTGATTTTCCTTATATTGACAAGCAGTGTGAGATCCTTGGTATTGCAGATTTTGAAAAAGAAAATAGGGATCTTTGCAAGAAAGTGTTCCGAATGAATGATACCCTCGCAGAAGAAGGGACGGAAAGATTTCGTCACGCTCTTACACCGGAAGAGAGTAAGCTGCTTTATTATTATATGACTTCCGGAGCATATGGTACGACAGAGCGCAGAGTAGTAAACAGCATGTCTCAGCATCGGAAAAAAGATGGAAGTATTTCAAAAGCTGCTTATATAATAAAACGACTGTTTCCGGGGGAAGAGCAGTATGATTATTGCCCGGTACTGAAAAGACATCACTGGCTTCTGCCGTTTTACTGGGTGTACCGGGCTGTCCGGATGATTTTCAGTAAGGAGAGGAGAAGCAGGACATTCCAAGAAATAACTATTGTGAAAAAAATCCGGCAGGATCAGTAGGAAAAGTGTTGAATAATAATGGACAAATGATGAGCGAATGATGATCATTTCCCCCTATCCGATATTGACAAGACAATAATCTTTCAGTATGATTGAGACAGTGAGTATCACGGAAAGGGTTATTTTATGAATGAGACACAGATAAAAAGCAGTATGAAGGATAACAGACGAAAAGCAATTATCAATGCTGCGTTTCAAATTTTTGTAGAGAAGAAAATTGAGCCGGTCAGTATGGGAGAGATTGCAGAGGCGGCAGGAGTAGGACGTGCGACATTATTCCGCTATTATCCGAATAAGCTGGAGTTAGTGATCGCGGTGTGTGCTGCCAAATGGAAAGAGTATCTGGATGCACTGGATGCGAAGCGTCCGCTTACATCGATTGGAGATATTCCGGCAATTGATAGGTTTACTTTCACGCTGGACAGTTATATCGAAATGTACCAGCATCACAAGGATTTATTGCAGTATAATGACAATTTCAACCATTATGTTACCCATGAGGGAGTAGAGGAGAAACAGCTTGAGGAGTTTCATGCATCCCTTTATTCGGTCGATACGAGACTGGAATGGATGTATGAGAAGGCAAAGGAGGATCACACATTTCGTACGGATATTCCGAAGGAGGAATTTTTTCGTGTGACAGTGCATACAATGATGACGGCTTGTACGTACTGTGCCAGCGGATTTATCTGGGGATCAGAGGACAACAAGGACTATACCCCGGAGTTACTCAGGATCAAGGAAATGATCTTAAATTATGCGAAAATCTCTGAATGACAGAATCTTCTAAACGAAGAATTTCGAGAGTACATCGCAGGGAAAGGGAGGAAGATATGAAACGAAGAAAACGAGGAGCAAGACGGATACTTGCCGGAGCAATGGCAGCGCTTATGGTGCTGTCGGCGGTGGATGTCAGCGGCTGGGGCGTGATGAATGCGAAGGCAGAGGAGACTACGGTGGGAACCACTCCTCAATATTTGACGATAGGCTCAACAAAAATTATTGATAATGGGAAATTTCAAAATAATGAAGTCTCTGGTAATGATACGATATATCAGGGAACCAATTGGTATTATGACAGCACGAAGAATCAACTTGTACTGGAAAATGCGTCTATTTCTGGACATATTACAAGTATGAATGGTGATCTTTCGATTATCTTATCCGGAACAAATACTATGAAATCAGAAATGTTGATTCAAAGTATTTTAACAGAAAGCGGAATTGTGCCTACATTAGAAATAAATGGTAACAATCATAATGGAAGTCTAAGTTGCGGAACAATCAGTGTAGGTGACGATGGCTTAAATAGTAATTTAAATATTATAGGAGCAACGCTGGAGACTTCCGAAATTGATTGCAGCGGTAGCGTAACGATTGAAAATAGTCATGTGTTAGCCAATGATGATTATTCAACGGTAATCAGTGGTGACAAGATCAAAATAGTAGACAGTTATGTTGAAGCGAAAGCAACAACAGAACGATACGAAGGTAAGGTGATTAGGTCAAATCAACCAATTAATGTATCAGGAAGCCAGATTGTGGTTAGTCGTGCTTTAGACTGTCCAGAACCTGTACTAAGCGATTGTAGCTTCAGTAACTCTGTTATCACAAAGCAATGGAAAGATGCTGATACCAAAGAGACTGTAACGAAAACATATGTATATGGTAAAGCCACTTTAAAAGAAGATTTAACGATTGCAAGTGGGGAAAGCATTGAATTTGAGAGTGGCGCGAGTATTACTAATCCGGAGAAACTCACTTTGGCAGATGGTGCGAGCCTTTTGGTAGATGGAGAAGAGCATACACATAACAAAGACGGTGATGTTACATACACTTGGAAAGATGACAAGGAACATATAAAAAACGTGGCATGCAAGGACTGTCCGATCGGATATGTGACGAAAGAAACGGAATCTCACAGCATTGGCGAGAATGGTTTCTGTGCCTGTAATGAGGTATACCAGCCGGCAAAGCTTACCACAGACAAGTATGATATAGATGGGGACGATAGCAAGGATGCGGTTTACGAAATCAGTAATGCAGGTCAGCTTTACTGGTTTGCCGGACTTGTAAATGGTACACTTTCGGGCGAGACGCAGAATAAATCAGCCAATGCAGTCCTGACCGCGGATATTGTTGTGAATGAAAATGTTCTGAAGTCGGATGGAACAGTAAATGAGGGAACATTTAAGGAATGGACACCGATTGGAATATATTTTTATAAATCATATGGGGGAATATTTGATGGACAAAACCACACGATCAGTGGATTATATTTCAGTCAAGGAGACAAAATGTATTTAGGGTTGTTCGGCATTAACGCTGGTAAGATTTCTAATGTAGGCATTTTGGACTCTTATTTCTGTGGTAAAGTATCTGTAGGAGGAGTGTGTGGATATAATTTTGAAGGAACCATCACAAACTGTTATAACGCAGGGAGCGTCAGTGGTACAGAGAATTATGTAGGAGGCGTGAGTGGAGATAATTCTCAAGGAATCATCACAAACTGCTATAATGTCGGTAGTGTTAGTGGTGCAGAAAACTGCTATGTAGGAGGTGTGAGTGGAGAAAATTATAACGGAACTATCGCAAACTGCTATAATGCCGGTAGTGTTAGTGGTACAGAGAATTATGTAGGGGGTGTGAGTGGAGAAAATGATAACGGAACCATCACAAACTGTTATTATGACAGTACCATTTATACAGGAAATGCGATAGGCGATGATACGGGAACAACTACAAAAGTCGAAGGCAAAACGACAGATGAGTTTAAGACCGGCGAAGTTGCGTATCTCTTGCAGCTTGACCAGTCCGAAGAAGTTTGGGGACAAACCATCGGAAAAGACACTTATCCGACTTTAGGTGGAGCTAAAGTTTACAAGAATGCTACCTATAACGGATGTGTGGGCAAGCCGGGAGATGCCGTATCCTATGCGTATTCCAATACAAAGAAGAATACCTATGGTGACCATCAGGATGCGGACAATGATGGAAAATGTGATTCCTGCGGTGCGATCATTGACGGCATCGGCGCCAAGCTCGCCGGTTATTCCTTAAGTCTTACCGGTAATATCGGCGTCAATTTCTACATGGAGTTGTCAGATGACGTTGTCAATGATGAATCCGCATATATGAGTTTTACCTTGCCAAATGGCACGACATCAAAGGTATATGTAAGTGGAACTCATGAAGACGGTTCGACCGCTGCAACCGATACAACGGTAAAGGATGGCGTGACGTATTATGTCTTTACCTGTGAAGTGGCTGCCAAAGAAATGACTTCAGATATTAAGGCACAGATGATTGGTAACAATGGTGAAAAGACGGGAAAAGTGTATACATACACGGTAAAAGAATATGCAGATTATATACTGTCACATACGTCTGCAGAGGATAACTATGGCAGGGCAACTGTTCTGCTTGTAAAAGGCATGTTGAATTATGGTGGTGCGGCACAGAAATATTTTGGATATAAGACAGATCAGCTTGCGTCAGATGGCTTGGCTCTGACAGAACCAGTGTTTGATGATACAAGCATTATAAATTTTATAAAAGATGAGGCAAATAAAGCTTCTATTACAAACTATAGTGATTCAGATAAAGTTACGTTTAAATCTGCGTATTTATCCTTGAATTCTACGACAGATCTATGTGTTTATGTGCAGTTTGCGGAAGATGTGACAGTGCAGGAAGATATGTTTGCAATTTTGCTTGATAGTAAAGAAATATCAAAAGATCAGTACGAGATAACAAAAGTCAATGAAGAGAACTGTTATAAGATCACATTGCACGGAATAAAAGCAAGTCAGCTGCAGAAGCAGTATGAATTTGAAGTGGCGTTGCCTGATACGGGACCTGCAGTGCTTAAATATGGAGCAACCAGTTATGCGTATACGGTTATGAGCAGTGCGTGTGATAATATCAATAATATTGAATCACTCAGAGAAGTTGTCAAGGCACTTCATGCATATGGCAGCTGCGCACAAGGATATGAATACTACAAAAACAAGAATTAAAGGGAGGTAAACAAGCATGAAAGAAAGATACGAAACACCGGAGATGGAGATTGTGGAGTTTGAAACAGAGGATATCATTACAACGAGTGGCAATGATCTCCCACCAATGGGTATTGATACTCCATAAAAGGATTATGTTGTAGAATAATGCACTTAAAATGTCAGGCAGACTTGACTGTCTGACATTTTTTGGTTATATAGGAAATTGCTGTTATGTAGCGTGACATCGCCAAGAATTGCTTTAGCAATTCT
>ENA-ORRA01001224-ORRA01001224.1-human-gut-metagenome-genome-assembly--contig:-NODE-1224-length-18155-cov-4.674586_pt1 | contig 18155 bp, 20 predicted proteins | sample MGYA00242169_ERZ509122 | MGnify/ENA primary metagenome ERZ509122 (study PRJEB26280, sample SAMEA2338650) | human gut metagenome | biome: human gut; feature: human-associated habitat; material: faeces...
ATGCGCCCGCCAAGTCTGCCAAAAAAGCTGCGGCTTTTTTGGCAAAAGGCTGCGCCGCCTGCATCGCAAAGTTTTGTGCGCCAATGGCGCACAAAATTCACGTTTGGCGACGATCGGTATTTTTGCCGAGAGCGGGGGCTCCCGGCAAAAATGGATTTACATCGATTTGCGCCTGCGGGCGCAAACTCTACGAGGTTTTAGGTGCTCGAAAGATAAAGGAGGCAGACAGATGAAAACAAGTAAAACTGGGCCTCGGCTGAAAAAGCCGGGTGGAGAGGGTCTGCTGCGAGCGTCGCCGTTTTTGCTTCCCAGTCTCATCGGTCTGGCAATCTTTTATCTGGCACCGATGGTCGTTTCTATCTTCATCAGCCTGACAGACTGGAATGGTCTTGACCGACTGTTTGCGGATGGTTTCATGCAGGAGCATTTTATCGGCCTTGATAATTACAAGGCGATTCTGACAAGTCAGGAATTTTGGAAAGTCTTAAAAAACACACTGACCTATATCGTTTTGTATCTGCCGCTTATGATGGCCGTATCACTGGCTGTTGCATCGCTTCTGTCGCAGCAGCGGCGCGGCGTCGGTGTGTTCCGTGTGCTGTACTATATTCCGGTCCTGACCTCTTGGGTCGCGGCATCGTTGATTTGGAAAAGCATTCTGGCTCCACAGTACGGTGCCATGAACAATATCCTTGCTTTCTTTGGGATTGAGGGCCCCGGCTGGCTGCTGGACGAAAAATGGGCGATGCCCGCAATCGTGTTGGTGTCCGTATGGAAAGACATGGGCTTCTTTGGCCTGATTCTTCTGTCCGGTATGGTTGGCATCAACCGAACCTATTATGAAGCCGCAGAAATTGACGGCGCAGGCGCTTGGACGCGCTTCTGGAAAATCACGCTGCCGCTTCTCACACCGGCGATTTTCTACGTTCTGATCGTCAGCCTGATTAACTCGTTCCAGCTTTTCCCGCAGATCATGATTATGACGGACGGCGGTCCGAATGGAGCAACACAGGTTATGGTGGAACGTATTTATAAGTACGGCTTCCGCTATTTCAAGATGGGTTACGCTTCAGCGTTCTCTTGGATTTTGTTCCTGATTATCATGGTTTGCACAGCAATTCAGATGCGCGGACAGAAACGGTGGGTGAATTATGACGCATAAGAAAAAAATCGGCACAGCAGCCTATTACGTTGTCGGCATTCTGATTGCAATTCTGGCGATCATTCCATTCCTCTGGATGGTCAGCACGTCACTCAAGGCGCGCGGCGCGCTTATGAGTATTCCGATCGAATGGATCCCAAAAGAACCGACGGTCGCCTCCTATGTGAAGGTGTTTTCAAAGTTTCCGTTCTTCAGCACCATCGGGAACAGCTTATTTATCTCCGTGACCTACACGTTCATTACGTTGATCTCGGCGTCTATGGCGGCTTTTGCTTTTGCAAAGCTCAAGTTTCCAAAGGCTGATCTGCTGCTCAAGGTGTTTCTGGCAACGATGATGATTCCGACGCAGGTCACGATTATCCCGCTGTTTGTCGTCATGAATAAAATGTCGTTGATCAACAGCTATGCCAGCGTCATTCTGCCGTCTATTTTCCGGCCGTTTGCCGTGTTCCTGCTCGTTCAGCAAATGCGGACGATCCCGAACGACTATCTGGATGCAGCCAGCATTGACGGTGCATCAACCTTTACAGTTTACTTTAAGGTTGCACTGCCGCTCTGTGCGCCGACGCTTGCGACCTTGTCGATCACAACATTCATGGAGTCTTGGAATGACTATCTCTGGCCGCTGCTTATGCTGACAGACAAGACGAAAATGACGCTTCCGATTGCCCTTTCGACGCTGAACGGCCAGTTCGCAACGGAGTATAACGTCCTGATGGCAGGCAGCCTGATTTCCATGATTCCGATTATTCTCATTTACTGCTTCGCGCAGAAGTATTTTCAGAACGGCATGATGGCCGGTGGTATCAAGGGGTAAACCATGCAAAGATTTGAAAGTTCTGCATTCCAGGCACATATATCCTGCCCGCGCACCGATGTGCAGCTTGTGCGTCACGGCGCAGTCCTGACGGTAAGCCTGTCCTATCGAGGCGCATACGGAATGGGCGAGAAATATGACGCGCTGAATCAAAAAGGACGTGTCGTTGTCAATCAGGTGGAAGAAAAGTTTTGCTTCCAAGGTGAAAAAACATATTGCCCGGCTCCGTTCTTCTGGACAGACAGCGGATTCGGTCTGTATGTTGATACCTGTGAAACTACAACATTTCATTTTGACGAGAACTCTGTGACGATCGATCTGCCGGAATCTGCCCCCGTTGTGGCCTTTTCCGGCGAACCGGCGCAAATTGTCAGCGCATATATGGAGCTGTTCGGAAAGGCTGTTCTGCCGCCTGAATGGGCGTTCGGCGTGTGGATCTCTGCAAATCGCTGGAATTGCCAGAAAGACGCGGAGCAGCAGATCGAGAACCTGAAAAAGCACGATTTCCCAGCCAGTATTCTGGTGCTGGAAGCATGGAGCGACGAAGCGACGTTTTATATCTGGAACGGGGCGAAATACCAACCGAACCCAGACGGAGCTGCGCTCCAATATGACGATTTCGATTTTTCGGGTTCCCCATGGCCGGACCCCAAGGACATGGTGGATGCACTGCACAAGGCCGGGCTGCATCTTGTTCTCTGGCAGATTCCTGTCTACAAAAAGCAGGGGCCCGACGAGATCCTGAACGTACAGAATACGCTTGACCGTGAGGATGCTGTGCGGCGCGGCTTATGCGTCCATCTCGCAGACGGAACACCCTATACCATCCCCGACGGACATTGGTTTTCCGGTTCCATGATCCCGGATTATACAAACCCGGAAACCGTTCAGACGTGGTTCGCCAAACGTCAATATCTTCTCGACATGGGCGTTGACGGCTTCAAAACCGATGGCGGCGAGTTCATCTATCGCCCGGATGTGCGTTTTTGTGATGGCAGCGACGGAAAATCCGGAAAGAATCGCTACGCACGGGACTATACCTGCGCATACCGCGATTTTATCGGTTCGCAGCGGGTTTTGTTCAGCAGAGCTGGATTTTCCGGGCAGCACACTGTCCCGATGCACTGGGGCGGCGATCAGCAATCACAGAACGCAGAACTGCGAAGCCAGCTTCACGCCGGGCTTTCGGCCGCGGCATCCGGTATTCTGTTCTGGGGCTTTGATATTGCCGGGTTTGCAGGCCCGCTTCCGACGCTGGACCTCTACCGCCGCGCAACACAGATGGCCTGCTTCTGCCCGATCATGCAATGGCATTCAGAGCCGGACGGCGGGCAGTTCAAGGAGCTGATGCCGGGCGGTGAGGGCAACAACGAACGCAGCCCGTGGAATCTGGCTGCTGCCTACAATGCGCCCGAATTTGTCGATGAGATGCGCTTCTGGCACAAGCTGCGGGAACGGCTGCGCCCGTATCTTTGGGAGACTGCGCAGGCGTGTGTGGCTGACAATATGCCGATGATGCGGCCGCTGTCCTTCCTCTGGCCCGAAGATGAAGCTGCGCTTGCCTGCGAGGACGAGTATATGCTTGGCGATGCACTGCTCGCTGCGCCGCTTCTGGAGGAAAACGCAGAAAGTAGGCAGGTCTATTTGCCGGAGGGTGAATGGATCGGATTCTTTGATCGAAAGCCATACCAGGGCAAGCAGATGATTTGTACGGACTGCGACGGAAAGATCCCGGTTTTTATCCGAAGCGGATATGAAAAACAATTCTGAAAGGACGTGCCGGAGCTGATTTAGCTCCAGCATTTGCTAAAATTATGAGAAGATTTACTGCATATATTTTTGATTTGGATGGTGTGCTTTGCCATACCGACAAATTCCATTTTGCGGCGTGGGCTGCGCTGACAAAGAAACTTGATCTTCCGTTTGATGCGTCTGTCAATGACCGGCTGCGCGGTGTCAGCCGTATGGAGAGTCTTGACATTGTCTTGGGTGAGAAGAAAGACGCTTTCACTGCGGAGCAAAAGAAGTCGTTTGCAGAGGAAAAGAATGCAATTTATCGCGGCTATCTGCAAACAATGACGCCAGCCGATCTGGACGAAGATGTGCGCAGTACACTGCTGAAGCTGCGTGTGGACGGTCATAAACTGGCCGTGGGATCGTCCAGCAAGAATGCACCGCTGATTCTGGAGCGCATTGGGCTTGGCAGCTTTTTTGATGCCGTTGCCGACGGAACACAGATCACCCACTCCAAGCCAGACCCGGAGGTGTTCCTTTTGGCGGCAAAGCTCCTTGGCGTAAAGCCGGATGCTGCACTCGTTGTGGAGGACGCAGAAGCTGGCATACAGGCGGCCAAGGCCGGCGGCTTCTGCGCTGCGGGCATCGGACCCGCAGCAAATTCCTTGCTTGCGGATCTCCGTTTGCAAAAGCTTTCCGACTTGCTGAAAACGCCTGTGTAAAGGGACTGAATTTTGCTCCGCTATAGACAAATCATAACCACCGGCACGGCCGGAGGTTATGATTTTTCGTCCAGGTCCAGAAACGTCAGCAGACTTTCCAGAAACGGAAGTTCCAGCTGCCTGGACGGCACGCCCTGCATTCCGAACGCATCGTTTTCAAAAAATTCTTTCTCACCGGAGAAATACATCTTTGCATACCACATGGCTGTCACCTCAAATACGGACTAATTGTAAATTTGTATTTATAAGAAAGCTCGGCTGCTGCAACAGTCGGACGGCGCGCTGCGTTTCGGAAAACACGGACCGCAACTGTGTTTAGTTCAGGGTGTATCTGAAAGCCGCCAACGCGCCAGACAGCGGGTCTTTCCGCGCTGAGCTACGTCATTTTCCTTGAAATACGAAAAGTATTCCTGCGGGAAAATGTCTTGCCCAGCACGAAAATCCCTCGCCGCTGGACACGCCGTCGGCTTCCAGATGCACCCTGACAGAGAGACCTCCGAAACGCAAGTTTTTTCTCCGAAAATTCTAAAATTATATGGAGGTAAAAAGGACTTTGAACACATCAAGCATCAAAAATTTTGACGAGCTGCCGCTGTTTCTAAACGCGCAGCTTGTCTCCCGCACGCTGGGCGTTTCGCCGTCAAGCGCCTATGAACTTCTGCACGAGGACGGCTTTCCGTCGCTGCGGATCGGCAGCCGACTTGTCGTACCGAAGGAGCAGTTTCGTCTCTGGGTAGAACGGCAGACGGGAGGCGCGCATGAGGAATAAGTATTACACGTCGCGCGATCCAATCAAAAACTACTTTCCTCTGCCGAATGAGGTTTTCGCCCTCGGCCTCTCGCCGGGCGCATTGGCTGTCTACAGCTATCTGATGTACATTGAGGATCGGACGACATATCAGTGCCATGCGAGCTATCGGACGATTGGAAATGCTGTCAATATGAGCCCGAACACCGTGCGAAAATATGTGACAGAACTGGTCGAGCGCGGGCTGATTCAAACAGAGCGTACGATAATCATCACGCAGGACGGCCGAAAGCAAAATGGAAGCCTTCTGTACACGCTCCTGCCCATTCAGTTCTCCATCCAGCAGTTTTACGAGCAAACGCTTGCAAAGCTGGACACGGAATGTGAGCAGGAACGCATCCGAAAGCGGTTGGAAGCGTTCCAACAGGCACAGCAAGAAGCTACCTGTCCGCCCGCGTGAGCCGCGTGTCGCGGCTGTGTCCGATTTTCCGGGCACAGCCGGGCACGTACCCACCGGAAGCCCCAAAACCGGACGTTGCGCCGACGTGCGGGAGAATGGGAAATTCGACCGAAGTCCAGCGCAGCGGGTTCGGTCGAAAGAGGAAATGCGGCGGAATGGACGAGACCTGCCGCTTGCGGCAAATGCGGGAAAACGCTGAAAATGGTCAAAATCGAGGGATTTTGGACGCTGCGGCGAGAAAGCAGGATAAACGGATGGCGTCGGAACCGACGCTTTTCCTGTTCACAACAGCCCGCAGTGCGGACTGTATCAGGAGGTTGCGCAGGCGCTGCGATTGGCGCCTGTTTGGAGAAAAATAAGCGCGGCTGGCGTCAGAAATCCCACAAACGCAGACGATTCAAGGGATTCTGGCGTGCCGCGCCGCAGATTGGAGGATTATGAGCAAGGAAGAAAACAGACTGAATTTTCGGATGTCGCCGGAGACGGCGGAAAAGCTGGAGCATTGGTATCGGCAGGGGGGACGGCTGCCGCAGCAAGAATGAATTTCTGGAACGCGCCGTGAATTATTACGCAGATCATCTGGCGGCGGGAACAAGCACGATGCTCCCGCGGGCAGTTCAGTCGGCCATTGACGGAAGATTGCAGCTTTTGGAGCAGCGGCTCTCATCCCTGCTGTTCAAGCAGGCCGTAGAACTGGACATGGGGCTGAGTCTTCTGGCGGAGTGCGTGAATCTGGACGAATCGGTGCTGCGGAAGCAGCGCGCAAAAAGCGTCAATGACGTGAAGCGCACCAACGGTCAGCTCCGGTTGGAGCAGAAGCTCCGCACACAGGAGCCGTTTGACGAATGGCCAGATTGATCGTCAAAAGTCCGTATTTCAAGGGCGGCGGCGCAAAACCGGCGGGCGGGTATCTGCGCTACATCGCGACGCGCGAACGAGTGGAAATTCTGCCGGACGACCGACCGCCGACAAAACGGCAGACGCAGCTCATCGAAAAGCTGACGAAGGATTTTCCGGATACGAAAACGCTTCTGGAATACGGCGATTATGCGGCACATCCGACAAAGTTCAACGCTTCGCAATTTCTCACGCTGGCGATGGAGGAAAACTGGGGCAAGGTGCAGGAGATCGACGGCTACGCCAAGTATATCGCAACCCGACCTCGCGCGGAGCGGATGGGGGAACACGGGCTGTTCGGTGACGAGGATGCCGTCGACCTGACTGCGGCGATGGCAGAGGTGAACAGCTGCACCGGCAATATCTGGACGCACATCATTTCGCTCCGGCGCGAGGACGCGGAGCGGTTGGGGTTCGATCACGCGGACGCATGGCGGGCGCTGCTGCGGGCGCACCGGAATGACATCGCGGAGGCGATGCACATCCCGCCGGAGGACTTTCGCTGGTATGCGGCGTTCCACGACGAGGGCGGTCACCCGCACGTCCACATGATGGCGTGGTCGAAAAAGCCGGGGCAGGCGTACCTGAACCGGGATGGGATTCGGAAAATCAAGTCCGTCCTGACCAACCAGATCTTCCAGCAGGAGCTGCTGCACATCTACGAGGACAAGAGCCAATCCCGCGACGAGCTGGTAAGGGAAACACGGTCTGCCATGCTGGCGCTTGCACAGAAGATGCAGAACTCCGCCTGCGAGCATCCGGAGGCAGAGCAAATGATCCGGGAACTGGCGAGGGAGCTTGGCAGCGTCAAGGGAAAAAAGTCCTACGGATATCTGCCGAAGAATCTCAAACAGAAAGTCGATGCCATTGTCGATCAGATGGAGCTGCTGCCGAGTGTGTATGAATGCTACGAGCGCTGGTGGAAGCTGCAACGCAGGTTGAACGATTTCTACGCAGAAAAAGAGCGGCAGCGCCCGCCGCTCTCCCAGCAGAAAGAATTCCGCCAGATCAAAAATGCGGTCCTTCAGGTTGCAGAACAGGTGCGGCAGAACAAGATCACATTCGAGGACGCAGGCGCAGAGCAGGATGCGGAGCAAAATGCAACCTACAGCATTCCGTATCCGACAAATGCGTGGTATGCAATGGCGACAGACGAAACTCTGCCATTGGCGGAACGCGACGAAGCCGCAAAGCAGTTGGAAGCGCTGGCAGACGGCGGCGATCGGTACGCGCAATATCTGACGGGAATTTTATACCGTGATGGCGGGCTGCTGATCCCGGACACGGAAAAAGCACAGCACTATCTGGGACTGGCTGCGCAGCAGAATCATGCGGCGGCGCAATATGCACTGGGCAGGCTGCTCCTCTCGGATGATCCGGAAATACAAAATCTAGCACAGGGGCTCTACTGGCTAAAACGAGCAGCACAGAACGGCAGTGACTACGCCGCCTACCGGCTGGGCAAGGAATATCTCAGCGGAAAGAACACACCGAAAAATCCGGAACGCGCAGCAGAATATGTGCGCATGGCTGCAGAATGGGGCAATCCCTATGCGCAGTACCTGTTGGGAAAGCTCTATCTCAGCGGCGACGGTGTGCCGCAGGACAAGGATGCCGCCTACGACTGGTTCCAGAAAGCGCAGGCGCAGGGACATGACTATGCAGGATTTTTCATGGATCGCATTGAGCGCCCGGAGCCGCCGAACATTCTGCTCTCGGCAACGCGGCTGCTCTACCACATGGGAAAGATTTTTCAGCAAAGCGCGCCCGCCCCGCAAAACGGCGGCATCCAGATCGACCGCAAACGTCTTGCCAAGCTGCGTCGGATGCGCATGGCTGCCGGACCCAAGGCGGACGATCACGAGCAGGAGCAGACGAACAATACCATGTCGATGGGCTGGTAATGCGGTTCAAAATCTGTGCCGCCATAGACAAAGAGAACACAAATGATAACTTTCTGATAACTCTCCACGCGGGAGGTTGCTATTCTGCTTCCCGCGTGATAGTTGTTAGAGAAAAGACATGAAAGAAAGGAGTCCTGCATATGGGAAAACGGCGGCCATCTGGGGACGGGATGGTCAGAAAACGCGACGATGGGCGCTGGGAGGGGCGCATCGTCGTGGGACACAAGGCAAACGGCGACCCGATCTTCCGGCACGTCTACGCAAAAACGCAGAAAGCGCTGACGGAAAAGCTGCACCAGAGCATCGAATGCTATCAGGACGTGGAGCTGACCGAGGACAGCCGCATGACGCTGGGCGAGTGGCTGGACCGCTGGCTCGCGGAATACAAGGACGGCACGATCCGTCCGGGGACGCTGGAAAGTTACCGGAATTATATCGAAAACTACATCAAGCCGCAGCTCGGCAGCAAGCAGGTTTCGCTCATCACGACGCAGGATGTGCAGCGGATGTACCGGCGGCTGAAATCCGGCGGGCGCGTGCGTGAAGACGCCGAGGGCAGCAAGCGCCTCTCCGACTCGACCGTGCGGCACATTCACACGATGCTGCACGGCGCGATGAAGGCTGCGGTGCAGGCGCATATCATTCCGAAAAATCCGACCGAGAACGCAACTGTGCCGAAATCCAACTACAAGCCAATGCAGGTGCTGAACGAGCAGGAGCTGGACACGTTCCTGCAAGCAGTCCAGAAGGACGATATCTGGCGGGATTTCTTCTACACGGAGCTTATGACCGGCCTGCGGCGCGGCGAGATCTGCGCGCTCATGTGGCGCGACTTCGACGCGAAGGCCGGGACGCTCGGAATCTCCCGGACGCTGCACAGCAAGGGGCAGGGCATCTACGCCCTCGGTGACACGAAAACGAGCCAGGGCAACCGCACGATCATCCTGCCGGAGAGCGTTGCGGCGCTGCTGCGGGCGCGGAAGAAAGCCTCCATCAGCCAATGGATTTTCCCGCAGCCGGTCAGCCCGGAGCTGCCGATGAATCCGGGAACGGCATACCGGCGGCTCAAAACGCTGTTGGAGGAAGCGGGACTGCCGAGCATTCGCTTTCATGATCTTCGTCATACGTTCGCGACACACGCTCTCACCAGCGGCGTGGACGCGAAAACGCTGGCCGGGATTCTGGGACACACGAACGCCAGCTTCACGCTCGACACCTACACGCACGTCACGCCGGATATGCGCGAAGCCGCGGGCGGCATCGTCGGCGGCTTCATGGAGGACTTATTCGGGAAGGAGTTAAAGCCTTGGCAAAGAAGCGAAAAGCAGGCGACGGATTGATCCGTCAGCGCGCGGACGGGCGCTGGGAGGGGCGGTACGTTGTCGGCTACGACGATCACGGCTACCCGAAAACAAAGGCTGTCTTCGGCAAGAGCAAGCGCGAGTGCGCCGAAAAGCTGGCGGCGCTCAAAGCGCAGCTCGGCGGCATTCCGTCGGACAAGCTGCGGCCGGAGATGCGCTTTGCAGACTGGCTGGATTACTGGTACGAAACGCATTGCAAGCCGAACATCCGCACCTCGACGCAGTCCGGCTACGAAGACCGCATCCGCCTGCACATCAAGCCGGAGCTGGGCGAGATTCCGCTGAACAGGCTGACGCAGAACGACCTCCAGCAGTTTTATGCGCGGCTGAAAAAGAGCGGCCGCAAGACGCGCACGGAGTGTTACGGCGAAGGGCTATCTGACCGTATGGTGCGGATGTGCCACGCGACCTGCCGCTCGGCGCTCCAAAGGGCTGTGCAGGATGGACTCATCCGCATGAACCCCGCCGAGGGCTGCAAGCTGCCGCCCAAAAAGGCACGCGAGATGCAGGTGCTGGCGCGGGATGAATTACAGCGGTTTCTCATTCAGGCACAAGCCGAGGGGTACTATGAGCTGTTCCTTCTAGATCTGGCGACAGGCCTGCGCCGAGGAGAACTGCTGGCGCTGCAATGGGACGACCTCGATTTTGAAACAGGCGTCCTTACGATCAGCAAACAGGTCAGCTTGGTTCGCGGCAAGATCGTGATGAGCGTGCCGAAGACGAAAAGCTCCATCCGCAAGCTGGTGCTGCCGCCCGCCGTCGTGCAGGTGTTGAAAGAATACCGCGAAAGCGTCCACTCCCGCTGGATGTTCCCGTCGCCGGTGCTGGAGGATCTGCCGCTCAACCCCGGTTCGGTCTACGACCGATTGCAGCTCATCTTGGAGCACGCAAACTGTAAACAGGTGCGTTTTCATGACCTCAGACACACATTCGCGACCTTGGCGCTGCAAAACGGGATGGACGTAAAAACGCTCTCCGCCATGCTGGGGCATGTGTCGGCGGCCACGACGCTGGACATTTACACGCACTCGACCTCTGATATGCAGCACGCCGCCGCGCGGAAGATCGACTGCGGCATCGGAAAGGCAGAACTTCCGGACGAGCCTGCGCCGCAGGCGAATACGCCCGCCATCGTTGACTTTCAGCCTTACATGGGCAAGGTCCGCAAGCCCGGAACGGGCTGCATCAGCCAGATCAACGACCACCTGTTTGAAGGCCGCTACTCCCCGACATGGATCGACGGCAAAAAGCACGCGCGGAATGTGTATGCGCATACGCGCGAGGAATGTGAGGAGAAGCTGAAGGTGCTGATCGCAGAGATGAAAGCGGAGTTGGCGGAGTTGAAACGGCAGAAGGGCTACAAACATTGATCGAATGAACGGAACGCAGCCGTCCGGAATGCCCCGGACGGCTGCATTGTGTTTTGGGCGCGGTTTTGCTATAATGAAATAAATTGGGATTTGTTGCTCCATACGCCCTTGACAATAGTCCTTACAATATACTATAATAATATTTACAAATACTATTTGTAAGTGGGGGACTTATGGAAAACAATCATTTTAACGTTGCGTGGGCGAAAAGCACTGCTCTATATACAAAAGCAGCATCGGTACTTGGCGTCGGATACCCGGAAATGATGGTGCTGTATGCGCTGGAATCCATGGGAGAACTGACGCAAAAGCAGATCGCAGAGAATTTCGGTATGCAAAAACAGACGGTTCATACGGTCGTGAGCGCACTTCAAAAGAAGGGCTATTTACTGTTGGAGGCCAGCGAGGGCGATAAACGTGAGAAGCGGATCGTCTTGACTGAAAGCGGACAGGTATACGCCCACAGAATGATTGCGCCTTTACGAAAAGCCGAGGAGAAGGTTTATAGAACAATCGGGAACGAACGGCTCCAAGCCATGTGTGAAATTCTTGACCTTTTCAATCTTCTCTTTGAAAGAGAGCTGAGCGGAGGTCTGGGCAGTGAATAACAAGCGGACTTTCTTTCAGTATGTGATTCCGTCCGTGTTATCCTTTGCGCTTTCCGGGGTGTATGCCATCGTTGACGGTTTCTTTGTAGGCAACTCAATCGGGGATGCCGGGCTTTCCACAATCAACATTGCATATCCCATCACGGCGGTCCTGCAATCCGTAGGGACAGGAATCGGAATGGGTGGTTCAGTCAAATACTCCATTCTGAAAGCAGCAGGAAATGAGAAAAAAGCACGGGAGTTCGTTGCCGGTGCAACATGGCTGATGCTTCTTTTCAGCGCTGTCCTGACTGTCACCGTTTTCTTCACTTCAGAGAAAATCCTTTCTGCCCTTGGTGCATCGGGCGAGTTGCTTACTCTGGGAAATGAGTATATCAAGGTAATTGCCCTTGGAGCGATTTTACAGGTGTTCGGCACCGGACTGGTTCCGTTTATGCGTAATTACGGCGGTTCTTTGTGGGCAATGATCGCTATGATCTGCGGCTTTGCTACCAATATTGCTCTTGACTATACTTTTGTGTGGGTTCTTGGACGGGGCATGTACGGTGCGGCATTGGCGACCATTATTGGGCAGGGAGTTACCATGGCGGTTGCACTCGTGTATTGCGCCATCAAAAAGAACCTCACTCTGAAAATCGCACCTGTTGATACCCCGAAAACGGCATTTCAGATATTAAAAATCGGACTTGCTCCATTTGGCTTGACCCTTGCCCCAAATATCTCTCTTGTGATCATCAACCGATTTTCGGTTTCTTATGGCGGACAGGAGGCTATCGCCACCTATGCCTGTATCTCCTATATCATCTGCATTGTTTATCTTCTTTTGCAGGGTGTCGGTGATGGTAGCCAGCCGCTCATGAGTCAGTTCTACGGAGCAGGCGAAGAAAAATCGCTCAAACAAACCAAAACGCTGGCGTATGAATTTTCCATGATTTTGGCGGTAATCAGTGCGATTCTGATTTACCTGCTCCGTGGAAAGATTGGACTACTGTTCGGTTCATCTGCCGAGGTAAACGCAGGGGTCATAAAGGTCATGCCGATCTTCCTTGTGTCGGTTCCGTTTGACGCCATCACACGAGTTTCCACGGCGGCTTTCTACGCAACCGAAAAAAATGTGCTGTCCTATGTTCTGACATTTATCGAACCCATCATCATGCTGGTGTTGATACTGATGCTGCCGCCGGTGTTTGGCGGTCAAATCATGATTTGGTGGAGCACCGTATTTGCAAAGGTCATTACCGCATCAGTAAGCATTGTGCTGTCCGTTAGATATAGCGCACAAAGAAATCGATAACTTCCAGTTTGCCGAATCCGCAGCGCAAATCCTGCGCCGCAATAATCAAAGAATAACTTTTTGAAAAAATCGAACAATTTACATAGGAAACCCGCTGAAATCTTATGATTTCAGCGGGTTTCCTGGTCCGAGTGACTGGTTTCGAACCAGCGGCCTCGTGGTCCCAAACCACGCGCTCTACCATCTGAGCTACACCCGGTTATGAAATTGAAAGTCTAAGCTGTCTGTAGTCAGCCATGTGGTCAAAGGCGGATTTTCGGGCGATTCCGGAAATTGCGGAAAACCCGCAGATGCCCGTGTGCCAAGGGGTTCGGGCGTTTTGGCTCCGGCAGGTCGGATGAGTGCTGCCGCGCTCCCAAACCACGCGCTCTACCAGCTGAGCTACACCCGGGTATGAAATTGGGGGCGGGCTGTCTGTGTAAGAACCGCCGAGACAGCTTGGGTGGGATTATTATAGCGGATGGGCGGGGGAAATGCAAGGGGCGGGGAGAAAAAACAACCCCCGGTGGGGCTTCCGCGGGGCGGCGGGAGCTGGTATAATGGCGGCAACGACATGAAGAAGGAGTTTCCCCATGAAAAAGACTGTAAATGCAAAGAATCTGGCGTTCTGCGCGCTGTGCATCGCGCTGTGCGTGGTACTGCCGATGGCGTTCCACGCGATCGCGAACGCCGGGATGATCTTCCTGCCGATGCACATTCCTGTGCTGCTGTGCGGGCTGGCGTGCGGGTGGCCGTATGGGCTGATCTGCGGCGTGCTCGGGCCGCTGCTGTCCGGCGTGCTGACGGGAATGCCCGGGCCGGCGGTGCTGCCCGGGATGATGGTCGAATGCGGCGTGTACGGGCTCGTATGCGGGCTGATGATGCTGCGCGTGCACACGGGCAAGCTGTATGCCGACCTCTACATCAGCCAGATCACAGCGATGCTGCTGGGCCGGGTGCTCTCCGGCGTGTGCAAGGCGCTTCTGTTCGCGCCGGCGACGTTCTCGATCGCCGCGTGGGCAACGGCATCGTTTGTGACGGGTCTGCCGGGCATCATCATCCAGCTCGTGCTGCTGCCCTCGCTCGTGGTGGCGCTGACGAAGGCGCGGCTGCTGCGCGTCCGGTACGCATAAGATGAAGCAGCAGGATGTGATCGAATTTTTCGATCAGGCGGCCGCCGGCTGGGACGCACAGCTGCGGCGCAATGAGCCGGTGATCGCGCGGATTTTGGACAACGCCGGGGTCCGGAGCGGTATGCGGGTGCTGGACGTGGCGTGCGGGACGGGCGTGTTGATCCCGGACTATCTGCAGCGCGGCGCGGCGCAGGTGACGGCCATCGACATTTCGCCGGAGATGGCGCGCATCGCGCGCGAAAAGTTCCCGCAGGAGAACGTGACCGTGCTCTGCGGCGACGCGGAGCAGGCGCACTTCCCTGCCCCGTTCGACTGCATTGTGATCTACAACGCGTTTCCGCATTTTCCGGAGCCGGAGCGGCTGCTGGCGCATCTGGCCGGGCTGCTGGCCCCGGGCGGGACACTGACCGTGGCACACGGATTTTCCCGCAAGACGCTGGACGCGCACCACGCGAAGACCGCGCGGCAGGTCTCGAACGGGATCCTGCCGGTGCAGGAGCTGGCTGAGCTGTTTTCGCGGTACGTGCACGTGACGGTGCAGATCTCCGACGAGGAGATGTATCAGGTGGCGGGACGGTATGCCCCTTGACAAATCTTCCCGATGCAGTATAATAAAAATAACCGAAGGACGCCTCGACAAGCGGTCATCCCCGGTTAGAAAGCAGATTCTTAAACTATGTTAAGAAACCGTCACTTGGCCGAGTGGCGGTTTCGTCCATTTATGCGGACCGTGATCGTCAATCCAAGGAAATGGAAAGTCAATGTGATCGGCATAAGAACACCTCCTTTCGGAGGGATTCCGGGAACGAACCGCCCGTCGCTGTTTTGGCGTCCTAAGGGGTCCATTCGGACCGGTTTTATCTTACCAGAAAACAGGAATTTTGTCAAATTGAACACAAGAAAAGACTCCGCCCGGATAAAATTCCGGGCGGAGTTTTTCAGCTGTTGCGGAAACGGGCGAGGAAGTCTTTGGTCTGCTGGTGCTGGGGATCGGAGAAGAGGGCTTCGGGAGCGCCCTGCTCGAGGATGACGCCTTCGTGCATGAAGACGACACGGCGGCTGACGTCCCGGGCGAAGGCCATCTCGTGCGTGACGACGAGCATGGTCATGCCCTCGTTGGCAAGGCTCTGCATGACGGTGAGGACCTCGCCGACCATCTCGGGGTCGAGCGCGCTCGTCGGTTCGTCGAACAGGAGGACCTCCGGGTTCATGGCCAGCGCGCGGGCGATGGCCACGCGCTGCTTCTGGCCGCCGGAGAGCTGGCGCGGCTTGGCGTTGACATAGGGGGCCATGCCGACCTTTTCAAGATAGCGCATGGCCTGCTCGTGCGCCTCGTCTTTGCTGCGGCCGAGGACCTTCATCTGGCCGACCATGCAGTTTTTGAGGACGGTCATGTTGTTGAAGAGGTTGAAGGACTGGAAGACCATGCCGACGTGGGAGCGGTATTTGGCGGCGTTGACGCTCTTGCCGGTGACGTTTTCGCCGTGGTAGAGGATCTCGCCGCTCGAAGGGGTCTCGAGCAGGTTGATGCAGCGCAGGAGCGTCGATTTGCCGGAGCCGGAGGCGCCGATGATGGAGATGACGTCGCCCTTGCTGACGGTAAAGTCGATATCGCGCAGGACCTCGTGCGTGCCGAAGGACTTGCTCAGGTGCCGGATCTCAAGAATGTTGTCTGCCATCTCAGCGGCCCTCCCTTTCCGCGCCGTATTCCTTGCTGCGCTCGTCATAGTTGCTGCCGCGCTTGGGGTGCGAATAGGTCCCGGCGGTCATGGTGAGCGGATCCTCCTGCACGAGCTCGTAGCTGTCGGAGCCATCCATACCCTTTTCGACCAGACGGAGGATGCCGGAGGCGATCAGGGTCATGAGGAGGTAGCCGGCCATCTCGATGACGGCGGACGGGAAATACTTGTTGTTGATGCCGACGATATAGCGGTGCGAGGCAAAGAACTCCGTGAAGCCGATGATGAACATGACGGAGGTATCCTTGACGTTGATGATGTAGTTGTTGCCGATCTGGGGGAGGATATTGCGGATGGCCTGGGGCAGGATGACGCTGGTCATGGTCTGGAAGTGCGTCATGCCGATGGCCTTCGCGCCCTCGGTCTGGCCGGGGTCGATGGAGATGATGCCGCCGCGGACGGACTCGGCCATATACGCGCCCGTATTGATGGAGACGATCAGGATGGACGCGGCCCAGATGTTATCAAAGCGCAGGGCGTTGTCGGTAAAGTACGGCAGGGCGTAGAAGATGAAGACGGCCTGCAGCATCATAGGCGTGCCGCGGAAGACCTCGACGTAGATGCGGATGATGACGCGGAGGATCTTCAGGAGGATGCGCTTGGGCCAGGGGTCGTTTTTGGCGCAGGGGATGGTATTGAGGATGCCGCAGGCAAGGCCGATGATGCAGCCGATGGCAGTCGCAGCCAGGGCAAGGCCGAGCGTGCTGAGCATGCCTCGCAGGTACATCGGGTGGTATTTGTCCCACAGGATGGCGATATCCTGCATGAGCTTGGCAAGCTTATCCACGGGAGAAAGCTCCTTTCAAGAATTCAAGACGGGAATACGCGAAGTCAATGCCTCCCCCTTCCAGGGGAGGTGGCTCGGCGGAGCCGAGACAGAGAGGTCGCTGCAAATTTGTGACAACCTCTCAGTCAGCCTGCGGCTGACAGCATCCCTACCCCTTTTGTCCCTTCGGGACATTTCCCCCTGATAGGGGGAATCGGCCCCTGGAAGGGGAGCCTTTTCCGCTGCGGCGGGGATAACCTCTCAGGCCCTTCGGGCCAGCTCCCCTTGACAAGGGGAGCCCGGTGAGAAGGTTTGCTGATGGTTTAGACCTCCGGCTGGACGCGGATGGCTTCGTCCATGAGCTGGTTGAAGTCGTCTTCGGTCATGGTGGAGAGGACACTGTCGATGGCGTCCTTGAGGACGGTGTTGCCCTTGCGGACGGAGATGCCGATGTTGACGTTTTCGGCGCGTTCAGCCTCGGAGGCGAACTGGAAGTCGCCGTCGGTGCCGGAGAAGTTGAGGATGACGAGGTTCTCGTCCTGCGTGGCGGCGCCCATGGCGGTGGGCATGTCGGTGCAGATGAAGTCGACGGAGCCGGTCTGCAGCTGCATGATCATGGCCGGTGCGGTCTCAGCGGGGGCAAGGAGGTCGGCGTTTTCGATCTGCGGCAGGCAGGAGTCATACCAGATGGTGCCGGACTGGGCGGTGCACTTGCCGCCGGCCAGGTCGGCGATGGAGGTAGCGCCAGCGTAGGGGCTGTCCTTGGTGGTGACGCAGACGATGGTGGCATAGTAGTACGGGCCAGCCATGTCAACTTCCTGCATGCGGTCGGCGGTCATGGACTGACCGGCGATGTTGGCGTCCATCGTGCCGGATTGGACAGCCGGGCAGAGGGAATCCCACGCGGAGGAGACGATCTCAAGCTCCCAGCCGTTGGCCTCGCAGATCTTCTTGGCGATCATGACGTCGTAGCCGTTGGCGTAGGCGCCGGGAACGTTGGAGATGGGAACGGCGCCGTTGGAATCGTCCATCTGGGTCCAGTTGTAGGGGGCGTAGGCACATTCCATGCCGACGGTCAGAACGCCGTCTTCCACGCCGGTGGCGGGGGTATCTGCGGTCTCGGTGGTTTCAGTGGTTTCGGTCGATGCGGTGGTCTCGGTGGCTGCGGGGGTGGCGGTGGTGGAGCTGGCGCAGGCGGCCATGCTCAGCAGCATCAGAGCTGCAAGGACGAGGGCAAGGATTCTTCTCATTGTTTCATTCACCTTTCGTTTTTTATTTTCCCAGACAGGCTTCACAAAAGCAACAAAAAAGTGGGTCGCTTCTGTAAAGCGATCCACGGAATGAACAGAAAACGGAGATCCCCGCCCCTGCCGCTTCCATCGATAGCGCTTCACAAAGTTTTTCTTTGTGACAGTCCGGCAGATCTTATCTGCCGAGCCAACACCGCGGGTACAGGCAGGG
>ENA-ORRA01001225-ORRA01001225.1-human-gut-metagenome-genome-assembly--contig:-NODE-1225-length-18144-cov-9.708165_pt1 | contig 18144 bp, 19 predicted proteins | sample MGYA00242169_ERZ509122 | MGnify/ENA primary metagenome ERZ509122 (study PRJEB26280, sample SAMEA2338650) | human gut metagenome | biome: human gut; feature: human-associated habitat; material: faeces...
TTCGTTCAGACGTGCTTCGATCTCCTCCGGCGAAAGGTTATCCCAACCGCCCTCAATGGCGGAAGAATCATAAACGATTCCGGCTTTGGCGCGGGCTTCTTCCTTTGTCATGGGAGAACGGAGCGTAACGATGATGAAAATGATCGCGCCGATGGCGACGGCGGCAAGAACGCCAGCACCGATCCAGACGGCGGTGCGCGAGTTGGATTTGTGCTTGGGGTGGTAATTCATGTGTGAATCCTCCTAAATATAATTGTCAGGGCGGCACCACCAGACGGTGCAATAGTTTTTGGTGGTGCATATTAACGTGTGGGGTCAGGCTTGCCCGGATGCAGGATTTCCGTTTTCTGCTTCATCCGTGCTTCGCGTTGACGGCGCTCCTCCAGCGCAGAATAGATACTATCCACAATTTCGTCTGGCGTCATGCTGACATCCGGAAAATACTTGCGCAGCCGGTCGCCGCCCAATACGACCTTGGTTGAGTACATACTGTCACGCTGACTGTTGTGTGCAATCGGTTCTTCATCTGTTTTGGATCCGCCCGGCTGCTTGCTCTCTGCGGAGATTGGAATAACGTTACTGACTGGCTCCGGTGCGATCTCCGGCTTCTCTGCCGCCTGCGCTGCAGGCGGCTGTGGGGTGCTTTCCTGCTTCGACGGCTCCGACATGATTGACTTCATGCCCAGCGATATCTGCTTTGGCGTGACTTGCGGTGCACCTACGGCCGGTGTTGGCGATGCATTGGGTGTTACCATTGATGCAACCGGGAACGGCGGTGCCGATTGCGCCGGAGCTGGCTTCGGCGGTTCTGGCGGTTTGACCGGTTGAAGGTCTTTATCCTCCAGAATATCGCGCATCGTCTTGTCGTCCAGCTTGCCACCCTTTTCCGCATCGCGCAGGCGCTGTACCCGTTTGACCGTTGGCTTGAGGTTAATTCCCATTAAATCGATGACGGCGTTCTGGTGTTCAGGCTTGAGAAAGGACAGCGCCGACGCAATGGATAATTCCAGCGAATTATCATCTACCGCATCGCAGACCGCTTTGGACGCTTCGGAAAGACGGATGATGCGATTCAGCTTGCTTGTGCTGATACCCATTTCCTTTGCCAGCATTTCGTCGCTGTTCAGCTCGTCAGCGCCGGGCGCGCCGCGCTTTTTTCTGCCGGCCTTGCGTTTCATGGCGGTCATTTTGTTCCGCAATGTTCGTGAAAGGTCGTAGGTAGAAATGTGCGGACGGTGCAGGTTCGCGTCCGCGACGAGGATCATGGCATCGTTGTCGTCGATTTTCTGGATGATGGCGGGGACAGGATAATTCAGCTCCCGCGCGATCATGTGCCGCCGCTGGCCTGAAAGGATTTCCAAGCCGCCCTTGGGATTGATTCTGGTCAGAACAGGTTCTTTCACACCGTTCAGCTCGATGGATTTCTTCAGCTCCTTGTAATCGTCGCTGGTCACATCGACGGAGACGGTATTGAACTCGGATTTCTCCAGATACGCCGGGTGGAGCGTGATGAAGTAGGATTCTCCATCTTTCGGAACCGGCAAGTCCTTCATTGCCTGTTCATCCGGCGACAGCAGCCGATCTTCAAAAATCTTCGTGATTTTCGTACCGGAGGGACCCAGCGCAGCAGGACCAGGCATGAACGCTGGTGTGGGTTTTACCGAAGCGGGCTTTTCAGGCTGCTGCGGTGGCACATCCGGTTTTTTACTGCCTGTATCTGCCGTTTCCGTGGATGGAGCTGTTTTTGGTTTTTCCTCCGGTTTCTTCGGCTCAGATGTCGGTGTAGGCTTTACCTCGGCTGGCTTCTCGGAAGATTTCAGCGGCGCGTCTGGCTTTTTAGCGTCTGCCGCTTTATCCGGTGCCTTTTCGGGCGCGTCGCGCTTCTTACCGATCTCGCTTTCAGATAGCAGCTTTCCGGGCGGCGTGCCTTCGCCCTTGTTCCGAAAACGAAACTCCTTTGCTTCTCTCTCGCCCATGTCGTAGACAAAAGCGGGGATTTCCGTCTTCTTTACAAATTCGCTGGCTTTGCGGCGACGATTGCCGGAAACAATCTGAAACTCGCCATCCTCGCGCTGCCGCAGGATAACCGGCTCCTGTATGCCTTTTAGGACGATGCTGCTCGTCAACGCTTCCAGACTTTTCGGACTCGGCGGTGCAAAGACGCTGCCGGGCAGGTCATGGATTTTGGAAAGCGGAATGTTGACAGGTTTCATTTCCTGCTTTGTAGGGTCGCGTGCTTTTTCTTCTGCCATGTGTGTACCTCCAAAATTGAATTTTTATATCAAAAAATACGTCTCACCATGAGACCTATTTTCTGCCGAAATCATGCCGCACCTGAGCGGAATAAAAAAAGCCCATCGTCGTCGGCGCGTTGTAGAGCGCGGTCAGAAGATAGGCTTTGATGTTATTGATTTGTGTCGTGGTTGTCCGCAGGCTGTCCAGAATGTAGGCAACGTGCATCTGTGTGAGCTGCCGGAACCGTTCCTTGATAATCTCGATGGGGATTTGCTCTTTTCCCAGCCGGACGGCATCAGCGGTGCTGCTCTGGACTTCCGAGATCAGCTCCACCAGCGCGTCCACGTCCTCGGCGGCATACTGCGTGCAGAGCGCGTCATATTCGATTTGATTTCTGACGCTCTCTTTCAAACTCCATCGCTCGATCAATCTCCCACCATCTCCCGGCGGTTTTGCAGGAGAGATAGATGGATCAGGATAGCTAGAATCAGGATAATTATTATCAGGATAACTTGCTTCCCGTTTTGGGAAGTCTTGACTTCCCAAAAGCGGAAGTCTGGAAGTTTGTTTTTGGGAAGTCTGCATTTCCGAATCCGGGAAGTCTGAAATGGGCGCAGAAATGGGAGCTTCTGGCACATCGGTCGTGGCGAATTTTTTGACGTAAATCTTTGCCGGACGGCCTTGCCCCTGCTTCACGCGCTCGATCAGGCCAAAGCCTGTCTTGCCCGTGTCCAGCTCGGCCAGCAGCCGAACGGCCTTATTGTGTCCGCACATGAGGTCAGTTTGAATTTCGTCGAGCGTGTAGTAGATGTAGACGCGCCCCAAATCGTCATACCAGCCGTGTTTGGCGGATAGCCCCATGCGGTCGAGCATCAGGCCATACAGCAGCTTCGCGTCGGTGGAGAGCGTCTTGAATTTCTTGCTGCGTACCAACAATCTTGGAATCCGGAAGTAACTGAACTGCTCGGATTCTTCGCCGTAGAAATAATCTGATACGATAACCGCCTCCATATTACGCCTCCCTTTTCTTCTTTTCGCCATTTTTCTATTTTTTCCAACTTTTTTATATATTTTAATTCCCAATTAAATGGATAGTTTACAATTTGTAATTATTACACATTCCGAAATTAGTACACAAAAAAACGCTAATTTTCAAGAAAATTAGCGTTTTTATATGTAGGAAGTTGGTTTTTCTTTGTTTATTGTTTTGGAGCGCCTACCTCAGAGGCGGCTTCCATCTTGAACTTGTCCATTGCGTCGCGGGCTTCCGGGACGTTGATGCTGGAAGAATTACGGTTCGTCATGTTTTTGCATCTCCTTGTTTGTTTTCGGGAAATCATCTCTCGATTTCCTTCACCCGTAGTTTTTCCGCCTCCGCGCCCATTATGAATGCCAATTCGCGGCGGGAATTCCAGAAAAAACGGGGTCCGTACAAAAGGCACTGCGGTGGGATGCAGATCACACACAGGACGATATTCAGAACAGGCCGCACTGACGCAGGATGGGTCGAAGCGGTCGTCGGTGTCATCGTCGTTACACTAGCTGACCATACCGAGCAGATATTATGTTGTAATTATTGATATTTTGCACTATAATAAAAAATGGAATCAAGTTTTGTCCGATCAGAAATGCGAAACAAGGGATCGAAAGGAGACATCCATGCTACAGCCCAATAGAGAGAGCTTAGAGGTCACCATAAATAAGATTAAAAAGAATGAGATCCTCCTTCCAGACTTTCAGCGGCAGTTCGTTTGGAAAGAAGAAGAAATGCAGCATAAACTAGTTGCCTCTGTCCTGACCAAAATGCCGATCGGCAGTATTCTGCTCTTAAAATCAAAAGACGCGCACGATTATTCGTGCAAGCCTTTAGGCGCAAAGGATCCCATCCCGTCCGAGCAGCTGCCAAGTGGGGCTGTAGAGTTTTTATTGGATGGCCAGCAACGGATGACCGTGCTCGCCAATGTCTTTTCTGACGCGATTTTCCAATTAACGCCACAAAGCAACAATCTGATTGCTCCGAGCGCGCTGAAGCGTCGATTCTATCTTGCAGTTCCGAAATATGGGAACGACGCTTTTCCGGATCTATTTGGTCTACATAGCCTATCGTTTCCTATGCGGACTCCGGATTCCGATGAGCCCGTGTAGCGGCGCGCGCTCGCTGGCAAACCGCGCGCGTTCCGTGTCAAATATAACGCCTGCATAACATTCTGCATAAAAAGCGAAGGGCGGCCGCGTTTTGCGGTCGCCCTTCTTGTCGCCTTATTCCACGATCAGTTCCCCAGCGATCAGCTGCTGCGTCGTGTGCATCTGATTGATCAGGTCCTCGGCAGCGCCCTGGATCATGGCGTTAATGTCCAGCTTCGCCGCCTCCAGCAGCTGCACGGTAGGCTCCGCCAGCTTCTCTCTGGTCATGCGCAAAAGATCGGCTTTCAGTGTCCTGATCTGGTCCTCGGTCAGCTTGCCATCAGCTGCCGCCGCCTTCATCGCTTCGACGGTGGTCTGCTGTAATTCGCCGACCGTTGTCTGCGCCGCCTGCGTCACCTGGCCGATGGCAGCCTTGATGTTGGCCAGCTTGTTGTTCTGGCCGATCTTGGCGGTCGCCCACGCGCCTGCCAGGCCGATGGCCGCGATGGCAGCCTTCGCCAGAATGTCCAGGCCGACGTTCACCAGCTCCAGAACGATGGGGTCGGTAGCGCCCGTTTCGGTGGTCTGTGCGCACGCTGCAAGCGCCACACAGAGCGTCACCAGCATGGTCAAAATGAGCATCGCTTTCAGGGCCTTTTTGGTGGTGTTTTTCATGGTGTTTTTCCTCCTTAATTTTACCGCCTGAATGGCGGGATTTTATGATCACTTTTCGGGGGTGTTTGCGTCGTGGTAAAGCGACGCAATAATCACAGCTTTCAGCGTCTCGTGGCGCAGATTCAGATCAGTGGGGTTGACGTCCGCAGGGGTGCCGCCGTTGACGGCTCCGGCGTCCAGCAGCGCCTTCGCCTGCTCCTGCCAGTAGGCGGGCACGTCTTTCAGGTCCGCATAGGTGGGGTTGTCTTCTGCGATCACTTCGCGGATCAGCTGTTTCAGTTCGGCCTTGGTCATGCTGTCGATGTTCTCCTTTCCGTAGTCAGGGGCCGCATAGCCCACAATGTAGGTGTCGTTCAGATTGTACTGGCGGCGCTTCACGGCGTTGCTGGTATTGCCTTCGATGGTGTGCAGAACACCGTCTTTCGCATACTCCACCAGGCCCGTGTGGGTGCTTTCTGCGGTGGATTTCTTATCCTTGAAGAAGACGATGTCAGCAGGCAGCGGGGTGTATGTGCCGCCGCAGGCCGCCGAAGGATGGAAGACGCCCTGCGCCTTAAAGAAGGCCATGCCGGTGCTGCATCCGCAGTAGGGCTTCACAATGTCGCGGGCGATGCCTGCCAGATAGTTGGTGACGTAACTTACCCACATAGCGCACCACGCCGCATCAAGCGGCAGGCTCCATGTTTTCAGGACCTCCGTGTTGTACCACCGGATATACTTGTCGTCGCCGGTCGGCTCGCACACGCCCAGCTCGCCGATGGCCTTCTGGACGATCTTCTTGCGGGTGTCGTTCACATCAGGCGCTTCCGTGGGCTGGGCGGGCTTCTCCGGCTCCTTTTCAGGCTGTGCGGTCTCCTTGTACCCGTTCAGTCCTGCGCGCTTGATAATGGCCGCATAGTCCTTGTACGCGACGTCCAGATCGACGCGCCCGTTGATGCCCGCCACACTGCCAGAGCTGCTGCGCTGCCACATGCCGAAGCTGTAGGCCGTCGTCGGCTGGCTGGCCCACTGCGCCAGCCACAGATCGAAGCCTTTCAGGTCGTCCATGTTCAGCATGTTCTTGCACCAGTTGGTGTTGCAGTAGAACGACGCATAATAGCCCGCAGCTTCGATGGTCGTGCAGAAGGCCGTCACCATAGCGGTCAGCACATCGCGCCCCAGCCCTGCCTGTTTGCTATCCTCCAGATCGTAGGCGACGGGGTACAGGATGCGGCCCTTATACGGGGCGATCTGCTCCACTACCCACGCCGCCTCTCTGGCGGCCGCCTGGGCGCTTTTTGCGTAGCTATAGAAGTAGATGCCCACCTCTACGCCCGCGGCCAGTGCGCCCTCCACGTTGGCCTTGAAATAGGTGTCCATTTTGCAGTCGTTGCCCTGGCTGCTGCCATAGCCGACGCGGATCATGGCGAACACAATGCCGCTCGCCTTGACTTTCTTCCAGTCGATCTTGCCCTGCCATACAGACACGTCGATGCCTTTAATGTTCATGCTTTCCTCCTTACTCCGCCAGCTGGTAGAAGTCCCCGATCAGAGCAGGCGGGCGGTAGCTGTCTGCTTTGAAGAATTGTCGAAGCACTTCGTAGGTCTTGCCGTAGTCGCTGAATCTGTCACCGACGTTGAAGGTGTGGCCGTCCTCCAGATCAGCCCAGCGCGGCACGGTATCGTCGCCGCCGTCTCCGCCGCTGCTGTCCTCGACCAGCTTGTATTCGGACGGCACCAGATGCGGATAATGCGGCTCGTAGAGCGTGACGCCCTGCTCGTGGATCGGTGTGTAGACCTTGCCGTCCTGCGGGTCCCTGCGCTTCACGCCATAGGGGACTAACTCGCCCCACACGAAGTCCAGCACGGTGCTGTCCTCCGGCTCTGTGCGAAGCAGGCGGAACAGCGTCCTGGCCGCCGTACTGCCGGGCAGAAGGTCGCTGCGCTTGTAGTGTTGCTGCGTGGTGATGTAAAGGTCGCCGTTGCTGCCGACTACGGCTTCGTTGCGGAAGATCGGGTCGCCGTCGTCGATCTCAGACCAGACGCGTGCGCCGCTTGTGACAGTGATCGCGCGCAGTTCCGTGTCTGTGTAGTCGCCCGCGTCCTTATCTCCGGCGCGAAGCAGCGCCGCCTTTGCGCGTTCGACATGGACCGCAGGAAGGCCGGTCAGACCGCCCGCGATCAGTGCGTCGTGGGTGGCTAAAATCGCCGCCCACAGATGCAGCTGCTGCTGCGCTTCTTCCTGCTTGTTCAGTTCTCTGGCTGCTGTCAGATTCATGCTTTTCCCTCCTTACAGGTAAGAGCCGCTTACGCCGTACAGCGCGATGGTGTCGCTGGTGCTCGCCTTCGTCAGTTTCACACGGACGCCCACAGCCCACTTCGTTGCCGTCTTCGTCTTGTTCGTGAACAGGTGCTTGCGGCCAGGGGTGACGGTCTCCCACGTCGGCGTGGCGTCCTTCGCGTTGTTGCACGCCTCCACGGTCAGATTGTTCTCCGCGCCCAAAAAGCGCGCGGAAATAAGGATCTTTTCGGCCATGGCGTCCGTTTCGATGGCGTCGCGCTGCACGCTGATCATCGTGATGCTGCGGGAGAAGGTCACGACGCGCGTCGCGCTGTTTCCCGCACTGTCGGTGACGGTGATCGTCATGCTGTGTTCACCAGCAGCCAGCGCCGCAAACTGTGCGGCCGTCAGGCCGAAGGTGTAGGTCTTTCCGCGCTCCGCGTCCGCAATGGTGCGCACCTCGCTGCCGTCCAGCGCCTCCACGATGGTCAAGGTGTCGCCGTTGTCCACATCGCCCACGGTGTAGGCTCTGGATGGGGGCGACGTCACCGCGCCCAGGTTGGCGTCGGCTCCGGAAACGGTCGGGTCGGCGTTGTGCGTTACGGTCTTGGCCTGGCTCGTCGTATAGGTGCTGTACGCATCCTTGCTATCCTTCGCGCGGACGCGCCACTGTACGCTGTCCATCGCCGTGGTGATGCCGGTGTCGGTAAAGCTGGTGTTGCTGCCGGTGTAGATCGTGGCCCATGCGTTCGTGTTGTTGCTCCAGCGGTCCAGCTGGTAGGTGATGTCGTCGCTTTCCGGGTCGGTGGACGCCGCCCAGCTGATCGCTGCGTCTTTCCCGCTCTTTACGCTGTCCGGTACGGTGATGCCGGGGGGCGTAGTCGGGGCCTGATTCCACTGAATCGTGTAGTAGCCTTCGGAGTCAGGCTCGTCAGATACCAAGGTATCAGAGGACAGATTACAAAGCGGCAGGACGCCGACGCTGCCGAGGTACGCGTAGCTGCCGTCCTCGCTGCCGTCCGAAATGACGCTGCGGACGCCGGACGCGCTGCCAGAGACCGGGGACCGCAGCCGCCAGAACCAGTTGTCCGCGCTGCTGGGGTTGTTGGTATAGTTGCTGTTTGCGATGGCCTGCGGCGTGCAGGTGCGCAGGCGGGAGCTGTTGTTGCTGTTGAACAGCGCCAGAAGCGATCCCTCGGCGATGCCGTTCTCAGAGCCGAGGCCCACTTCCTGCTTGGACGGCAGGAAGAAGTCGTCGGTCACGGTTTCGCTGCCGCCGCCGTCCGTTGTGGGCTTCGCCACGGTCAGCATGGTTGGCAGGATCGCAGCCAGGAACTGTGGAGAAAAGCCGGTCTTGAAGCCCGCCTCGGTGTCGTATGCGTTGTAGCCGCTCCAGACGTAGCTGGAACCGGGCGCGCGGTCGTAGCTGTGCTGCGCCTGGTACCAGTTGGTGCCGGACTTGTTCAGCCACTGGCGGATATTCGCCAGGCTGTAGCGGTTGTTCCCGTAGTTCTGTCGGTCGCTGTTGCCGCCGCTCTCCTTCGCGTCGAAGGCTTTCAGGCACAGGATCTTTTCCGCGGCCAGCGTCGTGCTGTTTGCGGGATAGCCCGCGTGATTTTTGTCCGCGATCTGGAAGCCCACGGGGACGCCGTAATACTTCGACAGCGGGTCGCGTACCTTAGCACCCACGGCCAGAGTGCTGATCTTCTTGGACATGTTCGGGTCTCCTTTCAAATATTGATAGGAATTGCTGATCGTATTTTGCCACCAGCTGCCTGCAATCCCCGTGCAGGGCATGGGCGCGCCAGCTGGTGTAGCTCTCCGCGATCTTCTCGCGGTCGATCTCGCCGCGTTGGTAAAGCGCGGCATACTTTCGCAGTTTCCGCTTCATGCGGTCTCTGCTGGATTTACGCACCTTGCGGATCACACGCCCGGCGTCGTCGATGTAGGTGTGGAAGCCCAGGAAGTCCAGGCCGTTGCGCAGCGGGAAGATGTTTGTCTTTTGATTCAGCTCCAGCCCGCGCTCGGCCAGGTGCTGCCGGATCACCACCAGGGCCTCCTGCAGCCGCTGCTTGCTCTCGCAGATGATGTAGAAGTCGTCCATATATCGGCCGTAATACCGGAAGCGCAGCTGCTCTTTGCAGAGGTGATCCAGCTGATTCAGATATAGCAGCGCAAAGATTTGGGACGATTGATTCCCGATGGGGATGCCCAGCGGGTCCGGCGCGCTGTCAATGATCTGGCAAGCAAGCGCCAGACAGTCAGGGTCGTGCAAATACTTCGCAACGTCCTTTTTCAGCACGTCGGGCCGGATGGATTGGAAGTAGTGGCGGACGTCTGCTTTCAGCACCCAGCCGTCAGCAGAAAAGCCGTTTCTGCGGTAGTATTCACGCATGAAGTCGCGCAGCCGATTCAGCCCGAAGTGTGTGCCTTTCCCCACCTGGCTGCCGTAGTTGTCCAGGATGAAGGGCTTGGTCAGCGCGTCATAGAGGACCTGATCGCAGAAGGCGTGCTGGACGATCTTGTCCTTGAAGCTGTTCGTCTGGATCAGGCGGCGCTTCGGCTCGTAGACGTAGAACGCGCGATAGCCGCCCGGCCGGTAGGTCCTGGTCTGCAATTCCCGCTGGATCAGCGCGACGGCCTCCAGCGCCGACGCTTCCGCCTTGGCGACGCTGTTCTTCCACCGCTTGCCGCGGCGTGCTTTCAGATACGCGTCGTACAGGTTTCCCCATTCACATATTCTTTCGTAGTCTTTGCCCATAGTGGTGAAGCACCGCTGGCAGCCCAGCGCCGCGCAGCTGCGTGGTGCCAGGCGTCGGTGCTATGTGTTTATCCTCCTTCCGTTGGATAGGATAGGCTTTCCTTTGATGATGGGCCTCTGCTTTCGCCGCACGGGCTACTCGGTCTCGGTAAATCCATCGAAGCGGCAGGACGCCGACGTTGCCGTTGTACGCGTTGTTGTTGTTCTCGCTGCCGTCCGAATTGACGTTGCGGACGTTGTTCGCGTTGCCAGAGTTCGGGGACCGCAGCCGCCAGTTCCAGTGCATATAAAGCCTACCCTTTCGGTTTTGCGGGTCTCTATCTGAATCGCGCGGCGTCTTTCTTTCTCCAGGCCGCTGTCATGTACTTCACGTCCAGCACCCGCTTCGTCCAGAACTCGCAGGCGCGGTTGTCGATCTGCCCGTGGGTCTTTGCGATGTCCAGGAAGATCAGCAGCATCTTGCAGCCTGTCAGTGCAGACGTTTGCAGGTCGAAGCGCACCATGCACAATTTGGCGCGCCGCTGCGGGTCGGTTTCGATGGCGGGGTTGGTCTCGTTTGCTTCCACGATGGCCTCCAGAACGTCCAGTGCCTTCTCGTCGATCCGGTTGGATAGCGTGAAGCGAAGCCGCTTGTCGAACTTCTTCGTCCGGCTCATGGTCTCGTCCACCAGGTCTCTGGCCTTCGTGATGATCGTCAGTTCCTGGTCTTTGCGCTCACTCAATACAGGCACCTTCTTTCGCGGATAATAGCAACGGTTTCAGCCGTTGGCCCTTCGATTTCGTACACGCCGCCGCCCAGGATGCGCACCTCCGCAGGCGCGCCGTCCGGCCCGGTCCCGCAGATGCGAAGCGGGCCGCCCTCGCAGGGGCAGGGCATAGCGATTTCAGTAATAAGGGATGCGATCAGGCAGCTGGCCTCGCTGTCGCTGCAGGCGATCCTGATCATGCGGAAATGTACTGGCCCGATTTGTTCCAGACGCCGTCCGCCACGGAGACGTTAGACAGCGCAGCAAAGTCCAGGGCGAAGTTGATGCCGCCCGGCATGTCGCCGCTGATCAGGTCCGTCAGCAGGTCGATGCTGTTCTGGTAGCTGTTCAGCAGCTCCTGCAGGCCCTGAATGTCCGCGATCACATGACTGTGCGTCACCAGGGCGTACTTCTCCAGCTCTTTGCGGCGGACCAGCCCTTCCGGGCTGATCACGGCCGTAACGTTGGCGACATTGCTGACGATCATGCTGATCTCCATCGTCAGCAGTTTGCCGACTACGTCTCCGGCCGCGCGCATCTGCACGGGGTCGTCCTGCATGGGAACGTAGCAATAGACCACATCGCCCTCGTCAGGATCAGACGCCAGCAGCGCAACTTCCTTGGCAAGAAACGCCGTTTCCACGTCGTTGGACAGCACCTGCAGCACGACCTTGACTTCGCCCGCTGCGGGGGTGCTGATGGCGACGATGGTCGCGTCCATAACGTAGGACGCCAGCGCCGTCATGCTGGCGGGGGGGGTCCCCGCAGGCAGGTCGCCGCTGCCGATCTGCGCGCCCGTGATATTCAGGGTACTGTTCGTTGCCAGAATTTTGCCCAGCAGCGCGCGGCCCTTTTCGGTGATAACAGATCCTTCTGCCATGTTTTAGTCCTCCTTTGTTTTGATCTGCATTGTGATTTCCTCAAACAGCGCCACGCCGATGCCGAAGCGCCCCGCGGTGGCGAAGCTGTTCGTGTATGGCGGGATGGTCAGCGTGATGTCCTCCAAAAGTGTGGCCCCCGCGTAGACCGTGCCGCCCGTCTTCACCGGCGTGCGGAAGTAAATCTCTTTTCCAATGCCCGCGGCCATGATCCGCTTGATGATCGGCGCGGTGTTGGCTGCATACGCGATATACTCCGGCGCGATGTCGGCCTCATCCATGATCACGCGGCACTTCGCGGGGAACAGCTCGACGACCTCCACCTGCTCCGGATCAATGTCAAACAGCACGCTGGTGGCTGTGATGATGGTGTCCACGTCGCCGCCAGACAGCAGCGCGGTGACTTTTACCTTGATCATCAGACGATAGAAACGGTCGTCGGCTCCGTCTCTCCGGACGCCGAAGTTCCGGCCCATACGGTCCAGGGTTGCGCCCTTGGCGTTGTTGATCCCTCGCCAGACGGCGATCACCTGCAGCGTGTCTTCCACGCCCCACAGAGCGGATGCGAACAGCTGGAACAGCTTGCCGATCAGGCTGTCGGGGTCCTTTGTGTAGGCTCCAGTCAGCTTCTCCAGCATTTTAAGCACCAGAACGATCACGTCACGATCACCACCTTGTCCGTGCCGGTGATTGCCTTCTTTCTGGCGTCGATGGCGATGTTGTTCTTGCTCCAGGTCTTGCCGTCCGTGCTGACTTTCAGCGTATAGTCCACCACGCCCGGCGTGTTATTCACAGGGCACATCAGCCGGTTATAATAGACCGTCTCGCCGATGGCGAGACCACTTTCCGTGATGTCCCCAGCTGCGCTGCCGATGTACTCGACGATGGCAGCCTTCAACGCTGCATCGCCTGCGTAGGCGTCGGATGTCACCAGGTCGCTGATCTGCACATAGATCGGCACCGGCGTCGGGCGGGAGAACTTGATCGTCCGTAGCTTGCCGCTGGCGTCCAGCACCTGCGCTGACTGCCCGCCGTAGGTCTGGATGCCCGCAGCCTTCCGCGCGTGGATGGCTGCCGCGATGTTGGCGTTGGTGCCGCCGTAGACGATGGCCTCGATGCTGTGCGGCGGCAGGCCGTCGCTGTCTGTCTCGTCTGTTTCGTTCTCCCACACAACAGCGGTGACGATGCCCGGCACCTCCAGCAGCTGTGCGCGGATGGCGTCGGTGTTGCTGCCGCCCGGCTTGTCCACGCTCGACAGGTATCGCTCGCGGAACTCCTGATCCGTCTCGCGATTTCTGCCGCCCACGGTCGCCGCAGTGTTGGTGACGCTGATCGCGGCCGCCAGAGGCGTGACAACAGTGTCAATCGTCCCCGCGGCCACATTCCCATCTGGTCCTGCCTCAAACGCCTGGATCGGCACAGTGGCCGTGCCGCTGCTTCCGATGGTCACGTCCTCCAGGGTGACGAAGCGCTGATTGTTGCGCGCCTGCACGATGAAGCCTGCGTAGATCGTCGCACCGGCATCGCCAGTGATCGTGATGCTGCCGGTCGCTTTCTGCGCTGCCAGCACGCGGATGCCGATAAACGCGCCCAGGCGGGCCAGGCTGACGCCCGCGGCTGTGTCGATGAAGCCGCTGTTGTAGACGTCCTCGGCCAGCTGCCAGGTCAGACCGGCAAACCACGCGAAGATGCGCAGGAAGATGCCCAGCGGGCTGCGAACGGACAGGTTGACGGTGCTGCCGAACAGCTCCTTCGCCTTTACCTCGAAGGCGTCCAGCAGATCTGCATAGCTCGGCCGCAGGAATCCGCGTTCAGTTAATCCCCAGTTGTCGTTCACGCTTTCACCTCCAGACTGATGGGGGTCCCATCTTTCAGCCGTCCGGTGAAGGCCGCGGCGATGCTGCGGCCGTTGCGCGTCACGGTCAGGCTGTCGATGTATTGCACGTTGGTCTCCTGGAAGATCGCCGTGCGGAGGACGGTTTCAGCGTCGCCGTCGCCGTCCGCGATGATTTGGTCATAGTCGGTGCCGTGGTCTGTGTCCAGGAACCACTCACCCTTGAAGGTCTCCAGCGTCAGCCGGACACATTGTGCGACGGTCTCAGCGTCACCGATCAGCTCCAGACTTCCGCTGTCGTCCAGTACCAGGTCTTGCGTCTCCTGGTCAATTCTCAGTGTGATGTTCTCCATTTGGCCTCCTTACTGCGGGCCGCCCGTCGTGCCGCCGCTGTCGCCTTGGTGCGTGTGCGTCGTCATTTCAATACCACCAGCCGACAGTGTGCCGGTCACGGTGACGTTGCCGTTGATCTTCACACCATCAGCAGAAACGGCGATGTAGGTGCCGCCAGCTGCCACCACGACGGCGTTGCCCGGCAGGCCGGTCGGGGCCTTTCCGTCCGGACAGACGCCGCCGACGAACAGCCCGTCCTCCGGCGCATGATTGCGGGCCGTGTTTGGCTCCGCCTCCGCGCCGGTTTGAAGAACTGCATCGGCGTCGAAGTCTGACACAATCACCCAGCCGATGTCGCCGCGCTTGTACCACGGGCGGATCGTGAACTCGCCCGCGCACAAGCAGGCGACGCGCAGCCCCATCAGCGGAGCCGCGCTGGCGTACTGGCCGTCGATGCTCTCTTTCACCAGCGGCTGCACGTCTACGGTCATTTTGTCAGGATAAAAAGCCAGGACCTTGACAGGCATGGAGACGCGGACGCCCGCCCTGTTCTTCTCGCTCTCGGCGGCGCGCAGGTCCGATTGTCTGCTTCCGTAGCTCATGCCGGTTTTACCTCCACAGTAGTTTTCCAGTTGCCGGACCGCGTTCCCTCATGGACGCCGGAGACCACCATGAAGGTGCCGTTGGTCTGGCTGTCGCGGATCACGATCTTGTCGGCGACGCCGATGTGGTAATTCAGCAGACAGTCGCGGGACAGGTTGCCCTCATCTTCTGCCTGCTGGCTGCGTGTCTTCTCCGTCGCCGTGGTCTTCGTGTTGATGTTCTGGCTTTCTGATGTTGATGCTGATTTCAGCAGGCCCGTCTGCGGCGTCAGCAGATAGCCGGTCGTGATCCCTTCCTCTGGCGGGTTTATGATGATCTGCCCGCAGCGGATCACCAGCCTGGACTTGCAGTCGCTGCAGGCGATCTCTGTCAGCACGTCTTTCAGCTTCCCGCGGCAGACGCGGCAGCCTGGGTAGTGCTTGTTCTCCGCCAGCTTCACCATCGCCACCTCCACGCCGAAGATGTTCAGCAGGTCGTCGATGATGTCCTTGGCGTACATCCCCGCCTTGTAGGTCTTGTTGACATAGGTGCCCAGCCATTCCTCCAGACAGTCGGCCGCTGTGATCTTGGTGATGATGTCCAGGTTTTCGTGCTGGTGGGAATAGTCCGCGATAGCGCCGACGAAGATGCAGCCGACGTCGCCCTTGTAGCCCGCGGTGATAATGACGGCGTCGCCTTTTTTCAGCGACGCCCTTGTAGATGGGGACAGGTTGTAGACCTCCAGCTGGGCGGTCGATACTTTCGCGCGGTCCTCGAACTGCACCTTGAAGGAAAAGTTCAGCCCATCCAGCGTGTATTGATTGCCGCCCAGCGTCAGGGTGGCCTGTCTTAGCCACATGCGCATCAGCTCTCACCCCCTGGCCGGTCGAACAGATACAGGCGCACCTTCGTGCCGAAGTTGTCGTAGGTGATCGTGTCGATCTCGTCGCCGGTCAGGCACAGCGGGCAGATCACCGGCAACGGGTAGCGTTCGTCGTTGAAGGCTTCAAACAGCGGCTTGCCGTAGCGAAGCACTTCGCCGTAGACCAGCGGCGTGTTGCCGCCGCTGTTGCTGATCTCCAGACTGACGGTGAAGAAGTCCGCCGCTTCGTTGTAGGCGAACGTCATGCGGTAGGTGCGGTCCGTCAGCTTCACCAGTAACGAACAGGGAACACGATCACTGTCAACGTCGATGAAGTGGATCTCCTGTCCACTCTCGATCAATTTCATTTAATCGCCTCCCTGTTGTACCCTGCATAGCTGGGGTTTGTCCGTCCCGTCGCCACGGATGGGTTTGTGTTCTTGCTGTTGAAGCTCGCCACATAGGCGGCATAATCGCTGCCCGTTGTCACAAGCCCGTTTTGCGTGGTGGACTTTGCAGACTTGGCAGCCGACGCCGCCACCGGCGCGCTGGCGTCCTGCTGACTCATGGCTGGGGCTTGGATGTCCACGAACGCTGCCGACGTGATCGTGATCTGCTGGAAGCTCACGGTGAAGCCGAAGCCCGCAGCGTTGTCAGGGGTGCGGGTCCGTTTCAGATTTGTGATCAGCAGATTGTTGAACGCCTCCGCGCCCCTGTAGGTCAGAAGGTCGCGGTTGCGCCACATCGCCTCCAGCGTCGCGTAGCCTGCGGCGGTGGAGACGATGCCGGTGATAGAGAACTTGATCGGGTCCAGGACGGCGTGGTCGGTGATCTTGCCGCCGCCCTCGATGGGGTTGCTTGTCACCTGGCTGGACATGGTGGGGGACTCGTTGGTGATGGTGCCCGTGCGGTCGAACACTACCGTCCCGCTGTCGCCGCTCAGAATATAAGACATTCGTCACCCCTCCTTATGCCAGAGACGCCTGCAGCGCCTCGATGTTCGTGTCCTCGTTCTGCATCTGTCGGTAGGCGTCCCGGCACATTTGCAGGAACCATGCCTTCGTCTGCTCCTTTTCCTCGTCGCTGGCGTTGCCGGACATGGTAACGCTGATCTGCGGGGCAAAAGTGATGGACTTGGAGTGGCGGGACGTGTTGATGATGTTCTCAGTCTGATCCGCAGGAATGATCTGGCTGCCGCTCGGCAGGATCGCCATTTCGCCGCCCTGCTCGTTAATGCGGGTCAGGCCGCCGCCGAAGTCGTTCGTGCCGCTGGCGTGGCCCTGCACGGGTGTCGAAGTAACGCCGCCCGCACTGATTGTGATGCTGCCCACGCTGTTTATGGCGTTTTTCAGCTTTTGCAGCTCCGTGATCGTCGCCGACACGGCGCTGGCTGCCGCCGTCTTCATGCGGTCCCACGCGCTTTCCGCCTGCGCCGCCATAGCGCCGTAGGTGTCGTTCGCGCTGGTGCCGATTTCCTCCAGGCCGCTGGTCGCCGTCTCTTTGGCGGCTCCCCAGCTTTCCTCGGCCATGATCGGGGCGGTGTCCATCGCGGACTGGATCGCGCCGGTGTAGGCGCTGGTGTCCGGAATTTCAACCGCGGGCATTTCTATCGTGCCGATGTCCGGAATGGACGACGCCACGCTGTTGGTGCTCTCGGCCAGGTCCTCCATGCCGCCCTGCGCTTCCTTTGCGCCGCCGAACAGGTTGTCGAAGAAGTTCACCACAGCGCCAACGCCGTCAGCTACCCAGCCGATGATCGTGCCGATCACATCGGCGACGATAGTCAGCATCTGGCCGATCACCTGTAGGATCGGGGCGATGGCTTGCAGCAGCGGGGCCACGACGCCCAGCAGCTGCGCGATGGGCGGCAGGATCGCTGACGCGATCGTGGAGATGATCGGCATGAGCGGGACCAGGATGTCATTGCACACGACGTTCAGGATCGTGGTCAATGGGGGCAACAGCGCACCCACCAGCATGGACAGGATCGACGCCAGCGGGGGCAGCAGCGTCGCAGCCAGATTTCCGATCACAGGGATCAGCGGCTGCATCACTTGGAAGATCAGCGCCAGCGCGTCGCAGAACACAGGCAGCAGCTGGCTGCCCAGCTGCACCAGAATCGGGATTGCCTGCGACAGGCCGTCCGCCAGCAGGTCCACCAGCTGCATGAGCATCGGCTCAATGGTGGGCCAGCTGTCGATGATCGTGTTGAAGAAGGTCGTCAGCACGGGAGTGAACTTCGCGCCAGCATCGGCCAGGAAGTCCGCCCATATACCCTTGACGCCCTTGACGCTGTTGGTATAAGAGCCTGCCGTGCGGGTGACGTCCTGCTGCGCGTCGCCGGTCTGCGCCAGGATCGCGTTCCAGCGGACCTGCACCTTCGTGGCTTCGTCCAGGGTGTTGAACTCGTCGGTGATCCCCATCTGGAGCATGGACTGCTTGATGGCCGTATCGTTCAGGACGATGCCCATGCTTTTCAGGCCCTCGGTCTCGCCCATCAGGCCGCTGCGCAGCTTGTTGAAGGCGTCCTCGTCGGCCAGATTGTTGAAGCTGGCAAGGTCATAGGACAGGCTGGTCATCATTTCCGACATGACGGACGCGTCCTCCGCACCCATGCCGATGCCCGTGAAGATCGCACCGCTGTCGGCCAGGAAGCCCTTCACTTCGTTTTTGCTGCGGTGCGCAGCGGCCGCGAAGTTCTCGGCCCAGGTGTTTGTGGCGTCCGCAGCGCCTTTGAATACGGTCTCAAACTTGGAGTTTGTTTCTTCCGCATTGGCTGCGGCGTCAATGGCTGTGCTGCAGAACTCTTTGATCGCTTCGACGCCTTTCTTGATGATGGCAAGGCCAGCGGCAG
>ENA-ORRA01001236-ORRA01001236.1-human-gut-metagenome-genome-assembly--contig:-NODE-1236-length-18051-cov-3.612358_pt1 | contig 18051 bp, 18 predicted proteins | sample MGYA00242169_ERZ509122 | MGnify/ENA primary metagenome ERZ509122 (study PRJEB26280, sample SAMEA2338650) | human gut metagenome | biome: human gut; feature: human-associated habitat; material: faeces...
CCTGCCGATGGCTATCGTCTGCACCACCGATAAAATTTACGATGCCTTCTATGACGATTACAACAAAGGCAAGCAATTCATGCACAGCCACACCTATGCCGGTAACCCCATAGGCTGCGCAACTGCCCTCGCTGTACTCAAGGTTATGAAGGAAGAAAAAATTCTCGAGCATGCTGCCGAAAAGGCAACGTACTTCCATAATGCACTCATGGATACCTTCGGATCTCACAAGAACATCGGTGAAATCCGTCATATCGGCCTGATTAACGCTATGGAGCTTGTTAGCGATAAAGATAAGAAAATCGGCTTCGACGGCGACCTGCGTATAGGCTACGAAATCTATAAAAAAGCACTTACCCACGGTCTGCTGCTGCGTCCTCTAGGCAACGTCATCTACTTCAACCCGCCGCTGAATATCGAAAATAAAGATCTGGATAAGGCTATAGCACTGGCTAAACAATCCATGGATGAGGTTTTAAAATAAGGAGCGAATAAATGAAAGATTTGAGTATGAAAGAGCTGACTACTATCGCTTTATTAGGTGTCTTGATTCTGATTTCAGGTTCTTTTAAAATCCCTTCGCCAATTGCCGGTGGCGAATTCCAGTTATCTGCACCAATCGCCGTACTCATCTGCGCCTGCTTCGGCTTTAAACGCTACATTATCGCAGGTATCCTTGCAAGTATGCTTGGTATGATGCTCGGAATGCACAACATCATCAACGTGCTTGTACAGATGGTATTCCGCGTTGTTGCCGGTGGCACCATGGCCCTGCTCGGAACCAACCTGCTTACTGTTGCTGTCAGCGGACCGCTCGGAACCTTGGCCGCCCGCCTCGTGCTGTGGCAGGTTACCGGTGTAAACTGGATGGGACTCACCGCCGCAGCCTTCCCCGGTATGATTTTTACCGCAGTTGCCGCCGGTGCATTCTATAAGCCCGCAAAACAACTGCTTACCAAGGTTGCTTTGCTCAGAGGCTGATAAATAACAGAAAAAAGAGGCTCTCCTTAGGGAGAGCTGGCGCCCGTCAGGGCGACTGAGAGGGGTCTGTATTCTTTGCGCTAAAGAATAACGTGAAGTTTTGCACACCCCTCTCCGTCATCGCTAAGCGATGCCACCTCTCCCCAAGGAGAGGCTTTTCATCAGCTAATTTTGCCAAACACCGAATTCAAAACACAAAGGAGATTCCCCATGCCCTTATACAGCATCAAAATGCGCGCATCCAAAGGTGATTTACATGTCAGCGGCGCAGAACGCATTATCCTGCAATCCGATATCAGCAACGCTGTCAGCGCACTTACCGAGCGCGCTCTGCATCACGGCCTCGGCCGAGCAGACTTCATCAACGTCAAAATGGAAGAGGTCGCACCGAAAAAGCTGCAATACCTCGACGCTCTGCCTGTCAGCAAACGTCCTGCCGACACAGTAGAGGAAACCTATAAAATCATGAAGGAAATGCTCTGCGAGCTGGGATTGGAAGCTAAAGCAGATGAACTAATCCATCTTTTGCGTCACAACCATCCTATGCGCGGCGCCGTTCTCTACGACGTTGCCATAAACTCCAGACTTGAACCCGACCACGAGCGAGGCATCCGCGTAACCTATATGGATGCCGAAGGAGCAGCGAGCAACTGCAGCGGTAAAAACCATTTCCGTGAAGCCATCGTATTGGCTACCAAAGTTGTTAACACCCCCGGCATCATCGCCGAGCTGTGCCTTTCCGATGATCCCGATTACCTCGTCGGCTACCTAGCTTCCTTAAAGCATGGTTATGTACGCCTCATGCCGATGAAGGAAATGGGCAATCCGCACGGTGGCCGTGTATTTATCTTTGACAGCACCAAGGCTAAGGCCGAGGATGCTATCTATTACCTGGAAAAACAACGTGTGCTTGTACGCGGACTGCCCGTTGGAAAGCCTGCTAATCCCAATCCGGAGCAGATTTTTTCTGACGAGCTGAAACAGCTTAAGGAGCAGAATCTTTACCGCTCCTTGCGCACCATGGACAGTGAGCAGAGTAAATACATTGAAATGCAGGGACGCAAGGTTTTAATGCTGGCCTCCAACAGCTATCTTGATTTGGCAGCAGATGCCCGTGTTAAGCAGGCCGCTGCCGAAGCTGCACTCCAATGGGGCGCAGGCAGTGGCGGCAGCCGTCTTACTACCGGCAATACCGCTCTGCATGAAGCACTCGAACGCAAGCTGGCGCAGTTCAAGGGTACGGAAGCAGCATTAGTATTTAACACCGGCTACATGGCCAACGTCGGCATTATTTCCGCCCTTTGCAACAGCGAAAGCGTTATCTTCAGCGACGAATATAACCACGCCAGCATCATCGACGGCGCACGTCTTTCTAAAGCACGCATCGTTGTCTATAAGCATAATGATATGCAGGACTTGGAAGCTAAAATTCTTGCTACCCCCTGCAGCAGAGGTTTGATTGTCAGCGACGCAGTTTTCAGCATGGACGGTGATATCGTCGACCTGCCTGCACTCGTCGCCCTCGGCAAAAAATATCATCTGCTCACGATGATTGACGAAGCACATGCCACCGGTGTTATCGGCAAAACAGGCCATGGCACCGTTGAACATTTCGGCAACACCGTCCGCCCGGATATTCTCATGGGTACGCTCAGCAAGGCGCTCGGTGCCGAAGGTGGTTACGCCTGCGCCAGCAAGGTGATTATCGAATATCTCAAAAACAAAGCACGCAGCTTTATCTTCGCCACCTCCCAGACTCCCGCTACGCTCGCCGCTGCACTGCGAGCTACGGAAGTGCTGGAGGAAGAACCACAGCGTGCGCAAAATCTGCAGCATAACGTTGAGTTTTTCTTAAACGCATTGCACGCTGAAGGCGTAGAAGCCTACTCTCCCACCGCCATCATTCCTATTATCATTGGCGATGAGAAGTCCGCTCTGCAGGTTGCAGATGAGCTGCTGGCAAGCGGCGTGCTCGCCCCCGCCATCCGCTACCCGACGGTAGCAAAGGGTACTGCGCGCCTGCGCGTTGCCCTCATGGCAACGCATACCGAAGCGGAGCTGTCGCAGACAGCGAAGCTGATCGGTGCGGCAATCAGAAAGTATAAAAAATAAAGCACAAAAAGGCAAGGCCTAGGAAACAAACCTCCTAAGACCTTGCCTTTTAATTTTTATAAACCAACTTTTTCAGGCACTGTTATTTATGCTCAGCCACATCCTCGGCATCAAGCACCTTAATTCCACGTGCAGAAAGCAACTTGGCGAACACGCCCTGCCCTTTTATCTTCTTACCGCTGAAGCTGCCGTCATAAATTTCCTTCACGCCGCAGCTGGGACTGCGTGATTGCAGGATTGCCAAATCCACCTTATTCTCCAAAGCAACTGCCAATGCCTCCTGTGCACCCTTGCGAAATTCATTGTCCACACTGACGCCTTCCTTGTTCGTCACTACGCCGTCAACAATTTCTGCCGACAAGCGAGGCGTAGACAGCCCGCCCAACTGCTCCGGGCAAACACCAATCACCTCATGGCCTTCGATAAAACCCAGCACGCCTTGATTTAAGTTATTACCGCCGTTATACTTACAGTTTTTGCCTAATAAGCAGGCACTCACGAGAATCTTCAAAGAAACATTCCTCCGTTATTCTAAAAATAAGCTGCTAACATGCCTGATGCTAACAGCTTATTTTGATGTCTATTCTTCCTTGCTGATTTCTACAGGAATTTCCGGCAGCTTGCCGTCAATGCTGATGTTCTTATTAACCTTAGCATCGTAGGTTTCACCCTTAGCAATCTCCTGCAGGTCAATACCAGTAGCACTCTTCACCGTATCAAAAACCTTAGCCATTACGGAAGGAACATTGCCGGAAAGACTGCCCATACCGCCTTCGCCGTAAAGCGTAATCTTGTCCACCTTACTGAGCGGAGCAGCAACCTCTTTAGCAACCTGCGGCAGAACCTCGATAGCCATCTGTGCCATCGCAGCCTGACCATATTTCTTCATAGCCTCGGCCTTCTTATCCATAGCGGCAGCCTCTGCTTCGCCCTTCGCCTTGATAGCAGCAGCCTCAGCTTCACCCTTTACTCTGATAGCATAAGCCTCCGCATCACCTTTAGCCTTGATAGCAGCAGCCTCCTGCTCCATTGCATATCTTTGTGCTTCTGCTTCACGCTGCCGCTTGGCCTGCTCAGCCAACGCATCCTGTTCAACTCTGTATTTGTCAGCATCCGCCTGCTTCTGAATGGTAGCAGCCAGGATTTGCTCTTTAACAAGCACCTCTTGCTTTTTCAGGTCAGCTTCGCGCTCAGCCTTAGCAATCTGTGCGTTTACAGTTGCCACCTCAATCGACTTTTGCTGCTCCTGCTGTTGAATTGCATAAGCAGCATCTGCCTCTGCCTTTTTAATATCGGCAGTACGCTTCAGTTCGCTCTTGGCAATAGAAAGCTCATTCTGACGCTGTGCAATCGCTAAATCAGCATGCACCTGCGCATCATTAGCCTCTTTCTTGGCAGCAGCCTCGGCAATAGCCACATCACGCTCGGCAACAGCCTTGCTGATAGAAGCATCCTTGCGAATTTTCGCCGTATTATCTGCACCCAAATCGACAATAAGACCGTTATCATCAACAACGTTCTGAATGTTACAGCTCAGAATGCTGATACCCAGCTTTTCCATATCTTTAGCAGCTTTTTTCAGCACTTCGTCAGAGAAGGAATCACGGTCAACATTAATCTTCTTCAAATCCAGCGTACCGATAATCTCACGCATATTACCCTCAAGAGAATCCTGCAGGCTGCGCGTAATATCCGCCGGCTCCATATTCAAAAAGTTGCGCGCTGCCAAATAAATACCGTTTTCCTTATCAACAATAATCTTGGCAACAGCATCAACCTTAACGTTGATAAAATCGTTGGTCGGAACGCTTTGACTAGTTTTGATATCTACGGACATCTGCCCCAGATATAGCATATCCACGCGCTCCAACAGCGGAATTTTAAAGCCGCCGATACCGATAAGGATACGCGGATTCTTCGTAATACCGGAAATAATATACGCCACGTTTGGCGGTGCCTTTACATAACAGGTCTTAGCCGCAATAATAAATAAAACCAGAAAAATAATAATGAGAAAAACAATTCCATAAGTCAAAATAATTCCCCCTTTATCATCTGAACGCTTTAAGTAAATCATAGCATAGGCAATCATGAAAGACAAGGAAATTATTCGTTACATTTTGAACATTAGCACAATGCTTTAAAAGTCTATGACAAAAACAGGGTTGATTTTTTACGAAAATTAATCTGTCAGTCAAAAAACGTTTTGGGAAGATTTTTCAAAGCTTTGCGGTCTAGCTAAGTTATGCTAAACAGCAATTTACAAATACATCAAAATATACTCCAAGCCAACAATTAAACACCTTACGTTGACAACAAAATATGCTCGTGGTAAAATCATCATAATTTATCAGAGGAATTGTAGCGCTCAAGCTATTGAAGTGGGATAGGATTCAAACGAATTTCATCCCGCTTTTTTAGATAAATTATGGCAACATTCAACCCATAAAAGCTTTCATAGCTACTTATGTAACGAAAGGAGTTTTTAACAATGCAAATCAACAAACCCGAAAATACTTTACAAAATATTTCTGTCGGCAGCAAAGAAATCAATGCAGCGCGTGTCGCCTTCTTCCTACCAGGCTTCGTCATTTCCACCTGGGCACCGATGATTCCTATGGTCAAAGCACGCCTGAACCTTGAAGCGGATGTACTTGGCCTTTTGCTTCTGTGCATCGGTATCAGCGCTTTTATCTTTATGCCTTTAGCCGGCGCACTCGTACAACGCTTTGGCTGCAAAAAAGTCGTCATCACAGGTGCAACGCTGATGCCACTAATTTCCGTGCTGCTTTCTTGCCTGCCAAACATCTGGAGCTATGCCATTGCGCTTGCATTCTTTGGGGCAGTCATGGGCGCAACGGATGTCAGCATGAACACCAATGCCGTTATTGTGGAAAAGCTTGCCGGCCGCAGACTGCTTAGCGGTATGCATGCCTTTTGGAGTATCGGCTGCTTTGCCAGCGCAGGTCTTTTCAGCGTACTGGCATCTTCAAGCTTAAACGTAACGCTCATCGCCACACTGCACTGTGCTATTGTTTTAGCGTTGCTGGCAGTTTTCGGCCGCCACTTACTGGATTATAAAAGCCCCGGCGGCGAAAAGGCCTTTGCTATCCCACGCGGCATTGTTATCGTTTTAGGCATTCTCGCCTGCATTTCCTTCCTTGTTGAGGGTGCAGTTATGGATTGGAGCGGCGTACTGCTCACCGAAGTGAAAAATATGGATATAGCGTTGGCAGGCACAGGTTACGCTATCTTTTCCGTTGCTATGCTCATCATGCGTCTTTTAGGCGATAAAACTGTACAATTTTTAGGCGAACAAAAAGCTGTTATCGGCGGCAGCATCGTCACGGCAGCAGGCTTTGCGCTCGTAGTTGTTTTAGATAACCTGTATCTCAACGCCTTTGCCTTCATTCTCATCGGCCTTGGTTGTGCCAATATTGTCCCTGTATTTTATTCGCTCTTAAAATACCAGAAGGACATGCCTATCAGCGCTGCGGTAACTTCTGTAACAAGTTTAGGTTATACAGGTGTTATGCTAGGACCCGCACTTTTAGGCTTTGTCGCCCACGGTATCAATATCAGCGCGGTGTTTGAACTGGTTGCCTTATTGCTTGTCATTGAAGCAGGAATTGCCAAGTACGTTTTCTACAAGCTGAAAATGTAAAATGCGTCATATATCAAAACGAGCCGGTTTTAGTACCAACACTAAAGCCTGCTCGTTTTTGATTGCAAAAAGTTTTGGGAAGATTCTTCCCAAAACTTGGCGTTTTTGTATAGTTTTAGGAATTATTTTCCTAACAGCCAATCTAACGCATTAATTTTACGTATACCTGCATATTCCATTTCCGGATCATCATCTAGTGTCAGCAAAATTTTAGGATAATTGTCATTAATACTTTGCAGCGAAGCAAGCTCACGCTTCAACGTTTTCTCATCGCGCACCGTCGCAGAAACCTGGTAATAAGTCATCCCCTTATCATCCATTGCCACAAAATCAACCTCTAAATCATCAACCTTACCGATATAAACATCATAACCTCTGCGCAAAAGCTCAAGATAAACAATATTTTCCAGAATATGTCCTGCATCCATGGCCTTGCTACCTAACAGTACTTTGCGCATCCCCATATCAACAGCGTAATATTTATCCAATGTCTTTAAATACTGTTTACCTTTAATATTGTAGCGTTTACACTGATATAACATGTAGCTTTCCATTAATGCATTCAGATACTTTTCGACCGTTTTGGTATCTATCTTACGTCCATCTGAAGTCATAGTATCAGCAATCTTTTTTGTAGACAGGATATTGCCAATGTTATCATAAGCAAAACGCAGTACGCTTTCCAGCATCATGGTATCAGGAAATTTATTTCTTTGCGTAATATCCTTTACAACAATAGTATTATAAATACCATTAAGATACTCTCGAATAACACGCGCATCCTGCTTCATATCCAGTACATATGGAAAAGAGCTTGTTTCTATATAGCTGCGATACTTTCTCGCCAGCTCACGCTCGTCACCGCTAGCTTCAACATATTCCTTGAACGATAGCGGCAGCATCTTTATTTCAACATAGCGCCCAGAGAGCAGCGTGGCAAGCTCACTTGACAGCATATACGCATTGGAACCGGTAATATATATATCCACATTCGGTTTTATATACAAGCTATCTACTACACGCTCAAAATCCTTCACATTTTGTATTTCGTCGAAAAAGCAATATGTCATGCGTCCATCAGACAAAATGCGTTCTTTGACATAAGCATAAAAATTGCGTGGCGCTAATAAATCGATATAATCGTAGTCTTCAAAATTAATACTGATTATCTGTTCATTTGCCACTCCTTGCTCCAGCAAACAACTCTTATATAAATCCATAAGCGTAGATTTGCCACAACGACGTACACCGGTTATAACCTTAATAACCTTTTTATCGCGCCAATTTATCAGCTGCTTTAGATATTCCTTACGCTTTATCAACTGCATTGCTTCAACACCACCTGTCTAAAAATTTTGCAGCACCTTTTCTTTGTCTATAGTTTAGCACATGCAGATTCGAAAATCAAAAAGTTTTGGGAAGAAATTTCCCAAAACTTTATTATTTTAAGTAGTTTTAGGAATTATTTTCCCAAAACTTGGCAGATTTGCTAAGTTTCAGACTTATAAGTCGAAAACTTTGTGTTTTTAGAGAGTTTCAGACTTAAAGGTCGGAAAGGTTGACACGCCAGGAATTCTTTGGGAAATTAAATATGCGCTCACACAGTACGTAAAACACTATCGTAAAACGCACCAAGATAAAAAATAAACTGCTAGCACGTCATAAGACATGATATGTACCCCCAATACCGGTTGTCCAGTATTGGGGGTACATATCAACTTTCAAGGAGCTTTATTTAAATACTGACAGAAAATTACTTTAGTTTGTACAAATAACCGTATCTAGAACATGTGTCATAAATCCCTTTCTGCATCACATCACCAATGCTTCCTTGTATTACATCTTCTTTACTCGAATAAATACCGGTTTGATAACATTCAAACAAACTATTATTAAAGAAAGAACCTACCATCAGTATTTTTCTCTGGACCTTATTTTTACCAAAATAATAGCGTACTCTATTTATGGATTCAATTTCACCGTTTTGAACATGAGTTACCCACACATCAATTTTTGGCTTATCCTTTGACCCTTGCACCAACACGAAGCGCGTATTAAAGCTATAAAAACTATTATCATCTTGATATAAGCTAACCCACGAGCTATCCTTAGATACCATATAAATAATTCTTGCTACCTCAGGATCGATTTCTCCGGCTTCAACTTTATCGGTATCTGCTGCAGCCACAGTAAATAAAAGCGTAATTGTCAAAAACAGCTTATAAAGAATTTTCATTTTACACCTTCCCTTGTTTTTTTGCTAACTCATAAATAAAATAATATACCTTTTCAACATTACTACCCAATTTAATCGGAGTAGGCTTTCTTTTTTCTGGTGGCCACATATCAGGTGTTCCACTACGTCCATTTGCTTTTAAAAGTTGCCAAAGAATAGTATTGGAATGATTATTATAATAATATACTTCTCCAAGCACTAACCATGCGACGTTTTGATTATCAATCGGCAGTTTGGTACATGTTACGCATGAAATGGAATTATCATGTTCATAGTATGAAATTTCATTTTCATCAACATACATTCCATCTGTTCCAGGCACTTTCACCCAATTTACTTTAGCATAGGAAATACCGGCAAATAAATTAAGCAATAATAATATTAAAACAACAGTAATCATTTTTCTCAACATATCCATCGCCCTTCCAATAAAATCAACCAAAGTTACCAATATCCCCTGTTTCTTCCTAAACTTCTTGCTTCTTCCATAATCATACTTTCGATTGTGCCCGGAATCACTGCATGAAAATTATTCATGCCCCTTTTGGAATCAACAAGCTCATTGGTGTCTAAATCATATACCTCCATAAGCACACCCTTACCTGTAGCACAATTTAAATCGAACCTGGTCAGTGCTAAGTATACTAATTCCGGTGTTTCATAATCACTGTGCGTTAAACTAACCACATCAGCTATTATATGGTTGTTACATGACGAATAAAAATCTTCATTTCTATGAAAATTCAACATATCAGCATTAATCCACGTTTCAACTTGCTCATCACCAGCAATAAATATCCAATTACCGGATACCGGAGGCTCAAAAGCAAGACATATAGACGATATAAGTAAAGCCAATATAACTATATTGCTAATGACAATTTTTTTCATATCAAATACCCCTATAACCTTCATAACTACAATTAAATTAACCAACAAATCACGGCCAAAATAATTAAGAATATCACAAATTGTCCTATGAGAGCGGGCGTAAAAACAGTATTTGCCAATAAGCCCAATATTATTGCTGCTATCAAAGAATGCTTTGCTACTTCTACGTTAATGCCTAGTTTCTTCTTACATGAAATGCTCTTGATAATATTCATTAATATAAGCATTTCTACAAATAACACTACTGTAGCTCCAAGAAAACTTCCAACCCAATAACTCATTTGATTGCCCACCTTTCCATTAATTCATCTGCATAGTTTCTCATGCAGCGCTAAAATATTATATTGCCTTATTTTATAACAATGTGATAAAATAAGTCTAAGTTTTATCACTTAAACAAATTAGGAGTGATCTTATGATTAACGAGTCTACACGCCAAAAATTAGAGCTTTTTATAAAAGAACACTATATCGATTTAGACAATATTACTTATGGAAAACCAAAATACAGCATCCGTGGTATTCCCCAAGCATATCCCCGCACCGAGCCTGAGAAGACATCAACCGAAAACACCACGCCTAAGCAAAACACTGATATTGCAGCACCTAAGCCTGTTCAAAAACCTGTAAAGATACCTGAAAAAGCCAGCACACCTACGCCTGGAAATACAACAATACTCGCTAAACTGAAAAGCATTATCAGCCTTAAATTCGACAATGCTAAGAATCCCAAAACGTTTGCCAGCCAATTATTATCATTAATCGAACTACAAGGACTTACTGAAATAGAAGTATACAAAGCTGCTAATATCGACCGCAAACTATTCTCCAAAATACGCCATGATGACTATCACCCCAGCAGAAAAACTGCTATCGCCCTGGTTTTAGCACTTCGCCTATCTCCTGATATGGCGAAGGATTTATTAAGCTTTGCCGGCTATGCGCTCTCTTCTACATCCAAAACTGATGTTATTATTGAATTCTGCTTAGAAAACCAGCTTTATGATTTAATGACAGTTAATGAGTTGCTCCAGGAATATACCGGTCAAACACTCTGACGCAATTATATTATATCAACGAATCTCTTTATTTTGGTCGCTATAAAAGCGACAATCTATAAAACGAAACGGAATATATCCTATACCAAAAATAAGCTGCTAGCACGTCACAAGCCACGCTAACAGCTTATTTTTATTGTTCTGATTATACCTCACCTTCTTTCCAACATCACCACCCTTCGCGCTGCGCAGACCGGAACGGAGGACGGGTTCGCCGGCACGTCTTTGTTACGCGCAAGCTCGCAGGCAACGGACCGACAGGGAATTTTTCGCTGGAGCGTTGACGAACCACTCAGTAAGCACACCTCGCAAAATTCAGCGACGTGAAAAATTCTGCTAATCTAGTCGCCGGAATCCGGCGAAGCAGCTACGTAGGGCGTTTTTTGGATACTTTTTGCTGCTCCGGGCAAAAAGTATCATAATAAATTCACACCATCAAAAACGCTCCCCTGCTACCCGACGGTAGCAAGAGAGCGTTCTCTATTTCTTATTGCGATTAAACACCTTAATATTTTTATTGTAATAATTTCTTAACTGACTTATCAAAATCAGATTCTATTTTTTGTGTTTTATTGAATATCTCATACTCAGCATAAGCCTTAGCATGTGCATTTTTACTAGAAATACGACCATTATCCGGAAGTATATCATATCTACGGAAAGCTAAAAATTCATTTACACTTGAAGCAAATTCTTACATAGTAAATGTATTCTCTCGCTCGATCAGATCTTCAATATAATCAAAATATCCACTAACTGTTCGTTCTAATTGTCGTATTTGTTTTTCATCCAAATAATTTTTAGCTACAATAACATCTGACTTCAATATTCTACCATCAGGAGCATTCTTCCATGTTGTTAATCCCATATGCTCTTTTTCGTGATTCGCCTGATAATATATAATTTCTGCTGCAGTATGACCAGCAATAGCATAATGAAATTTATTCTGTATAGTTGCGTAAAATTTTTTTGTTATATCTGCCTCTTTATCATAGTCAATACTACATTCAGCAAAAATATCTGTTATTTGCTGATAAATACGTCTTTCGCTAGAACGTATTGAACGAACACGCTCTAATAATTCACGAAAATAATCCTTGCCAAAAGCCTTCTTGCCTTGTTTTAACCTCTCATCATCCAATACAAATCCCTTTTGTATATATTCTTTTAAAATGTTCGTTGCCCAAATACGAAAATGGGTAGCTCTCATTGAGTTAACCCGATAGCCTACAGAAATAATAGCATCTAAATTGTAAAACGCTATATTGCGTGTGATTTCCCTTTCACCTTCATTTTGAACTGTTGCAAAAAACGCAACAGTTGAATGCTCAACAAGTTCTTTTTCCTCATATATATTTTTTAAATGTCTGGAAATAGTAGACTTGTTTACACCAAATAATTCAGCCATTGATTTTTGAGTCAACCAAAGCGTTTCGTTTTGGATAAAAGCCTTAACAATAACATCTTCTTGCTCTACCTTATAAAGCAGAAAACGAAAGTCTTTAACATTACTCATCGTCAACGCCCCTTTCCTGAATTTTTACGAACATATTTTCTTGCTATTGTATCATATGATTCATACTATGTCAAATTACAAAAAAACGCTCCCCTACTACCCACCGATAGCAAGAGAGCGTTCTCTTTATCTGCTTATTTACTTTTCTGCTTCAGCGCTCTTCACAACAGCCTTCGCAGCCTTTTCAAACTTAGTCCGCGCCAGCATCACAAAATGTCCGCAGCCACAGCATTTCATACCGAAATCCATACCCGTACGGGTAATTTCCCACTCATCACTGCCACAGGAATGAGCTTTTTTCATTTTGACGATATCGCCTACATTAACATCCTTACCGGAAAGCATTATTCAATACCGTCCAAAGTCATTACGTCACTGACCTCATAGCCTGCTTCGCGAATTTGCTCAATGATATCCATACCATTATTATTGAGAGCGGCACGAATGGTAACTTCAGCGGTACCATCACCATTTTGCTTGGTAACCAGAGAAATAATATTAATGCCGTCTTCCTTCATAATGTTGGAGATTTCCGCAACAACACCAACTTTATCAGGTGCTTCGATAGTAATACGCAGGCAGTTGCGGTTCATACCCATAATTTCTACGATAGAACGGAAGATATCGCTGCGGGAAACAATACCGCAAAGCTTATTCTCCTGGTTAACAACCGGCAGGGCGTTAACTTTGTATTTATACAGCTTGTAGGCAACATATTCGATAGTATCATCTGCCTCAACGCTGATAACGCTACGTTTCATAACGTCTTTAACCTTCAGACGTCCCAGCAGATAATTAGCCTCATAACGGGAAAGGGTGCTGCTGTCACTGGGAGAAGCTTTGCCGATATCATCACTGGTAATAATGCCGCGTACGCGTTGCATATCATCTACAACCGGCAGGCTGATAAGTCTTTTGCCACGCATAATTTCGCGTGCTTCCAAAATGGATTGATCCTCACGTATGGTAACAACAGGTTCAGTCATAATATCTTTTACTAACATATGAGTTTTACCTCCTTTGACTATAGAACACAATCATTTTAATATAATCATTTTCACTTTAAGGCAACTATGAAGCAACCCGACGCATTTGTATATTAATCAGCCACCGAGATATGCTTTGCGAACAGCCTCACTGCTTGCCAGCTCCTTAGCTGTACCGCTCAGAGTAATACGTCCTGTTTCCAGAACGTATGCCTTATCAGCGATGGACAACGCCATATTAGCGTTCTGTTCAACCAACAGAACGGTAGTACCGCTCTCGTTGATTTCCTTTATTATATTAAAAATTTCCTTTACAAGCAAGGGGGCAAGACCCATAGAAGGCTCGTCCAACAGCAGCAGCTTAGGACGGCTCATCAGCGCACGGCCCATAGCCAGCATCTGCTGCTCGCCACCGGAAAGCGTACCGGAAAGCTGGTCCTTACGTTCCAGCAGACGCGGGAATTTTTTAAAGACATCATCCATGTCCTTGGCAATTCCATCCTTATCCTTACGCAGATAAGCGCCCAGCTCCAGGTTTTCCAGAACAGTCATATTGGCAAAAACATGACGGCCCTCAGGAACCTGGCACAGGCCCATGCCGACAATTTTATGCGCCGGTACACCGGCAATATCATGACCTTCATATAAGATTTTACCGGTCTTCGGTTTCATCAGACCGGAAATGGTGCGCAATGTGGTAGATTTACCGGCACCATTTGAACCGATCAGCGCTACGATTTCACCATCTGGAACATCGAGGCTGATACCTTTGATAGCGTGAATCGCGCCATAATATACATTGATATCTTCAACAGTTAACATCAGTTGATAACCTCCTCGCCCAAGTATGCTTCAATAACGCGCTTGTTGTGTTTAATTTCTTCCGGAGTACCTTCGGCAATCTTCATGCCGTATTCCAGTACGTAAATACGCTCACAGACACCCATTACCAGGCCCATATCATGCTCAATCAGCAAAATGGAAAGATTGAATTCCTTACGAATCCAGCGAATCATTTCCATCAGCTCTTTGGTTTCCTGCGGGTTCATGCCTGCAGCAGGTTCGTCCAGCAGCAGCAGCTTCGGTTCGGTAGCCAGAGCACGCGCAATTTCCAGACGACGCTGCTTACCATAAGGCAGGTTTTTGGCTACCTCATGTGCTTCTTCTTCCAGATGGAAGATTTTCAGCAAATCAAGAGCCTTTTGTGTAATGAATTCTTCTTCACTGAGATATTTACCATCACGGACGATAGCATCAGCCAGATTATAGGTTACGTGCATATTATAAGCAATTTTTACATTATCGATAACGCTCAGCTCAGAGAACAAACGGATATTTTGGAATGTACGCGCCATGCCCATCTGCGTAACCTGGTAAGATTTTTTACCGCTGCTTTGCTGACCGTTAAAATATACCTTGCCTTCGGTCGGTGTATATACACCGGTAATCATGTTGAAGGCTGTTGTCTTGCCGGCGCCGTTAGGACCGATAAGGCCAATCAGCTCTCCCTCGTCGATATGCATGGAAAGATTGGAAACGGCACGCAGGCCGCCGAAAACCATGGATACATTATCTACCTTCAGCAGTTCTGCCATTGTCCTTACCTCCTAATTTAAACATTTTCAAGCTCAATTCCTTGCTGCCGAACAGACCTTGCGGACGGTACAGCATCAGGATAATCATAGTAACAGAATAGATAATCATACGCCATTCCGGGTAATCCGACAAATAAGCGGAAATGAAGGTCAACAATGTCGCACCGGTAATAGCACCGGTCATAGAACCAAGACCGCCCAAAACAACCATGGTCAGAATATCGAAGGAACGCATGAAGGTGAAGGACGCAGGATGCGCCAGGAAGAAGTAGTGACTGAAGAGTGCACCTGCAGTACCGGCAAAAGCAGCACCGAAGGTGAACGCCATTACTTTATATTTAGTAGTGTTGATACCCATGGTATCTGCAGCAATTTCGTTTTCACGGATTGCCAGGCAGCAACGGCCATAGGAAGAGTTTTTAAAGTTCTTGATGAAGAAGATGATTGCTATCATAATCCAGAAGGTATACGCGAAATTGGTCATACGGGGAATACCCATCAAACCGGATGCACCGCCGACATAATCAATGTTCAGGATGCAGATACGGATAATTTCGCCTAAGCCCAAGGTGGCAATTGCCAGATAGTCACCATCAAGACGCAGCGTCGGCAAGCCAATCAAAAAGCCCAACAGGCCGGCAGCCAGGGTTGCTACAACCAGGCCTGCTTCAAAGGGCATACCCAGCTTAACCGTCATAATAGCACTGGTATAAGCGCCAACTGCCATAAAGCCGGCATGACCGATAGAAAACTGACCGGTATAACCGTTAATCAGGTTCAGGCTGACTGCAAGAATAATGTTGATGCAGATAAGGATAATGTTCAGCTCCCAGAAGGGACCGATGATTTCGCCAAAGAGCAGGCCTTGTACGATACCAAAAACGATAACGCAGGCAACTATGGCTTTTAAATCAAATTTTCTAATTGCATTCATACCATGTCACCTCAGACTTTCTCACGAACGTTCTTGCCTAATAAGCCGGAAGGTTTATAAAGTAAGATGATAATCAAAATACCGAATGCTGCCGCATCACGGAAGGTAGAGGAAATAAAGCCGCTGACCATTGCTTCTACAACGCCCAAGATAATACCGCCGATCATAGCACCGGGGATAATACCGATACCGCCGAGAACTGCGGCAACGAAGGCTTTAAGACCGGGCATCATGCCCATCAGCGGGTCAATAGAGTTATAGTAAACACCTACCAGCACGCCGCCTGCTGCTGCCAAAGCACTGCCAAGCGCAAAGGTAGTGGAAATTACACGGTCAATGTTGATGCCCATCAGCCTTGCAGCGTCAGCATCATAGGATACAGCACGCATAGCCTTGCCGGCTTTTGTTTTATTTACGATGTAGGTAAGAACTGCCATCAGGATAATAGCGCTCAACAGGATAACAATCTGCTGACTGTTAGCAACCAGTGGTCCAAGGTGATATACTGTAGCGCCGAATACAGCGGGGAAGGTTCTCGGCTGCGGAGAAACCAGCAGAATCATGCTGTATTCCAGGAAGAAGGATACGCCGATTGCAGTAATCAAAATTGCGATACGCGGTGCATTACGCATGGGGCGGTATGCAACACGTTCAATAATAATACCTGCGATAGCAGCGCCTGCCATCGAGAAAATAATTGCCGGAATGAACGGCAAGCCTAATTGGGTAGTAGCTAAGAAGCCAAAATAGGCACCCAACATATAAATATCGCCATGAGCAAAGTTTATCAGCTTAATGATGCCGTAGATCATGGTATAACCCAAGGCGATCAATGCGTAGATACTGCCGAGAGATACACCATTTATCAGCTGCTGAAAAAACTGATGGATAAAAGTCTCCATAATTTACCTCCCTAGAGATTTCAAAGATTTGTGTAAGCGGGACACGCTTACTTAAAGGAAAAGGCTGTTGCTACGCAAAACAACAGCCTCGTTGATTTAATCAGATTAACTACTAATGTAAACTATCAGGGATTAACTTTAGTTTTAAAGGTTTGTTTGCCATCTTTATGTTCGATAATTACAGCACTCTTGATCGGGTTGTGCTCTTCGTTAAAGGTTACTTCACCGGATACACCCTTGAAGCCTTTAATCTTAGCCATTGCTTCAGCAATTTTAGCCGGATCGGCACTGCCTGCGTCTTCGATTGCTTTAGCAACCAGCAGAGTGGAATCATATGCCAATGCTGCAAATACATCCGGGTTGGTGTTGTAAGCTTTTTTGTATTCAGCTACGAAGTCTTTGTTCAGATCAGAGGTATCGTCCGGAGAATACAGGCTGGAGAAGAAGGTGTTTTCCAGAGCAGCTTTGCCGGCAATTTCAGGAAGCTTAGCGCTATCCCAGCCGTCGCCGCCTGCCATAGGAACGTTGATGCCCATCTCACGAGCTTGTTTAACAATCAGGCCAACCTCCTGGTAATAACCGGGGATGTAGATGAAATCAGGTTTTGCAGCTTTGATTTTGGTCAAAGTAGATTTGAAGTCGGTATCTTTTTGCAGATAAGCTTCTTCAATTACAACCTGACCGCCGTTTTTAACAAAGTTCTCTTTGAAGAACTGTGCCAGACCTTTAGCATAGTCACTTGTATTATCGATATAGATAGCAGCCCTCTTCACTTTAAGTTCATTAGAAGCAAAGCTTGCCATTACAGTACCCTGGAACGGATCAATAAAGCAGGTACGGAAGCTGTAGGGTTTAACCTGTTTAGTTTTAGGATCAACAGTAACGTCCGGGTTAGTGCCCATAGGTGTAATATCTACAACCTTAGCACCATTGTTGATTGCACCGGATGCGATTACAGCAGAGGATTGGTTAGGACCGATTACTGCTACAACCTTATCCTGAGAAATCAGCTTTTGCATACCGTTAGTTGCTTCGGAGGCTTCAGATTTGGTATCAGCAACAACTAAAGAAAGTTTTTTGCCGCCCAGCACACCTTTTTCATTTATTTTTTTCAGTGCCAGGTCGATACCGTTTTTACCGGAGATACCGAAGGATGCGCTGCCGCCAGTCATTTCCA
>ENA-ORRA01001241-ORRA01001241.1-human-gut-metagenome-genome-assembly--contig:-NODE-1241-length-18001-cov-3.020952_pt1 | contig 18001 bp, 15 predicted proteins | sample MGYA00242169_ERZ509122 | MGnify/ENA primary metagenome ERZ509122 (study PRJEB26280, sample SAMEA2338650) | human gut metagenome | biome: human gut; feature: human-associated habitat; material: faeces...
CGCCGACAGAAAAATCTATAACCGCGAGGGAATCCGCTTGGAGCTTTCCCTGCAGCAGGCACACAAAATACAGGCGCAGCAGATAATTACGGCCTTTCACTATCCGCCGCTTTTTGCACGCACGGAGCATACCTGCTTTACTAATCTGATGCTGCGGTACGGTGTGCAGCACTGTGTCTACGGCCACATTCACGGTGAAAACCACATTCCCGTTTTTGAAGGATTGCGCGAAGGAATCAACTACAAGCTTGTTTCCTGCGATACGCAAGGCTTTCAGCTTTACAAAGTAATATAATAGCGAAACTCCGCTGAAAAACAGCAAAGCTCCCCTGAACGAATCGTTCAGGGGAGCTTTTTGTATACAAAAACAAGCCCTCGAATTTCTTCGAGAGCTTGCCATTTACGTTCATTTAATTATTTAGGATAGTTGCTGTTGGAGTTTTCTTTCAGCATAACGTCATGTGCGCCGCCTTCAACCAAGCTGGTTGCGGAAACCAGAGTCAGCTTAGCCTTCTCCTGCAGCTCGCGAATGTTCAGAGCACCACAGTTGCACATGGTGGAACGAACCTTAGCCAAAGTCAGGTTTACGTTATCCTTCAGGCTGCCTGCGTACGGAACGTAGGAGTCAACGCCTTCTTCAAAGGACAGCTTAGCTGCGCCGCCCATGTCATAACGCTGCCAGTTACGTGCACGGCTAGAACCTTCGCCCCAGTATTCCTTCATGTAGGTACCGTTAATGTTAACCTTGTTGGTCGGGCTTTCGTCGAAACGAGCGAAGTAACGGCCCAGCATCATGAAGTCAGCGCCCATAGCCAGAGCCAGAGTCATGTGGTAATCATAAACGATACCACCGTCGGAGCATACAGGAATGTATACGCCGGTTTCTTCGAAGTATTCGTCACGAGCCTTGCAAACGTCAATCAGAGCAGTTGCCTGGCCACGGCCGATACCTTTTTGCTCACGGGTGATGCAGATGGAACCGCCGCCGATACCAACTTTAATGAAGTCAGCGCCAGCCTCAGCCAGGAAGCGGAAACCTTCAGCGTCTACTACGTTGCCTGCACCAACCTTAACGCTGTCACCGTAGTGCTCACGGATCCAGTCCAGGGTGATTTTCTGCCATGCGCTGTAGCCTTCGGAGGAGTCAATGCAGAGTACGTCTACGCCTGCATCAATCAATGCGGGAACACGCTCAGCATAGTCGCGGGTGTTGATACCTGCGCCAACGATGTGGCGTTTTTTGCTGTCCAGCAGCTCTAACGGATATTCCTTATGAGTTGCATAGTCTTTACGGAATACCATGTACAGCATACGGCCGTCGTCATCAACGATAGGCAGAGTGTTGAGTTTTTTCTCCCAGATGATATCGTTAGCCTGTTGCAGGGTGGTATCTTTCGGAGCATAAACCATTTTGTCAATCGGAGTCATGAAGTCACGAACCTTAGTATCCATAGACATACGGCTCGGACGATAGTCACGGCTGGTAACAATGCCTTCCAGCTTGCCGTTAGCGGTACCATCGCTGGTAACAGCAACAGTGGAGTGACCGGTGCGTTCCTTCAGTGCCAGGATGTCAGCCAGAGTGCTGTCCGGACGGATATTGGAGTCGCTGCTTACAAAGCCTGCGCGATAGCCTTTAACACGAGCAACCATAGCAGCTTCGTCCTCTACGGATTGAGAACCATAGATGAAAGAAACGCCGCCCTCTTTGGAAAGAGCTACAGCCAGCTTTTCTCCGGAAACAGCCTGCATGATAGCAGAAACCATCGGGATGTTCATAGTAATTGCCGGCTCTTCACCTTTTTTGTATTTAACCAGCGGCGTACGCAGGTCTACATTGGCGGGGATACATTTTTCGGAGGAATAACCGGGAACTAACAGGTACTCACTAAATGTGTGAGCAGGTTCATCATAATAAAAAGCCATTCTTTCATCATCCTTTTCTTAATAATTTTTTTGTTTACCACAGCCAAAGCAACTGTTAATCATGTAACATAATTACTTGAAAAAATTGCCTTTCTGCGGTCCGAGTAGGTATTTTATCTATTTTACCTCTTTAAGGCTCTCCATGCAATATCTTTTCTGCAAAAAGCGCCATTAAAATTAATTTTTTCTACAGCAGTATATGCGCGGTCACGTGCAGCCTTGATATTTGCGTCTACAGCAGTTACACCAAGCACACGTCCGCCGTTGGTAAGAACCTTAGCGCCGTCAGCCTTTGTACCTGCGTGGAATACAACAACGTCTTTATCTGCAGCAGCGTCAGCCAGACCGGTAATTTCCATGCCCTTAGCATAGCTTTCGGGATAACCGCCGGAAGCCATTACTACGCATACAGCAGCCTTGTCGTACCAGCCGAAGTCTACCTGATCCAGAGTACCGGTAGCGCAGGCCAGCATTATTTCAGCCAGATCGCCGTCAAGCAGAGGCAACACTACCTGAGTTTCGGGGTCACCGAAGCGGCAGTTAAATTCTACAACCTTCACGCTGTCACCCTTGATCATCAGGCCTGCATAGAGGCAGCCCTGATAAGGCATGCCTTCTGCTGCCATGGCAGCTATAACGGGCTTCAGAATCAGCTCGGTTGCTTTTAAACGCAGCACGTCGGTCATAACCGGAGCGGGAGCATAGGTGCCCATACCGCCGGTATTAGGACCTTCGTCACCGTCAAATACGCGCTTGTGGTCCTGAGAAGCAATCATCGGCACAATTGTTTTGCCGTCGGTAAATGCCAAGAGAGAAGCCTCCTCGCCTTCCATGTATTCTTCCAGAACGAGGCGTGCGCCTGCATTGCCGAATTTATGGTCAGCCATCATTTCGTCAATAGCGTCAAGTGCTTCCTGCTTAGTCATAGCAACAACAACGCCCTTGCCAGCTGCAAGACCGTCAGCCTTAACTACGATAGGTGCGCCCTTTTCTTCAACGTAAGCCTTAGCGGTTTCAATATCCTCGCAAATTTTGAAGAATGCGGTAGGAATATTGTATTTTGCCATCAGCTCTTTGGAAAATGCCTTGGAGCCTTCCAGCTGCGCTGCAGCCTTAGAAGGACCGAACACCGGCAGACCGCGGCGTTTGCAAACGTCCGCAAGACCTGCAACAAGCGGTGCTTCCGGACCTACAACAGTCAGGTCAATGCTTTTTTCCTCAGCGTAATCTGCTACGCCCTCCAGATTGTCTACATCCAGAGCAATGCATTCGCATTTAGGCAGCAGTGCCATGCCCGGGTTGCCGGGAGCAGCATAAATTTTTTCAACCTTAGGGCTTTGCGCCAGTTTCCACGCTAAAGCGTGTTCGCGGCCGCCGCCACCGATTAATAAAATATTCATGGTTATTTCTCCAGTTGCTTCTTCAGATATTCGCTGATCATTGCATCGTATTCAGCAGTATGAGTAAAGGCTTCCAGTGCCAGCTCCTTGCGGGTGCGTGCATCAACGTCGCCTTCTTTAGCGAGCATTTCCATTAAGCCGGCATAACGGCTCGGATAAGTTACGATAACAACGTCCTTGAAGTTTTTAGCGCTAGCACGTACCATTGCCGGACCGCCGATATCAATGTTTTCAATTGCCTCAGCCTCGGTTACGCCGGGTTTGGCAACAGTTTCGCGGAAGGGATAGAGGTTAACTACAACCAGGTCAATCGGAGTGATGTCATGCTCAGCCAAAGCCTTCATATGCTCCGGATTGCTGCGTACAGCCAGGATTGCGCCATGAATTTTCGGGTTCAGAGTTTTTACACGGCCATCCATGATTTCCGGGAAGCCGGTTACATCACTTACATAGGTTACAGGAATGCCTGCTTCCTTAATAGCCTTCATGGTGCCGCCGGTAGAAATAATTTCTACACCGTTATCACTCAGGAATTTTGCCAGCTCTACAATGCCGGTTTTATCACTAACGCTTAATAATGCTCTTTTAATTTTCATGCTTTAACCTTTACCTTTCTGCCTTCGATTGTCAGCTTTCCTTCTGCCCAAAGCTTTAAAGCCTCCGGCATTGCGATATGCTCCTGCACCAGAATGCGGTCAGCCAGAGTATCCTCGGTGTCGTCATCCATAACAGGAACAACCTTCTGCAGGATAATCGGGCCGCTGTCAGTGCCTGCATCTACAAAATGAACAGTGCAACCGCTGAATTTTACGCCGTAATCCACAGCCTGCTTCTGGCCGTGCAGACCGGGGAAGCTCGGGAGCAGCGCCGGATGAATGTTAATAATCTTATGCTGCCATTTATTTACGAAATCAGCGCTCAGAATACGCATAAAGCCTGCGAGAACTACCAGCTCGCAGCCCTCTGCTTCTAAAGCAGCGTTGATTTTTGCTTCAAATTCTTCTTTGGAAGCGCAAGCCTTACGCTCTACGGCAACGGTTTTAATAGCGGCCTTTTGCGCACGCTCCAAAGCAAAAGCATCAGGCTTATCGCTGATTACAACCGCGATTTCCAGCGGCAGATAGCCATCAGCGATACGGTCCATAATTGACTGCAGATTGCTGCCGCGACCGCTTACAAGTACGCCGATTTTATGCACCGAAAACGCCGCCTTTCATAATCGTTTCTTTGTGTCCGGGAACAACCTTGCCCAGCTCATAGAAGGTTTCGCCCTCAGCCTTCAGGTGAGCGCGTACAGCGTCAGCCTCAGACGGGTCAACAACCAATACCATGCCTACGCCCATGTTGAAGGTGCGGTACATTTCAGCCCAAGGTACATTGCCCCATTCCTGCAGCTTTTTGAAGACAACAGGAACTTCCCAAGCCTCGGCATTTACCTCAGCATCGCAATCTTCGGGCAGAATGCGGGGAATATTATCATAGAAGCCGCCGCCGGTGATATGTACCATACCGTGCAAATCGAAGTTTTCAATCAGCGGCAGGCAGGTTTTCGGATACAGACGAGTCGGAGTCAGCAGCTTTTCGCCCAAGGTGCAGCCAAATTCCGGAATTTCGGTGTCCATAGTGTAACCCATAGCCTCAAAGCAGATTTTACGTACGAGAGAGAAGCCGTTGGAATGCACACCGCTGGAAGGCAGGCCCAAAAGCACGTCGCCGGCCTTAACCTTGTCACCGGTAATCATTTTGCTCTTCTCAACTACGCCAACACAGAAGCCTGCGATATCATATTCGCCTTTGGAGTAGAAGCCGGCCATTTCGGCAGTTTCGCCGCCGATAAGAGCACAGCCGCTTTCCTTGCAGGCATTGGCAACACCCTTAACGATGTTGGCAACCTTTTGAGAATCAACCTTATCTACTGCAATGTAATCCAGGAAGAACAAGGGCTCTGCGCCTTGTACCAGGATATCGTTAACGCACATTGCTACAGCATCCTGACCGATAGTATCATGCTTATCAGCCATGAAAGCCAGCTTCAGCTTAGTGCCTACGCCGTCAGTACCGCTGACGAGCACAGGCTCCTTGTATTTGCCGCTGTTTAAAGCAAACAGGCCGCCGAAACCGCCCAAGTCACCTATAACCTCAGGTCTGTAGGTAGCGCGTACGCTGTCCTTCATTAATTCTACTGCCTTATTACCAGCATCAATATCTACACCGGCATCAGCATAAGTAAGTTGTTTCTTTTCCTCGCTCATGAGCCTTCCTCCTGTTATTCAATAATGCTTTTAGGTTCTGCTTTGATTACACTGTCTGCGTTATCGGGGTATTTAGCGCTGAAGCAAGCACAGCACAAACCTTCGGGGTCAATTTTATCAATAGCGCGTTTCATGCCATCCAAAGAAATATAATGCAGGCTGTCTGCCCCAATATAACGGCAGATTTCATTTTCCGTGCAGCGTGCCGCAATCAGCTCCTTGCGCTCGGAAGTATCAATACCATAGTAGCAGCTGTCTGTTACCGGGGGAGAAGAAATGCATACATGCACCTCACGTGCGCCTGCCTCCTTCAGCAGTTTAACAATCTTGCCGCTGGTAGTGCCGCGAACGATGGAGTCATCGACCATAACAACAGATTTGCCTTCTACAACGCTGCGTACCGGATTCAGCTTCAGACGTACTGCATTAGCACGTTGCTTTTGCGTCGGCTGGATAAAAGTACGGCCTACATAACGGTTTTTGGTAAGACCTTCCAGGAAGGGAACACCGGCCTCCATAGCATAGCCGATTGCCGCTGGAGTACCGCTATCAGGAACAGATATAACGATATCCGGATGAATATCAGGCGTTTCCTTAGCCAGCTCGCGTCCCATCTGGATACGTGCATCATATACAGATTGGTTGTCGATGATACTGTCATTACGAGCAAAGTAAACATATTCAAAAATACAGTGCGCAGGCTTTGCCGGTTTGTTTTCAGCCCACATCATGCTGCGCGGTTCGGAGTTATCACTGTCGATAATAATCATTTCGCCGGGCTTAACATCGCGTACCAGCTCTGCGCCAACTAAGTCAAAGGCACAGGATTCGGAAGCAACGCACCAGCCGTTTTCCATCTTGCCGAGTACCAGCGGACGGAAGCCGTAGGGATCGCGTACTGCGATAATTTTGTTATCAGTCATCAGCAGAATAGCAAAAGCACCCTTAATCTGGTTAACAGCCTCTGCTACACGCTCTTCAATAGTCGGACGTGCACTGTAGGCAATCAAGTTCAATACAACCTCACTGTCAACAGTAGTATTAAATACTGCGCCTTCCTTAGCCAGGTTAGCACGCAGCTGACCGGCATTAGTCAGGTTACCGTTATGGCTCAGAGCCAGGTTACCGCCGTCAAAATAAACCTTCAGCGGCTGAATGTTATACGGCATGCTTGCACCGGTGGTGGAATAACGTACGTGGCCGATAGCCGCATAGCCCTGCAAATCAGCAACGCCATCTTTGAAGACATCGGCAACGAGGCCCATGCCCTTTTTAATTTTCATGCGCTCGCCATCAGTTACAACAATACCGGTACTTTCCTGGCCACGATGCTGCAGCGCATACAATCCCCAATAGGTGTTGAGTGCTACATCCTCATTATGGCTGAAGATACCAAAGACGCCGCACTCCTCATGCAGCTTGTCTTCGCTAAAATTTTGCTCCTCGAAAATCTGCTCCACAATTTTTCTCCTTAATTTTAGTTTTTAGTTATCAATTGTCAGTTATTAGTGGTTAGTTATCAGTGATAAGTGGTCAGTAATTAGTTATTAATGTTTAGCAGTCAGTTTCTATTCACTATCCACTACTCACTATTCACTATTACAGGTGTAAATCCTTAAACTCCTGCGCAGGAACGCCACGCATGGAAGCCAGTTTTTCACCCTTAGCTCTTACTTCTTCACGCATTGTTGCACGATGCTCTGCCAGTTTTTCTACCAGCTCCGGATATTTTACGGAAAGAATCTGAATTGCGAACAATGCAGCATTCTTAGAACCATTGATGGCCATCGTTGCAACAGGTACACCGGAAGGCATCTGTACAAAGCTCAGCAGTGCATCCATACCGGCCAACGGTGTTGCGTTAATAGGAATACCGATGACAGGAACGGTAGTAAAGGCAGCGATGAAACCACCCAGATGAGCAGCTGCGCCGGCTGCAGCAATAATTACCTCTACGCCACGGTCACGGGCACCCTTAGCAAAGTTTTGTACTACATCCGGAGTACGGTGAGCGGAAGCAACTACTACTTCAGTTTCAACGCCAAACTCCTTCAGAGTTTTTTCTGCAGCCTCAAGTACAGGCCAGTCAGAATTACTACCCATGATAATTGCAACTTTCATTAAAATCTGCCTCCCAAAAATTACTTGTAGAAACAATAAAACCCAAGCAGAAAACTGTTCAGTTTCGAAATCCTGTGCAAAATCTAACCCGGGTTCTCAATCACTTAAATAATTCACTTTAATTATACCAATCCAACGCGTAAACGTCAAATAAACTGTGAACTTTTTAACAGTTTTTCAGAAAATCGTTCGGGAAACTTCGGGGTAAAGAAAAAAGCACCTGTCAGACATCAGACAGATGCTAAAAACTCATACTCCAAAATGCTTATTCCACTGTTCAATAATTCTCTTTTTGTTCTGAGATACGAAGCGAAGTATCTTCAGCAAATCGGCATCAGGAATTTTGCTTTTATTATGCTCTAAAATAACACGTTCCCCAACCCATATTTTAGTTGCATTTTCAGTCGGCCTGCCTTTACAAACGTGTACGTGAACCGGCTCACCGGCATCACCTGACCAAAAATATATTGTATAACCTAAAAGCTTATACAGCATTGGCAAGATGATTTCCTCCTTCGCGTGCCATCTCCCAAATCAAGGCTGCATTATCAGCAGCAAAATCTTTTAAATCTTCTATTTCAGCCTCGCTGTATCCCTCAAAAGAAGCTGTATCTAAGTCAGGCAAGGAAATCTGCAAATAGTCAAAGCCAGTATCTACAGGACGTTCAAAATAAACATCAATATGCTCACCGTTCTTATCCTTGCGTATATCATTAAAAGTAACAAGTGTTCCATCAGCGAATTCTACATATGTATATTTCATTTTGCTCACCTCGTTTTATAAACATCATGCATTGGTAACTAATTAATTGAACATCTCTTTTAATTGTATCATTTCCCAACCTGCTGCGCAATAATAAGCCTATTGCCAGATAAGAAAAAAGCACCCACCAGGAAGCTGAAAAGCTCCCGGTGAGTACTGATTTTAAATATTAAGCGTGATTATTTCAGAAGAAGATTATTTGATTTGAGCCGCAAGCTGTTGAATCATTGCCTCCAGCTTCGCAATCTTCTCATTTTGTTCCGCAATCATCTGCTCCTGTTCAGCCAGCTTTTTAGCCATCACAACCTTGCTGGTGCTGTGGTTTTGAGTGCGGTCCAAAGCAAAGGAGATGCCTGCGTTGATCATGTTTTCGCCATTACCCATGTTGCCTGCAAGACTAAACATCACATGCTCATCAGGACGGTAGAAGGCACCGATGGCAGCAGCGTTTTCACCACCATAGTTGCCATAGCCTGCAGCAAAGGTCAGCTTGTTGTCTGCATCAAAATCCATCGGGTGCAATGCAGCCAAGGCAGCAGCGCCTGCGCCAACCTTGTTCACTTTGCTGTTTAATCTGTCAACACGGTTACCAAGCATATCAACTCTGTTATTTACATTGTCGATAGCCAGCTTGTTCTCGTCGGCTTTTTTGTTGACTTCTACAACACCGTCAGACAGGTTTTCGGATTTCAGGCCTGCGTCCTTCAGTTTATTTACATCACCGATGTTAGTCTTATTGGTTTCTGCCTTCTCATCTACTTTTTTAATAGCATCAGCGTTAATCTTTACCTGTGCATCCAGGATAGAAATATTGGCATTTACTTTGGCATCCTTCTTAACATAGTTAGTGGAAGTGATTTCGCCTAATTTATCAGTAACAATTTCACCAGCCTTTTCGCCTGCAAGCTCTTTGATTACCTCTTTGCCTTGATCAGTAATATTGGATAAATCCTTATCTGCTTTACCAGCCAGTGCTTCATCCAAAGCAACAAGATTTTTGGATACATTGTTATCTTTTTTAATGTATGTGCCATCAGCTGTCAAAGTGCCAACCTTATTTTCCAGTTGCTGATCAGTATAGTTCTTGCCAGCCTGATATGCGGAGTTGATAGCACCGGCAGCAGTATCCTTCGTAGTAGCATTAGGATTATTGGCAGTTGCTGTATAACCACCGGCTACATCTACATCCTTAATCGCCTGGTTCAATTTACTGCCATCAAAAGCAGGAGCGCCACCTGCGCCAACAATGTCACTGGCATCAACATTAATGGTCGGGCCATCTGCATCATCATTAGTTTTCAGTGTTACACCACCTTTACCATTAGAACCTAATTTGATGTTGTAAGTATCTTTCTTTAAAACCTGCCCAAAGGTAGCAGCATCATTACTCCTTGTGCCGTAACCTACATTAACAATTTTTCTTAGGTTGTCAATTGAGCCTACAGAAAAAGTATTGGCTTCATTAGCTTGGGAAGCTGCACCAACGGCAACAGAATTTATAGCATTTGCTATTGAATTAACACCTATAGCAATACTAGATTCGAAGTTAGCCTCAGCATGATTACCAATAACAATTGTGCTCTCCCCAGTTGCTTTAGTATAATGACCAACACTAACAGTATATTGTCCATTTAAGAAATTATTAGTACCAACAGCAATTCCATCAGATGACATAGATTGATTAGCAGAACCAATAAGAGTAGTATTATCTCCATTTAATGCCATATTCATATTTCCAATTAATGTATGATTGTCACCTGTTGCTATAGTATTTCCTGTGCCCTGAATTATATTTGAAGCCAAAGCATTTCCCACGCTAACACAAGTAATTCCACAAGCCACCATTACCGCCAAAGCAATATGTATTTTTTTCGATACACTGAACAAACTACTATTTTTCATGATTCAATAATTCTCCTTTGTGAAATAATCTTACTGTATTTACAGTATTATAAAAGCTCATATATCAATAAGCATAACCAATGTGTAATTAAATACTTCTTATACTATCAAGCCCACTCAATAACACCGCACGTACCAACTAATTTATCTTATTGTTATATATTACTTAATCTATTAGTGGGTATGAATGAAATCTTAACTTTTAGAAATCAGCACTCCTTTCCACTTTTTTCAACAAAAGCATATCGTCCTCATAGTTATGTTAATTAAAACAAATTTTAGATAACTAAGAAATTATACACCTATTCAGTCACTGCTTATTGATTATAATTATCCGTTTCATGTATTATAACACATAAGTCCCCCCCCCCGCAAGACTCAGGTGATTTTTATAAAGCTTAAATTTTATGATTTCACCAAAAGAAAATCTTCAAAGTAAAGCCTTTTTTCAAAGTATTCATACTTATGGAGATAGCATAAATTATTTACCCCCTTGAATTTTTTTGCATTAGGTGGTGAATAAAACGGTCAAAAATGTCATTAATAAAGTGAGACTCCAAATCCACCACATACTCAAAGCAAAGAAAAAAGCACCCTCCACCGCCGCTTTCACGGCAGCAGAGGGCGCTTAAACCCAAAGCTGTTTTATTTTACGACAACGTCAATTGCATCGTTTACCAATACAACCTCAACCTTGTCGCCATTTTTAATTTCGCCTGCAACAATCTTCTTGCCCAAGATGTTTTCAACAGTGTGGACAATCAGACGTTTCAACGGACGAGCCCCGAAGGCAGGATCAAAGCCGGCCTTTGCCAGGAAAGCAACAGCCTCGTCAGTATAAGTAAGCGTCAGTTCCAGCTGCTTGTTCAGACGGTCGCCCAGCTCATGCAGTACCAGTTTAACGATTTCCTTAATCTGTTCTGCCTGCAGCGGTTTGAACACAACGATGTCATCAACACGGTTCAGGAATTCCGGACGGAAGAAGTTCATCAGCATCTGCTGAATCTTTTCTCTGTCCATAGAGCCCTGCGCCTTCATAATCTCGTTGCTGCCAAGGTTACTGGTCATAATAATCAAGGTATTCTTGAAGTCAACGATACGGCCTTTACCATCAGTCAGACGGCCATCGTCCAGAACCTGCAGCAATACGTTAAAGACATCTGCATGTGCCTTTTCGATTTCGTCCAACAGGATTACGCTGTACGGATGACGGCGTACAGCCTCGGTCAGCTGACCGCCTTCGTCATAGCCGACGTATCCGGGAGGCGCACCGATCAGACGAGATACGGTATGCTTCTCCATGTATTCGCTCATATCGATACGCACCATATTGCGTTCATCATCAAAGAGGACCTCTGCCAAGGTCTTAGCCAGCTCGGTTTTGCCGACACCGGTAGGACCAAGGAATATAAAGGAACCAATCGGACGGTTAGGATCCTTGATACCGGCACGTGCACGGATAACAGCCTCGCTGACAGCCTTGACTGCTTCATCCTGACCGATAACATGCTCGTGCAGGATTTCCTCCAGGTGAACAAGTTTAGCACGTTCACCGGTGCCTAAGCGGGCAACAGGAATGCCGGTCCAGGTGCTGACAACTTTGGCGATATCCTCTTCGTCAACCTCTTCCTTGAGCATAACATTATCATTGCCGTTTTCATCCTTCTTGGACAAAGCAGCCAATTCCTTCTGCAGCTCAGGCAGACGGCCGTATTTCAATTCAGCCATCTTGTTCAGGTCATAGTCGCGCTCAGCCTGCTCCATCTGGTTTTTCACAGCATCAATTTCCTTATTTACCTCACGTACACGGGCAATAGAAGCCTTTTCTGCATCCCAGCGTTTAACAAGCTCGTCATTTTCCTTACGCAGCTTTGCCAGCTCATCGTTCAGCTTAGCCAAACGGTCCTTGGACTGAGCATCCTCCTCTTTGCCCAAAGCCTGAGCTTCAATTTCCAGCTGCAGGATACGACGTTTGCTTTCATCAAGCTCGGTCGGCAGCGAATCAATTTCGGTACGCAGACGGGCAGCAGCCTCATCTACCAGGTCAATAGCCTTATCAGGTAAGAAACGGTCATTGATATAACGGTTAGAAAGCACAGCAGCAGCCACCAGAGCAGCGTCTTTAATGCGTACGCCATGATGTACCTCATAGCGTTCACGCAGGCCACGCAGGATGGAAATTGTATCTTCAACGCTCGGCTCCTTAACCATTACCGGCTGGAAACGACGCTCCAGCGCACTGTCCTTTTCAATATACTTACGGTATTCGTTCAGCGTAGTTGCACCGATACAGCGCAGCTCGCCGCGTGCCAGCATCGGCTTCAGGATGTTGCCTGCATCCATAGCGCCTTCGGCAGCACCGGCACCGACAACGGTATGCAGCTCATCAATAAACATGATAATCTGACCGGCGCTTTCGCTGACAGCCTTCAATACCTTTTTCAGACGCTCTTCGAATTCACCACGGTATTTGGCACCGGCAACCAAAGCCGCCAGGTCCAGAGCATACAGGGTTTTATTCTTCAGGCTTTCCGGTACATCGCCGGCAATAATACGTCTTGCCAGACCTTCGACGATGGCAGTTTTACCAACGCCAGGCTCACCGATAAGCACCGGATTATTTTTCTTACGACGCGAAAGGATTTCAATCGTACGACGGATTTCCTCATCACGGCCGATTACCGGATCCAGCTTGCCTTCTTTAGCTTTTGCCGTCAAATCCTGGCCGTATTTTTCCAGCGTCTTTTTAGTTTCATCATTTGCTTCGCTATTTTGATACTGCATAAATGCCGCCTCAACTTTTTTCTTGTCTATACCATATTTACGGAAGAGCGATACAACATCGCTGTCACCGTCACTGGCCATAGCTGCAACCAGCTGACCAATGCCGATTTCTTCCTTACTTTGTCCCAGAATAGCCATTACTCTGGCAAAGCCGGTACCCATCATCAGCTGACGGTCCTGACCTTTAACTCCGGGGATTTTTTGTACTAAAGCCTTAGCATCCTTGCTGAAAGCATTTTCATCAATGTGCAGGCTCTGCAGCAAATATTTAAAGAAGCCGTCGCTGCCGCACAATGCTGCCAGAACATGTGCCGTTGTCAGCTCCTGGTGATAGTTCATAACTGCCTGCTGCTGAGCAGCCTCCAAGATAGCCTTTACCTCTTCACTGTAGCGTTCATTCATCACGCTGCACCTCCTTCTATCAGGTTCAATAGCGGTCAATAACCGAATGGAGTTGACTCTTTTCCATTTCCGGACCACTATTCACTTTCTAATTGCTATTATATCAGCAAAAGTCAAAAAGTCAAATAGTTTTCTGTGTTAATTCAGTGAAAAATCACCGTCATTTTGTTGACATATTGTTATGTTTGTGGCAATATTAATAACATGTCGTTCTGTCGGCCAAGTACTCTTTACCCCAAAGACCATCGGCTCACCCCGACCGTTTTGACCTTTATGCGTACTTCCACCAACAGGTCTATAATTATATTATTTGTCATGTTTTATGAGGAGGAAACAAAATGTCACCCACCAGCTTATTGCGCGGTATTGCCTTTTTGCTGCTTTTGCAATGGGTATCCACGCTCATCATCAACGCCCTCGGCGTACCCTTTCCGCCCGCTCTTTTGGGAATGCTGATTTTAACGGCACTTCTCTGCGGCAACGTTATTCCGGCAAGCTCCATTGAAGGTATCTGCGATATCCTGATTTCCAAAATGGGTATGCTGTTTTTACCGGCAGGCGTCAGCGTCATATTATATGTAGATGTTATCAAAGCCGAGCTGCTGCCCATTACTGTTACCATTGTTGTCTGCAGTATTGTTGTTTTAGCTCTCACAGCCTTCTTTATCGAAGCAATGCTTAAAGGAAAGGAGAGTCAATGATGCTTTTTCCTGACGTTTTACTTAACTCACCGCTCTTTGGTATCGGTCTGACGGTTATCCTGTACGCTATCAGCGAAATCATCATCGACCGCTTCAGCCTGAATATCATTCCGCCCTTCGTTATCGCCTGCCCTCTGGTCATCGCCGTCATCGTTCTGACACCCGGCGTAGAGTACAAGCAGTACGAAGCGGGTGCGGAATTCATTAACTTTCTTTTAGGACCGGCAACCATCGCTCTGGCCCTGCCCCTGTACAAGAACCGTGAAATCATCATGGCCAAGGCAGGCGCTATCGTAGGAGGCGTTACACTGGCAACTCTTTCGGCTATCATCGTCGTTTACTTCTGCGGCAAGGCCATGGGTACCAGCGAGCAGGTTCTGCTTTCGCTCATTCCCAAATCCATTACGACGCCAATCGCCATTGACGTTTCCAAAACTATCGGCGGCATTCCGGCATTGACTACTGCTGCTGTTATCTTCACCGGCATGCTGGGTGCAACCTTCAATCACAAGCTGCTGCGTCTTTTGGGAATCAAAAACCATTTGGCTGCCGGTCTTGCTATCGGCGCCTCCAGCCACGGCCTCGGCACCAGCGTCTGCGCCAATGTCAGCCCCGTTCAGCTGGCTATCGGCGGTGTAGCGATTGCCCTTACCGGCATCAGCACCTCTATCCTGGCACCGATTTTACTGCCGATTTTAAAAAGCATCTGGTAAGCAAATAAAGCAAAAGCCCAAATTCTCACATACATTTCATGTGGGAATTCGGGCTTTTTTGTTTTTAGAGATGCGGAATAATCCCGCGCAGCTCGGAAAAGATTACTGCCGCCTTATCTGCAGGATATACGCTGCACGACAGCTGCCGCAAATCCTCGGTGCGCCAGCCTTTGTTTTCTTCCGCCAGCTTGGCCAGCGCTTCTTCCAAATCATGTGCCAGCACAACAGCAATCGCATCGAGATAAAATTCGCTGTTGACGCAGGGCTCATCAATCATACTGTGACTGTGATATGTTTTGTTGTGTCGCCAAACGTAAATGTTCATGCAGCATCCCTCCGTTCATGGTGATATTTGTTTAATTCTTGGGAGGGAGCAGTTTTTCCTGCTTAAAGACCCCAAAGTCGAAATAACGTAAAAAAGGACCGCCACGCTAAGCATAGCAGTCCTCAAATTATCTTTATATAATTTATTTGCCTAAAATTTCGTTGACATAGTTTACCGCACTGACAGCGTTCGGCGCATAATGCTCGGCACCGATGGTATCAGCGTATTCCTGCGTGAGCACCGCACCGCCGACAACAACCTGACAGTCACATTCATTATGCAGGGCAGCAATAGTTTCTTCCATTGCGCCTACTGTCGTTGTCATCAATGCAGATAAACCGACAACCTTGGCATCAGTTTTCTTAGCTGCCTCTACAACTGCTTCCGCAGGCACGTCCTTGCCCAAGTCAAGCACGCGATAACCGTAATTTTCCAGCAGTACCTTAACGATGTTTTTGCCGATATCATGGATATCACCGTGGACGGTAGCAATAATCACTGTTTCTCCCTGTGTTTCACCCACGCCGACAGCCTCGCGGATAACCTCAAAGGCTGCCTTCGCCGCATCCGCGCTCATCAGCAGCTGCGGCAGGAAGAGAGTTTTCTTTTCAAAGCCATGACCGACAAAATCAAGCGCCGGAATCATATACTTGTTGATGATATCCAAAGGCTTTTCGCTTTCCAAAGCCTTGGCTGCTGCCTGACGCGCAGGTCCCTGCAGTCCTTTGACAATGGCATCGTAAAGTCCCATTTCGCTTACTGTTGTCGCCGCAGCCTTCGGCGCATCAGCATAATGCTGTACGTATTCCTTGCAGCCCTCGTCATAGCCTGCCAGCGCACGATAACCGTAATAAGCATCCATCATCGGCTTGCTCTGCGGATTGATGATGCCGCAGGAAAGACCTGCTGCCATCGCCATGCTGAAGAAGGTGCTGTTGACAGCATCACGTCCGGGCAGACCGAACGAAATGTTGGAAACACCCATAACAGTGTTGATGCCGCGTGCCTTCATCGTGCGGATAACCTCACAGGCAATCGCCGCGTTATCGGCACCGGTGGAAATAGTCAGTGCCAGCGGGTCTACAACTATATTGCGGCTTTCAATGCCGTATTCGGCCGCACGGGCGATAATTTTTTCGGCCACAGCGATACGTCCTGCTGCAGTAGCGGGAATACCGCTGTCATCAAGACACAGTGCAACCAGCACAGCGCCGTATTTTTTAGCTAGCGGCAGCACATGCTGCAGGCTGTCCTCCTTACCGTTGACGGAATTAAGCATCGGCTTGCCGTTATAAAGGCGCAGTGCTTTTTCCATTGCTTCGTAATTAGATGTATCAATCTGCAGCGGCGTATCGGTAATCGCCTGCAGCGCCGGCAAAGCCTTCGCAGCCATTGCAGCTTCGTCAATACCAGGCGTACCAACGTTAACGTCCAGAATCTGCGCGCCTACGCCAATCTGCTCCAGACCGAGGCGGCACACATAATCAAGGTCACTGTTGACCAATGCTTCCTTCAAACGCTTTTTGCCTGTAGGATTGATGCGTTCGCCGATAATTATAGGACCTTCGCCAAGATGCACTGCCTTGCCGTAGGAGGATACCGCCGTCAGACGGCAATCACGCGTACCTCCGGGCTGCAGAGTTTTGCATTTGGCAATCATCTGCGCAATATGCTCCGGTGTTGTACCGCAGCAGCCGCCGACGATGCTTGCACCCTTGCCTGCCAGCTCGTACATCAGCTCCGCATATTCCTCCGGACCGACATCAAAGCAGGTTTTGCCGTCACGCTGTACCGGCAGTCCGGCATTCGGATTGATAATCAATGGCAGGCTGGTTGCTGCCAGCATCTGTGGGAACAGCTTACCCACCTGCACCGGTCCCAGACCGCAGTTAAAGCCGATGGCATCTACACCCAGACCTTCGCACATCAGAGCGGCAGCCTCAACCGTAGCACCGGTCAACAGCTTGCCGTCCTCATCAAATGTCATGGTCACACAAATCGGCAAATCGCTATTTTCCTTAGATGCCAGAACCGCAGCCTTGATTTCGTAGGTATCACTCATCGTTTCGATAAGAATCAGATCCGCACCGGCAGCAGCGCCGTAACGTACCATTTCGCCGTAGGCTTCTACTGCCTTTTCAAAAGGCAAATCGCCATAAGGAGCCAACAGCTTGCCTGTCGGTCCCAAATTCAGCGCAACAAATTTATTTTCCCTGCCACCGCAGGCCTTCTTGGCAATCGCCACAGCCGCTTCGATGGTTTCCTTGCAATCCAGGCCGGAGCCTGCCAGCTTCAACGGATTAGCGCCGAAGGTATTGGATTTTACGATATTGGAGCCTACATCAAGATAACTGCGATGCACAGCCTCTACAATATCGGGGTGTGTAAAATTCCAGCTTTCGGGCAGCTCACCCGGCTGCAGACCGCGTGCCTGCAGCTGTGTGCCGGTGGCACCATCAAAGAACAGCATTTGCTTGCCTAACAATTCCTTAAAATTCATAAATTAAATCTTCTCCTCAAACTTTCTTAATATCAGTATCTCTGTAAGGACAGTTTATATTACTGCAGGTCATACATTTATTCTGCACGCAGGCAGCATCTTCCGATAAGCCGATGATTGCCGTCACCGACTTGGACGGAGCCATCATCAGGCCATCCGTCAGCGTCAGGCCGATGCGTTTGGCGCAGTTCAGCACTGCGAACAGCTGACGC
>ENA-ORRA01001253-ORRA01001253.1-human-gut-metagenome-genome-assembly--contig:-NODE-1253-length-17903-cov-2.831914_pt1 | contig 17903 bp, 14 predicted proteins | sample MGYA00242169_ERZ509122 | MGnify/ENA primary metagenome ERZ509122 (study PRJEB26280, sample SAMEA2338650) | human gut metagenome | biome: human gut; feature: human-associated habitat; material: faeces...
AACCCGCTATACTCGGCGATTCTTGCGCGCACGCTGGCAAAACAGGAAGCTGAGCAACTGGCGCGAAGCAAGGCTGCATCAGCCAGCGAGAATACTTGAACGAAATACCAGGGTATTAGATAATGGCGATTATTATTGGGTTAGAATTTGCCCAATTGCCGATGTCGTTTGGAGCAAAATATGAGTGATGACGTAGCACTGCCGCTGGAGTTTACCGACGCAGCAGCCAACAAAGTTAAAAGCCTGATCGCTGACGAAGATAACCCGAATCTGAAATTACGCGTGTATATCACCGGTGGCGGTTGCAGCGGCTTCCAGTATGGTTTCACCTTTGATGATCAGGTGAACGAAGGCGATATGACCATCGAAAAACAGGGCGTTGGCCTGGTGGTTGATCCGATGAGCCTGCAATATCTGGTCGGCGGTTCCGTTGACTACACCGAAGGACTGGAAGGTTCTCGTTTCATCGTGACCAACCCGAACGCGAAAAGCACCTGCGGTTGCGGTTCTTCCTTTAGCATCTAATCTGTTGTTCATGTGCCGGATAAACTATCCGGCACATCTTCTCTCTTCAACGCCCATTCTCATCCAGCGCAAACGTCGGTAGCTTAAGATGCCAACGAATAGCCGCCAGCCGAATCAATAGCGTCACGACCATGCCCATCATACTGGCTGTTTCCAGTGGTACGGAAAATGTGTAATAAGCCGTAGCGTGGACAATACCGCCGATAATACAGGCAGTTGCGTAGATTTCTGTACGTAAAATCATGGGGATCTCGCGGGCCAGTACATCACGAATGATCCCGCCGCCAACGCCAGTAATGACGCCCATACAAACCGCGATTAACGGACCGGCTTCCGCATTAAAGGCTTTATCCACGCCAATGCCGACAAACCCCGCCAGACCAACGGCGTCCAGCACCGGCAACATCCATTTTGGTAAGCGTCTTGGCTGGCGCACCAGCACGATGGTCAGCATGCTGGTGACCATTGCAACGACCAGATCGGTGGGATCTTTCACCCAAAATACCGGGCCGTGATCCAGCGCCATGTCGCGAATTGTTCCGCCGCCTACTGCGGTAACCACGCCCAGTACCAGAACACCAAAAGGGTCCATACGCAATTTTCCGGCTAACAAAACGCCGGAGATGGCAAATACCGCTGTGCCGACTATATCCAGCCAATAGACGAGCATTGTTCAATCCCCACTGAGCACCTGAAAAGGTCAGGCACTAATCTACCTGTGAAAGCGCATTACAGAGCTGTTGTGCAGCGAGGATAATACGTGGGCTTGCACGTTCAAACCAGTCACTCGTGAGAGGAATAACGGGAATTTTGAGCTGTTCACCCCAGTATTGTTTGATTTTAGGAATTTGGTCCGGTCCGCCTGTAATGACAATCGCCTGTGGCGAGCGTGCTAACACCTGTTCGCGGCTAACTTGCGGCCAGGGAACCCGGCTGTCTTTAAAGATGTTTTCTCCGCCACAAACTTCGAGTACCTGGTTCTGAATCGACTCTTTTCCACTGGTAAATGGCGGATTAATGCCGAATTGCAGAAAAACACGTTTTTTAGGTTTATCAGCATATTGCGCTTTCAATTGCGCGTACTGATCCAGCAGGGATTGCGCGGCTTGTTCGGCCTTGTCTGGTTGCGGACTCCAGGGGGCCAGTTGACGTAACGCATTGGCAATTTGTTCAATGCTTGTCGCATCGACCCACATCACTTTTATTCCCAGCGAAGCCAGCTGGTCAACCTGCCGCTCGGCATTACCTCCACGCCAGGCAATCACCAGATCGGGTTTCAGCGCGACAATGCGTTCCAGATTCATCCCCTGCCAGGTGGAAACCTGCTCAATCTTTTGCGCTTGTGGAGGATAGTCGGAATAGCTGCTGACCCCAACCGGCGTGATCCCGGCGGCAAAGGCAAGTTCAGTGTTGGCGGGAGAAAGCGTGATGACGCGCGGCGCGGCGTTGAGCCACAGTGGCGCAAGAAAAGACAGGGCGACCAGCGCCCTGAACAGTGACTTAGCCATGTGCAAGTTTCTGCACCAGTGACTCAACCATCAGGCTGGACTGTTTAGCGGCAACAGCCAGGAACTCATCGAAGCTAAGATGAGACTGTTGATCGGCCACGTCGGAGATGGCGCGTACGACAACAAACGGGACGTTGAAATTGTGGCAGACATGGGCGATTGCCGTCGCTTCCATCTCTACAGCAATGGCCTGTGGGAAGTTGTGGCGGATTTTCGCCAGACCAACAGAACCGTTGATGAAAGCGTCGCCGCTAACAATCAGGCCACGTACAGCGTTAAGATTCAGTTCGGCAATGCAGGCCTCAGCGGCAGCGATCAGTTTATCGTCAGCTTTAAAGCCGGACAGCCTGGTAACTGACCGTATTCATAACCAAATGCCGTGACATCCGCGTCGTGATAACGTGCTTCGTCCGAGACAACGATATCGCCCACTTTCAGCGTTGGTGCCAGGCCACCGGCAGAACCGGTGTTAATAATCACATCTGGCTTGCAGTGTTCCAACAGCAGAGTGGCACCCAGCGCCGCAGCGACTTTACCGATGCCCGATTTCAGAAGCGCAACCTCGGTTCCATTCAGTTGGCCGGTATAGATTTCGCAACCGCCGAGACTGATAGTTTGACGGTTTTCGATTTTGTCACGCAGCAGCGTAACTTCTTCTTCCATTGCACCAATGATGCCGATTTTCATAGATTTACTCGCGATAAGCCCGATTTGAAGGCATAGTTTACCATGCGCTTACGGGGAAGCGTATTTCTCACGCGGGAGAGGACATGGCACAGATTGATTTCCGAAAAAAAATAAACTGGCATCGTCGTTACCGTTCACCGCAGGGCGTTAAAACCGAACATGAGATCCTGCGGATCTTCGAGAGCGATCGCGGGCGTATCATCAACTCTCCGGCAATTCGTCGTCTGCAACAAAAGACGCAGGTTTTTCCATTGGAGCGCAATGCCGCCGTGCGCACGCGTCTTACCCACTCGATGGAAGTCCAGCAGGTGGGGCGCTACATCGCCAAAGAAATTTTAAGCCGTCTGAAAGAGCTTAAATTGCTGGAAGCATACGGCCTGGATGAACTGACCGGACCTTTTGAAAGCATTGTTGAGATGTCATGCCTGATGCACGATATCGGCAATCCGCCGTTTGGTCATTTTGGCGAAGCAGCGATAAATGACTGGTTTCGCCAACGTTTGCATCCGGAAGATGCCGAAAGCCAGCCTCTGACTGACGATCGCTGCAGCGTGGCGGCACTACGTTTACGGGACGGGGAAGAACCGCTTAACGAGCTGCGGCGCAAGATTCGTCAGGACTTATGTCATTTTGAGGGGAATGCACAAGGCATTCGTCTGGTGCATACATTGATGCGGATGAATCTCACCTGGGCACAGGTTGGCGGTATTTTAAAATATACCCGTCCGGCGTGGTGGCGTGGCGAAACGCCTGAGACACATCACTATTTAATGAAAAAGCCGGGTTATTATCTTTCTGAAGAAGCCTATATTGCCCGGTTGCGTAAAGAACTTAATTTGGCGCTTTACAGTCGTTTTCCATTAACGTGGATTATGGAAGCTGCCGACGACATCTCCTATTGTGTGGCAGACCTTGAAGATGCGGTAGAGAAAAGAATATTTACCGTTGAGCAGCTTTATCATCATTTGCACGAAGCGTGGGGCCAGCATGAGAAAGGTTCGCTCTTTTCGCTGGTGGTTGAAAATGCCTGGGAAAAATCACGCTCAAATAGTTTAAGCCGCAGTACGGAAGATCAGTTTTTTATGTATTTACGGGTAAACACCCTAAATAAACTGGTACCCTACGCGGCACAACGATTTATTGATAATCTGCCTGCGATTTTCGCCGGAACGTTTAATCATGCATTATTGGAAGATGCCAGCGAATGCAGCGATCTTCTTAAGCTATATAAAAATGTCGCTGTAAAACATGTGTTTAGCCATCCGGATGTCGAGCAGCTTGAATTGCAGGGCTATCGGGTCATTAGCGGATTATTAGAGATTTATCGTCCTTTATTAAGCCTGTCGTTATCAGACTTTACTGAACTGGTAGAAAAAGAACGGGTGAAACGTTTCCCTATTGAATCGCGCTTATTCCACAAACTCTCGACGCGCCATCGGCTGGCCTATGTCGAGGCTGTCAGTAAATTACCGTCAGATTCTCCTGAGTTTCCGCTATGGGAATATTATTACCGTTGCCGCCTGTTGCAGGATTATATCAGCGGTATGACCGACCTCTATGCGTGGGATGAATACCGACGTCTGATGGCCGTAGAACAATAACCAGGCTTTTGTAAAGACGAACAATAAATTTTTACCTTTTGCAGAAACTTTAGTTCGGAACTTCGCGCTATAAAACGAATCTGAAGAACACAGCAATTTTGCGTTATCTGTTAATCGAGACTGAAATACATGAAAAAAACCACATTAGCACTGAGTGCACTGGCTCTGAGTTTAGGTTTGGCGTTATCTCCGCTCTCTGCAACGGCGGCTGAGACTTCTTCAGCAACGACAGCCCAGCAGATGCCAAGCCTTGCACCGATGCTCGAAAAGGTGATGCCTTCAGTGGTCAGCATTAACGTAGAAGGTAGCACAACCGTTAATACACCGCGTATGCCGCGTAATTTCCAGCAGTTCTTCGGTGATGATTCTCCGTTCTGCCAGGAAGGTTCTCCGTTCCAGAGCTCTCCGTTCTGCCAGGGGGGCCAGGGCGGTAATGGCGGCGGCCAGCAACAAAAATTCATGGCGCTGGGTTCCGGCGTCATCATTGATGCCGATAAAGGCTATGTCGTCACCAACAACCATGTTGTTGATAACGCGACGGTGATTAAAGTCCAGCTGAGCGATGGTCGTAAGTTCGACGCGAAGATGGTTGGCAAAGATCCGCGCTCTGATATCGCGCTGATCCAAATCCAGAACCCGAAAAACCTGACCGCAATTAAGATGGCGGATTCTGATGCACTGCGCGTGGGTGATTACACCGTAGCGATTGGTAACCCGTTTGGTCTGGGAGAGACGGTAACTTCCGGGATTGTCTCTGCGCTGGGGCGTAGCGGCCTGAATGCCGAAAACTACGAAAACTTCATCCAGACCGATGCAGCGATCAACCGTGGTAACTCCGGTGGTGCGCTGGTTAACCTGAACGGCGAACTGATCGGTATCAACACCGCGATCCTCGCACCGGACGGCGGCAACATCGGTATCGGTTTTGCTATCCCGAGCAACATGGTGAAAAACCTGACCTCGCAGATGGTGGAATACGGCCAGGTGAAACGCGGTGAGCTGGGTATTATGGGGACTGAGCTGAATTCCGAACTGGCGAAAGCGATGAAAGTTGACGCCCAGCGCGGTGCTTTCGTAAGCCAGGTTCTGCCTAATTCCTCCGCTGCAAAAGCGGGCATTAAAGCGGGTGATGTGATCACCTCACTGAACGGTAAGCCAATCAGCAGCTTTGCCGCACTGCGTGCTCAGGTGGGTACTATGCCGGTGGGCAGCAAACTGACCCTGGGCTTGCTGCGCGACGGTAAGCAGGTCAACGTGAATCTGGAACTGCAGCAGAGCAGCCAGAATCAGGTTGATTCCAGCTCCATCTTCAACGGCATTGAAGGCGCTGAGATGAGCAACAAAGGCAAAGATCAGGGCGTGGTAGTGAACAACGTGAAAACGGGCACTCCGGCTGCGCAGATCGGCCTGAAGAAAGGTGATGTGATTATTGGCGCGAACCAGCAGGCAGTGAAAAACATCGCTGAACTGCGTAAAGTGCTCGACAGCAAACCGTCTGTGCTGGCACTGAACATTCAGCGCGGCGACAGCACCATCTACCTGTTAATGCAGTAATCTCCCTCAACCCCTTCCTGAATACGGGAAGGGGTTCTCCTTACAATCTGTGAACTTCGCCACAACTCCATACATCTTCATCATCCTTTGGGCATTTGCACAATGCCGTACGTTACGTACTTCCTTATGCTAAGCCGTGCATAACGGAGGACTTATGGCTGGCTGGCATCTTGATACCAAAATGGCGCAGGATATCGTGGCACGTACCATGCGCATCATCGATACCAATATCAACGTAATGGATGCCCGTGGGCGAATTATCGGCAGCGGCGATCGTGAGCGTATTGGTGAATTGCACGAAGGTGCATTGCTGGTACTTTCACAGGGACGAGTCGTCGATATCGATGACGCGGTAGCACGTCATCTGCACGGTGTGCGGCAGGGGATTAATCTACCGTTACGGCTGGAAGGTGAAATTGTCGGCGTAATTGGCCTGACAGGTGAACCAGAGAACCTGCGTAAATATGGCGAACTGGTCTGCATGACGGCTGAAATGATGCTGGAACAGTCGCGGTTGATGCACCTGTTGGCGCAGGATAGCCGTTTGCGGGAAGAACTGGTGATGAACCTGATTCAGGCTGAGGAGAATACTCCCGCACTTACTGAATGGGCGCAACGGCTGGGGATCGATCTCAATCAACCGCGAGTGGTGGCTATTGTTGAGGTCGACAGCGGTCAGCTTGGCGTGGACAGCGCAATGGCGGAGTTACAACAACTGCAAAATGCGCTGACTACGCCCGAGCGTAATAATCTGGTGGCGATTGTCTCGCTAACCGAAATGGTGGTGTTGAAACCGGCGTTGAACTCTTTTGGGCGCTGGGATGCAGAAGATCATCGTAAGCGAGTTGAACAACTGATTACCCGCATGAAAGAGTACGGCCAGTTGCGTTTTCGCGTTTCGCTGGGCAACTATTTTACCGGTCCTGGCAGTATTGCCCGATCCTATCGTACGGCGAAAACGACGATGGTGGTGGGTAAACAGCGGATGCCAGAAAGTCGCTGCTATTTTTATCAGGATCTGATGTTACCTGTGTTACTCGACAGTTTGCGTGGCGACTGGCAGGCCAATGAACTGGCGCGACCGCTGGCGCGGCTGAAAGCGATGGACAATAATGGCTTGCTGCGACGAACGCTGGCGGCGTGGTTTCGCCACAATGTGCAACCGCTGGCTACGTCAAAGGCGCTGTTTATTCATCGTAATACTCTGGAGTATCGGCTTAATCGTATATCGGAACTGACCGGGCTTGATTTGGGTAATTTTGATGACAGGTTGCTGCTGTATGTGGCGTTGCAGCTGGATGAAGAGCGGTAGGTTATGCGTTAAGGTCGAGGCGGCGCTGGCTCATTCCCCTCAGCCCGAAGGGTAGAGGGGAATGTCCGAGTTAACCGTCAGTTCGGCATTATTTACGCGTTAGTTTTTCCAGATCGGCTTCAATCTCGCTGATCTTATTGGTTACGACTGACTCCAGGTGACGTAAGTCGTCGAGGATCTTACGCTTAAGATCAACTTCGCTGCGGTCACGCTGGCAGATTTGATCAAGCTCATCAATGATATACCGTAGATTCGGGCTGATTTCCTGGACTTCTTTATAACCCTGACCCACACCATCAGCGACGACCGTTTTACGCTGACGCGGATATTTAAACTTAACGCTCTTGGCGAAAAACTCGCCTTTGTCTTTCTGGAAATAGATTTTCAGAATATCGTTGTTGGCTTCCTGCCGGAGGCTGTAACGATCAATTTCTTCAGGATTGGTAATACCCAGACTTTTCAGATTGTCGTACATAGCGTTACCTCAAAATGAGTCAGTAAATTGTGCTTATTTTAGCATTTGGCCTGGCCCGCCCGGCTCGACTGTGATCGCAGAAAGCCTTTTTCTTCCAGACTTCTATCATGGCGTAAAAATCAAAAAATTACCTGCTTTATTGTGGTGATATTCCATGGGATGGATTAACACATTTATCTTCGTTTTGCGAATTACATGACAGTCCGAAACAAGATGAAAAAGTATTTAAAAAAGGGGGGAAGAAGAATGAGTAGGACGAATTATTCTGAGCCAGAAAGCATACGGGCAGCATCATGCTGCCCGTATATGTACTCTTAATCGATGGTACGCAGCAGTTCGTTAATGCCGACTTTGCCGCGAGTTTTCGCGTCAACTTTCTTAACGATAACCGCACAGTAGAGGCTGTATTTGCCATCTTTCGACGGCAGATTACCTGAAACAACCACAGACCCCGCCGGAACGCGACCGTAGTGGATTTCGCCGGTTTCACGGTCGTAAATACGGGTGCTCTGACCAATGTATACGCCCATAGAGATGACGGAACCTTCTTCGACAATCACCCCTTCAACCACTTCGGAGCGTGCGCCAATGAAGCAGTTATCTTCAATAATGGTCGGGTTAGCCTGCAGCGGCTCCAGCACGCCGCCGATGCCCACGCCACCGGAAAGGTGGACGTTTTTACCAATCTGCGCACAAGAACCGACGGTCGCCCAGGTATCAACCATCGTGCCTTCATCAACATATGCGCCGATGTTGACGTAAGACGGCATCAGCACGGTGTTACGGGCAATAAATGCACCCTGACGTACCGCCGCTGGTGGCACAACGCGGAAGCCTTCTTTCTGGAAACGTGCTTCGTCGTAGTCGGCGAATTTCATCGGCACTTTGTCGAAGTAGCGGCTTTCTGCCCCTTCGATCACCTGATTATCATTAATACGGAAAGAGAGCAGCACCGCTTTTTTCAACCACTGATGCGTCACCCACTGACCGTCAATTTTTTCCGCTACACGCAGTGCACCGGAATCCAGCAGGGCGATCACCTGATTTACCGCTTCGCGGGTAACGGTGTCTGCGTTGGCTGGCGTGATCTCGGCACGGCGTTCAAAAGCGGTTTCAATAATGTTCTGTAACTGCTGCATTGTTAAACTCTTTTCATATCAGTAAACACATCACCCTTTATCGTTTGGATTGAGGGCCTCTGTCAACCGCTGATGCACTTCCTGCTGCAACTCGTTATTAAGTGCACGCCGGTCAGCGGTGGCAATTATGAATAAATCTTCTACTCGCTCGCCAATGGTTGTAATTCGGGCACCATGAAGCGAAATTCCCAGATCGGCAAAAATTTTCCCGACTCTCGCCAGCAGTCCTGGCTGGTCGAGCGCGATAAGCTCAAGGAACGATTTGCGGTCGGTATGGGTCGGCAAAAACGTTACTTCGGTTTCAACAGTAAAATGGCGTAATTTGGCGGGTTGGCGACGGGGCTGCGGTGGCTGCCAGCTACTTTGCGTCAGTACTTGCTCCAGACCAAACCGAATAACCTCATGACGATCTGCGGACAGCGGGCTGCCATCGGGTTCCAGCACGATAAAGGTATCCATCGCCATACCGTCGCGAGTGGTGAAAATTTGTGCGTCGTGAACACTTAAATTGCGGCGGTCTAATTCGGCACAGACGGCGGCAAACAGATAGGGGCGGTCCGGGCTCCAGATAAAAATCTCGGTGCCTCCACGCGTAGCCTGCGGGCTAAGCAATACCAGCGGTTTGCTTAAATCATGCTGTAATAAATGGCGGGCATGCCAGGCCAGTTGATTTGGGCTATGGCGGACAAAATAGTTAGCACGACAGCGTGACCAAATTTGGTGCAGCGCCTCTTCGTCGATGTTATCCATGCGCAGTAGTGCCAGTGCCTGGAGTTGGTGATGGCGAACCCGTTCGCGCATATCCGGCGTGTTTTGCATTCCGCGTCGTAGCTGCTTTTCGGTGGCAAAATAGAGTTCGCGCAACAGACTTTGCTTCCAGCTATTCCACAGCGTTTCGTTGGTGGCGCAAATGTCAGCCACTGTCAGGCATACCAGATAGCGCAGACGATTTTCCGTTTGAACTTCTTCGGCAAACTGCTTGATGACTTCAGGGTCCTGAATATCGCGGCGTTGTGCTGTCACCGACATCAGCAAGTGCTGGCGAACCAGCCAGGCAACCAGCTGTGTTTCGCGTGAGTTCAGCCCGTGGAGTTCTGCAAAATGCACTACATCCTGAGCACCGAGAATGGAGTGGTCGCCGCCGCGTCCTTTGGCGATATCGTGAAACAGCGCGGCGATGAAAATCAGCTCAGTTGACGGCAGGCGCGGCCAGACGTCCACACACAACGGATGGCGCTGGCGCGTTTCTTCACTGGCAAAACTCTCCAGTTTCAGCATCACGCGGATAGTATGTTCATCCACCGTGTAGGCGTGGAACAGATCAAACTGCATCTGCCCGACGATATGCGACCATTGCGGCATATACGCGCCGAGCACGCTATGGCGATGCATTGGCAATAGCCCGCGCCGCACCGCTCCGGGGTGACGCAGAATGCTCAAAAACAGTTTTCGTGCTTCCGGAATATTACACAGCGGTTGTTGCAGATGGCGACGGGCATGGCGTAACTGGCGCAGCGTGGTGGAGTAAATGCCGGTGATCGCACTGTTGCGCACCATGGTGTAGAACATACGCAAGATGGCTTCCGGCTGGCGCATAAATAGTGTTTCATCACGCAGGTCGATTAGCGTACCGCGTAGCTGAAACTCATCGTCGAGTGGACGTGGTTTTTCGTCGGCGGGAAGGGCGAGGATGGCTTCATCGAACAGTTGCAGCAGCATCTGGTTGAGTTCACTGACGCGGCGTGTAACGCGGAAGTAATCCTTCATCATCCGCTCGACCGGTTCGTTGCCTTCACCACTGTAATTCAGACGCTGAGCGACGCTAAGTTGGCGATCGAATAACAGACGATTATCGTAACGGCTGACGACCAGATGCAGGGCAAAGCGAATACGCCACAGTATATGCAGACATTCGTTTAATTCCGCCCGCTCCGCTGAGGTTAAGAAGCCAAACCCGACCATTTCATCCAGCGATGTTGCGCCAAAATGACGGCGGGCCCCCCATTGCAGAGTGTGAATATCGCGCAAGCCGCCAGGGCTACTTTTGATGTCTGGTTCAAGGTTGTAGCTGGTGCCATGGTAACGCTGATGGCGCTGGTTCTGTTCTTCAACTTTCGCCGCGTAGAACTTGTCGGAAGGCCAGAATCCTTCGCTAAAAATATGTTTTTGCAGTTCGAGGAAGAGCGCAACATCGCCAATTAATAAGCGGGATTCGATTAAATTGGTGGCGACGGTTAAATCCGATAACCCTTCCAGCATGCACTCTTCAAGCGTGCGCACACTATGACCGACTTCCAGCTTTACATCCCAGAGCAGCGTTAACAGCTCGCCCACTTTTTGCGCCTGATCGTCCGGGAGCTTTTTACGGCTTAAAATCAGTAAATCGATGTCAGAAAGTGGATGCAGCTCGCCACGACCGTAGCCACCGACGGCGACCAATGCCAGGTCGGCAATCTGGCTGAATCCCGCTTCAATCCATAATCGTTGCAGGAGCTGGTCGATAAACTCGGTGCGCGCCTCAATCAACTGTTCTGCAGAGATCCCATTGTCAAAGGCATCACCCAGCCAACGCTGGAAAGTATCGATATGGGCTTTTATCCCACCGACGGTTAATTCATCACGGGGCCAGACGCATGGATTTTGCGGTTGACCGGGCAGGGTGGGGAGAGCGGTGTTTGCGTACTGTTCTGGAAGGGTATTCATTGTGCGCCACCCATAAGATTAAATTATCGCATTAAAAAAGCCGGCATTCGCCGGCTTCATCTTATTCGTCGTGCGAGATTATCGCCGGGATGGTGTCATCCTTGCGTAGCGTCAAAATTTCGCAGCCGTTATCAGTCACCACAATAGTATGCTCATATTGTGCAGACAAGCTGCGATCTTTGGTTTTTACCGTCCAGCCATCTTTCATGGTGCGGATCTCTTTTTTACCCGCGTTGACCATTGGCTCGATGGTGAACGTCATCCCAGGTTTCAGTACGACGTTGGTTTCACGGGAGTCATAGTGCAGCACCTGCGGTTCTTCATGGAAGCCGCGACCAATACCGTGTCCGCAATATTCACGAACGACGGAGAAGCCTTCTGCTTCGACAAATTTCTGAATCGCCGCACCGATTTCGCGCAGATTAATGCCTGGTTTGACCATGCGCAGCGCCAGGTACAGGCTTTCTTGCGTGATGCGGCACAGACGTTCGCCCATGATGGTCGGCTTACCGACGATAAACATTTTCGAGGTATCGCCGTGGAAACCATCTTTGATTACGGTGACATCAATGTTAACGATATCGCCATCTTTCAGCAGCTTCGCATCGTCCGGGATACCGTGGCACACCACTTCATTAATAGAGATGCAAACGGATTTCGGATAGCCGTGATAGCCGAGGCAGGCAGAAACCGCGTGTTGTTCATTAACAATGTAATCATTACAGATGCGATCCAGCTCGCCGGTGCTGACGCCCGGTTTAACATACGGTTCGATCATCTCCAGCACTTCGGCAGCCAGTCGGCCAGCGACGCGCATTTTTTCGATATCTTCTGGGGTCTTGATTGAGATAGCCATTAATTCTGTCCATCAGCGTCGGTGATACCGACAATATATATGTAAGTGCCGTCAATGGTATCACACCCGGGCAAATTGAGAATCATTCTGAATTTCGCCAAACGTGCCACTGAAGGTTTTCTATAATAGAAAATTCGACATCTGATGCTGTACACAGCGCCAACAATTATTGGTGTCCATGACGTATTTGTGGTATAAAGCGCGCCGGACTTCCGATCCATTTCGTATACACAGACTGGACGGAAGCGACAATCTCACTTTGTGTAACAACACACACGTATCGGCACATATTCCGGGGTGCCCTTTGGGGTCGGTAATATGGGATACGTGGAGGCATAACCCCAACTTTTATATAGAGGTTTTAATCATGGCAACTGTTTCCATGCGCGACATGCTCAAGGCTGGTGTTCACTTCGGTCACCAGACCCGTTACTGGAACCCGAAAATGAAGCCGTTCATCTTCGGTGCGCGTAACAAAGTTCACATCATCAACCTTGAGAAAACTGTACCGATGTTCAACGAAGCTCTGGCTGAACTGAACAAGATTGCTTCTCGCAAAGGTAAAATCCTTTTCGTTGGTACTAAACGCGCTGCAAGCGAAGCGGTGAAAGACGCTGCTCTGAGCTGCGACCAGTTCTTCGTGAACCATCGCTGGCTGGGCGGTATGCTGACTAACTGGAAAACCGTTCGTCAGTCCATCAAACGTCTGAAAGACCTGGAAACTCAGTCTCAGGACGGTACTTTCGAAAAGCTGACCAAGAAAGAAGCGCTGATGCGCACTCGTGAGCTGGAGAAACTGGAAAACAGCCTGGGCGGTATCAAAGACATGGGCGGTCTGCCGGACGCTCTGTTTGTAATCGATGCTGACCACGAACACATTGCTATCAAAGAAGCAAACAACCTGGGTATTCCGGTATTTGCTATCGTTGATACCAACTCTGATCCGGACGGTGTTGACTTCGTTATCCCGGGTAACGACGACGCAATCCGTGCTGTGACCCTGTACCTGGGCGCTGTTGCTGCAACCGTACGTGAAGGCCGTTCTCAGGATCTGGCTTCCCAGGCGGAAGAAAGCTTCGTAGAAGCTGAGTAATAAGGCTTGATAACTCCCCCAAAATAGTTCGAGTTGCAGAAAGGCGGCAAGCTCGAGAATTCCCGGGAGCTTACATCAGTAAGTGACCGGGATGAGCGAGCGAAGACAACGCATCTGCGGCGCGAAATATGAAGGGGGAGAGCCCTTATAGACCAGGTAGTACACGTTTGGTTAGGGGGCCTGCATATGGCCCCCTTTTTCACTTTTATATCTGTGCGGTTTAATGCCGGGCAGATCACATCTCCGAGGATTTTAGAATGGCTGAAATTACCGCATCCCTGGTAAAAGAGCTGCGTGAGCGTACTGGCGCAGGCATGATGGATTGCAAAAAAGCACTGACTGAAGCTAACGGCGACATCGAGCTGGCAATCGAAAACATGCGTAAGTCCGGTGCTATTAAAGCAGCGAAAAAAGCAGGCAACGTTGCTGCTGACGGCGTGATCAAAACCAAAATCGACGGCAACTACGGCATCATTCTGGAAGTTAACTGCCAGACTGACTTCGTTGCAAAAGACGCTGGTTTCCAGGCGTTCGCAGACAAAGTTCTGGACGCAGCTGTTGCTGGCAAAATCACTGACGTTGAAGTTCTGAAAGCACAGTTCGAAGAAGAACGTGTTGCGCTGGTAGCGAAAATTGGTGAAAACATCAACATTCGCCGCGTTGCTGCGCTGGAAGGCGACGTTCTGGGTTCTTATCAGCACGGTGCGCGTATCGGCGTTCTGGTTGCTGCTAAAGGCGCTGACGAAGAGCTGGTTAAACACATCGCTATGCACGTTGCTGCAAGCAAGCCAGAATTCATCAAACCAGAAGACGTATCCGCTGAAGTGGTAGAAAAAGAATACCAGGTACAGCTGGATATCGCGATGCAGTCTGGTAAGCCGAAAGAAATCGCAGAGAAAATGGTTGAAGGCCGCATGAAGAAATTCACCGGCGAAGTTTCTCTGACCGGTCAGCCGTTCGTTATGGAACCAAGCAAAACTGTTGGTCAGCTGCTGAAAGAGCATAACGCTGAAGTGACTGGCTTCATCCGCTTCGAAGTGGGTGAAGGCATCGAGAAAGTTGAGACTGACTTTGCGGCAGAAGTTGCTGCGATGTCCAAGCAGTCTTAATTATCAAAAAGGAGCCGCCTGAGGGCGGCTTCTTTTTGTGCCCATCTTGTAAATTCAGCTAACCCTTGTGGGGCTGCGCTGAAAAGCGACGTACAATGTCGCTAGTATTAATTCATTTCAATCGTTGACAGTCTCAGGAAAGAAACATGGCTACCAATGCAAAACCCGTCTATAAACGCATTCTGCTTAAGTTGAGTGGCGAAGCTCTGCAGGGCACTGAAGGCTTCGGTATTGATGCAAGCATACTGGATCGTATGGCTCAGGAAATCAAAGAACTGGTTGAACTGGGTATTCAGGTTGGTGTGGTGATTGGTGGGGGTAACCTGTTCCGTGGCGCTGGTCTGGCGAAAGCGGGTATGAACCGCGTTGTGGGCGACCACATGGGGATGCTGGCGACCGTAATGAACGGCCTGGCAATGCGTGATGCACTGCACCGCGCCTATGTGAACGCTCGTCTGATGTCCGCTATTCCATTGAATGGCGTGTGCGACAGCTACAGCTGGGCAGAAGCTATCAGCCTGTTGCGCAACAACCGTGTGGTGATCCTCTCCGCCGGTACAGGTAACCCGTTCTTTACCACCGACTCAGCAGCTTGCCTGCGTGGTATCGAAATTGAAGCCGATGTGGTGCTGAAAGCAACCAAAGTTGACGGCGTGTTTACTGCTGATCCGGCGAAAGATCCAACTGCAACCATGTACGAGCAACTGACTTACAGCGAAGTGCTGGAAAAAGAGCTGAAAGTCATGGACCTGGCGGCCTTCACGCTGGCTCGTGACCATAAATTACCGATTCGTGTTTTCAACATGAACAAACCGGGTGCGCTGCGCCGTGTGGTAATGGGTGAAAAAGAAGGGACTTTAATCACGGAATAATTCCCGTGATGGATAAATAAGGGTAAGATTCCGCATAAGTATCGCGGGGCGTAAGTCTGGTTATAAGGCGTTATTGTTGCAGGCAGTTTGGTCACGGCCAGCGCGCAGCAACCGGTGCGTACACAAGTACGTGAGGATGGCGAGCACTACCCGGGGCCAAAATGGCAAATAAAATAGCCTAATAATCCAGACGATTACCCGTAATATGTTTAATCAGGGCTATACTTAGCACACTTCCACTGTGTGTGACTGTCTGGTCTGACTGAGACAAGTTTTCAAGGATTCGTAACGTGATTAGCGATATCAGAAAAGATGCTGAAGTACGCATGGACAAATGCGTAGAAGCGTTCAAAACCCAAATCAGCAAAATACGCACGGGTCGTGCTTCTCCCAGCCTGCTGGATGGCATTGTCGTGGAATATTACGGCACGCCGACGCCGCTGCGTCAGCTGGCAAGCGTAACGGTAGAAGATTCCCGTACTCTGAAAATCAACGTGTTTGATCGTTCAATGTCTCCGGCCGTTGAAAAAGCGATTATGGCGTCCGATCTTGGCCTGAACCCGAACTCTGCGGGTAGCGACATCCGTGTTCCGCTGCCGCCGCTGACGGAAGAACGTCGTAAAGATCTGACCAAAATCGTTCGTGGTGAAGCAGAACAAGCGCGTGTTGCAGTACGTAACGTGCGTCGTGACGCGAACGACAAAGTGAAAGCACTGTTGAAAGATAAAGAGATCAGCGAAGACGACGATCGCCGTTCTCAGGACGATGTACAGAAACTGACTGATGCTGCAATCAAGAAAATTGAAGCGGCGCTGGCAGACAAAGAAGCAGAACTGATGCAGTTCTGATTTCTTGAACGACAAAAACGCCGCTCAGTAGATCCTTGCGGATCGGCTGGCGGCGTTTTGCTTTTTATTCTGTCTCAACTCTGGATGTTTCATGAAGCAACTCACCATTCTGGGCTCGACCGGCTCGATTGGTTGCAGCACGCTGGACGTGGTGCGCCATAATCCCGAACACTTCCGCGTAGTTGCGCTGGTGGCAGGCAAAAATGTCACTCGCATGGTAGAACAGTGCCTGGAATTCTCTCCCCGCTATGCCGTAATGGACGATGAAGCGAGTGCGAAACTTCTTAAAACGATGCTACAGCAACAGGGTAGCCGCACCGAAGTCTTAAGTGGGCAACAAGCCGCTTGCGATATGGCAGCGCTTGAGGATGTTGATCAGGTGATGGCAGCCATTGTTGGCGCTGCTGGGCTGTTACCTACGCTTGCTGCGATCCGCGCGGGTAAAACCATTTTGCTGGCCAATAAAGAATCACTGGTTACCTGCGGACGTCTGTTTATGGACGCCGTAAAGCAGAGCAAAGCGCAATTGTTACCGGTCGATAGCGAACATAACGCCATTTTTCAGAGTTTACCGCAACCTATCCAGCATAATCTGGGATACGCTGACCTTGAGCAAAATGGCGTGGTGTCCATTTTACTTACCGGGTCTGGTGGCCCTTTCCGTGAGACGCCATTGCGCGATTTGGCAACAATGACGCCGGATCAAGCCTGCCGTCATCCGAACTGGTCGATGGGGCGTAAAATTTCTGTCGATTCGGCTACCATGATGAACAAAGGTCTGGAATACATTGAAGCGCGTTGGCTGTTTAACGCCAGCGCCAGCCAGATGGAAGTGCTGATTCACCCGCAGTCAGTGATTCACTCAATGGTGCGCTATCAGGACGGCAGTGTTCTGGCGCAGCTGGGGGAACCGGATATGCGTACGCCAATTGCCCACACCATGGCATGGCCGAATCGCGTGAACTCTGGCGTGAAGCCGCTCGATTTTTGCAAACTAAGTGCGTTGACATTTGCCGCACCGGATTATGATCGTTATCCATGCCTGAAACTGGCGATGGAGGCGTTCGAACAAGGTCAGGCAGCGACGACAGCATTGAATGCCGCAAACGAAATCACCGTTGCTGCTTTTCTTGCGCAACAAATCCGCTTTACGGATATCGCTGCGTTGAATTTATCCGTACTGGAAAAAATGGATATGCGCGAACCACAATGTGTGGACGATGTGTTATCTGTTGATGCGAACGCGCGTGAAGTCGCCAGAAAAGAGGTGATGCGTCTCGCAAGCTGAGGATAATCCGGCTACAGAGAGTCGCGCTATTTGTTAGCGTAGGGCTTCAGTGATATAGTCTGCGCCATCTGATCGTAAGTAGTTGGCTTTATAAGGTCAGGTATGCCGTGGTTTTACACGGCTTTTTTTTGTATAGGCTTCAGTATTCCTGAGTACCGTAAACCCTGTCAGGGAATAAAAAACGCGTGATGTTGTCTGCTACTCAACCACTTAGCGAAAAATTGCCAGCGCATGGCTGCCGTCATGTTGCGATCATTATGGACGGCAATGGTCGCTGGGCGAAAAAGCGCGCGCTCAATCGCCTGAAAGGCCACAAGGCTGGCATTGCGGCGG
>ENA-ORRA01001262-ORRA01001262.1-human-gut-metagenome-genome-assembly--contig:-NODE-1262-length-17826-cov-8.165382_pt1 | contig 17826 bp, 10 predicted proteins | sample MGYA00242169_ERZ509122 | MGnify/ENA primary metagenome ERZ509122 (study PRJEB26280, sample SAMEA2338650) | human gut metagenome | biome: human gut; feature: human-associated habitat; material: faeces...
CTGAACTTCACCCTTATCATCCACCCACGTTACACGGAAAGTAAAGATACGGTCAGGTTCAACCAGACGTTCTATAATTTTCGCTTTCTCGAACTCAGGATGTTGGTTATAGATATCTTCGATGGAAAGAAGAACTTCCTTTACGGCTTGAAGATACTCAGACTCGCCGGGGTGCTTTGCCTCTAAAGAGGCCATGATACGTTCGATATTCATAATATTACGTTTTAAAGGTTATTACCTTGTTGACTTCACGCTATTCAAACAAAATGTCAATGAATAACACCGCAAATATAAGAAAACTTTTCAAAACAGCTAAATTTTACGGTTATATTTTGATTAAAGAATGATAAAATGTCAAATCCCCGGCATTCTCTATTCATACCTAAATGGTCTATTCTTTTCCTATTCTGTCAACAATTCGCCATAACGGCATAAATATAGAAAAAATTATAATAAAGAAAATAAGAAATGACGAATAATTTACGAAAAAAGACACAATCCTCACGGACTATGCCTTTCCAATTGCTAACTTTAATTCTTAAATGCTTGTATTAAATCCGCAACATAATAATTACTATGTACGGACAAGCTTCATAATTTCTTCAATCCTTTTACCTCTTCTTTTGTTGCTTCTCGAACACTGATAGCCACCCCTCCACTACTTGCCAGAGGTTGACGCAGCACACTCTTTGACGTTACTATGCCACGACGGATGTCATAGCTCTGCGGATTATCTTTCCAGTCTGCATCCCGACCATCTGCATAAACGGTAACAATATATTTCCTTCCTTCGGGTAAGAAAGAGAAAGGAATAGTTGCCGTACGAGGATGTTCGTCGGTAATAGCACCTACATACCACTCTTGTTTTCCTTTGGCTTGACGAGCCACTGTGATATAATCACCCGGTTCGGCTTCCAGATACCAAGAATTGCTCCAATCCACCGCTACATCCTTAATAAATTGAAACGCATCGGGAAAACGGCGATAATTATCCGGCAGGTCTGCTGCCATCTGTAACGGAGAGGGCATCGTTACATATAGAGCCAATTGTTTTACCAATGTAGTACCCGCCTGACCTTTAGGTTTCGAACCATTATAATACGAAAGTTTTGTCTGGAAAATACCAGGAGTGTAATCCATCGGACCACCCTTCAACCGAGTAAACGGCAAGATACAAGTATGATCCGGATCATTGCCCCCCATAGATTCAAACTCACCACCACGGGCAGATTCTTGCGCTACCCAGTTGGGCCAGGTACGGCACAAGCCGGTGGGACGAACAGCCTCGTGACTATCTACCATAATCTTATAATCAGCAGCACGCTTCACCACATGTATATAATGATTGTTCATCCATTGTGAGGAATGATATTCACTACGGGGAATGATTGAGCCCACATATCCGGTCTTTACAGAATTATAGCCATTATCTACCATAAATTGAAAGGCTACATCCAGCTGCCGCTCATAGTCGGCAGCATTAGCAGCCGTCTCATGATGCATGATAATCTTTACTCCCTTTGATTTGGCATAGGCATGTAGTACCGCAACATCAAAGTCCGGATAAGGTTTGTCAAAAAGGAACTGACGATCCTTACGATAGGATGCCCAATCTTCCCAACCTTCATTCCAGCCCTCAACCAATACCGCATCAATACCATTCTCCGCCGCAAAGTCTATGTACTCTTTCACATGTTCAGTATTGGCCGGATGATGTCCATTAGGAGTTAACTTTGAATAGTCGGTTATGCCGGGTTTAGCCTTATAATAGTCGCTATATGCCCATGTACCTCCTCCACCAGTAAACATCTCCCACCAGACACCGATAAATTTCTGTGGCTTAATCCAAGAAGTATCTTCCAGCTTACAAGGTTCATTCAGATTAAGAATCAACTGAGAAGCAAGGATGCTACGTGCATCGTCACTAACCATAATTGTACGCCACGGGGTATGCAACGGTAATTGCAGATATCCTTTCTTTCCTAATTTATCGGGAGTAAGATGAGCAGAAAAGTTAAACTCTTTATCATCCACATTCAGCAACATGGCAGAATAATCTACCAAGGCAGCTTCATGAATATTGATATAAAGTCCTTCGGTAGTCTTTATCATAAGGGGTGTTTGTACTGTGAATGAAGTCGCTTTAGCTTCATATCCTTTTTTACGTAGATTACGTTCCATAGCTTCGCGCACTTCGGAAATGGCCGCAGTAGTATAGGCAAACTCATTCGTATCATAATCACCGGGAATGCAATAGAGTGTATGATTACCGGTCAGATTGAATTCCGTCAGTTCGTCTTTTACCGTCAGATAATTCATGGTTTTCTGCTCCGGCAACTCATAACGGAATCCGAGTCCATCGTCAAACAATCGAAAACGTACAATCATCATACGGTCGTGCTTTGCCGGTTGTGAGAGAGTGACAGTAAGTTCATTGTAATGGTTACGGACTTTTTCATACTCTCCCCATACAGGCATCCAAGTTTCATCAAAAGTAGAATTTGTTGCATCAAGAATCCGGAAGCCATTTGACAAATCCGCTTCTTCCATAAGTATTCCCAAGGCAGAAGGTTCTACAACCGGCTCTCCTTTGTAATATAAGCTATAGACCGGCCCCCCCTCGGAATCAAGCACAACATTGAGTTTCAGATTCCCATTGGGAGATGACAATTCGTGTGCCATCGCCACACAAGCAATTCCCAGAAATACAACTGTTAATAATACATGTTTCATATACATCCGTTATTGTTGATATATAAAATATTGATAAGGTTCCATCGTCATTACTGTAGGCAACTCCACATCCACACCGGCAATCACATCGGTCATGGTCTTGCCAGCATGCTCCATAGGTACTTTCACTTGTACAGACTCATTGGCAGTATTCACCATGACCAACATGCCATGACTGCCTGCTGCCCGATAAAATGAAGCGACATCTCCGGTAGTATAAACTTCCAGTTCACCACCACGTACACTGCTCGTAGCTTTATAGGCTCTGATGATTTCTGCCATCTCTTGCGCAAAGACTTCATTGGACTTCAAGTCTATAACTCCGTAATTGAAAAAGTTAAGTGACCGCGGATAGGCTACTTCCTGCGAACTATAAATAAGAGGTATCCCCTCGAGCATAGTCGTCAATACAAAAGCAGACATGGCACCACGCTCACCGCCATAACATTCTATCGGTGAAGCCTCACTTGCCTGGTCATGATTAGTAGAATAGCGTAACCGTAACGTACCCTTCGGCATTCCCTCCAATTCGGAAGTATTCATAGCATAAAGGTCAGTAAGTGAGCATTTACCGGCATAATAGTCTTTCAGTTTACTATGGAAGTTCCAGCCGTAGAGCAGATTGAAACCATTGTTCATTAAAGACGTTTTTCCGCCTTCGGCAAGCATCAGCAAATTATTGTCAAGTGTACGGAGCTCGGCGATTGCTTTCTTCCAGAAAGCATCTGGTACCCCCTCGGCATAATCACAACGGTATCCATCAATACCAATTTCTGTTACCCAATACTTCATGGCATCAATCATGGCTTGCTGCATGGTTTCGTTGTCAAAATTCAAGTCAGCAACATCCGCCCAAGGCTGTTCTTGAGGTTGTACCACATTGCCATTTGCATCCTGTGTATACCAATCCGGATGCTCAGTCACCCAAGCATTGTCCCACGAAGTATGGTTGGCAACCCAGTCAAGAATCACTTTCATTCCTTTGGCATGGGCAGCATCTACCAGTTCTTTCAAGTCTTTTTTTGTTCCGTAACGTGTATTCAGCTTTTTATAATCCTTTATACAATAAGGTGAATTCACACTTTTCAGTACTCCCGGCTCATTTACAGGCATCAGCCAAAGCACGGTAGTTCCCAGGCTTTGAATACGGTCAAGCTCTGCTTTGATGGCAGAGAACGCATTTTCTTCGGCAAAAATGCGGGGATTTGCCTCATAAATCACCATATCCGAAGCCATGTATTCTTCCTGTGGGACGGGAATCGGTTCCATGTCACTCTGACTATCACTACACCCCATACAAGAATGTAGCATCGTAAAGAGCAGTGTCGCAATTATTACTTTTTTCATATTTCTACTTTTTATCTATACTTATACTCATTGGCGGAACTGATATCTGCAAAAGGAGCATCCAAACTCTCCAGTGATGGGCATTGGCAGAAAAGATACTAAGACTTAATACTAAAAATCCCGGAAGCCAATACTAAAAAACAAAAGAGCTAAGAGATAACTTCTTCCCAAGGGTTTTCTATCCCAAGACTTGGGATAGAAAAACCAAGCCTTGGGACATATATCCGCAAGATTGAAAAGAGATATCCTATCCCCAATCTCATTCCACCAATAGGTCATTTAACATCTTCATTACTATACAAAACTCATTTCAAGAAATTATTCTGATTAGAAACAAAAGCCGCTTCAGATTCCGGTTCAGAGTCTCCGTCCGGATTGTTAGGGTCAATCTCCTCACCAGCTATGTCCGTAATACGGAAATAATAATCTCGATCAAGCGTCACTGCTGCGAGGTCAAATTGTGAGCCTCCATTGTTATTATTCATTATCAGATTGTAAGTCAATCCCTTATTTGCTTCACCTGTATCGTAATAATTATACGTGACACCTTTTATCTCAACACTACCGGTTGGTAATATTCCTGGCCAACTGCCAAAGAGTTCCGGTATATCATTTCCCCACGCATATATGGTTGTTTCTGCCCATCCGGACTGGTCTTCAATAAATATGGCATAACCATCATGGATAACCACTGCATCCGGATCTATTTCCGTCCAACCGCTTTCTGTGATTTCCAAATATATGTCACGGTCAAGAGTAAAGTTCTGTGGTCCATCAAATTGTGAACCTACTCCATTATCGTTAAATATCAAATTGTAAACCAATCCCTTATTTGCTTCACCTGTATCGAAGTATTTATAGGTAATTCCTTTTATCTCAACGCTACCAGTAGGTGAAATACCGGGCCAACCTCCAAAAAGTTCCGGCAAATCATTTCCCCACGCATAAAGTGTCAGTGCATCCCAACCTGTATTGTCCATCACGAACACAGCATAACCGTCATGAATCACTTCACTTGGGTCTTCCGGCTCCTCAAAATAAGCATTCCAGCGGGTTACCGTTATATCAGTGCGAGTACCTACCTTAGCCGAAATTTGATGTAAAGCATCCCCATTCTGCAAAGTACGCTCTATACCTTGTGTCTTAGAAACGAAATAAAAGCCATCGGCAAGTGTCTTTCCATTAACAAAATCTTCCGGATAGAGGTATATGCCCCATTTAACATCATTGTTTGCAGCTTTCTCCATCTGCCACTTAAGGTCTCCGGAAGCAGCATCCTGACCTCCATTGAAATCGCCTGCAATATAAATTATTTCATCGGCACCAGTTCCTTGGGGCATAATCACCTCCAGCAAGATAGCATCGCTACGAAGTTCAAATTGCGGCAACTCATGGTCAAACACAATTTCCTCCTTGTCACAACTACTGATGAAAGCTACAAAAAGCAACAAAAGCCATAGCGGATTACATATATATTTTTTCATTGTTACTATTATTATAGGATGATTAATAATTAGGATTCTGTACCAGTCCCGGATTTACCATAAGGGCAGACTGGGGCAAGGGATACCACTCGTATTTGCGGTCACGTTTAGCCGGATAGCTTAAACCGTCGTCCGTGGCACGGCCAAAGAACCACCATTGCCCTTGCGTAAACTTATCGAAACGACGCAAGTCTGTACGACGACGACGCCCCTCTCCCAAGAATTCAAGTCCCCATTCACTCAACATCCAATCCATATCAAAGGATGTAAAACCAGGACCGGGCTGCTCGAGAGCCGATTTATCTGTAAAATAGCGTGTTTTAACTCTATATACCAGTTCTTTAGCACCTTCCGTATCACCTGCACGCATTTTACATTCAGCAAGAGTATAGACCACTTCACTCAAACGGAATTCCACCTCATCGATGTTTTGGAAATCAATGCCTGCACTCTCCGGATAAACCGGATATCTTACCAAACGGACACCTGAATTCGTTTCACCCCAGCGAGGTGACATGACAGTCTCCAGATTACGTCCTAAATTAAGGAATGTACCCACCTGATCCACATAAACCAAATCCTGACCGTCACGGTCGGCATCTGCTTTCAAAGCCGCACCCTTACCATAGTTGGCTTTAATAGCCCCTTTCAAAAAAATGCCTTGATAGTTTCCTGTTGTTTCATTATACACATAGTTCTGCTTACGGATATCTTTATCGTGGAAACGTTCATAAACTGCTCCTAACTTATCACCGTAGTCAGTAAGAAAGCTCTTAGGATTGTCAGTACCACCATACGGCTGTACATTTCCAGAATTATCCCATGAAGGTGCCAAGCATACACAATTCCATCCGCTCTGGCTGTATGTACCTCCAAAGTAATCCCAACAATTGTAAGGCATGAAAGGCATGTTACGCATCCAACCGGTATTGACCTGACCGACTTCCATCGCCAATGCCATTACAACTTCCGGACATTCTACATTGTTTATCGAATAAATATCGCGATAGTCATCGGTAATGCTGTAAGTACCATAATCGCCATTCAGAATTTTTTGGCAAAGAGTGGCACACTCATTATAACTGTTTTGTTTGATAAACACCTCAGAATTCAGCAACAAGCGCATCTTAATCATACGATTGGCAGCTTGGTTCATGCGGTTGCGAGTCTTTCCAGAACCATCTTCTTTCATAAGATCTGTAACTGACTCATCTAATTCCTGACTGATAAAATCGTAGATAATCTTGCACCCCTTATCAAAATCAGTATCTGCAGAACCAGGGATTTCCGCACCCGAAGAAATGTTCAAGGGAAGTGCTCCACCCCAAATCTCAAAGATATTGTAGTATGCCCAAGCACGCAGGGTACGTACTTCGGCAATATAACTATTCAAAGCATCCTCAGTCATGCGTATAGATGCGGGGCTGATTGCCTGCAAATCTGTAATAAGCGTATTGCAAAGCCCAATAGTGGTCCACGCATTCTCCCAAGTTTGGCGAATAATGGTTGATTCTGACGTCCAGGTATGTGAAGACAAAGCAAACTTCAATGCCTCATCCCATCCCCAAAGTCCACCGTTCCAACTGCGCCATGCCACCTGGTCGGCAGAAAACTCCTGCAAATACCAGAAGTATTCCAAATAACTATATGCAGCTTTCGAATAGATGGCTGCCACTGCCCCCTGAACACTCGTCTCATCTTGATAATAAATTCCGGCATCCACACGATCGAACACTTCCTCGTCCAAATTAGTACAAGAGAAAAGTGAACATGACATAATCATCGCCAATAACCAACGACATTTTATATATTTCATATCTTTCATATTTTTAATAATTTGTTTCTCATTTATTTGAAGCGAAGAGTCACACCTAAACTCAATTGAGTTGCTGTAGGATAAGCACTATTACTATCTACTCCCGGCTGGATACCATTCACGTCTATAATTGAAGGGTCATTACCAGAATATCCGGTCAAGGTAAACAGATTCTTGGCAGACAGATATATGCGCATATTATCCAGTAACTTACGGTTCTTAGGAGTAAAATTATATCCCAAGGTTACATTTTCCAGTTTTATGAAGCTACCATCCTCCAGGAAATAGGAAGATATTACTCCACCACCGGTACGGATATTCTTATCTTCCAGATACGCAGAGCGAAGAACATTATCTGTACCACATCCCTGAAGCCCCATACCATATTTACGCATATTGAATACATCAAAACCGAATGTACCGCGGAAGAATACACTCAAATCAAAATTTCTCCAAGTCAGGTTGTTACTCCAAGACAAGAAGTGCTTGGGAGCACCATTGCCAATATAACGTTTATACTTGGCATCAGCCTGAGAAATCGGTATTTGCTCATCTTTATCATTCAAAATAAGCATATTGCCATTTTCGTCAACACCTGCATATTCATAACCGTAGAACTGCCCTATCTCTCCCCCTTCCTGCACACGGAAGAAATATTCGCTGGAACCAGTACCCGGTTTTAAGTAAAGGTCGAGATAAGATGCCTTGTAAATATCGTTAGAAAGTTTGGTCAACTTAGTCTTCCCATAAGAATAATTGATTCCGCTCGTCCACTTCACTGCTGTTTTAGTAAGGATATCACCATCCAAAGATACTTCTATACCGGTATTTTTCGTTGTTCCAACGTTAACCAAAATAGTGGAATAGACAAAAGGCGGTTGAGGTGCCGTGTACGTATAAAGCAAGTCTTTAGAACTACGGTCAAAATACTCCACTGAACCACGTAAACGATTCCATAGAACAAAATCAACACCCAGATTAATCGCAACGCTCTTTTCCCAAGCCAAATCCGGATTAGCATTACTAGAGGGAGCATAGCCCGTTACCCAACGCCCGTCAAAGAGATAACTACCATTGGTATTGTAAGTAGAAAGTGATTTATAAGCATCAAAATCCGAACGACCGGTAATTCCGAAAGAAACACGCGGTTTCAAACTGGTCAACACTTTCCGGGTATTCTTCATAAAGCCCATCTCCATCATTTCCCAAGCCAAAGAAGCTGCTGGGAAGTACCCCCACTTTTGGTTAGCACCAAATTTGGAAGAGCCTTCATAGCGCAACGAAGCCGATGCAAAAAGCATATCCTTCCAATTATAGTTCAACCGACCAAAGAAGCCAATAAGTGTCGATTCAGAGCGACCGCTATATAAACTTGCCAAACCATCCTTCAGATAAGAGCCACTGCCCAAATCCCAATATTTCGTATTATCAAAAGAGAAGTCGTTGTTACTACCACCAATCTGTTCCCAGATAGACTTCTCATAAGTATAGCCCACTACAGCCTTAATATTGTGGTCGCCCAAGTTCAGTGCATAATTTCCCAACCACTCCAATCGATTGGTGTACCATTTCTGATACTTCATTTCCGCACGTCCTTTATAACCATTCCAATAGGACTCCGAACCGGCAGACGAAGCATAATATTGTTGCTTCATGTCATTGTAATGCAATGAGTAACTTAATGTTGTATTCAACAAATGCTTTTCTGTCTGCAAAATATTCAGTTTAGCCTCAGCCGTACCCAACAAATACATACGCTGGCCGTTGTTATCTCTCAAAGCAAGCTCCGCAACCGGATTGGTTGCACCCGTAGGAGAAGTAGGCTGATAATACGAACCGTCTGCATTATATACCGGCATTGTAGGATTCATTGTGAGTGCCCTATCGAAGAAACCATCATTTCCCCAGGTTTCATTTACACGACGTGCACTCAACGAACCGTTGAATTGTAAGCGATTCTCCAGTACACGCTGTTCCATAGAAAAACGACCTCCAAATTCTTCACGACCACTCACGATGTCAAGTCCATTGGCACTTTTGTAATTGAAGGAAGCACCATAGAAACCATTCTTTGTGCTACCATCAATAGATATATATTGGTTTGTGTCGTATGCTACATCACGAGTAATCAGTCCATACCAGTCAGTGTCGGCTCCATAGTCTGTACCTCGTCTCGAACGACGGAATTCATCAGCCGACAGAATATCCGGAGAGGGCTTGGCTACATTAAAAGCGATGTAACTGTCATATGTGACTACCGTTTTTCCAGCTTCACCCGAGCCACGTTTCGTTGTAACTAAAATCACACCATTAGCACCTCGCGTTCCGTAAATAGCAGCTGAACCCGCATCTTTCAATACCGTAATAGATTCAATATCCTGTGCAGCGATGTTACGGATATCGCCACCTGCCACACCATCTATGACAATCAAAGGACTATTACTTGCAGAAACAGATGTTGCACCACGTACTTGTAATGAAGAACTGGAGTTAGGATTGGCAGCTGCCTGCGTATTGACATTCAAGCCCGCGACTTTTCCCGATACCATTTCCATCGGGTTATTCATAGCCCCCAAATTAAAATTTTTCTTATCCACTTGTACAATGGAACTGGAAACTTCTTTTTTACTCAATGAACCGTAACCCACTACTACAACTTCTTCCAACACCTGCTGGTCATCATGCAAGACAACATCAATCTTGTTTCTACCGGATACGTTCAGTTCCTGCGTTTGGTAACCTACATAAGAAAAAATAAGTATTGCATCAGGATTGACATTCAATAACACATAGTTACCGTCAATGTCAGTTATCACCCCCGAAGTTGTACCCTTTACCAATACACTTGCACCGATAAGACCTTCACCCGTTGCATCGGTCACCTTTCCTTGTACCTGAAGTTGTTGCGCAACAGCAACACCAGTCATCATAAGAAAACCCAGTAAAAGGATCATGCGCTTTTTAAGGCATCTCTTTAGACTTTTCTTTTTCATCTTATTAGAAATTAGTTAAACAATAAATAGATTGATGCAAATGTATTATCAAAACAAACGCACGATTTGGGCTGAGATAAAAATCTAAAGTCCTACAACAGGCAATCAACTATAATACAACGCATTACGAAAATGCTATTGCTACTAATTTCTAAATCATTTCTAGACTTTTTAAGGCAGAAGAAAGCCTCAAAAGGAGGATAAAATCAAAAAGAAGTTATTTTCATCACTCGTTCTTCAAAGTCCTCTTTACAAAGAGACTTGTTTTTTAGCTTGGAACGATAAGTATAGATGGTAGTTATGGAATAACGCAAAAATTCTGCAATACGCGCACTGTCTGTAATACCTAAACGAATCAGTGCAAATATGCGCAGTTCGGTAACAAGCAATTCTTCATTTTTAGGATGCAATTGTTCTTCAACTGGCAACAAACGATTAAATTCTTCTACAAAGTTAGGGAATATCTTAAGAAAAGATACATCGAAATTGTGATAGAACTCTTTCAACTCTTGATTTATGAAACGGTCGGACTTCAATGTACGATATAACTCCTCAAGTTTACCGGCAGCAGCCTGCTTGTTCAATATGCGGCGATATTCTTCCATCTTACTTATATAAGAGGAACTTAAACTGAGGAAACGTCCCAAATACTCTTCCTTAATATGATTGGCTTCCGTAAGAGTCTGATTAGTATGCAATAATCGTTCATTAGCCTCATGTTGAGACTTGTTCAGCTTCTTCAATTCACTATTCAATATACTCAATTGGGAATTGGCAGCAACAACTTTTTTACGGGCATAAGACAATTTTTTCATTTGCCATAGCACACACAGTACTGTCAATAGAAGGAAAACAGAAAGGATACATATGCCTGTAATAAACATTCTCTGCCGCTGTTGCTGTATTTCCTTTTCTTGCTGATAAGCACGATCTATGAGCGGAAGCATCTTGGAATTCTGCGAACTACGCAACCGAGTAGTATAATAATTAGCATCTTCCATACTAATCTTGATATAGTGATTAGCACGTTCCAAATCGCCCATTCCATAAAGTAATTCCGCTAATGCGCACAAAGAATAATTTTCTTTCACCACTGCCCTAATGTCAGCAATGGCACTGCTAATACGTGCTTCCATTTCTTTCTGCTTGTTCCCCACGACATGATAAGCAAAAGCCAGAATTGAAGTAGCTACTGCATACTCACGCGTATTGGATTTCAACCGAGGTAAAAAATTCTTCAATAAACATATAGCCTCCTGACTTTTTCCCTGGTCAATGAGCTGAGGTGCATGCACGACTACATATCTATAAGTATCTTCCGGTACTAGGCTGATTATAGAATCCCTATACAAATTTGCTATCCGAAGATAATTGTTCACGTAGTTCCGATCAGTGGCGTACTCTGCCTGATAGAGATATAGGTTTTCAAAACATACATAATAGTCCACTATATTTTCACCCTCCAACGTGTTACGAGGAAGCGATTTCAGCAATTCCATTGCTTCAACAAAAAGGCCCGAAGTATTTAGAATATGTACTTTATTTAATATAGAACTATTTATCCATTGCCTATTATTTAGCCGTGTGGCAATAAGAATATTTTCATTTATATAATGTAATGCAGAATCACTAATATAAGAATTATATTCGGCAAAAAGACGATTTTGTATCAGATAACGCTCCATGTCAGTAAGCCTCCCTTGCTTCAACTCATCCTTTATCAAAGAAATATACCGTTCTTTTTCTTCCTCGTATTGTCTACGCATTACGATAGTCTTATCCAGAACAGACAAAAGGCTATCTATTGCAGATGCATACATACCAAGCGAACATGGCAACAGCATTATTATTAAAATCAAGATACGCATCATAGGTTAACATTGTGACATAACTTCGCAAAGTTACAATTTTCTTCTGTTATGAAAATACGATTTTAGTATTTTCTTTGGCATTATAAGTCGTACATCATAGGGATTATACATCTACCGAAATTCATATTTCCTCTACTTCGGATAGCTTTTAAAGCTTTTATGGCAGTTTTCAAACCTCCTTCTGCCTAATAATGGCTAACATTGCAACCGAAACCAAAGGTTGACATCAACATGAGAAAGACATTATTATTTTTATACCTTTTATCTCTCGGCAGTATTGCCGCATACGGTCAGACACGTCTGACCCAAGACCCCAAACTGGAACGACAACTCCACGAAAGCGGACTGATACATCAACCCCTCCCCCTGGATATTGAAAACTCTTTCGAAACCAACGGATGGAAAAAGGAGGTCTTGCAAAGCGCTCCTCTCACCCGCTCGGCAGGTACAGAGGGATGGAGTCATTCCGGCGCAGGAAGCATGTCCTTCAGTACGGAAAAGACCGTTTCCGGCAAAGGCAGCATCAAACTGCAATTCCCCACATTCACCGGGAAAAGGGCGACCGGCTCTCCTTCCGACCCAGACTATGCCACCTACGGAAACAGCAGTGTTACCTATCATCTAGACGGCGCCAATCTGGAGAAGTACAACCGCATCGTATTCTCCATCTATCCCGATTGCGACGGCGCGCGCATCGTCAACATGAACCTCACGTTTCGCAATGCAGATACTCCTGCCAAGAAAGGATATAATCAGCCTTCGGGTTCACACCTCATTAACCTTATTAATAAGGAGTGGAACCAATGCTTCCTCGAAATAGACGAGTATCAGCGCGACAAGGTGATGTCCATCACCTTCAGCACAGCCCTCAAAGGCAAAGACCGGACTACAGGAGATTCAGCTATCTACTACCTGGACAATCTACAACTGCAAACGGTGAAAGCCCCTGAGAAAGTCAGCGGATGGATACCTGCCGATGGAAAAATCTCCTACTCGACAACCGGCTATGCCGTCAACCACCCCAAAACCGCCCTCATCAACACAAACCTCACCATAGACGCCGGAAAGCGCTTCCAACTGCTTACCCCAACCGGAGAAATAGCTTACGAAGGAGACATCCGAAAAGAGAAAACCACTCTCGGAGAATTTGGCCTTATTGATTTCACCTCCTTCAATAATCCCGGAGAGTATCAGCTGAAGGTCGGAACATCGCTAACTCCCACCTTCCGGATTGGAGAAAGACTTTGGGAAGATTCACAATGGAAAGTGCTGAACTTCATCTTCTGCCAGCGCTGTGGACATCCGGTTCCCGGCAAGCATTCCACCTGCCACGTAGACCTCATGTCCCGACATGACGGACGCAGCATCTCCTACTCCGGCGGATGGCACGATGCAGGAGACTTGTCCCAGCAAACCTTGCAGACGGGAGACGTGACCTTTGCTCTGCTCGAAGCCTATAATAAACAAAGAAATATCAACCCAGCCCTCGCCGCCCGCCTGCGTGAAGAGGCGGAATGGGGAGTAGAGTTCATCCTAAAGAACCGCTACGGCGATGGTTACCGCGCCAGCAGCATGGGATTGCTTATCTGGCCGGTGTGTTCAATACATTGGACGACATATCTTCCGTACGTGTACAGAACATGGCATTTGACAACTTTCTCTATGCCGGATACGAAGCTTACGCCTCCATGACGCTGGACAACGACCCGATGCTGCAGGAATACCTATTGCGCGTGGCCGAAGAAGATTTCGCTTTTGCTATGGAGAAGTTCAAAAAAGATAGCTTCGACCAGTTCGTCCAGCCTTACGAACACAGTTACAACACTTCGAAAAGTCAGTATATGGCTACCATCTCCTGGTCGGCAAGCCAATTATACAAGCTGACCGGAAAACCTTCTTATGCGGACATCGCCGCCGAATACATCCGCTACACCCTCGACTGCCAGCGCACGGAACCGCTGAAAGACAAAGACGGGACACGCGGATTCTTCTACCGGGACAAATCCCGCAAATCCATCGTACATTACATACACCAGTCGCGCGAGCAGGTCTATATGCAGGCCATGGTGATGCTTTGCGAAACCCAGAAGGAGCACCCCGATTATCCTAAATGGGTGAATTCCATACAACTATATGGAGAGTATCTGAAAGGAATGATGAAGTATACCCATCCCTACGGTATGATTCCAAGCGGTGTTTACCATGCAGAGGAATATAAGGATACCACCAACTTCTACGCCCTCCATCTGTTTCCCCCTGCCAATGCCAAGGAACTGTACACGGAACAGATTAAACGAGGAGTACAACTGGACAAAGAGCACTACATGAAACGTTTCCCCGTGTGGTTCAACATTTTCAACGGCAATACCGCCATCCATCTTTCCAACGGAAAGTCCGCCGCCATCTGCGGAAACTTCCTGAAGGACAAGGAACTGCTCAACATCGGTCTGGAACAGTTGTACTGGACCGTAGGCAAGAATCCTTTCGGACAATCCTTGATTTATGGAGAAGGACACAACTATCCGCAACTGAATACCTTCTCTTCGGGAGAAATGACAGGAGAGATGCCCGTTGGTATCCGTACCCTGGGTAACGACGATGTCCCCTATTGGCCGCAAACCAACAATGCCTGTTATAAAGAGGTATGGATTACCTCGGCAGGCAAATGGCTGTCTCTGATTGCGGAATATTAGATAATGGAGAATTAATAACTTATAAATTATAAATTACAAATTATGAAACATCTGTTTATTTTATTGTTTACGGCTTGCACCCTGCTGACGTACGCACAAGTCCCCGAAGGTTATCCGGCAAACTATGCCAAAGCTCCTCGCTTCAAGGCCTTGATTTATTACACGCAACATGCGGAAGAAGCACACGTACAATTTGCAGAACAAGCAACCACTTTCTTCAAGAAGCTCAATTACGGTGACGGCTTTGTTCTGGATATTACTACCGATTTTTCAAAATACCCATACGAGAAACTGAAAGAATACAATGTCATTATCATGCTTAACACATCCCCCAACACCAAGGCCGAACGCGATGCTTTTGAGCAATACATGGAAAACGGAGGCGGTTGGGTAGGTTTCCACGCAGCAGCCTACAACGACAAAAACACGCATTGGCCCTGGTTCGTTAAGTTTCTTGGTGGTGGGGTGTTCTATTGCAACAACTGGCCTCCCCAGCCGGTATTGGTCGAAGTCGACAACGAAGAACATCCCGTTACCAAGAATCTGCCTGCATCATTCGTGGCTCCCGCCAGCGAATGGTACCAATGGACTCCCAGCCCCCGCCAGAACAAGGACGTAGAGGTACTCTTGTCCCTATCTCCCAAGAACTATCCACTGGGTATCAAGGATGTAGTGAATTTTGGCGACTTCCCCATCGTATGGTCCAACAAGAATTACAGAATGATTTACCTGAATATGGGGCATGGTGACGAAGAGTTTATCGACGGTACACAGAACCTGCTATTGGTTAATGCTTTCCGCTGGGTAGTGAGCAAAGACAAAAGCGGCAACCCGTTCCTCAAATAAAACGGTTTCCATAACAGCAATCAAGAGAATAAATAGGGGATAATTCCCCTATTTCCTATGTTAACACTACGTTTTTATGCCGAAACAGATACTTTTCCTTCGAAAAGTATCTGTTTCGGTCGTTTTATATAGATACCCTTGCCGGTTCCCAACGGGCCGGAATGACAGTTTCATATCGTTGAAACCAAAAGTTTCACTTGCTGAAACTTTTAGTTTTACGAAAGAAAACTAAGTATTTTCTTGCAATTTATAAAGGTAGCGAAAACCAATTAACAATCAAATAGTTATCAATTTTTGTTTTTGGTTGATGGTAGAGAAAGCGAGCATTATAGGGGATGTTTTGCTGCGACTTTCGTTACTTACCCGTTACCTTGCAAACAGGGATATTTCAAGGAGTTTAAACGGCTATTTTTCAATGCATTGCGTTACTTTTCATAACTTCAAAAAGCTCAATATTTATTAATTTTGTAACTAAAAGAAGCGAGTTTATGAGAAGTACATTTTCCGTGTTGTTTTACACCAAGAATCAATCGATGAAAGATGGTAAAGTTCCCATTATGGGGCGTATAACCATCAACAAGACTACCGCCTGCTTCAGTTGTAAGCGGGAAGTTTCACTGGCATTATGGGATGCTAAAGCCAATAGAGCGAAAGGAAAATCCGAGGAGGCCAGACGACTGAACCAGGAGCTTGAGCATATCAAGGCCCAGATAGCAAGACATTACCAGTATATCTGTGACCATGATAGTCTGGTGACTGCTAAAAGTGTCTACAAACGCTATCTTGGTTTTGGAGATGGTTATCACACCCTTATGGGGCTGTTTAGGGAGCAGCTTGCCTCCTACAAGGAAAAGGTGGGCAAGGAAAAGGCGGCAAGCACCTATCGTGGGCTGGTGGCAGACTATAACAACCTACTGCTTTTCCTCAAGGAGAAGAGGCGTATCGAGGATATAGCCATCGCTGAGCTTGAGAAGAAGTTCATTGAGGACTATTACAACTGGATGCTCGGGACATGCGCTTTGGCCAGCTCGACGGCTTTTGGCCGGGTCAACACCCTGAAATGGCTGATGTATACCGCCCAGGAAAGAGGCTGGATAAGGCTTCATCCGTTCATCGGTTTCGACTGCCTACCCGAATACAAGCGGCGTTCCTTTCTCACCGAAGAGGACTTGCAAAGTGTCATCCATGTCAAGTTGAATTACAAGCGCCAGCGTGCTATCCGTGATATGTTTCTATTCATGTGTTTTACTGGTTTGGCGTATGCAGATCTGAAAGAGATCACGTACAAGAATATCCATACGGATTCCGAGGGTGGTACATGGCTGATGGGCAACCGTATAAAAACCGGTGTGGCCTATGTGGTGAAGCTGCTGCCTATCGCCATCGAACTGATCGAGAGGTACAGGGGGGACAATGAAAAGAAAAGTTCGCCTGACAAGGTGTTTCCTGTAGGCGAATACCAGACTATGGTATCCAGTCTGCGGGTTCTAACCAGAAAGTGCGGCTGCTCTACCGAGATAACCCCGCATATCGGGCGTCATACTTTTGCCGTCCTGGCTATTTTAAAAGGGATGCCGCTGGAGACCCTGCAGAAAGTGTTGGGACACAAGTCCATCCTTTCTACCCAGATTTACGCCGAGCTGATCAATCCAAAAGTCGGTGAAGACACGGACAAGCTGTGTATGAAGATCGGTGACGTATACCGGCTTACCGACTAAAGAAACAACCGGGTATTAAAAAACTCCTTCAGCGACTTTTGGCCGAAGGAGTTTTTTCATGCAGAAGTATACGTCATTTATCTCATATACTTTCTGAAGTCCTTGTAATTCTTTTTCAGAACCTCGTACAATCCGCTTTCCGGATATAGCAGTTTACCTCCCGCAGTGGTGACGGAGGTATAAGGAATCGCTTTCTCGTCCCTGAGGGCCTGCAGTGTCCTTTTGGAGATATGTAGTTTCTTACAAACTTCCTCTCCTGAGAGATAATGTTCATCGGCTATGCCCGGGCGTATTCGTTCCGTTGCTTTTTCCAGCGCTCTTCCGG
>ENA-ORRA01001276-ORRA01001276.1-human-gut-metagenome-genome-assembly--contig:-NODE-1276-length-17663-cov-2.843253_pt1 | contig 17663 bp, 10 predicted proteins | sample MGYA00242169_ERZ509122 | MGnify/ENA primary metagenome ERZ509122 (study PRJEB26280, sample SAMEA2338650) | human gut metagenome | biome: human gut; feature: human-associated habitat; material: faeces...
CATGTACATTCCACAGAATCAGATGGAACCTTTACCCCCACTGAGGTGATCGCAGAAGCCAAAAAAGCCGGTCTTTCCGCTATCGCCCTGACTGACCATGATACCGCCACAGGTATAAGAAAAGCTATGGGTGCCGCAAAGGAAGCCGGTATCGAGCTGATCCCGGGCATTGAGCTTTCCACTGCTTACACGTTTCCGGGAAAAAAACAGGAAAAGGAAATCCACATCGTCGGTCTCTACATTAACCCGGATGACCCGGAACTCTTAAAAATGACTGCTGAATTCCGCGAATGCCGGGATAAACGCAATGAAAAAATGATCGCTGCCCTGCAGGAAGAAGGATTTCCAATTACTATGGAAGCCCTTCTGGCAGAGAATACAGACAGTGTCATTACGCGTGCAAACATCGCACGTTTCCTTTATGAACATGGATGGATCAAATCCGTTTCCGAAGCCTTCGACAAATACATCGGCGATGGCTGCCGCTGCTATGTCGGACGTTTTAAAGTATCTCCCATGGAAGCCGTTTCCCTTATCAAAAGAACCGGAGGGATTGCCATCCTTGCACACCCGCTGCTTTATCATCTGGGTGTAGAACAGCTGCAGCTGCTGATTGATGACTTAAAAGCTGTGGGACTTGATGGCATCGAGGCAATCTACTCTACCTATACCACCGGGGAAGAACAGCTTGTCAAACGCATTGCAAAAGAAAACGACCTGCTTATCAGCGGCGGGTTCTGATTTCCATGGTGAAAACAAACCTGCCATAAAGCTCGGAACCGGACGTGGGCATCTTTATATTCCATATTCTGTCCTGACCGATATCAAAGCGCGCGCCGGGAAGTAACACCATTTCACGGATTGCAAAAAATGTCTGTCCTATAAAATAAATTTCTCGATCACCTCGGCAATGGCGTCATGATTATTGTCATTTACTGTGACATAATCCGCTGCCGCCTTTGCTTTTTCGGTGGCATTCTTCACTGCGACCCCGATACAGGCCGTCTTTATCATCGGCACATCATTATCCTCATCCCCGACTGCAACCGTCGCATCCATCGGCATATTAAGGATCTTTGTCAGTTCTAAAATACCGGTTGCCTTGCTCGTATTTTTCGGACTGTACTCTAAATACTGACTGCTGGAAAAAAAGCTGTTACATTTTCCCTTTTCCCAGTTCAGATTTTTCTTTTGAAAACGTTCTAACTTGTCTCTCTGATCTAATGAGATCAGCATAACCTTCTGTGGTTCTTCCTCTAAAGCATCCAGGATATTTGGTGATATCTTATAAGAAATACGCGCCTGTTTCACATAGTAATCCAGTTCTTTCGTATGCTTTGTGGTAATAAGATCCGTGCTGTTATATGTCTGCACATACAGGCCCGCACGTTTTGCCTTATCAAAAAGTTCCTGCACAATCTCAATCGGCAGCGAACGCTTTAACAGTACACGGTCTGCTGCGCAGTCATAAAGTACTGCGCCATTAAATGCGATCATATAGCAGCCCGGTGTGTTTAACCCCAGTTCTCTTGCAACTTCTCTTGCTGTTTCAACCGGTCTTCCGGTTGCAAGTGCTATGTAATGTCCCGCCTCTAACATTCTGTGGATAGCCTCACGGTTTTTTTGCGTGATGCTTTTATCATCACACAATAATGTGGCATCCAGATCCACACATAAAATTTTGTGATTCATAAACCTCTCCCCTTCTTATCGGTAAAATACTGCTATTCTGCAGGTTCCGCCGGAATAAATACCCGTTCCCGGTACACATGATCCTGTTTCGGAACTGCTGCAACCGCTTCCTCACAGAACTGCATCTGTGAATTGACTAAAACTTTTCCTCTTTTATCAATTTTCTCATAATTTCCATCTGATTTCAAGAGATGAGCCTTTGTATTATCAGATAATTCAACTTCGAGAATGTGTTTTGCAGATTTTTTTGCCTCATCATCCAGAACAGGGAACAATATTTCAACACGGCGGTCCAAGTTACGCGGCATCCAGTCCGCACTTCCCATATACACCTCGTCTGCCCCGTTATTCTCAAACCAGAAAATTCTGCTGTGCTCTAAAAAATTTCCGACAATCGAGCGCACTTCTATATTTTCACTCACACCCTTGATGCCAACTTTTAAGCAACAGATACCACGCACGATCAGCTGAATTTTTACCCCTGCTGCCGATGCCTCATAAAGTGCCGCAATGATCCCCGGGTCACAGAGCGAATTCATTTTCGCGACAATGCGTGCCGGCTGTCCGCATTTCGCATGTGCTGTCTCTCTGCCGATCAATTTCATAAATTTATTACGAAGCCAGATCGGTGCCAGGGAAAGTTCATTCCAGGAAAGCGGCTCGGAATAACCGGACAGCATGTTAAATACCGCTGTCGCATCTTCGCCGATCGCCTCGTTACAGGTAAAAATTCCACAGTCAGTATATAATTTTGCCGTCGAATCGTTATAGTTTCCGGTTCCAAGATGAACATATCTGCGGATACCGTCCTCCTCCCTGCGGACAACAAGCGCAATCTTACTGTGCGTTTTCAGACCCACCAGTCCATAGATAACATGGCAGCCTGCCTGCTCAAGTTTTTTTGCCCAGACGATGTTATTCTCCTCATCAAAACGTGCTTTTAACTCCACTAAAACCGATACCTGTTTACCATTTTCCGCTGCCTGTGCCAAAGATGCAATGATCGGCGAATTGCCGCTGACACGGTAAAGTGTCTGTTTGATTGCAAGAACATCCGGGTCTGATGCCGCCTGACGGATAAAATCAACGACCGGATCAAAGGTCTGATAAGGATGATGTAAGAAGATATCGCCCTTCCGGATCAATTCAAAGATATTTTCTCCCGGTTCGATCTTTGGATTTTTCTGCGGCGTATACGGTTTATAGCGCAGATGATCACAGCCGGGAAGTCCATACATTTTCATCAGAAATGTCAGATCGATCGGCCCCTGGATACAGAAGATATCTTCTTCTGCAACTTTCAGTTCATCCTTTAAGAAACGCAGCAGGCGTTTGTCAATTCCACTCTCCACCTCAAGACGAATCACTTCTCCCCACTGTCTCATTTTTAACTGTTTCTGTATCTCTTTTAACAGATCCTCCGCCTCGTCCTCATCGATCGTCAGATCGGCATTCCGCATGATACGGTACGGATAAGCACAGAGCACTTCATAATTTAAGAACAGTTTGTCAATATTTTTCTCGATGATCTGCTCTAACAGAATAAAACATTTTGCATTTTCTTCCTCTGACGGGATCTGTACCAGTCTCGGAAGGACCCCCGGAACCTGTACCGTTGCAAAATCCAGTTCCTGTTTTTCGCTCTTTGTATTCTTTTTAGAAAGAAGTGCCGCAATATTTAACGTCTTATTGCGGATCAGCGGAAACGGACGCGATGCATCTACCGCCATCGGTGTCAGTACCGGATAGACATTTTCCTCAAAATAACGGTCCACAAACTTTTTCTGTTCCTCAGTCAGATCTTCAAACGCATCTATAATATGGATCTGTTCTTTCTTAAGTAACGGAAGCAGCGACCTGTTATAAGTGTTGTACTGCAGATCTACCATCTCCCTTGTTTTTTCGTTGATGGCAGCAAGCTGTTCTGAAGCCGTCATTCCGGCAATGTCTTTCTTCTTATAGTTAGCATGTACCATATCTTTTAAGGAAGCAACACGCACCATGTAAAATTCATCCAGATTTGAGGAAGTGATACTGACAAATTTCAGGCGTTCCAAAAGCGGGATACTCTTATCGCGTGCTTCATTTAATACGCGGTTATCAAATTTTAACCAGCTTAATTCTCTGTTTTCGTAATACTGTGGATTTTTAAAATCTTTTTCTTTTTCCATAGTGTCCTCCATTTAATACACACGTTTCTCCTTTACCACCGGTTTTATGCTGAATATGTTTTCAAAGTAAGAAACCTTCGCATCAAACAGTGCTTTTTCCAGTGCGATATCATCATCTGTCTCGATTGTGATCACCAGTTCTTTTCCTTTTACTGCTGCACGCACATTTTTGAATTTCTGCTTATGGCTGCGGTCCATCGCATTGGATACGCGTAAAATTGCAGAAAGTTTTGCAATGACAACATAACTCTCACGGCTGATATCACTCTCAAAATCTTCATAGGCCGGCAGCGGATAGGTATTGTATAAAACCGTATACGCCACGATCTCACGTTCCATATGTGTAAGACCGATGATTTCCGACGCCATAATAATGTCATAGGAACACAGCGGTCCGTTTGCAAGACTGATATACTTTCCGCAGTCATGCAGGATTGCTGCCACCTGAAGTAAAAGCCGCTCTCTCTTTCCCAGTCCATGGATTTTTTTCATTGTGTCAAAAATCAGCGTTGCCATCTGTGTCAGTGCATCAATATGCGGTGAGTAGCTCATATAGCGGGCGGACAGATTCCTTGCAGCCGAGATGACATCTGCATCAAAATCATGGACCGGTTTGCATAGCTTATGCTTCTGTGCATAATCATATGCAATACCATCGCTCACAATGACACCCGGTGCCCAGATTTTTTCGGCTTTCATTTTGCGCGCCATGCATTTAAAAATGATCATGTACGGAATGATCAGGGAATCATTTTCATTTGATAAATTTAATTCTTCCGAAATCTGTTCCACAGTCTTTTTGTCAAGATCATCCAGAAATGCCAGAAAATCATTGGTTTCCATCAGATTTTCATGTTTCTTCCCGGTGACTTTTCCGGCAACCTCCATGATATAATCTCCGATTATGATCAGATTCTTCACTTTCACCTGTTCCGTGAACATTGCCATAAACACATTTAACTCTTTTTCTACCAGTTCTTCAATCTGCAGCTCATACTGCTCTAAGCTGCAGCTTTTTTTTGCAAGCTGTTCCTGCATGCGTATGGTACCAAGTCCAAGATGCTGTGTCGTAATGACTTTGCCCTTTGAAAAGATTGTGATCTGCATGCCGCCGCCACCGACATCCACGACTGCTGCCCCCGTTTTGATCAGTTCCTCAAACTCACTTCGCATCGCAACCGATTTGTAGCTGATAAAGCGGTGTTCCGAGTTGCTTAAAACATGTACCGTCAGTCCGGTACGAATGCGGATCTGGTCTAAGATGAACAATTCATTGCTCACATCGCGGAGTGCTGCAGCCGCATATGCCTCGTAGCCATCCACCTGATACTCTTTCATGATCTTCGTGAACTGCTCTAACGTGTCACAGAGTGCTTCCACCAGCTCATATCCGATCACACCGCGTGAATACGCATCCCGCCCAAGCTCGATCCTGCTTCTGATATAATCAATTTTGCGGATGTTTTTTCTGGCAGAGATCTCAAAAATTTTCAGGCTCACCTCATAAGAGCCGATATAAATCGCTGCAAATGTATGAATTGCCATATTTTATCCTCCTGCTTCATGCGTACATGTTATTCCTGTTTTCCAAGCAGATAATTAATAAACTGCTGTGCTGTTCTTCCGGAGAGTCCGCCGTGGGCAAGTTCCCATTTATTTGCCTCGGCAAGAAGTGTCTCCTCATCCATGGTGATACCGTTTTTCTCTGCAAGGGATACCACGATATGCTGGAATTCTTTTTTGCCCGGTGCACCAAAATAAATGGAAACGCCAAATCTTGCATACAGAGACAACTTTTCCTGTACGGTATCGGAAGTATGCATGTCCTCTCTCACTTCCTCTTTGTCGGAGAATGTCTCGCGGATCAGATGACGTCTGTTTGAGGTCGCATAGATCAAAACATTGTCCGGTTTCTTCTCAAGTCCTCCCTCGATCACCGCTTTTAAGTATTTATACTCGATCTCAAATTCCTCAAATGACAGATCATCCATATAAATGATAAATTTGTAATTGCGGTTTTTGATCTGTGCGATCACATCATTTAAGTCGCAGAACTGATGCTTGTACACCTCGATCAGACGCAGTCCCCTGTCATAATACTGATTGGCGATTGCCTTAATACTGGTGGACTTTCCTGTTCCTGCATCTCCGTAAAGCAGGCAGTTATTTGCCTCCTTTCCGCGGACAAAGCTCTCTGTATTGTCGATCAGTTTCTGTTTTGCGATCTCATATCCGACCAGATCATCTAATTTTACATGTGCAATGTTTGTGATCGGTACGATCTGTGCTCCATCCTCTTTATGCAGCACACGAAATGCTTTATGTAAGCCTAATTTTCCAACACCAAATTCTCCGTAGAACTCTGTAACAGCATCCTTAAAATCACCTGCATCTGCCGCCTGCTCTAATTTTACTGTCAGTTCACAGATACGGTCACGGATTCTTTTATTAAAAAGCTTTCCGCTGTCGCCTGCACTCTCATAATGAAGCAGTGCATCCATGCAGTCGATCTCATAATCTTTTGCCAGCTCTGTAAAATCAAAATCAAATAAATCTTTCATGATCTTAAAATCATGCAGTGCAATCTGATTGACGGAGCCTTCCATACCACCCCGGATCTCACATCCACGGCTGTATGCGTTCTCGTTATTGACCAGAATAAATGCAATAAAATTATGCCAGAGATTTCCTTTAAATCCATGACTTACTGCAAGTTCGGACAACTGGTTAAAACATTCGTAAAGCAGTGCCTCGATATCCTCTCTGTTATAATATTCATTCTCATAGTTTTCCATGATCCATATAAAATAATTTTCCATTTTCAAAGTTTTTATATAAGATCAGGTTTTTTGTACTTTTCATGTTTTGCTCCATTTCTTCGTGTGCAAATCTTATTTCCACAAATTTCTTTCGTTCTAATAATTTCCAAGAATCTTAAGTCCAAGCGTTTCCTCTGTCAGACCTCTTAAGGCATTCTGCACTGCTGCATCATTTAAATTACCCTCAAAGTCGACAAAGAAACGGTACTCCCAGTTTTTCCCCTGTACCGGTCTTGATTCAATGTGGTTCATGTTGATGCCATTGTAAATAAAATGGGACAGCATATGGTAAAGGGAACCACTCTCATGCATACCTTCAAAGCAGATACTGATCTTTTCCGCCTTTGAAGTGAAAACGCGTTTGCCGGATACGATAATAAAACGGGTTGCATTCATCCTATTATCCTGAATACATTCATCCAGCACTTTCAGTCCATAGATATCAGCAGTCAGGCTGCTTGCGATCGCCGCCTTATGTTTTTTGCCGTCCTCTTTTACTTTTTTTGCCGCCATGGCAGTATTTTTCAGACTATGTTTTTCCCATTCCCGGTGGCTCTCAAGATATCTGCCGCACTGCATCAGTGCCTGCGGGTGGGAATAGACATCCGTGATATCGGAAAGTTCTGCATCCGGAAGTCCAAGCAGTGCATGATTGATCTGGATAATCTGCTCCCCGACGATGCAGTTATCGTATTCTACCATCAGGTCATAATTTTCAGATACGATGCCCGCTGAAGAATTCTCAATCGGAAGCACCGCATAATCTGCCTCTCCGTTTTTGATCGCCTCCATGGCATCACGCCAGGTTTCCACATGATAACTGTCCGTCTGCTCTCCAAAGTACTCTCTCAATGCAAGCTGGCTGTACGCACCCTCTGTCCCCTGAAACACAATACGCGCATTGTGATAATCTAAACTTTCCACTTCTGTAAAATCCGGTTTTTCATACATTCCATGCGCTGTCAAAAGCTGATACTGGCGTTTTCTGCTCATCGACATAATCTGCTCAAACAATTCACGGATCCCGTGTTTATTAAAATCTGTTTTGCCAAGTGCTGTCAGCGTTGCAAGTTTTGAATCTTCGCGTTCTTTATCAAATACTTTTTTGCCGGTATTGATCTTATATTCTGCAACACCCGCAGCAATCTCCATTCTCTCCTGATATAAATCTACGATCTGTCTGTCAATGACATCAATCTGGTCTCTTAATTCTTTTAAATCTTTCATGGATTCCACCTTTATTTTTAGTATTACTTCTACTATATTACATTAACGTAGCAATATCAAGGGCAGAAAAAGTCATATTCCATATGAAAAATATAGTATTCGTGCTCTGAAAATGCTATAATAAACACAGATGAGAAGCAAATCAAACACATTGTCACGTCAGCATAAAATGCTCTCAGAATGGAGGCCTTATGAAAAAAGTTATCACGATTCTCTTAATTATCCTCGTACTCGCCGCCGGTGTCGGTTTTGGTGTCTACCACCACAAATCAAACGAGACAAAATTCAATGACGATTACATAAACGGCAACACGGCTGGCAATCTCTACAATGCCGGCATCTTCTGCACAGCAGCCGACGGCACGATTTATTTTGCAAACCCTTCCGACAGCAGCAAACTATACTCAATGAACAGCGACGGTTCAGACCTTACAAAGATTTCTGATGATGTTGCCACCTTTATCAATGCAGATGACAATTATATTTACTATGTGCGCAACAATCCGGTTTTTACAGAACCATTTTCATTTTTGACGATCAATACAGACAGTCTCTGCCGGCTTGACCGCAGCAAACATAAAAAGAGCATTCTCCTTGATTCTTCCGCGAGTCTTTACGCCTCTTTAGTCGGAAATAAAATTTATTACCTTCACTATGACGACAAAGACTTTACCACTTTCTATGAAGTCGGCATCGACGGGGCAGACAGTCATCAGGTAGACAAGACACCGTACCGTCCATGCTCCGTCGTCGGACAGTACATTTATTTCAATGGCGTATCAAACGATCACAATATCTGGCGTTTTGACACTGTTACTGACACCTCGGAGCTCGTTCTGAAAGGTAATTATTACATGCCAGCCGTAATCGGTGATACGATCTTTTTCTTGGACAATGAAAACAATTATACACTTGCAAGCACAGATCTCTCCGGCAGTTCGGCCATCACAACACTCAGCGACGACCGCATTGACTGTTATAACATTACAGGGAACTATATTTATTTCCAGCGCAACAGTACAAGCACTCCTGCACTCTGCCGGATGAAAACCGACGGCAGTGATTACACCGTGATTGCAGAAGGCAATTATACCAACATCAATGCGACGGAAACAGATGTCTATTTCAGGGATTTTGCTTCCGGCGTTATGTATAAGACACCGATTGCTGATCCGTCTGATGTTGAGATCTTTAATCCGGGAACTGGTTCTTCTGACAAATGATCCTGCACCGGATCCACAGGTTCATTTTATGTTCAAAAAAAACACAGGGGACCTTCCGTTATCCCCTGTGTTTTTTCTATGCAAAATCAAACAGTGAGAGCTGATTGGACTCCGGCATATCACCGAGCAGTCCTAAATCTCCCATCAGATCAATGACCGTCTTAGTTGCCTTTGTTCTCTGTCTGAAATCGTCTCTGGATAAGAATTTTCCATCTTTTGCCGCTTCCGCCACAGCGATCGCAGCATTATCTCCCATACCGTCGATCGTATTTAATGCCGGCATCAGTTTTCCGTCAATGATCTGGAAACGGTCCGGTTTTGCACGGTAAATATCGATCGGTGTGAAATCAAATCCCCGCGCATACATTTCCTGTACAATCTTCATGTCACGGTATACATCCTGTTCCTTCTTGGAAAGCGAATCTTTTCTGCGCTCATAATCTTTCTGGAAATAGGTAAGGCGCTCTCTTCCCTGACACATGATCTCATAGTTGAATCCGGTCGCACGGATTGAGAAATATGCCGCATAATAGGCAAGCGGATAATATACTTTACAGTATGCGATACGCCATGCCATCATAACGTAAGCCGCCGCATGTGCTTTTGGGAACATGTATTTAATCTTTAAACAGGAATCAATGTACCACTCCGGCACGTCATGTGCACGCATCTCTTCTTTCCACTCTTCCTTTAGTCCTTTTCCTTTTCGAACCGACTCCATGATCGTAAAGGACTGCTCACTGTCAAGTCCCATCTGGATCAGATAGATCATGATATCATCTCGCGTACAGATCGCAGTGGAAATCGTTGCCAGTCCCTGTTCGATTAAAGTCTGCGCATTGCCGAGCCAAACGTCTGTACCGTGGGACAGACCAGAGATACGGATCAGATCCGAAAACTCCTGCGGCTTGGCATCGATAACCATCTGCATGGCGAACTCTGTACCAAACTCCGGAATACCGAGACATCCAAGCGGGATCCCGCCGATATCCTCCGGCGTAACACCAAGCGCTGACGTATTTTTAAACAAAGACATGACCGCCTCATCATCAAGCGGGATCGTAACCGGATCGATTCCCGTTAAGTCCTGCAACATACGGATCATGGTCGGATCATCGTGCCCGAGAATATCGAGTTTCAACAGGTTGTGGTCGATCGAGTGGTAATCAAAATGTGTGGTGACTGTCGCAGTCGTCATATCGTTTGCCGGATGCTGTACCGGGGTAAAAGTATTGATCTCCTCTCCCACCGGAAGTACAACGATACCTCCCGGATGCTGTCCGGTCGTTCTGCGGACGCCGACACATCCCTGTACGATACGGTCGATCTCACAGTTTCTCTTGTGGATGCCGCGCTCCTCGTAATAATTCTTGATATAACCGAATGCCGTTTTATCGGCAAGTGTACCGATCGTCCCGGCACGGAAGGTCTGTCCGTAACCGAAAATAACCTCACAGTACGCATGCGCTTTACTCTGGTACTCACCGGAGAAGTTCAAGTCGATATCCGGCTCCTTATTTCCCTTGAATCCAAGGAATGTCTCAAACGGGATATCAAATCCGTCCTTGACTAGTTTTTCGCCGCAGACCGGACAAATCTTATCCGGCATATCACAGCCGCTCCTGCCGGAAAATGCCTTGACCTCCGGCGAATCAAAATCACTGTATTTACAATTTGGGCAGCGATAATGTGCCTGGAGCGGATTGACCTCCGTGATACCGGACATTGTCGCCGCAAAGGACGAACCTACTGAACCACGCGATCCTACCAGATATCCATCCTCGTTTGACTTCCATACCAGTTTCTGTGCAATGATGTACATAACCGCATATCCGTTGGAAATAATAGAGTTCAACTCACGATCCAGACGCTCCTTTACGATTGCAGGAAGCTCTTCGCCATACATACTGTGTGCCTTGGTATAACAGATATCACGCAGCATCTGGTCAGAATTTTCGATGACCGGCGGACATTTATCCGGGCGCACAGGTGCGATCTTCTCACACATATCCGCGATCTTGTTCGGGTTAGTAATGACGACTTCCTCCGCTTTTGCCGAGCCAAGATATTCAAATTCCTTTAGCATCTCCTCTGTCGTCCGAAGGTAAAGCGGCGCCTGGTCATCCGCATCCTTAAATCCTTTTCCCGCCATGATGATACGGCGGTAAATCTCATCCTCCGGGTCAAGGAAATGCACGTCACAGGTCGCAACAACCAGTTTTCCAAATGTTTCTCCCAGTTTTACAATACGGCGGTTGATATCCTGCAGTTCCTCGATCGTGCTGACGGATTCCTTGTCGCTTTTTAACATAAACTCATTATTGCCAAGCGGCTGGATTTCTAAATAATCATAAAATTTTACCAGTCTTATGATTTCCTCCTCCGGCCGTCCACCCACGATTGCACGGTAGAGTTCTCCCGCCTCACATGCTGATCCAAGCAGCAATCCTTCACGGTATTTTACAAACTCACTCTTTGGAATACGCGGTCTCTTGTTATAGTAGGTCAGATGTGACAGAGAAATCAGACGGTACAGATTGATGCGCCCGATATCGTTTGTCGCAAGAATGATCGCATGATAAGTGTTCATTTTCATGATGGTCTCCGGCGAAGCCTGTCCCATCTGGTTGACCTGATCTAAGGTTTCCATGCCACGGTCGTGAAGCATCTTTACAAATTTTACAAAGATCTCCGCCGTACATCCCGCATCATCCACGGCACGGTGGTGATTCTCCAGAGAAACTCCCAGCGCTTTTGCTACAGTATCGAGTTTAAAACGGTTTAACTGTGGCAGCAAAATTCGTGCTAAAGCAACCGTATCAATGATCGTAAACTCTTTCTCGATTCCCTGTCTCTCACAGTTTTTGATGATAAAACTCATATCAAAATCTGCATTGTGTGCGACCATGATTGCATCCCCACAGAACTCCATAAACTGTGGCAGAATCGTCTCTATCTTCGGTGCATCGATCACCATATCGTCTCGGATGGAAGTCAGTTCCTCGATCCGGTACGGGATCGGCACTTCCGGGTTGACGAACGTAGAAAAACGTTCTGTGATCTCGCCGTGCACCACTTTCACTGCACCGATCTCTATGATCTTATTTTTATCCGGCGAAAATCCGGTCGTCTCAAGGTCAAACACCACATAGGTATCATCGAGATTCTGGTTTTTTGAGTTGGTGATGATATCCTTTAAATCATCCACCAAATATGCCTCCACACCATAGATCACCTTGAAGTCATCATCCGGTGAGATCGCATGGTTTGCATCCGGGAACGCCTGTACATCCCCATGGTCGGTGATAGCAATCGCCTTATGACCCCATTTCATCGCACGCTTTACGATATCTTTTACCTCAGAGACACCATCCATATCGCTCATCTTGGTATGACAGTGAAGCTCTACGCGTTTCTCCGGGCTCGTATCCATACGGACTGAGGTAAAATCCGGGATTTTTTTGATGCCGACGATCGAACCTATCGTAAGCTCACTGTCAAATTTGTCGATGGTCGTGACGCCTTTGATCTTTAGGAAAGCACCTTTTTTCACCCCCTCAAGCAATTCCGGAAGCTGGTCATTTCTGGTAAAAATCTTTAAAACAATGGAGTCCGTGAAATCCGTGACTGACATGATCACGATCGTTTTTTCATTACGGATCTCTCTCGTCTCAAGTGTCATGACCTGACAGCGTATCGTAACCTCTCCCATCTCCCCGACAATCTTCTCGATTGGGATCGTCTCATCTTCAAAATCTTTTCCGTAGAGCACATCCGGGTTATCTGATTTTTTATATCCACCGTAGGATCCGCCATCATATTTTTTGCGGAATTCTTTTTTACCAAACGAATTTTCTCCCTTTCCGTTCGCGTTTCCTGCATTATTTCCTGCAGCAGATTCTTTTGAATGATTTTGTTCCTTTGTGGCAGTTTTCATGGATGTATCAGCCGTCTGTACTTCTTCCGCCTTTGCCGGTGCACTCTCCTCATGAAGCTGTACACGTTTTAAAATATTTTTGATTTCAAACTGGATCTGTAAATCACTGTTTTTCTTGTGTTTGCTCTCTTTCGGTTCCTCAAAAGCAAGTTCTACGGAAAGGTCAAGTCCACAGCGTTCACACACCACTTTCTCTAAAAATTCAACGATCTCATGTGATCTGGTCTGTGCAATGATCGTGTTTTCAAGAGTCAGGAGCAGATGGGAATCTCCTGTAAACTCCATTTTGGCGGAGCGCAGCAGATTATATTCCATCAGACTGTAATTTTTTAATTCCTCTAAAATACTGTCCTTATACAGATCCATCAGTTTTTCTGCAGTATACTGCTCTGACAACTGGTATTTTTCAATGACTTTAACGTCCATATGCCGGTTTTTAAAAATCTGATCATGTATGTTTTTTTCCAGCTGATAGATATTCTTTTTATGGATAAGACGTGTTCCATTTAAATAGATACGGATATGATCTTTCTCATGATTCATTCCGACCTTGGTAACTTCCGTCTCTGATAACAGTTTTTTCATATCTCCATTCACTTCCAGTGTCGGAAATACATCAAAAAACATTTTTGTCATGTTTTACCCAACTCCAACTTACTTAATTGTTGCTTGTTCACACATTCCGTGTGACCAGTAACACCTAATTTTCATTCCAGTGCAGCAGTTCATAGCGAAGGCTCTCTAACAGTTCGGATTCCGGCACTTTCTTGTAGACCTCTCCATGTTTGATGATCAGTCCTTCCCCGATACCTCCGGCAATTCCGATATCCGCCTCTTTTGCCTCACCCGGTCCGTTGACCACACAGCCCATAACGGCAACTTTGATGTCTAACGGGATATCGGCAACCATATTTTCGACCTGGTTTGCAAGTCCGATCAGATCGATCCTGGTTCTTCCACAGGTCGGACAGGATACGACCTCAATACCGCCCTTGCGCAGTCCTAATGTCTTTAAGATCAGCTTTGCGGATTTGATTTCCTCTAACGGATCTCCGGTCAGTGAAACACGGATCGTATCACCGATGCCCTGATGTAAAATCAGTCCAAGTCCGATTGCGGATTTGATATTTCCACTGATGATCGTTCCGGCTTCGGTGATGCCTACATGCAGCGGGTGATCAGTTTTTTCTGCGATCAGCTCATGTGCTTTCACACACATCATAACGTCCGAGGATTTGATGCTGATAACAAGGTTATCGTATCCCATATCCTCAATCATTTTTACTTTATCCAGCGCACTCTCAACGATTCCTTCTGCCGTCACGCCATGGTATTTTTCTACCAGATCTTTTTCTAAAGAACCACTGTTGACACCGACACGAATCGGGATCTGCCGCTCTTTTGCCGCATCCACGACCGCCTGTACGCGCTCTCTGCTTCCGATGTTTCCCGGATTGATACGGATCTTATCTGCACCGTGCTCGATTGCTGCGATCGCCAGACGGTAATCAAAATGAATATCTGCCACGACCGGGATCTCCACCTGTTTTTTGATCTCTGTCAATGCTTCGGCAGCTTCCATTGTCGGCACTGCACATCTTATGATATCACAGCCTGCTGCCGCAAGTTTATTGATCTGTGCCACTGTCGCAGCGATGTCCTCTGTCTTTGTATTTGTCATTGACTGAATCAGGATCGGATTACCGCCCCCGATCACTTTCGAACCGATTTTTACTGTTTTTGTTTTCACTGTACTTTCACCTCTACATGAAAATTTTTCGAATATCGTTAAACATTACAACCACCATCAAAAGCATTAAAAGCATAAGTCCTATAAAATGCACCATGCCCTCTTTGTCCGGATCAACCTTTTTCCCCCGGATCGCCTCAACGATCAGAAACACCAGTCGTCCACCGTCCAATGCCGGAAGCGGCAGCAGGTTCATAACACCAAGGTTTGCCGAGATCAGAATACAGATATAGAGCATCTGTAAAAATGCCGCATAATAACCGTAGGAAACACTCTCCTCATAGCTGTCACCGATCGCATCGACAAGCCCGACCGGACCACTCATATCATTTAAGGTAACACCGCCTGTGGCAAGCATTTTTAAGCTTCCAAACGTCGTATCGATCCAGTATTTTACCTCATATCCACTGTACAGAAGATTCTTAAACACATTTCCTTTCTCCACTTCACCGCCGACAAAACCATAGCGGTATCTGCCAAGTTCTTCATCATACAGCGGTGTCAGCTCTGCCGTATATCTTTTTCCGTCACGCTCATAAGTCACTTCCACGGTCTCCCCCGCATGGAACATGGAGTAAGAACTGACTTCCCGGTAAAAATGAATATGTTTTCCGTTCATTTTTACAATGACATCCCCCGCCTGCATACCTGCCTGTTCCGCTGCAAAGCCCTCGCTGACCTCTGTGATCTTAGGGACATCATATCCATTGCAGGAAAGAAGGATAAAAGAAAAGACAAATGCCATGATAAAGTTAAACACCGGTCCGGCGGCAACCACACTGATCCTTGCCCAGACAGACTTTTTGCCAAATGCCCGGTCATCTGTACTCTCGCCGTCTTCTCCCTCCATCATACAGGCACCTCCAAACGGAAGCAGTTTTAAGGAATATTTCGTTTCTCCCTTCGTCATGCCCAAAATCGTCGGTCCAAGTCCGAGACAGAACTCATTGACACGGATCCCATTTGCCTTTGCCAGTGAAAAATGTCCAAGTTCATGAAATATAATAATGATACTGAAGATCAATAATGCGATAATAATTTTCATCCGTTTTTAATTCCTTTCCATTCTGCCTCTAAGCCCATTTCTGCCCGATATATTCGTATACTGCCTGCTCTGTTTCTAATACCTGATCTAAAGTCGGATCGCTGATATATGCCACATGCTCCATGCAGTCCTCAATGATCTCCGTGATCTGCGGATAGCTGATCCTACGGTCTAAAAACATTGCCACTGCACGCTCGTTCGCCGCATTAAATACGGTTGGCTGACTGCCACCCTTTCTCATTGCATCGTATGCTAACGCCAGTCCCCGGAAGGTCTTTGTATCCGGCCGTTCAAACGTCAGACTTCCCAGTTCAAAAAGATCCAGTCTCTTTCCTGACATTTTTCTGCGCTCCGGATAATAGAGTGCATACTGGATCGGCAGACGCATATCCGGTGTTCCAAGCTGGGCAATCACTGCTCCATCCTCATACTGCACCGCAGAATGGATCACACTCTGCGGATGAACGACCACTTCGATCTGATCTAATTCCACACCAAAAAGCCATTTTGCCTCCATGACCTCAAGTCCCTTGTTGACCAGTGTCGAGGAATCAATTGTTATTTTTCTTCCCATCGACCAGTTCGGATGTTTTAAGGCGTCCTCCACTTTCATCTCTGCAAGATCCTCCGCGTTTTTTCCGCGAAATGGTCCGCCGGATGCCGTCAGAAGGATTTTTTCAATACGGTTGCTCTCATTGCCCTGCAGTGACTGGAAAATCGCGCTGTGTTCACTGTCCACCGGAAGGATCGGCACATGATATTCTTTTGCCAGCGGAATGATGATGTGTCCTGCCGTCACTAGTGTTTCTTTATTTGCAAGTGCAATTTTTTTGCCAGCCTTGATTGCTGCAACTGTCGGACGGATCCCCATCATGCCAACGATCGCGGTAACTAAGATCTCACTCTCCGGATGAACTGCGACTTCAATCAGTCCTTCCATCTTTGAAACCACTTTTGTGTCCGTATCCGCAATTTTAATCTTTAATGCTTCTGCGGCTTCCTCTTTGAAAACACATACCAGTTTCGGGGAAAACTCCCTGATCTGTTGCTCTAATAATGTAATATTACTTCCTGCCGCAAGTGCAACGACCTCGATATCTTTCTGTTCTCTTACGATATCAAGTGTCTGTGTTCCGATTGAACCTGTCGAGCCTAAGATTGCTATTTTTTTCATACAAATCCTCTTTTCTAAGCAACTTGTTGCGAAGAGGCGACGAGAATCTCAAATTCTCGGAGGCATATTTTTTATGCCTTGCCATCAAAGCTATTTGTTTTGCTCAGAAACAAATAGCCGTGCGAAAAATAAGCTATCAGGCTTATTTTTCACACTAATATCCTCTGTTTACAATACAATAAAATTTGCTGCAAGAAAATAAATCATCGGCGCCGTAAAAATCACACTGTCAAAGCGGTCCAGGATACCGCCGTGTCCTGGGATCAGCTTTCCATAATCCTTGATCTCATAGTTTCTCTTGATCGCAGACGCAGTCAGATCACCTACCATGGAGATCAACGCTCCAACCGCACTGATCGCCGCCATGATCCATACATGCTGTGTGGTAACACCCATCGCATTTTTAAAGATCATGCCATAGATCACAGTTAAAAGTGCAGCACCGACCACTCCACCGATTGCTCCTTCCACAGATTTTTTCGGACTTAACTTCGGAGACATTTTATGTTTTCCAATCAGCATACCAACACAGTACGCACAGGTATCACATCCCCAGGAGCACAAAAAGATCAGCCATACGATATAGGCACCCGCGGTGAGCATTCTCGTCTGATATACATAAGAA
>ENA-ORRA01001315-ORRA01001315.1-human-gut-metagenome-genome-assembly--contig:-NODE-1315-length-17193-cov-2.965223_pt1 | contig 17193 bp, 12 predicted proteins | sample MGYA00242169_ERZ509122 | MGnify/ENA primary metagenome ERZ509122 (study PRJEB26280, sample SAMEA2338650) | human gut metagenome | biome: human gut; feature: human-associated habitat; material: faeces...
TCAGCCAGATAAAAATACCGCTGGTGAGCATACAGTGGCCGATGGGGATGTGACGCCTCAGCATGAGGATGATCATGAGCATGGCGATTGTAAGCAGAAGAAATATATTCATAAACAGTTTTTCCTTTCGGTTGCGTAATTGTTGGCAAATACCAAGTAATTGCTGATGATGTTTATTTATTATACACCCTGCCACAAAAAAATCATAATAAAACTGTAAAAAATCTTAGTATGGGATGCAAATAATGCTATAATGTAAGCAGAGATACCGAAACGGAGGTCAGATTATGCAGATAGAAAGATTAAGGCTGAAGAATTTCCGTTGTTACGATGAGCTTGATATTGATTTTGAACCTAGGCTGACAGTTATTGTAGGTGAAAACGGCAAGGGCAAGACGGCGATTTTTGATGCGCTGGCAATTGCTCTGGAGCCCTATCTGCGCAGCTTTGATGCCAGTGGCAGGCAAATTACTCCCCAGGATGTGCGACGTGTGCCTGTTTATAAAAAGGATATGCGTCATATTGATGGTATGGAATGCCATTATCCGGTAGAAATTAAGCTGGAGGGTGAGGTTTACGGCAAAAAGCTTACTTGTACCCGCCGCCTGCTGGAGGGGAATGTGCCTGAGGATGATGCTGATGAGCTGTGCGAACGTGGCTGTGCATTGGCGCACGATGCCAGGGAGAACGGCAACAGGCTGCTGCCGGTGTTGGCCTATTACGGTACTCAGCGCATTTGGGTAGACAGCAAGCTGATGACAAATTTTCATAAATCACTGATGGAACGCAATGTAGGCTACGAGGAATGTCTGGAGCCGTCTTCTTCCTACAGTACCTTCGGAAAATGGGTTGAGTACGTTACCAAGTGTGCGCAGTCAGAGCAGCAGTACAGCGCAGAGGTGAAGCGCAATGTGATGCTGAAGAATGCGATTCAGAACGCTGTAGACGTGTGTCTGGAAAGTACCGGCCTGCGTGATTTGTATTATAATTATCGCCTGAAATGCTTTGTTGTCAGTCATCCCGATATGGGTGAAATGGTGGTAGATGAATTGAGCGACGGCTTCCGCAGTATTATCAGCATGGTGGCTGACCTGGCCTATCGCATGGCGCGTCTGAATCCGCAGCTGCGTAAGGATGCGGTAACCAAGACTCCGGGGCTTGTATTGATTGATGAGGTAGAAATGCATCTGCACCCGCTGTGGCAGCAGACGGTACTGCTGGATTTGCAGAAAACCTTCCCGATGGTACAGTTTGTAGTGACTACGCATAGTGCGCAGGTGCTTAGCAGCGTGCCGGCAGAGAGCATACGTGTATTGGCTTGGGGCAAGCAGTTCGAAGGCGTGCGCCACGTAGATTTTTCCTTGGGCGCCAACAGCTATCAGCTGCTGCAGGATATTCAGAATGTGAGCCCACGTCCGCAAGCTCTGCCGATTGTGCAGGATTTAAAGCGTTATCTGCAGCTGGTGAGCGAGGATGCTTGGGATACGCCGGAGGCGCTGAAGCTGCGCAAAAAGCTGGATAAATGGTCCAAGGGCAAGGAGCCTGCTCTGCTGCGTGCGGATATGGATATCCGTATGCGTCAGTTCCGCAGGAGGCGCTCATGAAACGTGTTTATAAAAGCAAGGAAGAACCTGAGCTTCTCAGGCAGTACAGGCTGCATAATCCCGAGGAAACCTGGGAGCATTTCCGCCGTCGCTGCCGCAGGGGTTATAAACAGGTGCGGGAAGCAATTTTGCGTGACCAGCACGGCCTTTGCGCCTATTGTGAGGTAGGCATTAAGCTGGCGGAGGAGGAAGGCGAGGTTGACGACTTCCGCGTGGAGCATTTTTATCCGAAAAATGCTACGCAGGAGCATGGGCACAACTATCATCTGGATTGGCGCAATCTGTTGGGCGTGTGCCACGGCGGCAGTCAGCCCTATGTGCCTGATCCCGAGTGGCGCTATTCCAGCCAGAAGCGTGACCGCAGCTGCGATGTGCCCAAGGGTGGGCGTGAAATTACAAACTATATCCTCAATCCGCTGAAGATTCCCGGCAAAATCCGTCTGTTCCGTTATGCGGAGCATAGCGGGCGGATGTACGTAGACGAAGATACCTGCCCCAAAGATTTGCAGGGTAAGGCGCGCAGCACTATCCGCGAGCTGAACTTGAACGCGCCGCGGCTGATGCGCATGCGTCGTGAGGTAATCCATACGCTGGAGGACCAGATAAGTGATGAGCTTAGTAAGGGCCGGGAGTTGGATGAAGTTCTGGAAATGCTGGCAACTATCTGTCTGGTGCCTGATTATAATGGTGTGACGCTGCCGTTCTTTTCTGTTATCCGTTGGTATCTTGGCGAGGCAGCGGAAGAAGTTATCCGTTCGAGCGGAGCAAAGCTGTAGCATGCAAATCCTGTCTGCGATGCAGGCAGGATTTTTTTCGTCCATGAAGAATAATATAAAATGGTTCCAGAACAATGAAATTTTACTAAATACACTATAAAAAAAGGAGAATAGAGAAATGCAAGTTACAAATAAGGCTTTCAAGGCTTACGATGTACGCGGCGTTTACCCCACAGAAGTTAACGAGGAAATGGCTTACCGTATGGGACGAATTTTTTCGGCAATGTTCGCTGCGGAAACTGTTGTTGTCGGACATGATATCCGCCTGAGCGGCAGAGCATTGGTGAATGCACTGACGGAGGGCTTGCGCCATGGCGGCACCAAGGTTATTGATATCGGCCAATGCGGTACGGAAATGATTTATTTTGCTACCGCTCATCTGAAAGCAGACGGCGGTATCATGGTTACTGCCAGCCATAATCCCAAGGAATATAACGGCATGAAGCTAGTACGCCGTGATGCGCGTCCTGTTTCCAGCGATACCGGTCTGAAGGAAATTGGTGAGATGGTTGCTACTACAAAGCCGTTTGCACATCAGGTGGTAGCAGGCAAGACCATGGGTGCTGTGGAGCATATGGATATTATGCCTGCCTATATCGAGCATTTGCTGACCTATGTTGATACAAGCGTGCTTAAGCCGATGAAAATTGTTGCTAACCCTGGCAACGGCGGTGCCGGTCCGATTTTGAAGGAACTGGCGAAGCATCTGCCGTTTGAGTTTATTACGCTGAACGAAACGCCTGACGGCACCTTCCCGAACGGTGTGCCCAACCCGTTGCTGCTGCCTAACCGTGAGGCTACGGCCAAGGTTGTACGCGAGAGCGGTGCAGATCTGGGTATTGCCTGGGATGGCGATTTCGACCGCTGCTTCCTCTTTGACGAGAAGGCAGCTTTTATCGAGGGCTATTATATTGTCGGCCTGCTGGCGGAGGTTTTCCTGCACAAGGAGCCGGGTGCGAAGATTATGTTCGACCCGCGCCTGACCTGGAATACGGAAGCTATTTTGCAGCGTGACGGCGGTGTGCCTGTGTGCTGCAAGAGCGGCCATGCCTTTATGAAGGAATGCATGCGCAACAATGACGTGCTGTACGGCGGCGAGATGAGTGCGCATCATTATTTCCGCGATTTCTCCTGCTGCGACAGCGGCATGATTCCCTGGTTGCTGGTTACCGAGCTGATGTGCCGCAGCGGTAAAAAGCTCAGCGAGCTGGTAGGCGAGCGCGTTGATATGTATCCCTGCAGCGGTGAAATCAACCGCAAGGTGGCAGATTCCGCAGCAGTGCTGGCTGAGTTGGGCAAAAAATATGCTGACGGCGAGCAGGACCATCTGGACGGACTGAGCGTTGCCTATGACAACTGGCGCTTTAATGTGCGTGTATCCAATACAGAGCCTGTAATGCGCCTGAACGTAGAAACTAAGGGTGATAAGGAGCTGCTTGCTGCGAAGACAGCAGAATTATTGGAAGTTATTGGCGGCGAAGAAGCTTAACTTTCCTGTGTATCCGTGTTTTTTCGTAAAGAACTGCCTGCAGCGTTGCTGCTATGCATATATTTCACTTGAGTCTGTAAAGGAGATAAGATTAAATGTTTAAACCTGTACGTAAAGCCGTTATTCCGGCAGCAGGCCTGGGCACACGCTTTTTGCCTGCTACCAAAGCAACTCCGAAGGAGATGCTGCCTATTGTTGATAAACCGACCATCCAATATATTATCGAAGAGGCTCTTGCTTCCGGCATTGAGGATATTCTGATTATTACCGGCCGCAGCAAGCGTGCCATTGAAGACCATTTCGACCGCAGCATCGAGCTGGAGCTGAACCTGGAGGCCAGCGGCAAAACCAATGAGCTGGAGCTGGTTCGCAAAATCTCTGATATTCGCATTCACTATATCCGCCAGAAGGAACCGCGCGGACTTGGTTACGCTATTTTGTGTGCTAAGCATTTTGTGGGTGATGAACCCTTTGCTGTACTGCTGGGTGATGACGTTGTTGACAGCCAGGTGCCTGCATTGAAGCAGCTGATTGATGTTTACGATAAAACCGGTGCCAGTGTTTTAGGTGTGCAGGAGGTGCCGCAGGAGAAGGTTTCTGCCTATGGCATTGTTGCCGGTGAACCGACCGATGAAGCACGTACCTGCAAGGTAAACGATATGGTAGAAAAGCCTGCGGTAGAGGAAGCACCCTCTCGTCTGGCGGTTTTGGGCCGTTATGTAATTACACCGGAAATTTTCCCGATTCTGGAGCAAACTCAGCCCGGCCGTGGTAATGAAATCCAGCTGACCGATGCGCTTAAAGTATTGGCTAAGAAGCAGCCGATGTATGCTTATGACTTTGTAGGCCGTCGCTATGACGTGGGCGATAAGCAGGGCTTCCTGGAGGCAACCGTAGAAATGGCGCTGAAGCGTCCTGAGCTGCGTGACAAGTTCCTGACCTATCTGCAGGGAATCGTTGCAAAGGAGAGCAAATAATTAATGAATATTCTTGTTACCGGCGGAGCAGGTTATATTGGCTCCCATGTAGTGGAGGAGCTGCAAAAGAGCGGCTTTACTCCTATTGTTTATGATAATTTTTCTACCGGCCATGAGGCGGCAGTGCCTGACGAGGTACAGCTGGTAGAAGGCGATATCCATGATGTACGCTTTGCTAAGCACATTATGGAGCAGTTTAAAATTGATGCGGTGATTCATTTTGCTGCTAGCAGTCTGGTAGGTGAATCTATGACCGACCCGGCGAAATATTATTTTAATAATGTTGAAGGCAGCCTGCATCTTTTAGAGGCTATGCGTGGTGCCGGTGTGGACCGCATGGTATTTTCTTCTACCGCAGCTGTTTACGGTGAGCCGGAAGCAGTACCTATTACCGAAGACAGCCGTCTGGCACCGACCAATGTTTATGGCCGTACCAAGCTGGCAATTGAAGGTATGCTGGCGGATTATGACAATGCCTACGATATGCGTTATGTGGCTTTGCGTTATTTTAACGCTGCGGGTGCTTCTCTTACGCGTGATATCGGCGAGGACCACAGCCCCGAAAGCCATCTGATTCCGCTGATTCTGAAAACAGCGCAGGGCGTGCGCAAGCAGGTTTCTATCTTCGGTACCGATTATCCGACGGCTGATGGTACCTGCGTGCGTGACTACATTCATGTCTGCGATTTGGCGAAGGCGCATGTGCTGGCGCTCAAGCATCTTTTGAGCGGTGGCAGCAGCCGTGTATATAACTTGGGCAGCGAAAATGGTTTCAGCGTGCGCCAGATGATTGACAGTGCTAAGAAGGTTACTGGCGTTGACTTCCCCGTTGTGGAGGAGGCGCGTCGTGTCGGTGATCCCGCAGTGCTCATTGCATCTTCGGCAAAAATCCGCGAGGAGCTAGGCTGGGAGCCGCAGCATAGCAGTGTATATGAGGTTATCAGCACCGCGTGGAAGTGGCATAAGGGACATCCGCATGGCTATTGCGGCTAAAAGTAAATAAATGCATATTAAAAACCGGTTTCCCAGGCTTTTAAGCCGATAGGGAAACCGGTTTTGTTATGTGTTGAGAAAGCTTTTCTTAGCAATAACTGTCTAAGCTAAGCAATAACATTGCATAGCAGTCTGCTTATTTGCGTTTGCTGAGGAACTTGCCGATGTCGAAATGCTTGCCTGCCAGCAGGCAGTCGATACGCGCGGTAACTACATCGTTATTGCTGAGCTGACGTGCTTTAATCAGCGAGCGGCGGATGGCAGGCGTGATAAATTCCTGTCCCCAGTCATCGACAATGCCGCAGGCGATGCCGCGCGGCAAATCGAAGATAGATTCCAGGGCAGCGCAGATAATAGCATCGCTTTCACCCGGATGTGTGTTGAGATAACGCAGCGGTACCAGCAGGTCGTTTTGTTCTACACAGTAGCGGGGCAGGTCTGCTTCGATTTGACGCAGCACGCGTTCGGAGCGCTGCTCGCCTTCGTAGGAAAGCATGTACGGGAACAGCGGTGTTTCGTCCGGATGCGCCAGCCAAAAATCGAAAAGCCGCGGCCAAATGTCTATATCAAGCTCCACTGCCAGGTTGCACAGCTGGTAATCGAGCTTATCATCCTTGATTAAATTATTTTCTATTTCAGGCTGCCAGTCCTTGCGGTAGATGATTTTTTCGCAGGCAGCAATCTGTTCATGGCATTGATTAAGCGTGAGCTGCATATGGTTCTGCTCATCGCAGAGCTGTTGCAGCGCCGTAACGTAGCTGATTAAATCAAGTACATCCTCCGGTTTGCTGACATGTGCTTCCGCCTGTTCAAGTAGACAGGTAAGCAGCTTGTTCAGATGAATATCGCTGATGTTGAACTGCTCTTCGATTACCTCTGCCGGGAAGTGGTTGAGCATAATCAGATAATTGCCCACGATGATAACAGCGCTTTTATACTGTGCGTAGTTAAGCGGATGTGCCAGCTGTTCCTCTAAGTGTGTTTCTCTGATGAATTTGACGGACAGCGGCGGATATTCTACATCGATATCGGGACCGTTCTGCAGCAGCCAGAGGCGTTCCTCCTCATCACGGCAGTGGCAGTCGGTAATGCTGAAAACCTTGCCCCAGCCGCTGGTACAGCGGATAAGCTCCCAGATAGCGTTTTGCGGGTTGAAATTTGTTACGCGGCAGGAATATAAAAAGGCGAAGGTAAATTCCTCGCAGTGTGCTATGCGCAGCAAATCCTGCCACAGCTTCGGCTCCTGCTGACAAATTTTTTCCATGCCGTACATGCCGAAAAGCAGCAGGGCGAATTTTACCTGCTCACGTCCGTCGGCGTTATAGAAAAAGCGTCGCGCCAGGTCGAAGGCAACACTGTTGATATCGTTTTGGTCCAAGGCTTCAATAAAGGGGTCGCAATATTCCGCAAAGGCCATGCCCTTCAGTTCATTGTACAGTTTGCTGCGCTGCTGGGTGGTAGGCTCGTTCAGATAGGTTTGCAGCAGCTTGAGCAGTATGCTGGCGGATTTGGGATTGGGCAGGTTGCCCATTGTATAGTGAAAGGCATCCTCGGAGCCAAGGGGACGGGGAATGGTGGCGTAGCGGTCATCGCACAGATTGGTAGCCGTAAAGCGGCCATGCTCATCCAGATGGCTGTTTACATATTGATAGATTGTCTGCTTCATGTGCTCACCTCGTAATAAAAATATGTCTTGCAGCAAATAATGCTGTTCTTAAAAAAGCAAAGAATAACTATATCATAACATAGAGGAAAAATAATGACCAGCAAAAAAACAAGGCTGCCGTAGCAGCGGAAATCCGCCACGGCAGCAGCTTTAAGTTTAAGCGTATGTAATTTACATTTGAGTTTTGATTTCCAGGAGGCAGTCGCCGCTTTCTACGCGTTCGCCTGCAGCTACATGGATAGCGCTGACGATGCCGGAAATCGGTGCCGAAAGCGTGGTTTCCATCTTCATAGCTTCGGTAACAATCAGCGGAGTGCCCTTGGTAACGGACTGGCCCTTTTCTACCAGCACCTTGACAACGGAGCCGGAAAGGGAAGCACCGATTTCACCCATGTTGCCTTTCTCTGCTTTCTTGCGGGTAACAGTGGTGGTCTTGGCGTTGCGGTCCTTGATTTCGATTTCACGCGGCAGGCCGTTGAATTCGAAGAATACGGTACGCATACCGGCAGCATTGGCTTCGGAGATGTGGTCCAGCTTGATAACGAGCACTTTGCCTTGTTCAATTTCAACCTTGATAACCTCGCCCGGAGTCATGCCGAAGAAGAAGGTAGGAGTATCGAGAACGGATACATCGCCGAATTGGTTGTAACGGTTTACCCAGTCGGTGAATACCTTCGGATAGAGGCAGTAAGCGCTTACTGCTTCGTCCGTGGTAGGTGCTTCCAGCTCTTTGAGCTTAGCACGTACATCCTCAAAATCTACCGGAGGCAGTACAGCGCCCGGACGCTCGCTGATAGGTGCGCGTCCTTTGAGCACCAGCTTCTGCAGCTTTTCGGGGAACCCTTGGTACGGAGTGCCGATGCGTCCTTCGAAGAATTCCACAACGGAGGCCGGGAAGTCCAGAATATCGCCCTTAGCATATACATCTTCTTCCGTCAGGTCGTTCTGCACCATGAAGAGTGCCATATCACCGACAACCTTGGAGGACGGAGTAACCTTGATTAAATCGCCGAACATCATGGATACGCGGTGATACATATCCTTGATTTCCTCCCAGCGATGGATGAGGCCCAGAGCCTGTGCCTGCTGTTTGAGGTTTGTATATTGTCCGCCGGGCATTTCGTGTACGTAGACCTCGGGGTTGGGGAAGTTTTCGGTTCTGTCGGCTGCCTTGTAGTAGGGACGCACGGTTTCCCAATAACGGGACAGCTCGTTCATAGCGTCTACGTCAAGACGCGGTTGACGCGGATGACCGCTGAGTGCGTAGTACAGGCTGCTGCCGCTGGGCTGGGAGGTACCGTTGCTCATGGCGCTCATAGCAGTATCTACGATATCAACGCCGGCATCAATTGCACGCGCGTAGGTGTAGATAGCGTTGCCGCTGCCCTCGTGGGTGTGCAGATGGATAGGTACGTTGACATAGGATTTGAGGCTGCTTACAAGGCGGTAAGCTGCTTCCGGCTTCAGCAGGCCGGCCATATCCTTGATGGCGATGATGTTGGCACCGGCTTTTTCCAGCTCCTTAGCCATATTGATGTAGTAATGTAAATCGTATTTATCGCGGTTGGGGTCGAGAATATCACCGGTGTAGCACAGTGCTGCCTCTGCTACCTTGCCGCATTCGCGGACGGTGTCAATCGACAGGCGCATATTGTCCAGACCGTTGAGGCTGTCGAAGATACGGAAAACGTCGATACCGTTTTTGGCTGCCAGCTTGATGAACTGCTTAACAACATTATCCGGATAGCTGGTGTAGCCTACGGCGTTGGCACCGCGCAGCAGCATCTGGAAGAGAATGTTCGGTGCAGCCTGACGGAATTGTGCCAGACGTTGCCAGGGGCTTTCGTCGAGGAAGCGATAGGCTACGTCAAAGGTAGCGCCGCCCCAGCATTCAAAGGAGAAGAGTCCGGGCAGCTTACCGGCGGTGTCGCGCATAACGCGCAGCATATCGGCAGTACGCAGACGGGTTGCGAAGAGGGACTGATGCGCATCACGGAAGGTGGTATCTGTGAGCAGAACCTCCTGCTGTGCCAGTACCCATTCAGCCAGACCTTCAGGTCCGCGGGTATCAAGAACGTGCTTAGCACCCAGCGCCAGAATGCCGTTGTAGGGCTTGGGCATATTCAGCGGTGCAAAGTCCGGCTTCGGATGTACGCCGACGTTGGAATAACCGTTGACGGTAATGTCAGCGATGTAGTTCAGCAGCTTGTTGCCGCGGTCCAAGGTTTTCTGGAAGACGAACAGCTCCGGTGTATTATCAACAAAGTCGGTAGTATAATCGCCCTTGATGAAGTGCGGGTTCTGCAGTACGTTTTCCAAAAACTGGATATTGGTTTTGACGCCGCGGATACGGAATTCTTTTAAGCAGCGCAGCATCTTGGTAATTGCAATCTGGTGAGTGAGGCCCCAGGTGGTAGCCTTAACCAGCAGAGAATCGTAATACGGAGTGATGACGGAGCCGGTGAAGGCGTTGCCGCCGTCCAGACGGACGCCGAAGCCGCTGCGGTAGGTAATCAGCTTGCCGGTATCGGGCATAAAGTTATTGGACGGGTCCTCGGTGGTAATACGGCATTGGATAGCATGGCCGATGGTTGTCAGCTCATCCTGTTGCGGCAGGGCGATTTCCGGGCCATGCAGGTTGTAGCCCTCGGCAATCTTGATTTGTGTCTGTACAATGTCGATACCGGTAATCTGCTCGGTAACGGTGTGCTCAACCTGAATGCGGGGGTTAACCTCGATGAAGTAGAACTTGCCGTCTGGCGTAGCCAAAAATTCTACGGTGCCGGCGCTGATGTAGTCAACATTTTTCATCAGCTTGACAGCAGCGTCGCAGATAGCTTTGCGTTGTTCTATAGGCAGAGCGAAGGCCGGAGCAATTTCAACCAGCTTCTGGTGGCGGCGCTGTACGGAGCAGTCGCGCTCAAACAGATGCATTAAATTGCCGTGGGTATCGCCGATAATCTGTACTTCGATGTGTTTCGGATTTTGCAGATATTTTTCAAGATATATTTCATCATTGCCAAAGGCTTTTTTAGCTTCGCTTTTAGCCATGTCGTAGGCAGTTATGGCTTCTTCGGCGCTGTGAACAACGCGCATACCGCGGCCGCCGCCGCCGTTGACTGCTTTAATGATGATAGGATAACCGCATTTTTCGCCAAAGGCCAGTACCTCATCGAGGCTGTTTACCGTACCCTTGCTGCCGGGAATCATGGGGATGCCTGCCAGTTCGGCTTGCTTACGGGCGTTGATTTTGTCACCGAACATTACCAGGTGCTCCAGACGCGGGCCGATGAAAATCAGGCCTTCCTCAGCACAGCGGCGTGCTAAATTGCTGTTTTCGGATAAAAAGCCATAACCGGGATGGATGGCATCTACGTCATGCTCCTTGGCTACGCGCAGAATGTCTTCGATATCAAGATAAGCGTCGGTCGGACTTTTGCCTTCGCCTACCATGTAGGCCTCGTCGGCTTTGTTGCGATGCAGGGACAGGGTGTCCTCCTTGGAATATATAGCAACAGTACGGATTCCTAATTCGTTGCAGGCGCGGAAAACGCGGATGGCGATTTCGCCGCGGTTAGCAACTAAAACTGTATTAATTTTAGGCATAAGTTTGACCTCCTTAGATAGTTACAAGCTAATTGTATAGAAAACGGCATGTAAATTCAAGGGATAGGACGCATGTATACAAGTATTCTTGCAGGGGACGGGGAGAGTGTGATTTTTTAACACTTTTTGTGTTGACGATACAATCAGCTTCACATTTTTTTCGTTTGTTTATTGCTATAAATAGGTATACAATAATACTTATAAAGCATAGCGAGGAGATGAAATGATGAATGATAACAATGATAAAAAACGGCCATTGACGTATTATTATATGCTGATGCTTGTTTTGATTCTGGTATTCAATTCCGTAATCATGCCAATGTTCTTCAACCCGAAAATGAAGGAGGTTTCCTATAATAATTTTCTTCAGATGGTGGATGAAGGCAAGGTATCTAAGGTAGAAATTACCGATAAGCGTCTTGCTGCGGTTGATAAGAACAACGAAAAAGAAATTTACGTTACAGGTAGAGTGGAAGACCCGGAGCTGGCTAACCGCCTGATGAAGAGTAAGGTAGAATTTACGCAGGTTGTGCCTAAGGAACAAAGTCCTCTGGTAACCTTTTTCACCAATTGGGTACTGCCGATTTTGATTTTCTTTGGTCTGGGACAGTTATTTATGTACTTCATGGGCAAGCGCATGGGCGGCAACGCCATGAGCTTCGGCAAAAGCAATGCCAAAGTTTATGTGGAAGCGCAGACAGGCAAAAGCTTTGCCGATGTAGCAGGTCAGGATGAGGCCAAAGAAGCGCTGATGGAGCTGGTGGATTTTCTGCATAATCCGGGCAAGTACAAGGATATCGGTGCCAACATGCCGAAGGGTGCATTGCTGGTAGGCCCTCCCGGTACAGGTAAAACCTTGCTGGCGCGTGCGGTAGCAGGCGAAGCTAAGGTGCCGTTCTTCAGCATCAGCGGCAGTGAATTTGTAGAAATGTTTGTCGGCATGGGCGCTGCCCGTGTGCGCGATTTGTTCAAGCAGGCGCAGGAAAAGGCACCTTGCATAGTATTTATCGATGAAATCGATGCCATCGGCAAACGCCGTGATAACGGCCAGTTCGGCGGCAATGATGAACGCGAGCAGACTTTGAATCAGCTGCTGAGCGAAATGGACGGCTTTGACGGCAGCAAGGGTGTAGTTATTCTGGCAGCTACTAACCGTCCGGAATCCTTGGATAAGGCGCTTTTGCGTCCGGGACGTTTTGACCGCCGCATTCCTGTTGAGCTGCCGGATCTGAAAGGCCGTGAGGCTATCCTGAAGGTTCATGCACGTAACGTGCGTATGGCAGCCAATATCGACTATGGCACTTTGGCGCGGGCAACAGCCGGAGCCAGCGGTGCGGAGCTCGCCAACATTATCAACGAGGGTGCGCTGCGCGCTGTAAAAATGCATCGTAACGTGGTGGAGCAGGAAGATCTGGAGGAATCCATTGAAACGGTTATCGCCGGTTACCAGCGCAAGGGCGCGGTAATTTCTCCCGCAGAGAAAAAGGTTATTGCCTACCACGAAATCGGTCACGCACTTGTGGCTGCTATGCAAAAGCACAGTGCTCCGGTTCATAAGATTACTATTATTCCGCGTACCAACGGCGCTTTGGGCTACACCATGCAAATCAGCGAAAATGACAGCGTGCTGATGACCAAGGAAGAGCTGTTCAACAAGATTGTAACCATGACCGGCGGCCGCAGTGCCGAGGAGGTTGTTTTCGGCAGCATTACCAGCGGCGCTTCCAATGATATCGAGCAGGCAACCAAGCTGGCACGCAGCATGGTAACACGTCTTGGCATGACGGAAGAATTTGATATGATGGCTACCGAGGTTGTGGGCAATCGTTATCTGGGCGGTGACGCTGCCCTGCAGTGCAGTGAAACTACAGCCGGCAAGATTGATGCCAAGGTTTTGGCGTTGATAAAGGAGGCTCACGAAAAGGCACGCACGATTTTGCAGGACAACAGAGATAAGCTGGATGTACTGGCACAATACCTGCTGGAGAAGGAAACTATTACCGGCGAGCAGTTTATGGCTTTGCTGCAGCAGGAGCAGGCTAAGGAAGCTGTCGGCGAGAACAAGCCGGAAGTATAAAATAAGTGCAAGCTTAAACGCAGTTACGTATTCCGTAAAACGGCAACGTGACTGCGTTGTTTTTTTTGCACGCAGCAGTAATCGCGAAAAAAAATAAAAAAATTAAAATTAGCTATTGCTAACTGTAAAAATATGTGCTACAATAATCGTGAAGTTAGTGACGACTAACCAATGTATATCGTCCCTTCCTGATTTTGCATTGCAGCCTTGACCTTTGACCTTGACAATTTCCTTAAGTGCATTGGTTAGCTCCTCTACTTTTAAACAAGCTGCTATTTGCTTTTTAAGCAAATTCATATTTTCTCCTCCAAAAACAGACAGAACGCTGAAAATCCGTTAGGCAAGCGGGTTTCGGCGTTCTGTTTTGTTGTGTTGGCATTATTTTGGTACAGTTTTATATATGCTTCTGTTGCGGCAGAGCATATTTCCCTAAGTGTATTTTTATTATGCAATTGAGGCTGTATTGCAGATTTTTATTTGCCAAAAAACAGCTTCGGCGTTATAATAATTTATTACTATTGTTTTATTTTGAGGTGGATTTTATGAAAAACTGGAAGCTTATTCTGGCTATCCTCACGGCTAATGTCGTATTGATGGCTGCAGGCTATACCATGCTTATTCCTTTTTTGCCGATGTATCTGATGAACGAACTGGGAGTGAGCGCAGACGATGTAAAAATGTGGAACGGCGCGATTTTTTCCATAACCTTTCTGATTGGCGGTATCATGGCGCCTATCTGGGGTAAAATGGCTGATACGCGCGGCAAAAAGATGATGGCGGTGCGTGCGGGTGCAGGCCTGGCTCTGTCGTACTTTTTGGGCGGCATAGTAACTACGCCGGAGCAGATGTTCGGTGTGCGTGTGCTGCAAGGCTTTGCTGCCGGATTGTGGAGTGCGTGCCTGGCGATTGCTACCAGCCTGGTGCCGATGGAAAAGCTGGGCGTGAGCCTGGGCATTATGCAAGCAGGACTGACTTGCGGCAATGTCATTGGTCCGCTTGTAGGCGGTTCATTGGCAACGCTGTTTGGCATGCGTGCCTCATTCTTCGTTGCAGGTGGGTTACTGACGATTATTACGCTGGTATTTATGTTCTACATTCCCGAGCCGCCGAAGGCGGAGCCGAAAAAGCTTGCGGCCAAGCCGCAGGTACAGCTTTTACAGCAACCTGTAATTCGTGAAACGCTGATTTACATTGCTGTAGCTCAGATGGTTATCCTGCTGATTCAGCCGATTTTGAGCCTTTATGTGGCAGAGCTGAATCATGGTGAGGGCAACATTATGTTTCTTTCCGGCGTGGCCTTTTCGCTCGTAGGCATTGCCAGTGCTATTACTGCGCCGAGCTGGGGACGCTTCGGACAGGAGCATGGTTTTTATAAAGCGTTGTGCGCTGCTACACTGCTTTCCGGCTTGATGAGTGCGGTGACGGCAATGCCGCAGACACTACTTTTGTTCTGTGTCTGCAATTTTTGCTATGGCTTGTGCTGTGCCGGTATTCAGCCTTCGCTGAGTGCGGTTTTGGCCAGCAATACAACTACCGACCAGCGCGGACGCGTTTTTGGCTTTATGTTCAGTGCTCAGCAGTTCGGTTCCATGGTAGGTCCTGTACTTGGCGGAGCTATTGCTACATTTGCGCCGTTGCAAAGTCTTTTTGTAGTAGCCGGCGTGATTCTTTTCGGCATCAGCGCTTGCGTTTGGCTTCGTCATGGTCATGAGCAAAATATTGTTGCTTAGACTGCTTAGAACGTTATAATTGCAGATAATTTTCAGGAAATTAATCAGTTAAGAAAAACTCTGTAAGTCTTGTAATATGAGGCTTTCAGAGTTTTTCTTTTGCTTGCGAAAAAAAGATTTTTTATGTCACACAGATTTCACATATGTGACAAATAAAATTAGACAGAAAATTCACAAATAGCCTATAATCGGCCATGTGGAGGTGATGAAAATTAAGCTTAGAGGAGGCGTGAGCCTGGCGGAGCAGATTAGCTTCTACCGCCAGCTCGCTGTTATCCTGCGCAGCGGCCTGCCGTTGCTGAATGCGCTGCAGCTATTGCAAAAGCATGGCAGCGCTAAGCAGATGCTGCTCTGCTATCGTCTGCAGCAAAGGCTGCGCCGTGGCAGCAGCCTGGCACAGGCTTTGGCAGCGGAAGCGGATTGCTGTACTCAGCTGGCAGTTACTTTGGTGGCTGTGGGGGAAGAAAGCGGTGAGCTGGCCATGTTGCTGGAGCAGTTGGCAGATTATTACAGCCGCCAGCTTAAGCTGCGGCGTTTTGTGCAGAGGGCCGTAACTTATCCGGCATTTTTGTTGCTGGCATCGTTTTGCGTGCTGTTGCTGTTTTTATTGTACATCCTGCCGGTACTGGCGGATACCTACAGCGCTATGGGCGTGCTGCCGACGGGTACATTGGCTTTGTTGCTGACGCTGAAGGATGCTTTGCTGCAGCAGCCGTTGGCAGCGCTGGCGTTGACGGCAGGCGTAGCAGCTGCACTTTTTTTGCTGGGACGCAGGCTGCTGCGCTGTTTTTTACGCAGCCGGTTAAGCGGAAATTTTCATGGCCTTTTATTAGAAGTACGCTTTTGCAGATTGCTGGCCTTGCTTTTGGAAAGCGGTGTAGGCATAACAAGAGCGGTGGCGATTGTGACGGATACCATGGATGATGAGCAGTATGCCGGGCAGCTGCGCCTGCTGAACAGCAGGCTAAAGCGAGGCATTGCGATTGAACAGGCTGCAGGTGGCGCGAAAGAGCTTTTTTCGCCGCTGATGCTGGAGCTTGTCTGCGTGGGCGCATCTACAGGCTATCTGCCGCAAATGCTGCAGGAAGCAGTAACGGCCGGGCGTCTGCAGCAGCAGCTTGGCAGGCTGCAGGAGCTGCTGGTGCCCTTGCTGCTTTTAGTGGCAGCGATTATCATAGCGGGAATCGTCTGCATAGTTATCGGTCCGCTATTTGAGATGCTTTCGGCAATGCCGGAGTAAATTCAGGAGGTGCGATTATGTTAAAAACAATGCGTAAACAGGGAGGCTTTACTTTAATCGAGGTAGTAGCAGCGGCGGCGCTGATTGGCATTATGGCTACCATGCTGCTGCCTTCGCTTTCGGGTGCTAACGACAGAGTGAAGAATGCCCGTCTGCAAAACGATCTGGTGACTATCGACCAGGCAATTCAGCTGTATAAGATGGATGCAGGCACTGTGCCGGCAGAGCTTACTACATTGGACAGCGAATATCTGGGCGGTAAGCTGGAATTCAAGGATGCCAAGGGCGAGGCACTTACCTATACACCCAATACAACCGACGGCACCTATACCCTCAGCGGCAAAAACAGCAAGGGTGCGGCAGTAACCTCACCGGGCAGTAAAGTTAACGCCGGTGAACAATAAGACAGCAGGCTATCTGCTGTTGGAGCTGCTGCTGGCACTTGGGTGCCTGGGACTTGCGGCAGTAATGCTGTATCCCGGAAGCAAGACGCTGCAGCGGCAGTATTACAGGCAGCAGCTGCGCTATACAGCATATCTTTTGGCGGCGGATATCAGACAGATGCAGCAGCAGACGCTGTTTCAGCCGGAAAATTATATGTACACGCTTAAAGTTAGCGATAAGGATAAGCATAGCTACAGAATTGAGCGCGCGCATAAAATCTGGAAATGTGTAAGGCTCGATGCGGACATCAGCCTGACGTGCGAAAAAGCGATTAAGAATCTCAGCTATAATGAAAACGGCAATCCGACAGCTATTGGCGGTTACAGGCTGGAGCATAGACAGCTGCCTGATATGTACTGCCGGCTGACGGTGCAGCCGGTTACAGGCAGGGTGACTGTTTATGAAAAATAGCAGAGGCTTTTGCCTGGTACAGGAGCTGGTGTGCTTCTGCCTTACGGCAGTGCTGCTGGCGACAGCGATACAGGGCTTTTACCGCAGCAATTATCTGCTGAATGAAAGCCTTGAACTGCAGCAGGCGGTGCAGGTCGCACAGCAGGTGCTGGCGGGCGAAGAATATAGCGGCCGCTTTGA
>ENA-ORRA01001336-ORRA01001336.1-human-gut-metagenome-genome-assembly--contig:-NODE-1336-length-16990-cov-5.738825_pt1 | contig 16990 bp, 14 predicted proteins | sample MGYA00242169_ERZ509122 | MGnify/ENA primary metagenome ERZ509122 (study PRJEB26280, sample SAMEA2338650) | human gut metagenome | biome: human gut; feature: human-associated habitat; material: faeces...
GCGCCCGTGTCAGCGGTTTGTGCGGCTTTCGCGGCACAGTCGAGCGCGTACCCGCCAAGTACCAGAAAACCGGACGTTGCGCCGACGTGCGGGAGCGTTGCGGAAACGGCAGGCACAGAAGGAAACCGCCTGCAGGCGGCTTGCGGCAGAAAACAGAGCCGCAAGCGGCGAAGCAGGACAAAGCCGCGGTGTCGTGCGCGCCCCGCGACGGTAACATCTGCCCGCGGTGCGGGCAGTTTGGGAATTCTGCGCAGGGGTTGTTGCGAAGGCAAAAATAGCCCCGTTGGAGTCAGGAGTGCGAAAAGCCCCGCTGTTTCAGGAAAAACGGCGGGGTTGCGCACGAAAATTGGAGGAATATTGGTATGGCAAGCAACAAGATCAAGTTTCCACTCTGGTTGACGCCGGAGTGCAAACAGGTCGTGGAAGATAACTACCGTGAGGATCAATGCCAGAGCCGGAGCGAGTTCATCGAAAAGGCAATCTGGTTTTATGCAGGGTTTCTGCACACGCTGGACGCGGGCGCATATCTCCCACGCGCCTTGAAGCAGATGCTGGATGGTACGCTTGGCATATTTGCAGAGCGCATCGGTCGACAGCTTTTCAAACTGGCGGTCGAGCAGAACGTCAACAATCACATTCTCGCTTCGGACACGGATATTGATGCGGCGCGTTATATGAAAATGCACGCACTCAGTATGGATCAGGTCAGGGGTACAAACGGAAAAATCTCGTTTGTGGACGTATTGCAACAGGAAAAGGCGCTGTGACGGATGGCAAAGCTGATTCAGAAAAGCGGTTTTCTCAGCAAAAAACGGGCCGGCCGTTATATGAAATACATCGCTACACGCGACGGTGTGGAGATCTTGAACGAGAACGCAGAGGGCATTTATATGCGCTATATTGCTACCCGCCCGCGCGCAGAAAAGCACGAAGGGCACGGTCTCTTTGGTGCAGAGCCGCACGTCGATTTGGAACAAGCAATGCAGGAATTAAAGGCACATGACGGCAACGTTTGGACGATCATTTATTCCCTACGCCGCGAGGATGCCGCGCGGCTTGGCTATGACAATGCGGAAAGCTGGCGCTTGGCGCTGCTGGCACATCAGAATGACTTTGCCGAAGCCATGCAGATCCCACCGGAATATCTTCACTGGTACGCGGCATTTCACGACGAAGGCGAGCATCCGCATATCCACATGATGCTCTGGTCGGACGATCTGCGGTATGGGTTTCTGCGGAAAGACAGGCTGCTGCATATGCAGTCTGTTCTGACCAATACGATCTACGCGGACGAGTTGAAAGAACTCTATATACAGAAGGACGTGGCATATAAAGAAGTGACTGAAGCGGCGCGAGAAGTTATGCACGATTTGGTTGACCGCATGGAATCTGTCTCCGAACCACCTGCATCCATCCAAGAAAAGCTGTTGGAGCTTGCGCTGGAATTGCACACGGTCAGCGGAAAAAAGCAGTATGCCTATCTAAAGAAACCGCTCAAGGATATGGTGGATTTCATCGTGGATGAACTCGAAACGCTGCCGGAGGTGGCGGCGTATTATGCCGTCTGGAACGGTCTGCGCGACACGCTGGAGGGGTATTACAAAAGCACGCCCCGGCAGCACAACTTACTCTCGCAGCAGAAAGAGTTCCGCGCGATTAAGAACGCCATCATTCAGGCGGCGGAGCAGCTGCGGCAGCAGATGGAGCAGACGCAGACAGTATCTGAAAAAGAAACTTCACCAGACACTTCTGAAAATCCAACGCTTGCAGATGAGAAAACTTCTGCGGTATGTGAGCGGCGCAGTTCGCTTCCATCCGAATATTTTCTGAATTCAACCATTAGATTGTTTCACCAGATGGGACAAATCTTCCGCGAGAATGCCGCGCCGCCCAGCAATCCGATGGGTATCCGTATCGATTCCAAGCGCCGCAAAAAGCTCATACAGAAGCGGCTGGCGATGGGACATAAGCAGGATGACCATGAACTAAATTACGACCAGACATTACAGTAACAGGAGGTGCATTTTGGCACAATACATAGAATTTACGCCAGAACAAAAGGAATGCGCCGCGACCGTCGATCTCGAAGAATTTCTCCTCCGGCAAGGTGAAAAACTCATCAAATCCGGGCGCGAAAAACGGCTTGCCAGCGATCACAGCATCACGGTGCGCGGCTGCGAGTGGTTCGACCATGCCTCGAATGAGGGTGGCCGCGCTGTCAGTTTTGTACAAAAATATTACGGCAAAAGCTACGTCGAAGCGATGTCCATGCTGCTGGGCGAGAGCATGGAGCCGTTTTATCCGCAGGCGAAAAAGCGGGAACAGGTCGATCAAAAGCCCTTCGCACCGCCTGTTCCGAACGCAAATATGCACCGCGTATTTGCGTATCTTCTCAAAACGCGCGGGCTGGACGCGGATGTTGTTTCGTACTTTGCCCGCAGAAAATTACTCTACGAGGACGCAGCGCATCACAACGCCGTGTTCATCGGCACGGATGAAGGAAACTGCCCGCGTCATGCGCATCTGCGCAGCACGAACAGCTTCGGCAAAGCATTTCGTCTGAACATCGAGTCCAGCGATCCGCGTTACAGTTTTCATCATACCGGAACCGATGGAAGCCTTTATGTGTTCGAGGCTCCCATTGATATGCTTTCGTATATCTCCATGAACCCACAGCAGTGGCAGGAACATAGCTATGTTGCCTGCTGCGGCACGTCCCCAATTCCGGTGGTGCAGATGCTGAATCCGGATACGCAGATCGTCTATCTGTGCCTTGACAATGACAAAGCAGGTCACGCCGCGAGTGAACGTATGGCAGAACAATTACGCGAACGCGGCGTTATGACAGAGCGGCTTGTGCCGGAACTCAAGGACTGGAATGAGGACTTGCTTGCAGAGCAGAGGGAGGAACTTGCGCCATGCCTGAGTCTGTAACGCCGTTGATCGCGGCCGGTGTGGTGATCGTCCTGTTCATCGTCCTGCTCTCGGTTCTTACTAGTAATTACTCGCTCAACGGCATCAAGTCGAAAACCGTTGGCGATGGACAACATGGAACGGCAAGATGGGCGACCGCGCAGGAGGTCAAAAAGACGTTTGCAAACGTGCCGTTTGACGTTGCATCATGGCGCGAAGGAAAGAATTTGCCGAAAGTGCAGGGACTGATTCTCGGCAGCACGCAGCGCGGCAAGCAGCTCGATGCGCTTGTCGACCGCGACGATGTGCATTGCCTGATGATCGGTGCGTCCGGTGTCGGTAAAACTGCCTTTTTTCTGTATCCCAATTTGGAATTTGCCTGCGCCAGCGGCATGAGCTATCTGGCGCTTGATACGAAGGGGGATTTGGCAAGAAATTACGGTACGATTGCGAAAAAGTACTATGGTTACAACGTTTCTGTGATCGATCTTCGCAACCCGACACGCTCAGACGGAAGCAACCTGCTGACGCTCATCAATCGCTACATGGACATCGCGCGGGAGCATCCGGATAACCTTGCGGCGCGTGCAAAAGCGGAAAAATACGCGAAGATTCTTGCCAAAACCATCGTCAATCCGGGCGGCGACGATCAGGATCGCGGGCAGAATGCGTTCTTCTACGATGCAGCCGAGGGACTTCTCACGGCGGTCATTCTTCTGCTTGCCGAGTACGTTCCACTCGACAGCGCAGGACATGAAAAACGTCACATCGTGTCCGTGTTCAAGCTGGTGCAGGAGCTTCTCGCGCCCAGCGGTCAGGGCAAGAAAACTGGCTTTCAGGTCTTGATGGATAATCTTCCTTCAACACATAAAGCCAGATGGTTTGCAGGCGCAGCGCTCAATACATCGGAACAGGGCATGGCATCCGTCATGTCCACGGTGCTGTCCCGGCTGAATGCTTTTCTGGATTCCGAGCTGGAGCAGGTGCTTTGCTTCGACAGCGCCATCGACGCGGAACATTTTGCGGCAGAAAAATCCGCAATTTTTCTGGTGCTGCCAGAGGAAGACAATACAAAAAACTTTATGGCAGGCTTGATGATCCAGAACCTCTCACGGGAACTGTTTTCTGTAGCTGACGAGCACGGCGGCAAGCTGCAAAACCGTGTTGTCTTCTACTGCGACGAGCTTGGCACGATGCCGCCCTTTGACATCCTGCCGCTGTTCTCCGCCGGCCGAAGCCGCAAGCTGACGCTCGTGCCGATCATCCAAAGCCTCGCGCAGTTAGAGAAGAATTACGGCAAAGAAGGTGCGGAAATTATCGGCGACAACTGCCAGGACACGATCTTCGGCGGCTTTGCGCCCAACAGCCAGACAGCGGAAACGCTCTCCAAAGCGCTTGGCAGCCGGACGGTTTTAACCGGTTCGGTCAGCAAAGGGAAAGACAATACAAGCCAGAGCTTGCAGATGGCAGAACGCGCGCTTTTATCGCCGGATGAACTGAAAAATCTCCCGAAGGGCGACTTCATCGTCATGAAGACCGGCACGCACCCGATGCGCACGAAGCTGCAATTATATTTCAAGTGGGGCATTTCGTTCGAAGAACCGTATCAGGTGCCGGAGCGCGCCCAGCGCGAGGTTTACTACGCAGGAAAGGAGGAATTGCTGATGAATATCAAGAAAAGTCTGTATTCGAAACCGCAGCCGATCACGACAACAAAGGCAGATGGCTATATGAGCAGCTATGGCGACAAATGAGCTTCTTCGGTGAAATTTACGCTGATCCCGATCTGCCGCACCGCGCGCGGACGGTCTATATGTATCTCCGCGACCGTGCAGGCGGAGGAAGCTGCTGGCCGGGTGTGAAAACCATAGCCCGTGACCTGCGCCTCTCGCCGCGCACAGTGCAAAGGGCACTGAACGATCTGGAATGTGCCGGATACATCGAACGCCAGCGCCGACACCGTGAAAACGGGAGCTGTACGTCAAATTTATACATTATAATAAATGAGGTCAAATAGCAATGCGGACGCTCCCGCCAAGGGGAGCGTCCGCGGTTTTGCTGTCACCAGCGCCGCGACACCACGGCGCGGCTTGAAGGGCCAACTCTAGCTGAGAACCAATACAGACAAGGAATCAAAACTATGCAAGAGTTACGTTAAAGTCACCTTAACCCGTCCATTATGAGTAATGGTTAGAGTATAAATCCCATCTACATAAGACTCTGTATAATTCCCTATGACTTTCGCTATTTCTGACTTTTTGATGAAGCCCTTTTCGCAAAAGTGCTGTTACCGCATCGTCTTAGCTATTTTCGCTCATTCCTTCTCTTCTGCGCTGTACCTGCTCTTGATATGCTTTCGCTGATACCCCAGAATACTTTTTAAACACATGGCTGAAGTAGGTAGTATCTTCGAATCCGGTACGCTGTGCAACCTCGAAGATTTTAAGATTCTGTTCCTCCAGCAGATGCTTCGCATATTCTATTTTTTTACTAGTAATCGTGTCCATGATTGTTTTTCCGGTCTTTTGCCTAAAAAAACGGCTGAGATAGCCTGGACTGACATGAACAGCCGCAGCAATGTCCTTTAGTGTGAGCGCCTCACAAAAATGACGATCGATGTACTTTTGCACGCTTGCAAGCAGATGGTTTCCTTCCGAAAGAACCTGAGAAACATATTGACAAGCGGAGCAGAAAAGCGCTGTTTGAAGCTGCATACACTCATGGTGAAACTGCGTGCGCTCTAGTTCTTGAGTCCACTGTGCTTCGTCAATATCCAGTGCATCCAAATCTGTTCCATAATTTTCTAAAGCGCTGCGACACAGATGCAGAATCATTCGCGCAGTTTCCTTTACCTGCGCCTCTGGTTGCGTTTTCTGTTTTTGTAATGAAGCAATCTCGGAAAGAATTTCACAACCAGCAGCTTGGTCACCGCTTCGAAGGCAACGATTTAGGGCAGCAAATTGTGCTGCATAAGTTGGTATTTTTGCAGGCTTGCTCGGCTGGTAGAGATGAATTTCACGTTTATCGTAAAAACGATTTGAGATGGCTTGCTGGGCCTGCGCAAGCGCCTCTTGCAGATCAAAGAGTTGTTGAATGACATTGCTGATTCCCCAATAGAGGGTTTGCGAGCCCAGTTTTTGAAACATTGCCGTGCTGTTTGCGCATATGCTTAACACCTGTTTCTCTGGAATATCCATAAAAACGAGCACAAAGTTGTGTGGCCCATTCGGCAGCAAATACAGATTGTCTTCTGACATAAAACTGCGTAACAAATTCTCTGCTTGTTGCTGCTTCTTATGATCTTTCCCCGCATTTACGAGCGCAACTTGATATGTTTTAGCCTGCAGATTTTCATAACCGCTCTGTTTTGTAATATCCTGTGCAGAATGGAAAGTTCCATTCAAAATTGCCTTTAGAAGATAGAATGATTGCGCTTTGAGCCCTTCTTGGAACATTGCCTGCTGCTTCAGCTGCTTTTTGCAGCGTTTGACCGCAGATACGATTTCGCTCATATCCCCATTTTTCGTGACATAGTCTGTTACACCATACTGAATTGCTTGCCGCGCATACGAAAAATCAGCAAACGCAGTTAACAGGATCATCTGAATAGCCGGATATGTTTCATCCACCCATTTTGCAAGCGCAAGCCCGTCAACAACGGGCATCTTTATGTCGGAAATCACGATATCTGGCTGTATGGATGTTATTACTTGCTTCGCACGAAGGCCATTTTCAGCAGTTCCAATTACTTCACAGCCTAATGCGGCCCAATCTATGAGTGTGCATAGACCCTTTCGCATTAGCATCTCGTCATCGACAATCAGGACTTTGGTCATATGTGATTTCCTCCCGTGGCAGATGAATCGTTACGGTAGTTCCAATCTGTTCGTAACTTATGATGTGTATCCCGTATGCGGGACCATATAAATGCTGCATTATTTTATAAACAGTATTCAGTGCGACCCGGTTATGGCGGTTCCCAGACACGGGCAGATCAAGCGGTAGCGGAATCTCACCATTTTGTCCCTCGAAGCCAACGCCATCATCCGCGACCACAAGCTCTATCGCCCCATTTTCAGCATAACCAGCAGACACATGGACAGTTCCTGAACCATCCTTAGGCTCGATGCCATGTCCGACCGCGTTTTCTACCAGCATTTCGATAATAAGCTTCGGAACAAGGCAGGTTAGAAGTTCTTCGTCCGAAACGGATACCTGATAGGATATTTTCTCGCCGAACCGCATTTGCTGCAACTCAATATAAAACTTTGCATATTGCAGTTCTTGCGCCAAAGGGATTTTGACATCACCGCCTCCAGAGAGCCGAGCCTGCGTCAATCCAGCAAAATTGCTTGCCATCTTCTGAATATCGGCGTTTCCGTCCATCTGCGCCATAAGTGCGATGCTACACAAAACATTGTACATAAAATGTGGGTTGATTTGGCTCTGTAAAAAGCGAAGCTCGCTTTCTTGGGTGACAAGCTTTTTCTCGTAGACATCGTTGATTAGATGATCAATGGTATCCGTCATGGCGTTGAAGGCCTGACTCATGGTAGAAAACTCCTGACAATCGTACTGTGGGAGCTTGACGCTGAAATTCTGCTGCGCGACCTGCCGGAGCTGAAGCGTCATCTCCTGAAGCGGCCGCAGACGGCGGACAACGGCGAAGAACACGACGGCCGCGACTGCAAGCAGAAGCATGACGCAGGCGATCACATACGGCGCAGCGACCTGATACAGAAGCCGCAGGATCTGTACCGACGGAACGCCGACGGCGCACCGCAGGCCCATGCCGGATGCTTCGCTGAACAGGAGATACCGGCTTCCTCCCAGCTTTCGCGTGTAGCAGGCGTCGTGACCGGTATCTGCCAGCTCACGCTGCTCCTCCGTGTTCAGATGCAGTGCGCTTTCCGACAGGATCACAGCTCCATCCTTGTCAAACAGGTACCAGAACGCACCCCGATAGTCGGCAAGCTTTCCCATGATCGACGTGACCGCGGACTGGTTGACAACGAAGATCACCGTGCCAAACGGGTCTGCCCACCGGTCATAGGCGGTAAAGATGATGTACAAATACGGCGCGCCCGCGGTACACTGTACGTCCGCGCCGCTTTCCCGAAATGCCTGATAGCGTGCCAGATTGTCTTCATCCAGCCGGAGCTGCTCGTTTGAAAGATTTTCATGATAGCTGACCACATCGAATGCTTCCTGCATATCCACAAAGTATGCCATCTCCACAAACGGCAGACCTGGCGCAACGATGTTCTTGTCTGAATAAATATCGACAAGGCTCCGGAACTGTTCGCTTCTGGTATCGGATGCTTCGGCGGCCATCTGCGGGCTTTTACAGACGCGCAGCAGGATATCCTCCAGCAGCTGCGTCTTTGTGGAGAGGCTCTGGCTGACGGTCTGCATGGCAAATTCGGCCTCACGGTTGACGAACGGGCCCATGACATTGCTGATCAGAAGCACCAGGATCAGCAGGCTGATCAGCAGCGTGACCAGCACCGAGCTGACGCTCAGCCAGATCAGCTGTCCGCGAAGCGATGGGGTGCGTATCCAGTTTCTGCATCGTTCCCGCATAAAAATATCCTTGCCTTTCTACTGTTCTTCCTGCTATGATAGCATAAAAGAACAAAAAGCTGAACAGGGGATGAATCATGATGATGAAAAAAAGACTGCTTCTGTGTGCGCTGCTTCTGTGCATTCTCCTGACGGCCTGCTCTACAGCAGCGGAAACGGAGCCGGTGTCCATCAGCTTCATGCACGGCTGGGGCGGAAGCGGGGCGGACCATGTCGGCATGCGTGAGCTGTTTGCCGCGTTCGAGGCAGAAAACCCGGATATTCACATTGTCTATGATACCTCGCCGGATCTTGAGATCGTCATGGAAAAGGCGGCAGACCTGCTCGCGGTCGACAAAGCGCCGAGCATTATCAGCACCAACGGCAACGTACAGTATGTTTCAAATGCCAAAAAGAAAGGCGTGGCGCTGGATCTGACGCCATATTTGAAGGAAGACGCGACGTTTGCCTCAGATGTCAGTCCACAGATCCTGCAGGCGCTGCAGGAGCCGGACGGCGCGGTCTATACGCTCCCGGATGCGGTAGAATACATTGGCTACTGGTATAATGCGTCGCTGTTCCGGCAGGCGGGAATTACCGACACCGGAACGCCGGAAGGAACAGTCGTGCCACCGAGAACGTGGGAGGAATTCTGGGCTGCGTGTGACGCACTGGCGCAGATCGCGCCGCAGACCGGCGCTGTGCCGCTGCAGATGCAGGTCAGCCAGATGGGCTTCTTTTTAGGCGCGAGACTGGCTGGCGCGTCAGAGCAGGCGCTTGCCTTTATGCAGAAGGAAGCGTCTGTATGCCGCCGGGAGGACGCAGAGCTTGCGGTATCGGAGCTTCTTCGCGCGCTGTCCTATGACACGCAGCGCGGAAGCACACCGGATATCCGGCAGAATTTCTTTGACGGCAAAAGCGCAATCTGTATTGACGGCGTGTGGGCCAACACAGAGTTTGACCAGACGACGACAAAGCAGGAGATCCGCTATGCCGCGTTTCCCGGCCCCTCCGGCGAAATGACCGCGTATGCCAATCCCGCAACCGGCTATGTCATCAGCAGCGACGGCTCCGCAAGGCAGATCGACGCCTGCGTGCGGTTCCTGAAATATATGCTCAGCGAGAAGGTGCAGGAGCAGATCGTCACCAAAACACATCAGGCGCCGAGCAATCCCAAGATCTCCGATGCGTGGATCCACGAGCAGGTGCCGGTTCTGGCCGACGCCGTGCAGGTCTGCAAGCAGGCGGATCGGCAGATCCTGACGCTTTATTCCGTCCTTCCCGCCAAATCAAGCGCCCAGCTGGACCAGCTGCTGGAGGAGCTGCTGCGGGGAAAGGATGTGCAGCGGTCTATTGTTTCCATCATAACAGATTTGCAGCAATAGAGCGGAAACAGGTAAAAATAACGCAAACATATTAAAATATTACATCAAAAGAAGTGCGCTGCGCCTCTGAATTGTTGAAATTACACAATCCAGAGGCGCTTTCTTTTTCACCGGAGATCAAAAAAACGCAACGATCAGGCAAAATGCTTTATGGTGTTTTTTTCACCGTCCGGATAGACTGAATATATCGATTCAGCCTGCAAAAGCCATGGCTGACAAATTTAAAACTAAATGGAGGGTACTATGAAAAAGATTCTTGCACTTCTTCTGGCATCGCTTTTGCTCATCGGCCTGTTTGCCGGATGTGCCAAGCAGGAGACTGCGCCTGTCCAGCAGGAGCAGACCACGACAACCGAACCTGCCCCGGCAGAGCAGCCTGCCGAGCAGCCTTCGGAGCAGCCGGAGAACACCGAGCTCCCCACGATCACCTTTGTCCACGGTTACTACCATGATGAGTCCGAATGGGCGGCAGCTGCGCAGATGCGTCAGATCTATCAGGATTTCGCTGATCTGCACAAGGACGAATTCAACTTCGTCGCCGTCGCCGACGAGTCTGGCGCGGAGGGCATCTACAACACAGCGCTCAACGACATCAGCGGCGGCAAGTTCTATGACATCGCCGACTTTGGCGGCTGGAACATCGTTCCCGTCGCAAGCGCGGCCGGCCTGATCCTTGACCTGAAGCCGTATCTGGATGAGGATGCAGGCTTCAAGGCAGGCGCAGGCGTCTGCTACGATCAGAACCTGACTGCGGATGGAAAGATCTACTCTGTTCGTGAGCAGATCGAGGCTGTTGGCTTCTGGTACAACGAAGCGCTGTTCGCGCAGGCTGGCGCGAAGGTCCCCGCCGACTGGAGCACATGGGCGGACTTTGAGGAAGCAGTCGACAAGCTTGTTGACGCAGGTATTACCCCGTTCGGCCTGAACGCAGGCTGGCCCACCAACATTCTGACGGCTGGCCGTTTCCAGGCGGACGAAGCGACCCGCGCATTCTATGCACAGGGCGCAGAGGTCGCATCGTTTGACGATCCCGCGTTCCGTGAGGTCACGACGTTCATGCAGGAGAAGGTTCTGCAGAAGATCGACTCCGCGAACTTTGGACCTGGCGGTGACGACGACGAGCAGTACCGCAATGACTTTTTTGACGGCAAGACCGCTATGCTCTTCAACGGCGTCTGGGATGCCGGCGGAAGCGTAGACTGTGCGGCGGGCGCGGAGAACATCAAGCCTGCCAACTTCCCGACGAACGAATCCGGCAAGCGCGCTTCCCTGATGTCCGGCGGCACGGGCTTTGTGGTATCGAACAGCCTGACCGACGCACAGACCGCAGCCTGCATCGAGTTCATCAAGTATATGACGAGCGAGGAGATCGCCAACAAGATCATCGCGTTCGGCATCGGCATGGCGCCGAACACCAACGTGGACTACGCCACGCTGATGGACAGCGTTGACGCACCCGAAGCAAAACTTCTGGTTTCCGCCTGCCAGCTCTGCATGGCGGCAGACTATCAGGCGCTCGGCCTCGGCAACGAATTCGGCGACTTTGAGGGCGAAATTCAGGCTAAATACGCCGGTCTGAAGGACGGCAGCAAGACAGTTGACGATGTTGTCAGCGAACTTGATGCAGTGATCGCCGCAAACTGATTTCCATGCAAACTGGCGAAGGGGGCGGAACGCCCCCTTCGCTATATCGCAAAGAAAGGATGACGCATCATGAAGGCTGGAACAGCTGAGAAAAAAGCTGCCCGTGCAATGGGAAAGTACCGGAAACGAGGGTTTCTTCTGGCCTTCCTTGCCCCTTGCACGATTCTGTTTCTGATTGTCTACGCATACCCGCTGGTCACGATTTTCCTGACCTCGTTCTGTAAATGGAATTACGAGAATTTCACCGCACCGGAGTTTTTGGGCTGGTCAAACCTGTTTGACAATTATATCAAGCTGTTCCGGTATGACGCAAACTTCAAAATGGCACTGGTCAACTCGCTCAAGTGGGTCGCGCTGACGCTGCTGATCCAGGTGCCATTCACCATTCTGGTCGCGCTGACGCTGTCCAAGAAAATGCGCGGCTGGAAATTTACCCGCAATATGTTCCTGATCCCCAATATCATTTCGACGGCCGCGATCGGATTGATCTTTCTGAACCTCTACAGTCCTGCGCGCGGCATTGTGACCGAGCTCTGCAACCGGATCTGGCCCGGCTCCGATATCAGCGTGCTGTCGAACTCCAAATACGCCTTCTGGGGCGTGACATTTACCTTCATTCTGTTTGGCGGTTCCAACTGTCTGCTGCTTTTAACGCAGATCTTCTCCATCGATCCCGGCATCTATGAAGCGGCGCACATTGCGGGCGCGTCTGACCGGCAGATCGACTGGTACATTACGCTGCCGCTGTTGCGTCCGATGATCGGGACGATCTCCGTCATGGCGGCGAATTACGGCCTGCTCCTTTACAATGAAATTGCGCTCATCACATCTGGCGGCCCGGATAACGCCACGTATTCGCTGAGCTACTATATTTATAAAACCTCCCTCGGCAGCACAAAGCTGAATTTTGCGCGCGGCAATACAGCAGGCGTCATTCAGTTTATCCTCGGCATCGTGATCGTCTGCCTGATCAATCGCGCATTCCGCTCTGATACATCGGATTAAAGGAGGAATGGATCATGAAACTGAACAATGCGGCCTCACTGCCGGTAAAGCTGCTCCGGTATCTTCTGATGGCGTTCGTGCTGCTCATCTCTCTGTACCCCATCACATGGGTTTTGATCAATTCCTTCAAGCAGACGCCCGGCGGCCTGGGCTTCCCGGAAAAATGGGTGTTCGACGGATATATTACGATCTTCACAAAGCTCAACATCGGACGCTACTTCGCAAACAGCCTGATCGTGACCGTCATTTCCACGGTCTTCAGCGTATTTGTGGTTTCGCTTGCAGCGTATGTATCCGCCCGGATCGAGTTCAGAGGAAAAAATCTTGTGACGCTGATGTTCGCATCAACGCTGTTCATCCCGTCGATCTCCATCAGCTTCCCAATCTACCGGCTGCTCTCCGACCTCGGACTCAAGGATACGCTGACCGGTGTGATCTTTGTCTATGCCAGTCTCGGCATCGCGGTCACGTTCTTCATCCTTCGCAGCTATTTTCTCTCCATTCCAAAGGAAATGGAGGAGGCGGCGATGATGGACGGCTGCGGCTATACCGGCACGTATTTCAGGATCATCGTGCCGATTGCGAAGCCGGGCCTTGCAACAGCCGCGATCATGGCCTTCCTCAACAACTGGAACGAATATTACTTTGCTTCCATTCTGCTGAAATCCAAGGAGCATATGACGCTCCCGGCGCTGCTCGGTCAGTTTACGACGGCGTATTCCAAGAATCTGAACGGCATGTTCTCGGCAATCATTGTGATTGTGCTGCCGACGATCATCATCTTCTGCCTGCTGTCCGAAACGTTTGTCAAATCGCTGACTGCGGGCGCTGTGAAAGGATAATCCATATGACAGAACGCGAAAAACGGGTACAGTGGTTCCAGAACGCGCGCTTTGGGATGTTCCTGCACTGGGGGCTCTATGCGATTCCCGGACGCGGCGAATGGTACATGAGCGAGGCAAAGATCCCCGCAGAGCAATATGAGCAGTATATGCAGGAGTTCACCGCGAAGGCTTATGATCCCCGCGACTGGGCTCGGCGCGCGAAGCGGGCGGGCATGCAGTATGTTGTGCTGACCGCCAAGCACCATGACGGTTTCTGCCTGTTTGATTCCAAGCTGACGGATTATAAGAGTACAAATGCCCCCTGCGGGCGCGATCTTGTGCGGGAATTCGTGGACGCAGTGCGAGCCGAAGGGCTGCGCGTGGGTCTGTACTACTCCCTGATCGACTGGCATCACCCGGATTTCCCCAAATACAACGACTGCAATCATCCCATGCGCGGCGATCCCGCCTATCAAGATGAGAAGATCGACTTTGACCGCTACCTTGCCTATATGCACGGACAGATCGAGGAGCTGGTCACGAATTACGGCAGGATCGACATTCTCTGGTTCGATTATGCCTATGACGAGCTGCGCGGCGAGGCGTGGAAGGCAACAGAGCTGATCCGGATGGTGCGCCGCCATCAGCCGGACGTTATCATCGATAATCGTCTGGAGACCAGCGGCGAGGGCTTCGGCAGTCTTGTCACCGAGCAGCCCGCATATTATAGCGGCGACTTTGTCAGCCCCGAACAGATCCTGCCGCCGGAGGGCATCCGCAATGTGCGCGGCGAGCGCGTACCGTGGGAGCTGTGTACGACGATGAACAACAACTGGGGCTACAACCCCTATGATACAGACTACAAGCCTGCGTCCATGCTGATCCGCAAGCTGGTCGAATGCGTCAGCAAGGGCGGCAACATGATCCTGAATGTTGGTCCGGATGCGAACGGCCGGTTCAATGCTGAAAGCTGCCGCTTGCTGGACGAGATCGGCGCATGGATGTCGGTCAACAGCGAGAGCATCTATGGCTGCGGCAGCGCTGACGTACCGAAGCCAGACTGGGGCTGGTACACAAAGAAGAATGACCGCATCTATGCGCATATTCTGGAAAATCCCATTGGGCCGCTGGCGCTGACGGGGCTTGACGCAAAGCGCGTCGGCGCGGTGCGGCGGCTGGCGGACGGCAGCGAGGTGCTGCGCGGAGAGAGCTGGATCACAAATGCTTACGAAAACCTTGCATTTGTCACACTTGGCACGATCCCGCATTTTACCTATCTGCTGCCGGACACGACCGATACCGTGCTTGCAATCGAATACAAGGAGGATCCGCAATGAAACCCATAACCGCGATCATTCTGGGCGCCGGTCAGCGCGGCGCGAATGTCTACGGCGGCTACGCGCTGAATTTCCCGAATGAATTGAAAATCGTCGGCGTGGCAGAGCCGCGGGAGGATCGGCGTGCAGCGTTTGCGAAAGCGCATCACATCGCAGCCGACAAATGCTTTGCAAGCTGGGAAGCTGCGCTGGCACAAGATCAGTTTGCCGACTGCGTCTTTGTCTGCACGCAGGATCGGATGCACTTTGCACCGGTCACACAGGCATTGGAAAAGGGCTACGATGTGCTCTGCGAAAAGCCGATGAGCTATGACCGCGCGGAGCTGATCGCAATGGGCGAAAAAGCCCGGCAGACCGGGCACGTGCTTTCCATCTGCCATGTGCTGCGCTATTCTCCGTTCTTTGTGAAGCTCAAGGAGCTGATCGACAGCGGCACGATCGGGCAGCTTGTCTCGATTCAGCATATTGAGAGCGTCGGCTACTGGCATATGGCGCACAGCTTTGTGCGCGGAAACTGGAGTCGCAGCGAGGATAGCTGCCCAATGATCCTGGCAAAATGCTGCCACGATACGGACATTCTGACATGGCTGGTCGGAAGCCCGTGCAGGGAAGTCAGCAGCTTCGGCTCGCTTGCGCACTTTAATTCCGCGCACAAGCCGGACGGCGCACCGCAATACTGTCTGGATGGCTGTATGCACAGGGACACCTGTCCCTATTACGCGCCGCGTTTCTATCTGGAGCATCCGAAAGCCATTTCCGATGGATTTGTTTCCGTAGTGAGTCTTGATCCTTCCCATGAAGCGGTTTTGCATGCGCTGCAGCGCGGCCCGTATGGTCGGTGTGTTTATCAGTGCGATAATGATGTCGTGGACAATCAGGTCGTGAACCTGCTCTATGAGAACGGCGTCAGCGTCAGCATGACGATGTGCGCCTTTACAGAGCATTGCGAGCGGATCATCAATGTGATGGGCAGCCGCGGACAAATTCGTGGGAATATGGAATCGTCCACGCTGGAAATCAGTGATTTTGCGACCGGAAACCATACAACGCTGCATGTCCACACGCCATCCGGCGGACACAGTGGCAGCGACGCGGCCATGATGCGCGAATTTTTGCAGACGCTGCGTTCCGGACGCGGCAGCAAAACAAGCGCGGATGCGTCCGTAGAAAGCCACCTGATCGCGCTGGCAGCGGAAGAAAGCCGTCTGCAAAACGGGACAGCGATCCATATGAAGGAATGGAGGACAACGGTATGAGTATTTTGAAAAACGCGCCGCAGCCGGAATTGACTCCGACCTATGATGGGTCAAACCAGTCGACGCATCCGTCCGTACTGCAGTTTGACACGCCGTGGAACGGCTATCGGTTCTGGATGGCAATGACCCCGTATCCGTTTAACTATGACGGGTTGGAGGATCCCTCTGTTCTGGCCTCCAATGACACAAAAACATGGGTCGTTCCGGACGGCCTGACCAATCCGCTGACACCCGCGCCGAAGCCCGGCCATAACTGCGACGTGGAGCTTGTTTACAACAGGGACTGCAACGAGCTGTGGCTTTATTATGTGGAGGCGGACGATATTGTGCAGTCCTGGGTCAAGCTGATGCGCTCAAAGGACGGTGTACACTGGACAAAGCCCGAGATCGTGCTGCATGATCCTGTGCAGAAATACAGCATTCTGTCGCCCTGCGTGCAAAGAATGCAGGATGGAACGTGGCGGATGTGGTACGTCGATACTGGAAATACAGGGTATCAGAATCAAAGCAACAAGGTTCGCACCCGCACATCGGAAGATGGCCTTCACTGGAGCGCAGAGGAAACCTGTGAAGACCTGTCGCAGCCCGGCTACCAGATCTGGCACCTGACCGTCTGGCACGACCCCGAAACCGACGCGCTGCACGCGATCTATCCTGCGTACCCGAACGGCACAAACTGCGACTACTGCAAGCTGTTTTATGCAGTCAAGCAGGCGGGTCAGCCATGGAAAACGTTCCAAAAGCCTCTGATGGAGCAGGGCAAGGACGGCAGCTGGGATGATTTCTGCCTGTACCGCACGGCATTTCTTCTGGATCACAAAGCCGACCTGCTGCGCGTCTGGTACGGCGGAAAGAAAAAATCCGATGCGTCGTGGGGAATCGGTTACACAGAGGGCCGGTACAGTCAAATTTGCGCTGCGTTGGAGTGATAAAGTCAAACACACACGCGCCGGATTACAAAATCCGGCGCGTACATTTTGTAAAGAGAGGTCAGCATGAGAAAAATAACGCTAGTCATCATGGCTGCCGGAATGGGCAGCCGCTTCGGGGGGCTCAAACAGATC
>ENA-ORRA01001348-ORRA01001348.1-human-gut-metagenome-genome-assembly--contig:-NODE-1348-length-16872-cov-11.098115_pt1 | contig 16872 bp, 16 predicted proteins | sample MGYA00242169_ERZ509122 | MGnify/ENA primary metagenome ERZ509122 (study PRJEB26280, sample SAMEA2338650) | human gut metagenome | biome: human gut; feature: human-associated habitat; material: faeces...
GTTGTTTGCATAAGAAATACAGATTGTTAAAAACACAACAATATTATTTGATCCGGTTTCGGGTCAACTGGAGAGAAGCGTTATTTTCACCCCTTTTTATGGACTTATATTCATAGGCCTACGAAGTTAACTTCGTTGGCTTATGAAGTTAACTTCGTAGGCCTATGAATATAACTTCATTTTTTGAAGCACTTAATAGCCCCTTTTCACACCCTTGGCGTCCCTTTCTCCCCAGTATGAGAGTAGAGGGGAGAGAAGCCCGCTATTGTTGCTCGCGCAGGAGCGTGCGGCAATGGTTGAGAATCTCTGTCAGATCGGCCACTGTCTCGGCCCGCAGCATGGCGATACGCGTCTGTCGGAAGTCGGGTATTCCCTTGAAGATGGGCGAAGCCGCCAGATGGCGGCGTGTGTGTAGGATGCCGCGATATTCGTCGATGCGCTCCACATTGATGCGCAGCATTTCCTCCAGCACGTCGATCTTGTCGTCGATGGTCAGTCCGCTACCTGTGTTCGCCTCTCCGTTGAGTCCGCGCCTCATCTCCTCGAAGATCCACGGGCAACCGAAGGTGGCACGCGCCACCATCACGCCGTCCACGCCATACTGCTCAAACCGACTCCGGGCGATCTCGGGTGTTGTCACGTCGCCATTGCCGATGATGGGGATGTGGATGCGCGGGTTTGCCTTCACCTCGCCTATCAGCGTCCAGTCGGCCTCGCCCGTGTACATCTGGCTGCGGGTTCTTCCATGGATGGTGAGTGCCTGAATGCCGCAGTCCTGCAGTTGCTCGGCGAGCGAGGTGATGATGAGTTCGTTTTTGTCCCATCCCAACCGTGTCTTCACCGTCACGGGCACCTTGACCGCATCGACCACGGCACGCGTAATCTCCAACAGTAGCGGAATGTTGCGCAGCATTCCTGCGCCAGCACCCTTGCCCGCCACCTTCTTGACCGGGCAGCCGAAGTTGATGTCTATCACGTCGGGGTGTACTTGCTCCACGATGCGTGCCGCCTCCACCATCGATGCCACGTCGCGGCCGTAGATCTGCACGCCCACGGGACGTTCCCGGTCGTCGATGACCATCTTGCGTAGCGTCGAGTCGATATTGCGGATGATGGCGTCTGCCGAGACAAACTCCGTATATACCATCGCCGCGCCAAATCGCTTGCACATCTGGCGAAAGCCGATATCGGTCACATCCTCCATCGGAGCGAGCAGCAAAGGGCGGTTGCCTAAGTCTATTGTACCTATTTTCATGGCTGCAAAGTTACGCAAATATTCCGACACAAGCGAAAACAGTCGGTTTTTCGATGCAATTTAGCTTTTTTAACGCTAAACATTGTAATTATTACAAGGAAATATCGTACCTTTGCATCGCAATACTAAAAAGATTGCATGAGTGAGAACAAAACATTACGAAATACTTAAAATTCAAACAAGATGAAAGAACTGAAAGGTACCAAGACAGAGAAGAATCTCATGGATGCGTTTGCAGGTGAGAGCCAGGCACGCAACAAGTATACATACTATGCTTCCAAGGCTCGCAAGGATGGTTATGAGCAGATCGCTGCTCTCTTTGAGGAGACTGCAGGCAATGAGAAGGAGCACGCCAAGCTCTGGTTCAAGTATCTCAATGGTGGCGAGGTGCCCTCTACGGTTGAAAACCTGAAGGATGCTGCCGCTGGCGAGAACTATGAGTGGACGGACATGTACGATCGTATGGCCAAGGAGGCCGACGAGGAAGGCTTCAAGGAGATTGCCGCCAAGTTCCGTATGGTTGGCGCCATCGAGCGTCACCACGAGGAGCGCTACCGCAAGTTGCTCCAGAACATCGAGGAGGGCATTGTCTTCTCTCGTGACGGCGACCGCATCTGGAAGTGCCGCAACTGTGGCCATATCGTTGTTGGCAAGAAGGCTCCGGAGGTTTGTCCCGTTTGCAACCACCCGTTGAGCTACTTCGAGATCAACGCAGAAAACTACTAAGCCGCGAGGGCTAAGGTAGCACCGCGTTCCGAATAGGAACAAACATCAAGCAAATAGAATCCTGCACCCGCCTGATCTCTTTCGAGGAGACGAGGCGGGTGCTTTCGTTCTTTTCTCTCCTGGCCAAAAAACAGCTAACGAGGGTGGGGGATTGACATTTTATCCTTACCTTTGCGGCCAAAAAGCAAACGAACATGAAATACTTATTGGTCTCAGACATCCACGGCTGCCGTCCAGCCCTGCAGAAAGTGCTCCAATTCTATGACGAGAACCATTGCGATATGCTCTGCGTTCTCGGCGATATCCTCAACTATGGTCCGCGCAACCGCATCCCTGAGGGCATTGACGCCCAGGGCATCGTCGCCGATCTCAACGCCCGAGCCAGTCAGATCGTCGCCCTGCGTGGCAACTGCGATGCAGAGGTCGATCAGATGTTGCTCCAGTTTCCGATGATGTCCGACTATCTGCTGCTTGTCGATGGTGGTCGCAGACTCTTTCTGACCCACGGCCATCTCTACAACAAGGAGAAGTTGCCTGTCGGCCCCTACGACGTCCTCGTCTGTGGACATAGCCATCTTTGGGAGTTGTCGCAGGGGGAAGGTCCCGCCTTCGTCAATCTCGGATCCATCACCTTCCCCAAGGGCGGCAAGGAACCGACCTTCGCCACCTACGAGGACGGCTTGTTCACTATCTACCGCCTCGACGGCACGCCCCTGCAGACGATGCGCCTCTAAGACCCCTCGCCTCCATCTATCACGCGGGCGGCAAAAGTCCGTCAGGAGGAGCCTACGCCCCTGCCTGCTACGGATTTTTGCCGCCCGTGCGCGTATGGTGTGGCGCTTGCAGCTTATCCCGCCAAGGTCACCTGGTGGTTGCTCAGCGCGACGATTCTGTACTTCTGTGCCTTGCCTACCAATGCGGTGGCAGCCTTCTGCGATATGTTGTAGTGGCGTTTCACGGCCGCGATGTATTGATCATAGGCGATGCTCTCCACTCCTTTTTGCGCAAAAAGGTCAATGGTGAATTGCTTTAGCTCGTCTTCGGTATATTTGGCGTGCTTCTTGTGGAAGTACTCAAAGACGACAACGCAGATGGCTACTACGATGATAAGGCTGATGATGATTGTTTTCGTTGTCATAATAGTCGCTATATTTAAAAGTTTACGTTATGCTGCAAATATACGACTAATCTACCTTTCTGCAAAATAAAAACCAAATTATTTTCTCGCTTTGTTGCATTTTTAACAAAAAGATACAACTTGCTCCTTAGAGCGATTGCTTTCTTGCATCGTTCTGATATACTGAGATGCTCTCCTTGTTGTTGACGAAAAGCTGTTGATAGCCTTGGCGCTTAGCGGCCAGACTGTGGACACATGATCCTGCGGATGAGGCCTCGCAAAGGGTGGCCGATGAAGAAAACGCGCCATTTCCTTTGCCATGTGGCCGCTTCTTTGTATATTTGCAAATTAGATTTATGGCAGAAAATTTCGATATTAGGGAACAACGACCGCTTTCGACCGCGGAGAAGGAATTTGAGAATGCGCTCAGACCGCTACGTTTCGACGACTTTAGCGGCCAACAGGGCGTAGTCGATAACCTGCGCGTATTTGTCGAAGCAGCCAAATACCGTGGCGAGCCGCTCGACCACACCTTGCTCCACGGTCCTCCCGGACTGGGAAAGACCACCTTGAGCAACATCATCGCCAACGAGTTGGGCGTGGGTTTCAAGATCACCTCTGGCCCTGTCCTCGACAAGCCGGGCGACCTGGCCGGCATCCTTACCTCGCTGGAGAGGAGCGACGTGCTTTTCATCGACGAGATCCATCGCCTCTCTCCCGTCGTGGAGGAGTATCTGTATTCGGCGATGGAGGACTTCCGCATCGACATCATGATCGACAAGGGCCCCTCGGCACGATCCATCCAGATAGACCTCAATCCGTTTACCTTGGTGGGCGCCACGACCCGTAGCGGCCTGCTTACGGCCCCGCTCCGAGCTCGTTTTGGCATCAACCTCCACCTCCAGTACTACGACCCCGAGACGCTCCAGGCTATCATCAAGCGCTCCGCCAGTCTCCTCCATGTGCCCATAGAGGATGCGGCAGGCCGTCGAGATCAGCCGCCGAAGCCGTGGCACGCCCCGTATCGCCAACGGACTGTTGCGCCGCGTGCGCGACTTTGCCCAGGTGAAGGGCGATGGCACGATCACCCAGGAGATAGCCATCTTCTCCCTCCAGGCATTGAATATTGACCAGTATGGTCTCGACGAGATCGACAACAAGATCCTCCTGACCATCATCGACAAGTTTCGTGGCGGTCCGGTGGGCATTTCCACCATTGCCACGGCCATCGGCGAGGATAGCGGTACTGTGGAGGAGGTCTATGAGCCCTATCTGATCATGGAGGGCTTTCTCAAGCGCACGCCGCGCGGACGCGTCGCCACACAGTTGGCCTACGAGCACCTGGGGCGCAATCCCTATGCTGGCAACGTGATGCAGCCAGACCTTTTCGATTGAAAGAAGTGAAGCAAGTATGAAAGCAAACGAGAATAGCCGCATCGCCCTCTTCACGGGCACTTTCGACCCCTTCACTACTGGCCATGCGTCGGTAGTGCGTCGGGTCCTTCCGCTTTTCGACCACCTTGTCATCGCCGTGGCCGTGAGCGAGCGGAAGCATACGCAGGAGGAAATATCCGAGCGCGTGGCCGCCATCGCCTCGCTCTATGAGGACGACCCGCGGGTGAGTGTGCGCCCGTATAGCGACCTGACCATCGATATGGCCCGTCGCGAGGGAGCACGCTTCATCGTCCGTGGTGTGCGCGACGTCAAAGATTTTGAGTATGAGCGCCAGCAGGCCGACATCAATCGCCAATTGAGCGGCGTGGAGACGGTCTTGCTCTTCACGGAGCCCGATCTCCAGAGCGTCAGCAGTACCTTGGTCCGCGAACTGAGGTTCTTCGGCCATGATGCGTCGCAGTTTATTCCAAAGAAATGATTTACACTATAAAAATAAGGAGGTTATGATAACTTATAATGCCGAAGGCATCGCCATGCCGAAGATCAAGAAACGCCTCACGTCGAAGTGGATCAAGGCCGTAGCGGCTTCCCACGGGCGCAAGGTGGGCGAGGTGGGCTACCTGTTTGTCAATGACGACAAGATCCTGGAGGTCAACCGCGAGTATTTGGGACATGATTACTACACCGATATCATCACTTTCGACTATGATGAGGACGATGTGATCAACGGCGACCTGGTCATCTCGCTCGACACCGTCCGCACCAATGCCGAACAGTTTGGTAAGTCCTACGACGACGAGCTCCATCGTGTGATCATTCACGGCATCCTCCACCTTTGTGGCATCAACGACAAGGGTCCTGGCGAGCGCGAGATCATGGAGGCCAACGAGGATCGCGCCTTGGACCTGCTGGCCACACTCCGAAGTGAGTAGCGCCCCTCTGTGGGCTTGTAGCGATAGGAAGCGGGCTTTGGAAGAGTAGTGTTCTCACGCTCTTTCAAAGCCCGCTTTTGTGCTTGCCCTATAGTCTGGCAAAAGCATTGGCCATAGCGTTCCCAAGGAGTCATAGGCCATCGTTGCTTGCCTCCTATATTATATATAATAGGAGAGAAGAGAAACTAACTAGGAGAGAAGAGGATGTAATAGGAGAGCAGAGGATGTAATATGAAAATAAGAGGTTCTTCTCGAAAATGGAGTGATTCGACGTGGACACACAGAAAACAACTCGAACAACTTTTACAACAAGTAACAACGCTTCGCGGGGACATTGCCTCTTCGAGGCTCATGCTGACCAAGGGTTGCTGCAAGGGAAACAACTATGAACAACGCTTCGCCTTGGACACGTTTCCTGCTAATTGTTCTGGCATAATGTCCTAGCATAATGTCCTGGCGAAGCCTTGTATTTTGTTGTTTACCTTGCAGCAAGATTGTTATACACGCGTAGCGTGTAGGTTGTTACTTGTTGTATAAGTTGTATTTGTTGTTTTCCCTAACTCAGCTGGACGTATTGCCAACAGCACAAACCCTATCACTCGATTTTCCGGATGAACCAAATAAGAGACCCCGTTGCCCAGAGAAGGCAACGGGGTCTGCTTTATCGTGGAGTAAGCCTTGCTACAGGCTTGACCATTCTGTTATGCTTTGGCCACTTCGTTGGCGTCGATCGTCTTGCGCTTGAGCACCATGTAGGCCACCGGCGAAGCGATGAAGATGGAGCTGAGCGTACCGAAGACCACACCGAGGATCATGGCGAAGGAGAAGCTGCGGATGCTCTCACCACCCAAGAAGAAGATGCAGAGCAACACGATGAGCGTAGAGGCTGACGTGTTGATCGTACGGGCCAGCGTCTGGTTGATAGAGCTGTTGAAGAGGGTCTCGCGATCCTGCTTCGGATGCAGTTTCAGGTTCTCACGGATTCGGTCGAAGACCACCACCTTATCGTTGATAGAATAGCCGATCACCGTCAGGATAGCACCGATGAAGGTCTGGTCGATCTCCAGCGAGAACGGCATCCAGCCCCAGCAGAGCGAGTAGATACCAACCACGGTGAGGGTATCGAAGAACAGGGCAACGATAGAACCAACGGAGAAACCGAGGTTGCGGAAGCGCAGCAAGATGTAGAGGAAGATGAAGAACAGAGCCAGGGCCACACTGATGATGGCGCCGTAGGTGATGTCCTTAGCCACGGAAGGTCCTACCTTGGCCGAGCTGATGATGGATCCGCCCGTACGGATATCCGGGTTCTTGAAGGCCTCTACGTTGGCCTGGCTGACGAAGCCTGCCTTGTGGAGGGCGTTGTAGAGGATGGTCTCTGCGCGGTCGTCCTCCATCGGGTCGTTGGACTCAATATTGTAGTTGGTCGAGACGCGGATGGTCTTGCCGTCCGTACCGAGGGCGATGACGGAAGTCGTGGCCTGCTTGCCAGCGTCCGTACCCGTAGTGTTGACGAATGCGCCGTCGAGCAGCTCGCGCACGCTCTCTACCTCCGTGGCCTTGTTGAGGGTCACGACATAGTTGCGTCCACCCGTGAAGTCGATACTCTGGCTGAGACCGCGGATGGCGAAGCTGCCGATGAAGACCACGGCGGCAATGCCACAGAGCGTGAAGCTCTTCTTGCTCATCTTCATGAAGCCGAAGTTGACGTTCTGCATCAGGTTCTTGCTGATGGAGGTGTAGAACTTCTGGTTGAGCCAGCGGTTCTTGGCCATCTGCTTCTCATAGACGATGCGGGTCAGGAAGACGGCGGTGAAGAACGAGCAGCACAGACCGATGATCCACGTGGTGGCGAAACCACGGATCGGACCCGTACCCGTGACGAGCAGGATGATACCCGTGATGAGCGAGGTGAGGTTGGAGTCGAAGATGGCTGAGAAGGCGTTCTTGTAACCTGCCTCCAGGGCCTCCTTGATGCCCTTGCCGCCTCTCATCTCCTCCTTGATGCGCTCATAGATCAGCACGTTGGCATCGACGGCCGTACCCAGTGTCAGCACGATACCGGCAATACCTGGCATGGTGAGCGCCGACTGGAACGAGGCTAATATTCCTAACGTGAAGAAGAGGTTGGCGAGCAGCGCCACGTTGGCCATCATACCCGGGATGATGTCGTACATCAGGAGCATGTAGATCATCAGGACGACGAAAGCGATGACGAAGGAGATGAGACCCTGCTGGATGGACTGTGCACCGAGCGTAGGACCGACGACCTCCTCCTGGACGATACGTGCCGGGGCCGGCATACGTCCAGACTTCAGTGTGTTGGCCAAGTCCTTGGTATCCTCGATGGTGAAGTTGCCCGAGATAGACGACTGGCCGCCGTCGATCTGGCTGTTGATGCGCGGAGCGGTATAGACTACGCCGTCGAGCACGATGGCTACGGCCTTGCCGAGGTTGGCCTTGGTGATGGCCGACCATTCGCGCGCACCCTCGGAATTCATGGACATGCTCACCTCCGGCTTACCATACTGGTCAAACTGGTCCTTGGCGTCGGTGACGACGTCACCCTCCAGGACGGGGCGGCCGTCGCTCGTGGTGATCTTCAGGGCGTGGAGCTCGAAGACGTTCTTCTGGTTGAGTCCGTCGGCCGGCTTGGCGCTCCAGAGCAGTCTCAGGTCGCTGGGCAGCACCTGCTTGGCCAGGTGGCTATAGATGAGCTTGTTGATAGCGGCGGTGTCGCGCACGTTGGCATAGCCAACGATGCTGAGGGCCTCGCCCGGGATGGTCTGAAGCATGGAGAGCAGCGGGTGGTCGCGGCGCAGCTGGGCGTCGGTCTCGTTCTTGGCGGCGTTGGCGGCAGCGTTTTGGCTGTCGCGGAGCTGCAGCTTGGAGGCAGCCTTCTTGGCCGGGGCCTTCGTGCCGTCAGTGGCAGCCGTGTCCTTCTTCTCCGTGCCGTTGTCGCCATTGGCCAGACGCTGGTCCAGCTGGACGAGGTACGGCGTGATCTCCTGGTTGTTGTAGGTCTCCCAGAACTCCAGGTTGGCGCTACCCTGCAGCAGTTTGCGCATACGCTCCGGCTCGCGGATACCCGGCATCTCGACCATCAGTCGGCCTTCCTGTCCCTCGAGCTTCTGGATGTTGGGCTGCACGACGCCAAACTGGTCGATACGGTTGCGGACCACGTTGTAGGAGTTGTCGATGGCGGCGGTCACTTCTGCGCGCAAGGCGCTCTCCACCTGCTCGTCCGTACTCTGCGTGCTCACCTTGCCCTTGAGCTGCTGGGTGGCGAAGATCTCGGCCAGGCGGTGGCCCGGCGCGTTCTTGTGGTAAGCGTCGATGAAGAGAGAGATGAAGTCGCGCTGGCTCGTCTCCTCCTCCTTCTTGGCCTGCTGGAGCGACTTCACATAGGCCGGGTCGGTCTTGTGGTCAGCGAGCACATCGACGACGTCGGGTACGGAGATCTCCAGAATGACGTTCATACCGCCCTTCAGGTCAAGGCCGAGGCCGATTTGTGTCTCCAGACACTTCTGATAAGAGTAGATGCCCAGATACTTCACGGAGTCCTTGTAGTCCTGCCGCGCAATGGGATCTTTGATCTTCTCGGCCTGGCTGTCATAGTAGCTGGTGGCTACCGAGAAAGACAGGTAGAAGATACTTGCGAGCGTCAGCAAGACGGCCACGCAAATTACTAGTCCTTTGTTCTGCATTTTTATTGTTGTTTTTGAATTTAATCAGCTAAAAAGCGCCCATTCATAGCCCGTCCTGCCTCGTAAAAGAGACACGAACGTACTACAAACGTGCAAAGATACTGATTTTTTCACATATTGGGAAAACTTTCGGCCTTAAATGTCATTTTTTTAAGGTTTTGGCCGCATTTCCAACCAGCAGAAGATAGGGTAGTGGTCGCTTGTGTGGATACTATCATCGACTTTGGCGCCATAGGGCTTGAAGAAGTCGGAGCAGAGGATATGGTCGATGCGTGTATAGATTCCGTTGCGGTTGAAGGACCGTCCGGGACCGTTGCCCGAGGCTATGTAGCAGTCTGTCAGTCCCTTCGACAGGGTTCTGTGTGTGTAGGAGATGGGGGTGTCGTTGAAGTCTCCGCATGCGATGACGGGCAGTCCCTCCTTGAGGCGCTGCTGGATGCGTGCGGCCACCATGCGTACCTGGGCCGCCCTGCGGGTCGTTCCCTTCGATAGTTTCTCGATCAGCTGGAGCGTCTCGATGCGTGCCGTGTCGGCCTCCACGTCGCCTTGGAGGATGTCGTGGAAGCCCTCGCGCTCCTTCTCCGAGATGCCGTAGGACTGGAGGTGGTTGTTGATGATGCAGACCTTTTGGCCGCCCACATCGACGAGGAAGTCCACGCTCATGTTGCCCGGGGAGTGGTAGGGGATGGAGTCGTGGCTCAGGATGGGGTAGCGTGAGGCCAGAAACAGGCCGTGGCCGGTCTCCGAGGCTTTGGGGATGAAGGCGGTATAGGCGTATTTGTGTCGCAGCAACTTCAGGGGCGAGAGACTGTCGCCCTTGTCCGTGGCCTCCTGCAGACAGATGAAGTCGGCGTCGCTATCGAGCAGGTAGCGCATCATCTCGCTCTTCTCTCCTTCCTTCGTGACGTGGCCCTCAAACATGGCCACGTTCCAAGACAACAGTTTCAAGGCGCCGTGGGGCGGCTCCTTCGTGGGGTTGAAGGGTGTGTATTGGCGGATGGGGACAAAGGCCAGCAGCAGACCCGCCACGGGCAGCCACAGCAGGCGTGGGCGCAGCAGTATCCAGAGGACGAGAAAAACGAGGTTGGCGAGGATGACGGCAGGCATCAGCAGCCCCACGTTGCTCAGTTTGGGCCACGCCTCCGGCTGGAGCAGGTCGGAGTATCCCACCAATAGCAATGCTATGATAGCCAATAAGTTGGCCACCACCAGCAGAAGGCACATCGCCTTTCTCAATTTCTCCATAGCGTTCTCTCTCTCTCGTCGTGTTTATAATGGTTACGTCGTGCTATTTCTCCCCGTTTCAGAGGAAGTTTCCCCCGCCTCCGCGGAAGAATCCTCGACTTCGGGGAAACCCTTTCTGTCGTGCGTAGCCCTTAGTTGTTGCTACTGTCGAAGAGCGTCTGCTTCTCCTCCTTCGTCAGACTGTCGTAGCCGCTCTTTCGTATCTTGTCGAGGATGCGGTCGATCTCCTCCTGGGTAGCCTTCTTGTGGGCGTTATACTCCCAGTCGGTCTCCTGTCGTGTGGTCTCGCCTGCGTTTTTCTTGCCTTTGAGCACATCGAAGCCGCCCCAGTTTTTGCCAAATCCGCCCCAGCTCTTGCGCTTGCGGCCCGTGTTCTGCCAGCCTCCTCCGTGCTTTCCGAAGCCGTTGCCTTCCATGAAGGGATGCTTGCGCCAGTACTTGATGAGGATGTAGCCGAAGAGCATGCCGCCGAGGTGGGCCAGATGGGCCACGCCGTCGTTGGTGGTCGCAATAGCCGAGAACAGTTCCAGGGCGATGGAACCGGCGATTACCCACTTGACCTTGAGGGGGAAGGGGAAGGGAATGACAAACATTCGCTCGTTGGGGAAGTACATACCGTAGGCCAGGAGGATGCCGTAGAGTGCACCCGAGGCGCCTACTGTCGTCCAGAGGTTGAGCAAGCCCTGGTTGGCCCGCACCACCATCATGGTGTCGGCGAAGGTGAAGCCAGGCACTTGTTCATTGCAGATGATGTAGAACTGTACAAACTGTGCCAGCTCCTGGCAGAAGCCTGCGCCCAAGCCGCAGATGATGTAATAAAAAAAGAACTTCCTCGATCCCCAATAGGACTCCATCACGGGTCCGAACATCCACAGCATAAACATGTTCATGAAGATATGCCCGAGGCCACCATGCATGAACATGTAGGTGAATATCTGGTAGAGGTGGAAGTCAGGAGCCAGAAAAAAGTGCAGTCCCAGCAAGCCGGTCAGGTCTATCCCCATGTTTTCCGTCACCCAGGTGGCGATAAACATGATGGAGTTGATGATCAGCAGATTCTTAGTGACTGCGGGTATTTCGCGCGTGAGCATTTTTGTTCTTTTTGATTATACCGTGCAAAATTACGAAAAAATCCTCATTAACTGCACACGGAGCCCCCTCAATACGCTTTTTTACGCAATTTTCGTCACTTTTTCCGAAATTTAGTTTGTGTTGTAAAACTATTCTCTTATATTTGCACCCACAAGCGTTTGAATCAATATATATTAATCGATAATCAAGAAAAGTTATGAACAAAACAGAGTTAATCGAGAAGATTGCGGCCGGCTCGGGTCTGAAGAAGGCTGAGGCCAAGGATGCTTTGGACGCCACGTTGCGCGAACTGAAGAATGCTTTGGTAGCTGGCGAGAAAGTGCAGCTGGTCGGCTTCGGTACCTTCGAGGTCAACGAGCGTCCCGAGCGTCAGGGTGTCAACCCCGCCACGGGTGCCAAGATTGTCATCCCCGCACGCAAGGTGGTGAAGTTCAAGGCTGGTGCTGACCTCAGCGATGCGGTCAACGCATAACTGTCAATTCTTTTTCGCAAGAAAATACCAGGGGAAGGACCGTGGGTCTTTCCCCTTTTTGTGTCCTGTCAGAAGGGGAAGAGGACGAAGGCGCAGGCGTCCCATACGGCATGGGAGATGATGAGGGCCGTGAGGCTTTGCGGGAAGAAGCGGTAGATGAGGCCCCAGCAGCCGCCTACGACTCCTGCCGCCACAATCAGCATGAAGTTGAGCGAAGGCAGATGGACGAGCGTGTAGCAGGCCGTGGCAGCTATCAGGCCCGCGTTGGCGCCCCAGCGCGCCATCATTCGCCGCTGGATGAAGCCGCGCCAGAAGATCTCCTCTGCCGGACCGATGACGAGGAGGAGCAGGACGGCAATGACGGCAGGGGGCGTGCTGCCCTTCATGGAGTAGATCATGTCCACCTGTCCGCGGGCGAAACCAAACATCCATTGCGACACCTTGTCGCCCGTCCAGAACACCCACCACAGCACGAAGGCAATCGACAGTCCCGTTGCGACCGCGCGGGGCGAGAACCTCAGGTCCTTCAGCCACTCTCTACACCAGATCGTAGAGAGCGTGGTGAGGGTGAGGGCCGCACACGTCATCGTGTACCAGAAGTTGATGTGTGGCGCCGTCCAGGGCGAGAACATCACAAACCACAGCAGGGCTGCGACGAGGACGGCAGCAATGGTCTTTCTCATTTCTTATATATATATAAGTTCTTATACTCCCAGCCAACTGCCGAGGAAGAAGCCCAAGGCGTAGAGGAGGCCGAAGGCCATCTGTAGCTGCGCCGTCGTCTGGTCGAGTCGCTGAATGCCTCGGTAGGGCAGGTCGTCTTCGGCCTGGATCATCGTCCGCACGTTGCGCAGGGCCAGGGGCAACGTCAGCACGACCGCCAGCAGCGTCCACGGCTGTCCCAGCAGGATCACATAGAGCACGGCCAGGGCGTAGGGAGCGAAGATCTCGAAGGTATAGATGGCCTTGGCGTTCATCAGCGAGACCGAGGTCGTGATGGTCCCCAGTCCGGCCTGAAGATCTGTCTCCACGTCGCGGGTGTTGTTGGCATGGAGGATGGCCACTGTGATGAGGCCGATGGGCAGGATCGTCAGCAGCGACTGCGGGTCGTAGGCCCCCACGGCCACGAAGAACGTACCGAGGGCAGGGAGCAGGGCGAAACTCACGAGGATGTTGATGTCGCCCAGGTGGTGGGACTTCATCCAGGGATAGACCAGCGCGAGCAGGACGCCCGCCAGTCCGATCCACCATCCCGACCACGACGAGTTGTAGAGCAGAAACACGCCGATGGGCACGGCCAGCGCCACGAGCACCAGACCATAGCGCAGGATCTCTTTTGGGCGGAACGTGCCGTCGTGTATCCACGTCACGCCATTGCTGCAGGCCTTCGTGTCCACGCCCCACGTGAAGTCGAAGTAGTCGCTCACCATGTTGCCGCCCGAGTGGACGATGGAGAGCAGCGGGAGACAGAGCAGGGCGTTGAGCCAGTTGATGTGGGCCGCGCCGTTGTCGCTCTGACTGTAGAGGTAGGCCCACATGATAAGAATCGGCATCACCGAGGCGGGCAAGGCCCAGGGGCGGGTGGCGATGATCCAGTTTTTCAAAGTTCTTCTTTTTTCCATGTCTTAGTTAAAAGGTGAACCCGTGGGAAGGACAGCCTCCGCCACGGACTTCCATGAATAGTTTGATTTAATATCGATCGTTGATCGCCATGCGCGGCCGAAGGCAGCGTGTGGCACGCTGGTGCAAGTGCAAAGGTAAGAAGAAACTTTGAAATGGGGCAGCGTTTTACTCGATTTTCTCGGCAGAAGTTTTTGTGTGGGGGAACACCAAAGGCTTCTCCCTCAAACTCCAAAGGCTTCTCCCTCAAACAGAAATGGACGAAAGCCAACTAAAGCGGCTTCCGTCCATTGATCTAATTATAATATGTAGTCGTTGCCAACGGCCTTAGGCCGCGCGGACTACCAGTTCTTGGGTTCCCAAGGATTGTAATCGTGCTCGGCGAGATCTTTGTCCGTAATGATTCTGCCCTTGTCTGAAGCGGGATTGTCCACTTCCACCTCGCCGTAGTCGTGGAATTTTCTGCCATATACGGCATAGGATGTAGCATTGCAGTAGGAGGTCTGCGTTTCGACGCGCGTCACGGTTGCTACGGGCTTGATATATGTACGTTTCATTTCTTAAGTCCTTTTGAAGTTAATGTGGGTCGTTTATCTTACAACATACTTGCGTCCATTGACGATGTAGATACCGCTGGGCAGCCCCTCGGTCGTATTGCCGACACGCTGGCCCTGGAGGTTGTACACGCCATTGTTCTTGCCGTAGCGGTTGGCAGCCTCTGGGCTGATGATCAGCTCGCCGATAGCCGTCAGCGCTGCTTCCTGCTTCTCGCCGTCGATATAGACTGCGAGCTTCTCGTTGTTGTTGGGCTTGAACCAGCAGGAGAAGCCGCGGAGACCGCGCTTCTGCGTGTCAGAGTAATAGACGTTGCCATAATCGAAGAAGTAGCTTCCCACCAGGTCGTCGTAGCCTGGAATGATTTCTCCCCTTTTGCTGGAGAAGCGCCATTCACCCGAGGTCTCGTCCTGTGTGGCCTCCGGGTCGAAAGTGCGGACGAAGGTGCCGTAGGCCGTGATGGCTCCCGCGTCGTGAGTCAGCTGTGAAGTCCACTTGCTTTCGTCCATGTTGCTGAGGTCATTCTTGCCGTCAGCAGTCATCTTGAACGTGACGTTGGGGATCTTGAAGTGCTCACCCTGGATCACGACCTTGTTAGTCTCGCTGATGGTAGCAGTGTAGGGACTGTACTGATCCATCGTCTTGGTCGGGAAGATGATGTACGGCTGATAAGCCTTGAGAGCGACATTGGTGTTCTCGTTGAGGTTTACGGTCTCAAACTGCAGCTCGGTCTCTGTGAGTGTCATGAGTTTGGCAAGGCGCACGTCGTTGCCAAAGGCCGTGCGAAGCTGGTTGGCCGTGAGGTCCACGGGCAGTACGAAGGAGTTCCAGCGATTCATGGTGAACGTCTTGGCAAGATGGAGGATACTGTTCTTGTAGGTGACGCCCTCCTTCAAGTAGTTCAGGTCGCCACGGAGCTCGTCGAGTACGAGGTCCTTGCCCTTCACGTTGCTGGCGTAGAGCACGCGGAATTCATCGAACACCGTCCACTCGTCGGCGTCGGGCGTCTCAGTGGGGTCGTTGGGGTTGCCAATGTAGAGACCGAGGGCGATGCAGGCGCCCTCTGCGCCAGCTTGGACAGCTTGGTCGATCATATCCTGCGTCACATCTATGGTCACGCTGTTGATATAATTGTTCGTCTCGTAGAATTCCTTGCCCGCATAGTCCATGTTCTGCTCTGCTACATGGAGGCGAGACTTCTCGGCCTCGGTCATGTGGCTGACTTGGCTAAGCATGGTCGTGCGTTTTGAACCGTCAAAAAGGTCCACGCCTTGGCCATCCTTGCCTGCGACACCTGCGAAGAGGTGGGCTTTCGGCGTGTTGGAGTAGGCTTTGCACTGTACGACGTAGGTTCCGGCGTGCTTCACATACATCTTCTGATAGATGTAGCCGTACGTGCCGTGTACGTCCATGCAGAAGAACTTACCCATGTGGCGCAGGTAGTCTGTGGCGCCTCCAAACTTTTGGGCAGTAGTGCCCGAGCAGGGGAAGCTATATGACTTGGACGTTGAAGACGGGTCTGAAAGAAATCCACCGTTGTTATAGCCTTCGCCCGTGGTGCCGCGTGACAGGGGAGTGGCCGCACTCGATACCTCCGTCGGCGTCTTCCAGTTGTACTCCTGCAGACCGATACGGTAGTACGATTCCGTAGCAACGGAAGAGGTAAATGTTTGCCAGCCGTTGATATCCGTTCTTCCACGCTCGAACCCCGGGCACTTCAAGTAGAAGGTAAAGTCGATCGGAGCATTCAGATTCTCGCTGCTCTCTTTCAGCAAATCGTAGAAGTCCTGCAGGGTGAGGAGGCGCCATTTGCTATAGTCGTTAGGCGTGTTGTCGGTGAAGAGATTCGCGTATGTATCCGCTTCACAGTTTTTGTCGGCCGTGGCCTGTCCTTCGGCAAAGGCCGTGAGATACATTCCGTCGGTTTCGCTGGATGCAGAAGGGTTAGGAGTTGTGAATGTGTAGATCAGATAGGCGTCCTTTCCGTACGAATCGGTTGTCTTCTTAAAGAACCAGCCGTTGTGTCCGTTGGAATTGTTACTTTTATCACGGTCGCAGAAAACGCCAACATCGGTCGTGCGGTTTCCCGAGGTCACCCATTTCATCAGGCTGCCCTGCGTAGTAGTGATGTTCTGTGTGAAGTTGAGAGAGCGTGTCGTTTCCGAACCATTCTGCAAAGGCGTTCCTTCCCGTGTCCAAAGCGGCATCGGGTAGTCTTTCAAAGAGGCATGCACACCCCAGTAGCCTCCCATGTTGAGAAACTTGCCCGTTCCCACGTTGTAGAGGAAGTACACCTTGGTCGGGTCGTCGTAGGAGCAGCTCGAGGTGATTCCCGTCTGGAGCTCCTCAAAGGTGTGTCCCGGTAGGTCGTCTACGCCTTTGCCAGTAGCGCTTGAGTTTTCGCCACCCGTTGTGCCGTTGTTTTGTGCTGATGCCACAAAGGGTGCTGCGGCGAGGAGTGCCGTGGCGATTCCAACACTCCAGCTGCGCCACCATAGGCAGCGTTCGCCGTGTTGTGAAGTAGTTGTTTTCATCGTTTTAATGTTCTCTTTAGATAATTAGTAATGATCACAGTTGTTTTTAGTACCTCCATGCTCAGTTCTAACCCAGTTTGTTCGCCGTCAGGTAGGGCGACAGGTTGATTCTGACAGGAATGCACAATCTATTTGGGTGCAAAATTACTAAACATTGTAAAAATGGGGGTAACTATTCAGCAATAGCGCCCCTTTGAGTTTTTGTCTATAATCCTGATACAA
>ENA-ORRA01001361-ORRA01001361.1-human-gut-metagenome-genome-assembly--contig:-NODE-1361-length-16754-cov-12.722199_pt1 | contig 16754 bp, 9 predicted proteins | sample MGYA00242169_ERZ509122 | MGnify/ENA primary metagenome ERZ509122 (study PRJEB26280, sample SAMEA2338650) | human gut metagenome | biome: human gut; feature: human-associated habitat; material: faeces...
GTCAGCTCGTGTCGTGAGATGTTGGGTTAAGTCCCGCAACGAGCGCAACCCTTGTGATATGTTACTAACATTGAGTTGAGGACTCATATCAGACTGCCGGTGACAAACCGGAGGAAGGTGGGGATGACGTCAAATCATCATGCCCCTTATGGCCTGGGCTACACACGTACTACAATGGCGTCTACAAAGAGCGGCAAGCCTGTGAAGGCAAGCGAATCTCATAAAGGGCGTCTCAGTTCGGATTGAAGTCTGCAACCCGACTTCATGAAGCTGGAATCGCTAGTAATCGCGAATCAGCATGTCGCGGTGAATACGTTCTCGGGCCTTGTACACACCGCCCGTCAAACCATGGGAGTTGGTAATGCCCGAAGCCGGTGGCATAACCCTTTGGGGAGTGAGCCGTCGAAGGCAGGACCGATGACTGGGGTTAAGTCGTAACAAGGTATCCCTACGGGAACGTGGGGATGGATCACCTCCTTTCTAAGGAGAAAGAAGAAACGTGGAAATTGAAGGAAAAGGGAGTAAAACATCCTGTTTAGTTTTGAGAGGTCATAGACTTCTCAGAGGAATCGATCTTTGAAAACTGAGCAACTAAGAAGAAAAGACATAACAGAAAAGGTCTAAAACGTAAGTTGTAAGATAAACTGAGAAAACAGTAAAAAACAGTTCTTGAAAAAGAACATCTCGAAACACACGAGAACCACTGATTAAGTAAGGAAGGGCGTACGGCGAATGCCTTGCCACTCGAAACTGAAGAAGGACGCGCCAAACTGCGAAAAGCTCCGTGAAGCTGTAAGGAAGCGAAGAAGCGGAGGTGTCCGAATGGGGGAACCCGGCAGCAGACATGAGCTGTCATCTGCAGGTGAATACATGGCCTGCAAGAGAGGTACCCGGCGAACTGAAACATCTAAGTAGCCGGAGGAAAAGAAAACAACAGTGATTCCCTGAGTAGCGGCGAGCGAAAGGGGAGAAGCCCAAACCGGTTGAAGGACCGGGGTTGAAGGACCATGACATGGCAAGAACGAGGATAGGAGAACGGGATCGAAAGCCCGGCCGAAGAAGGTGAAAGCCCTGTAACCGAAATCCGAGCAAAGCCTAATGGGATCCTGAGTACGGCGAGACACGAGGAATCTTGTCGGAAGCAGGCGGGACCATCCGCCAAGGCTAAATATAAACGAGTGAGCGATAGTGAACCAGTACCGTGAGGGAAAGGTGAAAAGAACCGCGGGAGCGGAGTGAAAGAGAACCTGAAACCGTATGCCTACAAGAAGTCAGAGCCCGTTAAGGGGTGATGGCGTGCCTTTTGTAGAATGAACCGGCGAGTTGCGACAGACTGCGAGGTTAAGGAGGAAAGACCGGAGCCGAAGCGAAAGCGAGTCTTAAGAGGGCGAAAGTAGGATGTTGCAGACCCGAAACCGGGTGATCTAGCCATGAGCAGGTTGAAGTTGAGGTGAAACTCAATGGAGGACCGAACCGACTACCGTTGAAAAGTTAGCGGATGACTTGTGGCTAGGGGAGAAATTCCAATCGAACCCGGAGATAGCTGGTTCTCCCCGAAATAGCTTTAGGGCTAGCGTCGGAAAGAACCTTAGTGAAGGTAGAGCACTGAATGTGTGATGGCCCCATCCCGGGGTACTGAATACAATCAAACTGCGAATGTCATTAAGGATGTCCGGCAGTCAGACTGTGAGTGATAAGGTCCATGGTCAAGAGGGAAACAGCCCAGACCGCCAGTTAAGGTCCCAAAATACAGGCTAAGTGGAAAAGGATGTGGGGATGCCCAGACAACTAGGAGGTTGGCTCAGAAGCAGCCATCCTTTAAAGAGTGCGTAACAGCTCACTAGTCGAGTGACCCTGCGCCGAAAATGTACCGGGGCTAAGCCTGATACCGAAACTGCGGATTGTAGGAAACTATAGTGGTAGGGGAGCGTTGTATACGAGCAGAAGCCGTACCGTGAGGAGCGGTGGATTGTATAGAAGTGAGAATGCCGGTGTGAGTAGCGAGATGTAGGTGAGAATCCTACACACCGAAAGCCCAAGGATTCCAGGGGAAGGTTCGTCCGCCCTGGGTAAGTCGGGACCTAACGCGAGGCCGAAAGGCGTAGTGGATGGAAAGCAGGCGAAAGATTCCTGCACCCGTATATGGAGCGAAGGAGTGACGGAGACGGATAGTGTGACCCTCTTAATGGATTGAGGGCGAAGCGAAGCGGCTGGTTACCAGGCAAATCCGGTAACCAAAAGGCTAGAGCGTGACAGGTAAGCGAAATCTTCGGAAAGTAGCGAAGCACATGATGACGGCTTCCAGGAAAAGCTTCTGGCAATGCATATGCGGCCCGTACCAAAACCGACACAGGTGGGCAGGGAGAGAATCCCGAGGTGAGCGAGAGAACTGTTGCCAAGGAACTCGGCAAAATGACTCCGTAAGTTAGCGAGAAGGAGTGCTTAAGCAATTAAGCCGCAGTGAAGAGGCCCAAGCGACTGTTTAACTAAAACACAGCTCTCTGCGAAGTCGCAAGACGAAGTATAGGGGGTGACACCTGCCCGGTGCTGGAAGGTTAAGAGGATCTGTTAAGAGCGATCTGAAGCAGTGATCCGAAGCCCCAGTGAACGGCGGCCGTAACTATAACGGTCCTAAGGTAGCGAAATTCCTTGTCAGGTAAGTTCTGACCCGCACGAAAGGTGTAACGATTTGGGCGCTGTCTCGGCAGCAGACTCGGTGAAATCTTAGTACCTGTGAAAATGCAGGTTACCCGCAACTAGACGGAAAGACCCCATGGAGCTTTACTGCAGCCTGATATTGAATTCTGGTCATACATGTACAGGATAGGTGGGAGACAAAGAGACGTGCACGCCAGTGTACGAGGAGTCGACGTTGGGATACCACTCTTGTGTGACCGGGGTTCTAACCTGGTATCGAGAACAGGTACGGGGAGAGTGTCAGGTGGGCAGTTTGACTGGGGCGGTCGCCTCCCAAAGAGTAACGGAGGCGCCCAAAGGTACGCTCAGATTGGATGGAAACCAATCGTCGAGTGCAATTGCAGAAGCGTGCTTGACTGTGAGACAGACAAGTCGAACAGGGACGAAAGTCGGGAATAGTGATCCGGCGGTGCCGAATGGAAGGGCCGTCGCTCAACGGATAAAAGCTACCCTGGGGATAACAGGCTGATCTCGCCCAAGAGTTCACATCGACGGCGAGGTTTGGCACCTCGATGTCGGCTCATCGCATCCTGGAGCTGGATTCGGTTCCAAGGGTTGGGCTGTCCGCCCATTAAAGCGGTACGCGAGCTGGGTTCAGAACGTCGTGAGACAGTTCGGTCCCTATCTGTTGTGGGCGAAGGAGATCTGCGGAGAGCTGTCCTCAGTACGAGAGGACCGGGATGGACCTACCGCTGGTGCACCGGTTGTTCCGCCAGGGGCATAGCCGGGTAGCTAAGTAGGGAAAGGATAAGCGCTGAAAGCATCTAAGCACGAAGCCTACTCCAAGATGAGATCTCCCATTCGCAAGAAGTAAGACCCCTTAAAGACGATAAGGTAGATAGGCCAGGGATGGAAGTGCAGTGATGTACGGAGTTGACTGGTACTAATCGGTCGAGGACTTAATCAGGAATATGGAATTTCTTCAGAATAGTTGTTCGGTTTTGAGGGATCGAAAGAGAACTCAAGATCCGGTGGCGATAGCAAAGTGGACACACCTGAACTCATCCCGAACTCAGAAGTTAAGCACTTTCACGGCGACAATAGTTGGGCTTGCCCCTGCGAAGATAGCTAGCTGCCGGGTCCTTTTTTTATACATATGTAGCGTTTGTCTGCTTTTTTTTTACGCTTTTCTAGCGTATAATACCAATATGCATAAAATTTTGAAATATTGTAAATCAAAACCTATCTATATCATCTTAGCTGTGTTACTCCAATTTTTAACACTGTTCTTTTTGGTGAGCTATTTTAGTCAAAGATTCTTTATTGTTTACTATATCTTGATCATATTTAGTCTTTGCGTCTGTATGCATATTATCAATCGTGATTCGGATTCCAGTTCTAAATTATTATGGGTTTTATTGATTATGTCTTTTCCAATCTTTGGTGGCATTGTTTATTTATTACTTGGAAATCGTAAGATTCCAAAGGCTTTAATGATCAAAGATAGACAGGCATATTCAGACTATAAAAAGTATGCTCTTCAAAACATTGAAATTTTAAGTGATCTTCATGAAGATGACTATGTCTTAGATAAAATGACATCCATGGCATGGACAAATGGATGTTTTCCTGTTTATGACAATTGTTTGTTAACTTATTTTCCTTCTGGTGAAGAACAATATCAGGCTTTTATTCAAGAATTAATTAAAGCCGAAGATTTTATCTTTATGGAATTCTTTATTATCAATAAAGGTGTTATGTGGAATACCATTCTACAGATCTTAATGGATAAAGCCGCTATGGGCGTAGATGTTCGTGTTATTTATGATGATATGGGATCTTTGACCTATTTACCTAGAGATTATGCGAAATGGTTGAATGTGCGTGGCATTAAAACACATGCCTTTAATCCATTACGACCTCAATTGGCCATGGCAATGAACAATCGAGATCATAGAAAGATTCTAGTCATTGATGGTAAGGTGGCCTTTACAGGAGGTTGCAACATTTCCGATGAATATATCAACACGAAGAAACGTTTTGGGCATTGGAAAGATATGGGTTGTATGATCAAGGGAGCTGGTGTTGAAATGTTTACCATTTCCTTCTTACAGATTTGGAACTATCAAGCCAGTGAATATACATCGTATTCGCGTTTTATTCAAAATCGTGAAGTCTTTTCATCATTAAAGAATCCTGGATATATCATTCCATTTTCGGATTCTCCAACGGATGAAAATAACACAAGTTTAAATATGCATTTGAATATGCTTGGCTGTGCCAAAGACTATTGTTGGATCACAACGCCCTATTTAATTTTGGATGCAGAAATGATTTCATCTCTAAAACTCGCTGTATCCAATGGTGTAGATGTACGAATTGTTGTTCCTGGAATTCCGGATAAAAAGATGGTGTATGAAGTCACAAAAGCCAACTTTGATACATTGATCAAAGCAGGTGTTAAAATTTACGAATATACACCTGGATTTATTCATGGCAAAGTTTGTATCGTTGATGATTCGAGTGCTTTAGTCGGCACAGTGAATATGGATTTTAGATCGTATTATCAACATTATGAATGTGGTGTATGGATGCATGAAACTACTTGTTTAACAGATATAAAAAATGACTTTGAAGAGATATTCAAAGTCTCGCATGAAGTTTCATTAGAGGAATGTGTAAACACAAATCCAGCTGTGAAAGTATATCGAAATATATTAAAGGTATTTAGTCCTATCATGTAGGAATAAATACCTTTTTTTCTATTTATGAATCATTTTTTCGGGTTGCACATACAAATCGAATTCTTCACTCGTCAAATAACCCAAATCTAAAATGGCTTCTTTTAAAGTTAAGTTATTTTTGAAGGCATGTTGGCTTGCATGTCCTGCTTTTTCATAGCCAATCACTGGATTTAAACAAGTGACTAACATTAATGAGTTATGTAAGTTTTTATCCATAGTTTCTTTATTGGCCTTTAAACCATCTAAACAATGGATGGTGAATGAGTGAATCGCATCACTTAATAATTGAATGCTCTGATCCATATTGTAGGCAATCAATGGCATAAAGACATTTAATTCAAAGTTTCCTTGGCTTGCCCCAATACCAATCGCCGTATCATTTCCCATGACCTGTACGGCAACCATAGTTAAGGCTTCACATTGAGTTGGATTGACTTTACCTGGCATAATACTAGATCCTGGCTCATTGCTTGGAATATCAATTTCATGAATGCCACTTCTTGGGCCACTGGCAAGCCATCTTATGTCATTGGCAATCTTCATACAGTTAGAGGCAAGACCTTTTAAAGCCCCACTTGTATATACCATGGCATCCTTACTTGTTAGAGCATGGAATTTGTTTGAATCTGGTACAAAAGGAAGATGTGTCTTTTCAGAAATGAGCTTTGTGACGACTTCATCAAAACCTTCTGGACAGTTGATTCCTGTACCTACAGCGGTTGCACCACAAGCTAGTTCATACACATATTTTAAGCTATCGATAATTTGAGCTTTACTATGCTCAATCATAGAACGGTATCCACTTAATTCTTGTGAGAAATATAATGGAGTGGCATCTTGAAGATGAGTCCTACCAATTTTAATAATGCCTTCGTTTTCTTCTTCTAGTTTTTTGATTTGATGAATCATTAAATCCAATTGTGGAAGTAGCTCAGCATTGATTTTTTGTGCGACCATGATATGTAACGCAGCCGGGAACGTATCATTTGAACTTTGGGATGCGTTAACCGTATCGTTTGGATGGAGAATATTTTCCTTTGCGTATTCATTTCCTAACATGGAAATGACTTCATTGGCATTCATGTTGGTTTGTGTTCCAGAACCTGTTTGCCAGACATGTAAAGGGAACTGGTCTAAATAGTGTCCGTTTTCGATTCTTTGACAGATTTCGACAATGGCTTCACATTGTTTTTCAGTAATTTTATTGAAATGAAGGTTGGCCTTGGCACATGCTTCTTTCAATATCGCAAAACTATGAATCAAAGAGGCAGGCATTAATTCCTGTCCAATCTTAAAATTCTCTAAACTTCTTTGGGTTTGGGATTTCCAATATTTGTCAGCTTCGACTTTGATTTGTCCTAAGCAATCTTCTTCTATACGATATGTACTCATTTTGTTCACCTCTATGAAGTAGTTTAACATTTTTTTAAAAAATTGTCTGTATACATGTTACAATAGATACGTAAAATAAAAGGAAATGAGGAATACTACATATGCGAATGAAGGAGCCATATGAAGCTTATTTAGATGATTACAATTGTTTGGATGTTTATATGTCCAAAAATTTTTTTAGTGGAAAAAGTCGTATTTTCCATATGAAAGATACAAAGGATCGTATTATTCCGTTGACGATTCAGTCTCAAAGTGATCTATACAATGGATATACGCATTATTCATTGTCTTTAAACGGGAACTTGCAAATGGGTCAAGAATACACTGTGTATGATGAACATTGTAAAACTTGTGTTGCCAAATACTCTCATATTGTCAAAACAGAGCGTTTTGCGAAAGAGTACATGTATGAAAAAGAGGATCTAGGAGTTACATATACACCGGAAAAGACAACCTTTAAAGTATGGGCACCCACCGCATTAGCTGTGAATGTAGGCTATGTTTTAAATGGTAAGAAAATCGTTGAATCGATGGCTCGACAGGATAAAGGGGTTTTCTCGCTTACTGTCAATAAAGATTTAAATGGAGTTCACTATTCTTACTTAGTACGTGTGAATGGAGAATATAAAGGGGTAACAGATCCTTATACTTGTTTTAGTGGTCCGAATGGCCAATACAGTGTGATTGTAGATCCTAAGAGTTTAAAACTTCCAAAAAAAGTCAAATTGAAGCCAATGGATAGTGAATGCGATGCGATTATATATGAGGCAAGTATTCGTGATATGACAAGTCAAACTGGAATTGGTGTGAGTCATCCAAAAAAATTTGTGGGCTTTACGGAAGAAAATGAAATCACAAAAGCACACAATACGGGCTTTAGTTATTTAAAATCATTAGGTGTGACACACGTACAATTGATGCCTGTATTTGACTTTGGCAGTGTGGATGAAGTGTATCCAAATATTTTCTATAACTGGGGCTATGATCCTGTACAATATCGTTGTTTGGAAGGGGCCTATTCACTAGATCCAAAGAATGCGAAGTTACGTATCGAGGAGTTTGCGAATTTGGTGCATGATTGCCACAAGGCAGGTATTCGAGTGAATTTGGATTTAGTGTTTAATCATGTGTATGTCAAAGAAAATTTTGCGTTAGAAAATATGGTGCCCGATTATTATTTCTTAATGAATCGTGAAGGTGAATTTTCGAATGGAAGTTTCTGTGGCAATGATATTGATACACAGCCATATATGGCGCGTAAATATTTTTTAGAAACTTGTAAGAAGATCATTGAGTTATTTGATGTGGATGGTTTCCGCTTTGATCTAATGGGAATTCTAGATTATAACTTAATGAATGAAATTAGTGAAGAATGTAAAAAATTGAAACCGGATTTTATGATTTATGGGGAAGGCTGGAATATGCCAAGCTTTGTGGCGGAAGAGATTCGTGCTTCGCAACTGAATCAAGCTAAGATGCCACATGTTGGTCATTTTTCGGATCGTTTCCGTGAAGTGGTTCGTGGATCGAATGATGAGCTTTCACGAAAAGGCTTTGCGTCAGGACAAGCTGATTTATTCTATCAAGTAAAATGCGTAATGGCCGCAAGCTGTATGGACCATGTGTTTGATAGTCCAGCGAAAGTCATTAACTATGTAGAGTGTCATGATAATCATACGTTATGGGATAAAAACAGAGTATGTTGTCATGGGGAGAGTCGTGATTTAAGAGAAAAACGACAGATTATGGCCAATGCGATGGTATTACTTGCACAAGGGGTTCCATTTATTCATTGTGGTCAAGAGTTTGGTCGCACTAAACAAGGTTTAGGGAATACATACAATCGTTCGGATAACTACAATCGTGTTGATTATCAAAGAAGGGATCATCATATTGAAATTGTAGAGCGTACAAAGGAATTGATTCAGCTTCGTAAAGAACATCCTTGTTTTAGATTGAGCACGGTTGAAGACATCGAAAAAGGTGTTCAATTTGATTCGATCTATGATCAAGTCTTAGTCTATTCTTGTCAAAAAGGGGATGATCATTGTGTAGCTTTCTTTAATCCAACGAACATTCCTTATGATTATCATTTGGACCAAGAAGCTAGAGTCTTGTTTGATGATGGTAATAGCAATGCGCTAGAAACGCAGGATATTCATATTGCATCATTTAGTGTCGTCGTTTGTCAATTTGGCTTGACGGCGTAGAACTCAAAACATATAATATAGGTTAAATTGAGAAGGAGATAAACAATGGCAAAATTTTTTGAAGAACCATCTAGAACGTTCAGTGAGTATTTATTGATTCCTGGTTACACAGGTCCGGATTGTACACCGGATAAGGTGAGTTTGAAAACGCCTTTAGTAAAATTCAAAAAAGGTGAAGAACCTGCACTATCTTTAAATATTCCAATGGTAAGTGCTGTAATGCAGGCTGTTAGCGGTGAAGAAATGGCTTGTGCACTTGCACGTGAGGGTGGAGTAAGTTTTATTTACGGTAGTCAAACAATTGAGTCTCAAGCCGCTATGGTTCGTAAAGTAAAATCGACTAAGGCTGGATTTGTTGGCAGCGATTCAAATATTAGCCCTGAAGCAACATTAGAGGATGTAATTGCTCTTCGTACTAAGACAGGACACTCAACAATGGCTGTTACTGACAATGGTCAAGCAGATGGTAAATTAGTAGGTATCGTAACAAGTCGTGATTATCGCGAAAGTCGTATGGATCATTCGATCCTGGTTAAGGAATTTATGACACCATTTGAAAAATTGATCGTCGGAGATGAAGATATTACATTGTCTGAGGCAAACGATTTAATCTGGGAACACAAATTAAATCAGTTGCCTATCGTTGATAAAGAACAACACTTAAAGGCATTCGTGTTCAGAAAAGATTATGAATCACACAAAGATAATCCAAATGAATTATTGGATGATAAAAAGCGCTACATTGTAGGTGCTGGTATCAATACACGTGACTATGCGACTCGTGTACCTGCTTTAGTAGAAGCTGGTGTAGATGTTTTATGTATTGATTCAAGTGAAGGATATTCTGCATGGCTAGCTGAAACAATTAAATGGATCCGTGAACACTATGGTGACAGCGTAAAAGTTGGAGCTGGTAACGTTGTAGATGGAGATGGTTTCCGTTTCTTAGCGGATGCAGGAGCTGACTTTATTAAGATTGGAATCGGTGGAGGTTCTATCTGTATCACTCGTGAACAAAAAGGTATTGGTCGTGGACAAGCTACAGCTACAATTGATGTTGCGAAAGCTCGTGATGAATACTTTGAAGAAACTGGAATCTATGTTCCAATTTGTTCAGATGGTGGTATTGTACATGATTACCACATCACATTAGCATTGGCATTTGGTGCTGACTTCGTTATGTTGGGTCGTTACTTTGCTCGTTTCAAAGAAGCTCCAAATAAGATTGTAAGTGTAAACGGAAATTACATGAAGGAGTACTGGGGCGAAGGTAGTGCTCGTGCTCGTAACTGGCAAAGATATGATGTTGGTGGAGACAAGAAAATGTCTTTCGTAGAAGGTGTTGATTCATATGTTCCTTATGCAGGTAGCTTAAGAGACAATGTAGGTCTATCTTTATCTAAGATTCGTCATACAATGTGTAACTGTGGATGCTTAACAATACCTGAACTTCAAAAAGATGCGAAGGTTACATTAGTATCAAGTACAAGTATTGTCGAAGGTGGAGCTCACGACGTTGTAGTTCGTGATGAACATTTCGACGCAAAACCACAATAATCTCAAAAGGACTTCGGTCCTTTTTTTCTTTATGAAAATACCTTATAATACTTGTATGGAAAAACAAAATGATTTATTGATGGATTCAAGTATCCTCTATCGAAGTACACAGAAATATTATGATAAGATGCTGCAAGATTTGAATTTGAGTTATGCCCAGCTTCCAATCTTGATTGAAATCTATGAGAATGAAGGTATTTCCCTTCAACAAATCGTACAGGTTGGTGGATATGACAAGGGTACGGTCACAAAAAATGTTCATAAATTGAATACGTTGGGTTATGTTTCCATCTTAACAAGTGCCAAAGATAAGCGTGTTAAAGAATTATATACAACGGCACTCACCAAAAAACATATATCTGAAATCTATGGGATTCGTAGAGACTGGTGGCATCACATTACACAAGATCTAACGGCAGAGCAGATTGAAGTTTTTTCTACGTTTTATCAGACTTTATCCAATCATGCCAGAAGCTATGCAGATTTGGAGCAGACCAATCTGCAGTTTTATAAATTAAAAAAATTATCTTTATCAGATTATGATTCACATTTGAGTTGTTCTTTATATACAGGGGGATGTAATTTAAAGTGTCCGTATTGTCATTCAAGAGATTTGGTGTATTTAAAAGAAAACATGTATCCGATCGTTACGGAAAAAATCAATGAATATTTAGAGAGTCATCGCAAAGATTTAGATGGCATTTATATATCGGGAGGAGAGCCTTTGATGCATGAGGGGGTTGTTTCCTTTCTACAGTATGCCAAGACTTTAAACTATAAAATTAAGATTCATACGAATGGTATGTTCTATGAACGTTTAAAAACAATCCTTGCACAAAAATTGGTAGATCATGTCAGTCTAGATATCAAAAATGCGCCGAGTGCCTATGCGAAAACGTGTGGGGTTGAGGATATGGATCTAAAGGATATTGAGAAGTCTTTAGATTTGTTGAAGCAATCGGCTGTACCATATGACATTTGTGTAACTTTGGTAGATGAATTGCATAATCAAGCAACTATAGAAGAATTAGGACAATGGATCCAAGGCGTGGATACAGTGATTTTACAGCCATTTGAAGATAGTGAAACGACCATTGATCATTCGTTGCATCGTCCTAGTTTTGAAGTTGTTTTAAAATATAAAAAGATATTCGAAAAGTATGTTAAACATGTAAAGATAAGGGGGAATCAAGCATGATCGAAGTCGGAAAAAGAGATGGGTCCATAGTTGGTTTTGATTCGTCAAAAATCTTTTCGGCCATATCCAAAGCGTTTGATTCTTTACATATGGAAAAAGACGATGCGATTATCAACTTACTGGTACTTAGAGCCACGGCTGATTTTCAAACGAAGATCAAAGACAATCGCATTAGTGTAGAAATGATTCAGGATAGTGTTGAAAAAACGTTGTCAGAATCTGGCTATTATCCGGTCGCAAAGACATATATTTTATATCGTAAACAAAGAGAAAATGTACGTAAGATTCAATCGACGGCCAATGAATATATTCATTTAGTCAATTCGTATTTACACGATAATATTTCTTTGGAAGATGAAACCTCCATGGCAACGTATTCTGTGGGTGGTTTGATCTTATCCAATTCAGGTATGATCACTTCGAATTATTGGTTGAGTGAAGTGTATGATGCCCAAATTACCAACGCACATAAAAATGGGGATCTATATATTCATAATATCAATATGTTGACGGGATGCAGTGCAGGCTGGTCTTTAGAAAATCTAATTTTAAAAGGACTTCCTTCTGTGAATAAGATGATTTCATCCCTTCCTGCCAAGCATTTATCAACGTTATGTAACCAGATGGTCAACTTTCTAGGAATCATGCAGAATGAATGGGCCAGTGCCCAATCATTCGCACATTTTGATACGTTACTTGTACCTTTTATTCATCAGGACAAGCTATCTGTCGAGATGGTCAGTGATTGTCTAGAAAGCTTTATATATGGGATAAATATTCCTTCAAGGTGGGGTACCCAAGCTCCTTTTAGTCAGATTACTTTGGATTGGAATGTTCCGCAAGAATTTATAAACAAAAAGGCAATTGTAGCCGGTCGAGAATGTGATTTTACATATGGAGATTGTCAAAAGGAAATGAAGATTCTTCACGATGCCTTATTTGAAGTTATCAATAAGGGAGATATTTCAGGTCGTGGTTTTCAATTTCCAATTATTGCCCTTTACTTAAATCCAGATTTTGATTGGATGCACGAAGAAGAGTTGTTTAAGGCTTGTGCCAAATATGGAACGCCTTATTTTTTGACAAAAGAAAAACAAGATGTGGAAGGATATTTTGGTTATAAACCTTTATGTGGAAGTATGGGGGTTGTGACATTAAACATAGTGCGCTTAGCGTATCTTTCAAGTAGTAAGGAAGATTTCTTTAAGCGTTTAGATAATTTAAGTGATGTGGCCCTTCGTTCTTTTGAAGTCAAGCGACAAGTGTTAAATCAATTGTTGGAGGCCGGCTTATATCCATATACCAAGGCCTATATATCGGATTTTAATGATTACTATGGTACTTTAGGTATTGTGGGTATGAATGAGGCTTGTTTGAATGCGAAATGGTTAAAGAAGGATTTGATGGATTTGGATGCACAAACTTTTTCCATGGAAGTGTTAGAGTTTTTAAATCACAAACTTTTAAATCAAAGTCAAAAAGTTAATTTAGAGGCTACACCGGCAGAAAGTGTATGTACGCATTTTGCCCAAATTGATCAGGAATTGTATCCAGAAATTCAAAGTCATGGATATTATACGAACTCAACGCATTTAGATGTCGCCAGTACGGATGATGTCTTTGAAGCTTTACATATACAACAAGATTTTCAAAATCAATATAGTGGAGCCACTTCATTTCCAGTCTTTATTGATCATGGAATCGAAGATTGGAAGATGGCGGCTTTACTTGTGAAGACAATTTATGAAAACTACGATGTACCTGTGTTTACAATTACGCCAACATATTCGGTTTGCGAAGAACATGGCTATCTATTGGGTCATCAAGATATTTGTCCAAAATGTTCCAAATCAACCGAGATCTATTCTCGTGTTTCAGGATATTATCGAAACTTAGAGGATTGGAATGAGGGTAAACAAAAAGAGTTTTCAAGAAGAAAGACATATTCGATTTAAGGAGGGGATTATGAAAGAAACAATAGGTTTTATTGGGGCTGGAAACATGGGTAAAGCCATGATTGAAGGAATCTGTCAGAACCATGTATTTAATACAGTTTGGGTGTGTGATCATCACCAGGAAAATTTAGATGTACTACATGAAAAGTATGGAGTCGAAACGAGTTTAGATGAAAAAATAGTAGCACAAAACAGTGATGTATTGGTGTTGAGCGTGAAGCCGAAGCACTATCCAAAGGTGATTGAAACAATCAAGGACAGTGTCAAATCCGATGTGATTATTGTGGATATTGCAGCAGGTGTAACCATTTTAGATGTGAAGACATACTTTGGCAAAGATATAAAGGTGATTAAGGCAATGCCGAATACGCCTGCATTGGTATTATCTGCGATGAGTGCCATTTCGTTTGATGATTTGGTTACTGAAGAAGATAAAGTTTGTGTTCAGTCTATCTTTAATAGTTTTGGCAAATGTGAAGTTGTCGAAGAAACTATGATGGATGCCGTAACCAGTGCGAGCGGTTCAAGTCCTGCCTATGTATTTATGTTTATTGAAGCGATGGCAGATGCAGCTGTGGCACAAGGTTTACCTCGAAATAAGGCGTATACATTTGCGGCACAAGCCGTTTTGGGAAGTGCAAAGATGGTCTTAGAAACAGGTATGCATCCAGGTACCTTAAAAGATATGGTTTGTTCACCTGGTGGAACAACGATCGATGCGGTTTGCGAGCTGGAAAGAACAGGCTTTAGAGCGAGTGTTGAATCGGCTATGCGTATTTGTGGTGAAAAATCAAAGAAAATGACGGAGGGAAAATAGGATATGAAAAATATTTGTATCGGATTGTTTGAAGGAGAGACTTTACCGGAAAGTTTAGCGGCTTTTAAAGATGTAAAGCTTGATTTAGAGTTTGGTAAGGTGACTACGATCTATACTTTACATCAATTGGATTGTGAAAAGGTTGTTGTCGTTGGTTTGGGTGATGGTAAAAAGAACATCAAGGAAGCTTTCAGTAAAGTAGAGGCGGATGATTATTTGGTGTATGTCACTGAAAACACGGCGTATGCGGCTGGTTTTGGACTTGTATATGGAGCGTATAGTTATAAAGAGACGAAGGTGTATGATTTAGAGAGTGATGGTTTTAAAGATGAATTTGAAAAAGGTAAAACAGTAGCTCGTATTGTGAATCATGCGCGTGAAATGAGTGATATGCCCGCAAACTTTTTAACACCAGATCATTTGGTGGATGAAGCGAAGATGGTGGCTGAAAAGTATGATATGGAAATTGAAGTATTAGCACAAGACGATTTAGAAGAAATTGGTGCCGGTGCTCTTTTAGCTGTCAATCAAGGCTCCGACAGACCATGTTTTATGGTGGTAAGGAAGACGAAGACTATACAGCTCTTGTTGGTAAGGGTCTTACATATGATGCGGGAGGCTACAATATCAAGTCCAATATGCATGGTATGAAGTATGATATGTGTGGGGCTGCCAATATGCTTTGTGCATTGGAGTTACTTGCAGAATTAAAAGTGGAAAAGAATGTGGTTTGTGTTTTACCAATCACAGAAAATAAAGTGAATGGTCATGGCTTTGTCGATGGGGATGTGATCACAAGTTTAAGTGGTAAAACGATTGAAGTCACAAATACGGATGCCGAAGGAAGATTGATTTTGGCAGATGCCTTGACAATGGCACAAAAATTAGGAGCTACACGCGTCATCGATATGGCGACTTTAACGGGGGCTTGTGTTCGTGCTTTAGGTAGTACATATACAGGAATCTTTAGTAATGATGATAGTTTCTATTTGCCTTTTTTAGGGGCTTCAAAAGCTACAAAAGAACAGATTTGGCGTTTACCTGTAGATGAATATTTCCATTCGGAATTAAAGTGTTCTAAGGTAGCGGATATTATCAACTCAAAGACTTTGGGTGGAAATGCAAGTTTAGCTGCGGCTTTCTTAGAAGAATTTATTGAGGAAGGCACTCAGTGGATTCACTTGGATATTGCAGGAACGAGCGATAAGGATGAAGTGGCTACAGGTGTTATGATTGAGACAATTGTTCATTTTCTTGAAAATGAATGTAAATAAATGTAACGTGTTGAAATAATTTACAGAACATGGTATTATCATACGTGTTTAGAAAAGAGGACAAATTTATGGAAGTACAATTTGTAGAAAGTAAAAACTTAAAAGAAAAACCAACTGGAGCTTTAGGCTTTGGTAAATATTACACAGACTATATGTTTGTGATGGATTGGGATGCTGGTCAAGAATGGCATGATGCCAGAGTCGTACCTTATGGACCATTAGAATTTGATCCAGCAAGTATGGTATTGCACTATGCACAAGAAACATTTGAAGGTATGAAGGCCTATCGTACTAAGGATGGTAAGGTTCAATTGTTTAGACCTGAAATGAATGCGAAGCGTTTTGCGAACTCCAATAAACGTTTGAGTATGCCAACTTTACCTGTAGATATGTTTGTGGAAGCTGTAAAAACAATTGTAAAATATTCTGAAGACTGGATTCCAACAGGTGAGGGTGAATCTTTATATATTCGTCCATTCATGTTTGCGACAGAAGCTGCGATTGGTGTACATGCGGCAAGTCATTATAAATTTATGATTATCTGTTCTCCAGTAGGTGCTTACTATGCCGAAGGTGTAAATCCTGTTAAGATCTATGTAGAAGACGAATATGTTCGTGCTACAAAAGGTGGTACTGGATTTACAAAATGTGGTGGAAACTATGCAGGTAGTTTAGCAGCTCAAGTAAAAGCTGAAGAATTGGGTTATTCTCAAGTTTTATGGTTGGATGGAGTTCACCGTAAATACATTGAAGAAGTTGGTTCCATGAACGTTATGTTTGAAATTGATAATAAGATTGTGACAGCTCCATGTGAAGGTACAGTACTTCCTGGTGTTACTCGTGATTCTATTTTACATATCTTGAAAGATTGGGGATATGAAATCGAAGAAAGACATTTGTCTGTAGATGAATTGATGGAAGCAGGTCACAATGGTAAGCTACAAGAAGCTTGGGGAACAGGTACGGCTGG
>ENA-ORRA01001368-ORRA01001368.1-human-gut-metagenome-genome-assembly--contig:-NODE-1368-length-16713-cov-8.531336_pt1 | contig 16713 bp, 11 predicted proteins | sample MGYA00242169_ERZ509122 | MGnify/ENA primary metagenome ERZ509122 (study PRJEB26280, sample SAMEA2338650) | human gut metagenome | biome: human gut; feature: human-associated habitat; material: faeces...
CCGCCGGCATCGGCGGCGGTGTGCTGGGCTATGCCATTGCCCGGGTGCTGCTACGCCTGCTGCTGTCGTAAACAGCGCTGCCCCGCCCTTTGGGCGTGGCAGTGTGCGGAAAAAGCACCCCCTGTCGGGGGTGCTTTTCTATTCAGTCGATGGTGCGGACGAAGTTCATGCCGCTTTTCTGCATATGTACGTCCAGGCGGACCCGGTCGCCGCGTATGTAGCTGCGGGTATACTCGTAGATACGGCCATCCTCCGTACGGGTGAGCCGCTGGTGGAAAAAGGCACAGCTGCCGGAGGGCACACCCAGCAGGGCGGCACAGCTGTCATCCAGAATAACGGCCTCATAGCTCTCGTCCGCAGCGAAGGGGACGATGCCCACATGGTAGAGCAGGCTGTAAAAACTGTGGGTCTGGAGCATATCGCGGGTCAGATTGGGGTAGATGTACTGAGGGTAGTAACTGGTCTCCAGGATCAGAGGCTCGCCGTCCACGTTGCGGACACGGGTGAAGCAGTAGACCGGCGTTCCCTCCCGCAGCTCCATCTTCTCGCAGACGGTGGGCTTGGGGACCTCCACAGCGAAGTCCACCAGCGTAGATGAGGGGACCTTGCCCATAGAGGAGACCTCGGTGGTGAAGGAATAGCGGACACCCCGGCGGTTGGTGGCGGGGTCGGCCACGAAGGTGCCGCGGCCGCGCTTGCGGACCACCAGACCCTCGTCCTCCAGCTCTCCGATGGCCTGACGGACGGTGTTGCGGCTGATGCTCAGGCAGCGGCAGAGCTCGGCCTCGCTGGGGAGCAGGGCGCCCACCGGCAGGGCGCCGGTGGAGATACTGCGCTTGATGATGCCCACCAGTTGGGCGTAGAGGGGGATATCGCTGTCCAGCGACAGCGTAGTATGCAGAATGGAGTTCTGTTCCATGACGGGGTTCCTTTCCCTTGCGTTACCCTTAGGTAAGTTGTACCTATTGTACCATACAATCCAGTGGAATGGTAGGGGGTAAATGAAAAAATTTTGTCACGCTGTCGATTTTCTTTCAAAAACCGCCGGAAGCGCTTTCCCCCTCTGTACAGGCGGCGCGCAGCGTCTCTGTATGCAGACAGCGCCGCGTGACGCGGCGCTGTCTGCGGAACAAAAAGAAGGAAAACCTTTCGGTAGTAAGCGATTTACTTGTGGTCCACGCTGTACATATGCTCGATGAGGCAGAGGACCTTGTCGGAGTAGCCCATCTCGTTGTCGTACCAGCTGACGACCTTGACAAAGGTATCGGTCAGTGCGATGCCGGCCTTGGCGTCGAAGATGGAGGTATGGGTGTCGCCCAGGAAGTCGGAGGAAACAACGTCCTCATCGGTGTAGGCCAGAATGCCCTTCAGCTCGTTCTCGCTGGCCTTCTTCATGGCGGCGCAGATATCCTCATACTTGGCGGGCTTGGCCAGGTTGACGGTCAGGTCCACCACGGAGACATCCAGGGTGGGAACGCGCATGGACATACCGGTCAGCTTGCCGTTCAGGCTGGGGATGACCTTGCCCACGGCCTTGGCAGCGCCGGTGGAGCTGGGGATAATGTTGCCGGAGGCAGCACGGCCGCCGCGCCAATCCTTCAGGGAGACGCCGTCAACGGTCTTCTGGGTAGCGGTGGTGGAGTGCACGGTGGTCATCAGGCCGTCGGTGATACCGAAATTATCGTGCAGAACCTTGGCGATGGGGGCCAGGCAGTTGGTGGTGCAGCTGGCGTTGGAGACAAACTGCATATCGCTGGTGTATTTGTCCAGGTTGACGCCGCAGACGAACATGGGGGTGTCGTCCTTGGAGGGGGCGGACATGACCACGTGCTTGGCACCCGCGGCGATGTGGCCGGCGGCCTTCTCCTTGGTCAGGAACAGGCCGGTGGACTCGATAACGTACTCGGCGCCGACCTTGGCCCAGGGCAGGTTGGCGGGGTCACGCTCAGCAAACACGGGGATGGCCTTGCCGTTGACAACGATGTTATTGCCCTCGGAGGAAACTTCACCCTTGAACTTGCCGTGCATGGTGTCAAACTTCAGCATATAGGCCAGGTAATCGGCGGGGCACAGGTCGTTAACGCCCACGATCTCGATGTTGGGGTGATCCATGCAGCAGCGCATGACCATGCGGCCGATACGGCCAAAACCATTGATACCGACTTTAATGCTCATAAAACATCTTCCTCTCTGATGGAATATCCTAAATGTATGGTATGTTTAGAATTATATGCAGTTATTCCGCAAAATGCAAGCCTTTTTTGAAACTTTTTTTCGTTTCGCGGAAATTTGATAAAAATCTTGTATTCTTGCACCGCATTTGATATGATGTGAACAAGCTGACAGAAGTTGGCACGGTTGATGGCGCCGGGAAACTGGTATGCTGACAACAGAAGGAGGCTGGTCTCATGGAACAGGCACAGCAGGAAAAGGTATACATGGAGCGGCTGCCGCTGGTGGCGATGCAGATACGGTCCGCACTGGGCAATATCTACTATGGGATGCAGAAGCTGGCCCCCGCCGATGAACGGGACGAGGATCCGATACTGGACGCGAACGCCGCCATGCTCTACCATGGCTATTTCCGGTTGCTGCGGCTGGCAAAGAACCTGGAGTCCGCCTCTATGCTGAACCGCAAGGAGCTGCTGCCCACCGAAAACACGGACCTGAAGGTGTGGCTGGACGAGATCATCCGGGAGGCGGAGGTCCCCTTTGAGCTGAAGGGCGTGCAGCTGGAAATGGTGTGCGAGGAACGCTACGCCATCACCGCTGTCAACGAGCCTTGGCTGAGCCAGGCCCTGTGGCAGCTGCTGTCCAACGCGCTGAAGGCCTGCTCCGCCGGTGGAAAGGTGACGGTGACGCTGGCCGTGCAGAAGCCCCATGTGCTCATCAAGGTGAAGGATACCGGCTGCGGCATTCCTGCCGACCGGCAGGAAATGCTGTTTCGCTGGCATATGCGGCCCATGACCCTGGACTATGTCGCCGGCGGCGTGGGGCTGGGACTGCCCCTGGCGCATCAGATCGCGCGGCTGCACGGCGGTCAGCTGCTGCTGAACAGCCGGGAGGGCCAGGGCACCACTGCCACCATCGCGCTGCCGATGGTACGGGCTTTGGGGACGCTGGGCGAGAACATCGAGGACTACACCGGCGGCTTCCAGCGGGTACTGCTGGAGCTGGCGGACGCGCTGCCCGACGAGGCATTCCTGGCAAAGCATCTGGACGAATAAGAACACGCTGTCGGGCGGAGGGCCGCCGCGGCACGGCAGGGACGCGCCCCTGCCTGCTATGGCGCTCTTCGCCCGATAGCTTTCCACATTTTCCCGAAAGTATGCGCCGCCGCTGAATGGCGGCGCATACGCCCCATGCGGGCGCGGGAGACATAGACTACGGAGAACGATCGTATGCGCAAGAAAAAGGTGCTGGTGGCCATGTCCGGCGGCGTGGACAGCTCCGCCGCGGCGGCACTGCTGGTGCAGCAGGGCTACGACTGCGACGGTGCCATGCTGAAGCTGGCCCCTAACGAGGACAGCCGCTGCTGCTCCGCCGACGATGCCGAGGACGCGCGGCAGGCGGCCACACGGCTGGGGATGCGGTTCTATGTATTCAACGAGACAGACCGCTTCCGTCGGTGCGTAATGGACAGGTTCACGGCGGAATACGCCGCCGGGCGGACGCCCAATCCGTGCATCGACTGCAACCGGGAGCTGAAATTCGGCGCCCTGCTGGACCGGGCGCTGACGCTGGGGTATGACTATATCGCCACGGGGCACTACGCCCGGGTAGCCTATGACGCGGAAAGCGGCAGATACCGCCTGCTGCGGGGTGCGGAACGGCAGAAGGACCAGAGCTATGTGCTGTATCAGCTGACGCAGCACCAGCTGGCCCATCTGCTGCTGCCGGTGGGAGACTATGACAAGCCGGCTATCCGTGACAAGGCGCGGGAGGCAGGGCTGGACAACGCCGACAAGGGCGACAGCCAGGACATCTGCTTCGTGCCGGACGGAGACTATGTGACCTTTCTGCAGCGGCAGGGGCTGACACTGACGCCGGGAGACTTCCTGGACGAAGCGGGCCGCGTGCTGGGACGACACCGGGGCCTGCCCTGCTATACCATCGGCCAGGGAAAGGGCCTTGGCGTGGCGATAGGACGGCACGTATATGTGCTGGAAAAGGACCGGGACCGCAACGCTATCGTGCTGGGAGACGACGCGGCGCTGTATGCCTCCTCCCTGCTGGCGTCCCATGTAAACTGGATCAGCGGCCAGATACCGGCGGCGCCGGTGCGGTGCGCCGCCAAGACGCGGTACAGCCAGGTGGAGACCCCCTGCATCGCCTATCCCCTGCCGGACGGCGGACTGCGGGTGGTGTTCGATCAGCCCCAGCGGGCCATCACTGCCGGGCAGGCGGTGGTGCTGTATGACGGCGATGAGGTGCTGGGCGGCGGCACCATTGAAAAAAGCGAATAAAAACCTCCCCGGCGCATAGTGCCGGGGAGGTTTTTATTCGCTTGAACTTATCAGAAATGCGTCTCCACGAACTTGTTGAACTTGGCCACATCCATCTCGTCCTTATAGGTGTTCTTGAAGCGCTTGACCGTTTCACTGTTGTACTGAACGATGGCGCGGTACTTCAGCAGGCCCACCACCAGGCCCACGCCGCCGCAGATATAGCCCCAAGGGGAGGCCTTGGCACAGGTAAACGCCAGCACCGCCAGCATGATCAGTGAGATCACCACGCCGGCGATCTGCTTCTTGGGGTGGATGCGGTCCACGTCCTCCTGCTTGACGACGCCCTCCTGGACCATGGCCTTAGCAAACTGCTTCTGTACGCCAAACAGGCTGGCCGCCTGCAGCATCATGGGCGCCACCACAAAAAAGGCAAAAAACGTGTCCACGACGCCGATGATCAAAATCCCGAAATCTCCCATTGTCTTACGCTTCCTCCTGTTGATGTTTGAATAGGAGCCGCATATCGCTCCGTGATGTGGCGTACAGCATATGGCTGTAGCACAGCGAGAATTCCACGATGTCGCCCACTTGCAGACGGCGGGGGCAGTCCTCCACGTCCACGATGCAGTGGTCGGAGGATCCGCCGATCACCGTCAGCCCCGGCTCACGGGGGAGCAGGCTCTCCAGGTCGCCCACGTCGGCCCGGCCCAGGGCCAGGAGGGCGCGGCGGCGGACACCACGGTCCACATAGGTAGGCTTGCGGCCGAAGGCATCGATGGCCAGCTCGCCGATGGGATAGGTGGGCTTGTCCTTGACCTCCACCACCTCGGCCCGGAGGGTAAAGGTGTCCATGCGGAGGTAATCCATGTCGCGGATGCCCCAGTCCACCTGCAGGTCCTTGCCCAGCAGGATGCCCTCGCCGATTCGGAGGTGGTTGATACCGGCGGGCATGGTGCCCCAATGGACCAGCGTAAAGGAGCTGGTAGCGCCGCCGGAGACGACCTCCAGCGATCGGCCGATACGCGCCTCCACCCGGTGAGCCAAAGCGACCAGCTCGTTCATCTTGTCCGGGGTGGGCTTAGTGGAGCCGTAGCAGGACAGATTAACACCGATACCGGCCAAGTGTACATGGGGCAGGTCCTGCTCCACCCGCTGGCAGACGTCCACCAGCTCATCCTTGTCCCAGAAGCCCTCACGCAGGTCGCCCAGGTCTGTCATCACGATGACGCGGTGGGTCCTGTTCTGGCGGAGACACTCCTCCTCCAGCGCCAGCAGGGTGGCCCACTCGCTCTGCAGGGACGTGTCGCACAAAGCGACCACGTCCGGCAGCTCCGACAGGCCGGGGATGCGGATCAGGAGCCAGGGGCCGGGCACACCGGCGGCACGGCATTTGGCCACCTGCTCCAGGCGGCTGGTGCCCAACTCTGCGGCGCCGGCAGCACGCAGGGCCCGGGCGACCTCCGGCAGGCCATCCGCACCCTTGATAACGCCGCAGACACAGATACCCGCGGCATTGCAGCGGGAGATCACCGCCCGGGCATTGCTTTGCAGCAGAGAAAGATCGATCTCTAATTGGGGATATTGCCGCACAGCGACACCTCCTATATACTCAGTAGGGACATTGTACCACATTCGTTGCGGTTTGTCACATCTTTTCGCAAAATTCCCGCGGCGGACAGCTTTTGCTGTCCCGCCGCCGATGCGAGGTGCCCTCCCCTGCCCTGCGCGCAAAAAAAGAGACCGCTGAAGCGGTCTCTTTTTTTGCTGGAGTATGTACTTACTTGGCAAGAGCCTTGTTGGCTTCGGCCATTTCGGCGAAGATGCCGGCGTGCTTCTTGGCAACGATGGCGCGGATGACCAACAGCGTACCGACCATCAGGGCCACAGCGATCAGCAGGTTGACAAACACGTTCTGGATCAGACCGGCCAGGATGAAGCTGACGAAGGACACACCAGCCACGGTCAGCGCATAAGGGATCTGGGTGAACACGTGGTTCAGGTGGTAGCAGTGGGCACCGGCGGAAGCCATGATGGTGGTGTCGGAGATGGGGGAGCAGTGGTCGCCCATAACGCCGCCGGAGCAGGCAGCCGCCAGACCGATGGTGCACAGTATGGGCTCCGCATCGTAGTTGAACACGGAGACAACGATGGGGGCCATGATGCCGATGGTACCCCAAGAGGTACCGGTGGCGAAGCCGATAGCCGCGCCGATGATGAAGATGATGGCGGGCAGGAACATACGCAGATCGCCAACGTTGGCCATGGCGTTGCTGACAAAGTCAGCGGAGTACATGGCATTGCGGGTGAAGGAGCACAGGGTCCAGGCGAAGGTCAGGATCAGGATGGGGGCGATCATCTGGATGAAGCCCTGGGGAACGGATTCCATGGACTTCTCGAAGCCGATGGCGCCGCGCAGCCAGAAGTAGAGGAACGTGAACACGCAGCCGATCAGACCGCCGATGGCCAGCGCCGGACCGGCCTCGGCAGCGGAGAAAGCCTCCATGAAGGTCATGCCGCCATCGAAGTAACCGCCGGAGTAGACCAGAGAGATGATGCAGACAGCGATCAGGACGATCACGGGCACCAGCAGATCCAGCACGGAGGACTTGCCCTTGCTGGGAGCCTCATAGTCGTCGGCACCGGCGAAGGGACGCTCGGGGGTGGTGAACAGGTCGTCCTTGACCTGGGCGTTGTACTCATGGGTCAGCATGGAACCGTAGTCGATGTTCAGCACGGAGATGACCACGATCATCAGCAGAGTCAGCAGGCAGTAGTAGTTCCAGGGAATCTGCTTCAGGAACAGCTCAATGCCGTTGATGCTGGGGGACTGCACGTAGCCGGAAACGGCGGCGGCCCAGGAGGACACCGGGGCGATCATGCAGACGGGAGCCGCGGTGGCGTCGATCAGGTACGCCAGCTTGGCACGGGAGATCTTGTGGGACTCGGTGACGGGACGCATAACGGCGCCCACGGTCAGGCAGTTGAAGTAGTCGTCCACGAAGATCAGCACGCCCAGCAGCATGGTCAGCAGCTGCGCACCGCAGCGGGTGTGAACGGTCTTCTTGGCCCAGCGGCCGAAGGCCTCGGAGCCGCCGCCCTTGTTCATCAGGTCCACCATGATGCCCAGGGTGACCAGGAACACGATAATACCCATGTTGCCGCTGTCAGCCAGCACGGAGATGATACCGTAATCGGCACCCACCAGGGTCACGATGGTATCCCAGGGAGCGAACTGGGTGTACAGCAGCGCGCCGACCAGGCAGCCCAGGAACAGGGAAGAATACACTTCCTTGCTGATCAGGGCCAGCACGATGGCCACGATGGGGGGCAGCAGGGACCAGAAGGTGCCGGCAAACGGAGTCTCGGAGTAGACCTGCTCCTCATAGGTGGTGTACTCCACGCCGTTGACGTCCTTGGACTTCTCTTCGGACTTGACGTACTCGGTACCGTCGGCGCCGACGATGGTGTTGCCATCCTCAGACAGCTCGAAGTAGGTGCCGGCCTCGGGGCTCACATAGTAGGAGCCGTCCAGCGCATACTTAGAGCCCTCGCTGTCGTCCGCGGTCTTCAGGATGCCATCCAGGAACACGCCGTCACCGGTGGTGTAGAACGCGCCGTCGCCGACGAAGACAGGGTTCTCCTTGCCCTTGAACTGCAGGCCCAGGATGACCAACAGGACAATGAAGATACCCAGCGCTACGAAATACGCTATTTTGGTGCTTCTCTTTTCCATGTGTGTGATTTACCTCCTCACAAATTGGTGCCACCATCCTAACGTTTTCCTGGCAGATTGTCAACATTTCAGCAAAGCCGGGAGTGGGTAATTTTGAACAAATTATGAACCGGTTTTTCTCCCTTTTATCCAATTTAGCGGCCATTTTTCGGAATATTTATGACATTATTATAAACCTTTACAGTTTCTTAGCGCGCTTCTCCCCTCCTTTTTTGGAAATGTATGTTTATTTTAGCCAATATTACCGGCATTTATAGCGATATATCGACATAGTATACGCAAAAAAGAAAGCCCCCAATGGAGGGCTTTCTTTTTATTAGGTGGGGTATAGCTTACTTGGCCAGCGCCTTGTCGGCCTCGGCCATTTCCTGGAAAATGCCAGCGTGCTTCTTGGCAACGATGGCGCGGATGACCAGCAGAGTACCGACCATCAGCACCACAGCGATCAGCAGGTTGACAAACACGTTCTGGATCAGGCCGGCCAGGATGAAGCTGACGAAGGACACACCAGCCACGGTCAGCGCATAAGGGATCTGGGTGAACACGTGGTTCAGGTGGTAGCAGTGGGCACCGGCGGAAGCCATGATGGTGGTGTCGGAGATGGGGGAGCAGTGGTCGCCCATAACGCCGCCGGAGCAGGCAGCCGCCAGACCGATGGTGCACAGTATGGGCTCCGCATCGTAGTTGAACACGGAGACAACGATGGGGGCCATGATGCCGATGGTACCCCAAGAGGTACCGGTGGCGAAGCCGATAGCCGCGCCGATGATGAAGATGATGGCGGGCAGGAACATACGCAGATCGCCAACGTTGGCCATGGCGTTGCTGACAAAGTCAGCGGAGTACATGGCATTGCGGGTGAAGGAGCACAGGGTCCAGGCGAAGGTCAGGATCAGGATGGGGGCGATCATCTGGATGAAGCCCTGGGGAACGGATTCCATGGACTTCTCGAAGCCGATGGCGCCGCGCAGCCAGAAGTAGAGGAACGTGAACACGCAGCCGATCAGACCGCCGATGGCCAGCGCCGGACCGGCCTCGGCAGCGGAGAAAGCCTCCATGAAGGTCATGCCGCCATCGAAGTAACCGCCGGAGTAGACCAGAGAGATGATGCAGACAGCGATCAGGACGATCACGGGCACCAGCAGATCCAGCACGGAGGACTTGCCCTTGCTGGGAGCCTCATAGTCGTCGGCACCGGCGAAGGGACGCTCGGGGGTGGTGAACAGGTCGTCCTTGACCTGGGCGTTGTACTCATGGGTCAGCATGGAACCGTAGTCGATGTTCAGCACGGAGATGACCACGATCATCAGCAGAGTCAGCAGGCAGTAGTAGTTCCAGGGAATCTGCTTCAGGAACAGCTCAATGCCGTTGATGCTGGGGGACTGCACGTAGCCGGAAACGGCGGCGGCCCAGGAGGACACCGGGGCGATCATGCAGACGGGAGCCGCGGTGGCGTCGATCAGGTACGCCAGCTTGGCACGGGAGATCTTGTGGGACTCGGTGACGGGACGCATAACGGCGCCCACGGTCAGGCAGTTGAAGTAGTCGTCCACGAAGATCAGCACGCCCAGCAGCATGGTCAGCAGCTGCGCACCGCAGCGGGTGTGAACGGTCTTCTTGGCCCAGCGGCCGAAGGCCTCGGAGCCGCCGCCCTTGTTCATCAGGTCCACCATGATGCCCAGGGTGACCAGGAACACGATAATACCCATGTTGCCGCTGTCAGCCAGCACGGAGATGATACCGTAATCGGCACCCACCAGGGTCACGATGGTATCCCAGGGAGCGAACTGGGTGTACAGCAGCGCGCCGACCAGGCAGCCCAGGAACAGGGAAGAATACACTTCCTTGCTGATCAGGGCCAGCACGATGGCCACGATGGGGGGCAGCAGGGACCAGAAGGTGCCGGCAAACGGAGTCTCGGAGTAGACCTGCTCCTCATAGGTGGTGTACTCCACGCCGTTGACGTCCTTGGACTTCTCTTCGGACTTGACGTACTCGGTACCGTCGGCGCCGACGATGGTGTTGCCATCCTCAGACAGCTCGAAGTAGGTGCCGGCCTCGGGGCTCACATAGTAGGAGCCGTCCAGCGCATACTTAGAGCCCTCGCTGTCATCCACGGTCCGCTGGATGCCATCCAGGAACACGCCGTCGCCGGTGGTGTAGAACGCGCCGTCGCCGACGAAGACGGGGTTTTCCTTGCCCTTAAACTGGATCCCCAGGATGACCAGCAGGACAATGAAAACACCCAGCGCTACGAAATACGCTATTTTAGTGCTTTTCTTTTCCATGTGTGTGATTTACCTCCTCACAAATTGGTGGTGAATACCATCAGCCGGCGAAACAGCGTATCTGCCCCGCCAACCTCCTGTATCATACCGTCACGCCAAGATATTGTCAAGTTCTTAACGTCATATTCCATTATTTTAACAAATTGTGAACTCCGTTTTCGTCGTTTTTACAAGAGAAACCGGGCGGCAAACACAGCATCGTGTGCTTTTTACGGCAGGCGGCACAAGTCTTTCCGGGTCCGCGGGCGCAAAAAGAGACGCCGGTGCGGCGGCACCGGCGTCCCCTCTGTTAAGTAAGCGTTTGTTTATTAACAATTCGTCAAGAGACTTTACAGGAAGAATTCCTTTATCTGGCCATACAGGATGAGGACCATGATCAGCGGCGTGATGAACTTGACGCAGACCTTGAAGAAGCCGTAGCTGCCCATAGCATGGCCAGAGGCCTCGGCCTCCTCCTTGACCACATCGGGGCCGATCTCCCAGCCGATCATCAGAGACATCAGCAGCGCGCCCAGCGGCATCATAACGCCCTCGGACAGCGCATCCCAGAAGTCCAGCCAGTCGGCAGCCCAGGTCTTGGGATTTGCAATGTTCAGCAATTCCGCAGGCGAGAAGCTGCTGGCACCCAGACGGTCAGCGCAGACCAGGATGCAGCCCAGGCCCACACAGGCGGCGGCGATGAGGGTATAGCTCTTGCGCTTGTCGCCCTTGCCCTCGTCGCGGGCCTTATCCACAAAGTGAGCCACGATGACCTCCAGCAGGGAGATAGAGGAGGAGATAGCGGCAAAGACCACCAGCAGATAGAACAGGATGCCGAAGATGGGGCCGAGGCCACCCATGCGGCTAAACACGTTCTGCATGGTGACGAACAGCAGGGACGGGCCACCCACTGCGCCGGAGGGATCCAGAGCGAAGCGACCGGGCAGCACGCACAGGCCGGCCATCAGAGCCACCAGGGTATCCATGACCACGATCAGCAGAGCGTTCTTCTGGATGTTCTCCTTCTTCTGCAGATAGGAGCCGTAGGTGATCATGGCGCCCATACCCAGGGACAGGGAGAAGAACATCTGGCCGCCGGCGGTAGCCAGCACAGTCAGGACGTCGGGTGTCTCCTGCTTGAAGGTCACGATGCGCTGCATGACGCCGTTGATCTCCACCGCGGACATTTTCACGCCATCGATGACGGCGGAGGCGGGAACATAGTATCCATTTTCAGTAGCCCAGCCGGGGGCAAACATGTACTTCAGGCCATCCAGGGCGCTGCCGTGGATCACGTGCTCCACAAGGGAGCCGTCCGCCTGGAGCACCTGCACGGTGGTGTCCACACCGTCCAGTGTGCAGGCGCGGATGATGCAGATCAGCAGAGCCACGAACAGGGCAGGCATACCCACGGAGCAGACCTTCTCGATGCCGCCGCCGACGCCGCCGAGAACGATAAGCATAGTCAGCACCACGAAGATCAAGCCATAGATAATGGCCTCGGTGGTGCTGGACATGAAAGCGCCGAACACCGCGTCGCCCAGAGAGGCGCTGGCCGCGCCCGCCGACGCGGCGGCGATGGCACTGGCGCCAAAGCCCGCGCCGAACAGGTCGCCTACATTGAGCACCACATACTTAATGCAGTAGCCGCCCAGCGCGCAGTAGAAGAACAGGATGAAGAACGCGGACAGGATGCCCATCCAGCCCATCCAGCTGAACTTCTTGCTAAGGGCCTTATATGCTGCCACAGCGCCCTTGCCTGTCTTACGACCAATGGCCAGCTCGCCCACCATGACGATGAAGCCGCAGCAAACAGCCAAAATGAGGTAAATGATGAGGAACGTGAAGCCGCCGCAGGCGCCCATCTTATTGGGGAAGCCCCAGATGTTGCCCAGGCCGACCGCCGAGCCGACCGCGGCCATCAGGAATCCGAAATTGGATCCAAAGCCTTTTCTTTCTTCCATTGTTTTCTCTCCTTACAAGTTTCCCCCGCCGCGCCGCGGCGGGCGTGTTTGTATCTTACTGCGAAAAAACCTCCCTGTAAATACAGGCAGGCGTTTCTTAACACGGTGACAGCGGAAATGCGGTTTTTCTTTATCCGTACATTATAAAATTTCCGTAAAGCGTCGGTTCGTGTCGGCAGATATTTTCTCCAAAAGAAACACCCCGCATATGAAAAAGACCGCCCGCAGGCGGTCTTTTCTTCTCGGTATGTATCAGTCTCCCTCGCGCATACGGTAGCCGACGCCCACCTCGGTGAAAATATACTGGGGGTTGCCGGGGGTAGGCTCGATCTTGCGGCGGATGTTGGCCATATTTACCCGGAGGATCTGATTGTCGGTCTTGGCCTTGGGCCCCCACAGCTCCCGGATAATGAAGTCGTAGGTCAGGACCTTGCCGGCGTACTTGCCCAGCAGGGCCACGATCTTGTACTCATTGACGGTCAATCCGGCGTTCTCGCCGTTCATCAGCACCTGGTGCTTATCATAGTCGATGGTCAGATCGCCGGTGACGAACTTGCCGGACTGGGCGATCTGGGTGTTGGAAAGGGTGGTGCGGGTGTGGCGGATGGCGGTGCGGATACGGGCCAGCAGTTCGGAGGTGCCGAAGGGCTTGACCAGATAGTCGTCGGCGCCGTAATCCAGGGCCTCCACCTTGTCGTGCTCGTGGTTGCGGGCGGATACCACCACCACCGGCAGATTGGACCACTTGCGGACAGATTTCAGCACCTCCATGCCGTCCATATCGGGCAGGCCCAGGTCCAGGACGATCATGTCCGGGCAATGGGAGGCGATCATGGTCAGGGCCTCCTCGCCGGTGCGGACAATGATGGTGTCGAAGCCGTTGGCGGTGAGGATCATGGAGATAAAGTTGCTGATGGACTGCTCATCCTCCACGATCAGGACTTTGTCTTTAATCTTCATCGTTTTCTCCTTTCATGGGCAGGGTCACGGTAAATACCGCGCCGCCCTCCTGTCTGTTGTCTCCCCGTATCACGCCGCCGTGGGCCAGCACAATGGTGCGGCACACGGACAGACCAATTCCCATGCTGCGCTTGCCGTCACTGCTGCGGTCGCTGCGGGCAGAGCCGTCAAACAGCCTGGGCAGCAGGTGCAGCGGGATGCCGCGGCCGTCGTCCGCCACAGTGAACACCGCGCAGTTGCCCTCGCTGGACAGGGTCACGTCGATATGGTGGGTCTCGCCGTGGATGACGGCGTTCTCCATCAGGTTCACCAGTACCTGCTCCATCAGCAGGGGATCCATGGGCACCATCATCAGCTCAGCCGGCAGATGGACACGGATATCCACCTCCGGGTAGTGCTTGTGGGTCTTGGCCACGGCGGACTCGATGACCTCCTCCGCCGGCTCCGGCTCTTTCTTGACCTTAGCCTCCTCAGAGCTTATGCGTGTGATGGACAGCAAATTCTCTACAATGCGGATGAGCCACTGGGCGTCCTCGTTGGTGGATCGCAGCAGCTGCTGGCGCTGCTCCTGCGTCAGTCCGCCGTCCTGCTCCAGCAGAACGTTGGTGGCGCCCACGATACCGGTCAGCGGCGTGCGGATGTCGTGAGACACGGCGCGCAGCAGGTCGGCATACATCTTTTCGCGGTCGGCCTCCCGGCGCACCTGCTCGGTCTGCTTGGCCCGGCTGGTAACGGTAGCGGTCAGGATGGAGATGGTCATCATCACCAGGAACGTCAGCGGAAAGCCCGTCAGCGTAAAGCTGATATGCCAGAAGGGGTAGGTAAAGATGATGTCCACGCTGAACACCCCCACCACTGCCATGATGATGCCCAGCAGATAGCCGTCCGTCCAGTAGGCGGTAAGGAACACATCCAGCAGAAAGATCATGGCAACGTAGCTGGTGTCGTTGTGCATATCGAAGCTGCGAAGCAGCAGACAGCACATAACGGCTACCAGGTAGAGTCCCAGTGCTTTCAGCACATCCATGCCGGAAAAGCGCAGACCAATGGTCCGCAGCAACTGTCTCCGGCGGGCTTGTTTACCGGTCATAGCCGCCCTCCCCTCCTTTTGATGACGCTATTATAACATACATTGTCGCTAAGGTAACGCTAAAATATCGTTAAGGTATCACGAATATCTCATTAAGAGCAACCGAAAATAACAAATAAGAGACGGCGTTGGCCGTCTCTTTTCATCTTTGCTGCGCGGGGATCAGGCTTTGCGATCTATGTGCAGGAGGCGTTTTCTGTCGAAAAACACCCATAAAAAAGCAAATCACCACGCTTTCGCGTGGTTTCCTCATCGGTATGCCTTACCGCTGGCTCACTTCCCAGTCGCTGTCGGCAAAGATCATGTCATCCAGGTCACCCCAGATCCAAGTTGTCGTCATGGTGATATCACGCTCCTTTCTTCCGTTTTACAGTGTTATTATATGCCGCGGCAACCCGGATAACAAGGGCAAAATTGGATATTCTGTATAAAGCTTTTGTAAACTTTTATTGCACATTGCACAATACCTATGAGTTATTTCTGTGTAACACTCTTGCGCTGTTGTGTGCTGTATAGTATAATAAAGTGTTCAAGCAGTCTTATGTGGTGAGGTGAGCACCTGATGAGAGAGTTTCACGGCGGCGACTATGATGTGGCCGTCATCGGCGCGGGGCACGCGGGCATCGAGGCCGCCCTGGCGGCGGCCCGGATGGGCATGAAGACCGTCTGCCTGACGGTGAGCCTTGACGCGGTGGGGAATATGCCCTGCAACCCGGCCATCGGCGGCACCGGCAAGGGTCACCTGGTCCGGGAGCTGGACGCACTGGGCGGCGAGATGGCCCGGGCGGCGGACAGGGCCTGCATCCAGTATCGGATGCTGAACCGGGGCAAGGGTCCCGCCGTGTGGTCCCTGCGGGCCCAGGCGGACCGGCGGAAATACCAGCAGGTGATGAAGCACACGCTGGAATTGCAGCCGGGGCTGACGCTGCGGCAGGCGGAGGTGACGGAGATACGCTGCGACGGGAACGGCCATGCCGCCGCTGTGGTGCTCCGCACCGGCGCGGTGCTGGGCGCCCGGGCGGTCATTCTGTGCACGGGCACGTATCTGACCGGGCAGACCATCGTGGGCGAGTGCATCGAGGCCTCCGGGCCGGACGGCCTGCACCCGGCCAACGCCCTGACGGACAGCCTGCGGGCACTGGGACTGCCCCTGCGGCGGTTCAAGACCGGCACGCCGCCGCGGATACACCGGGGCAGCGTGGACTTCAGCAAAATGGAGCTGCAGGAGGGCGACCCGGATCCGCTGCCCTTCAGCTTTGAGACAAAGAACGTGCCGGAAAACCGGGCGGTGTGCTACCTGACCTACACCAACGAGGAGACGCACCGGATCATACGGGAAAATCTGGACCGCAGTCCCATTTACTCCGGCGTTATCGAGGGCATCGGCCCCCGGTACTGCCCGTCCATCGAGACGAAGGTGGTGCGCTTTGCGGACAAGCCCCGGCACCAGCTGTTTATCGAGCCTATGGGGCTGGACACCGAGGAGCTGTATGTGCAGGGCTTTTCGTCCTCTATGCCGGAGGAGGTGCAGCTGGAGATGCTGCACACGGTGCCGGGGCTGGAGCACGCAGTGATGATGCGGCCGGCCTACGCCATTGAGTACGACTGCATCGACCCGCTGGCGCTGCTGCCCACGCTGGAGGTAAAGGCGGTGCCCGGCCTGTACGGCGCGGGGCAGTTCAACGGCTCCTCCGGCTACGAGGAGGCCGCCGTCCAGGGCTTCTGCGCGGGCGTGAACGCGGCGCGGAAGATAAAAGGCGAGGCCCCCTTCGTCCTCAAGCGGAGCGAGGCCTACATCGGCGCGCTGATCGACGACCTGGTGACCAAGGGCACCGAGGAGCCGTACCGCATGATGACCAGCCGGTCGGAATACCGGCTGCTGCTGCGGCAGGACAACGCCGATGCGCGGCTGTGCCCTATCGGGCACGAGCTGGGGCTGGTCAGCGATGAACGGCTGGCGGCGGTGGAGGCCAAGTACGAGGCCGTGGCGAAGGAGATACGGCGGCTGGAGCACACGGGCATACCCGGCACGCCGGAGCTGAACGCCCTGCTAACAGAACGGGGCACCGCCGCCGTGGACAGCGGCTGCCGCCTGATCGATCTGCTGCGGCGGCCCCAGCTGACCTACGCGGACCTGACAGAATTCGACGCAAATCGACCCGACCTGCCCGCGGAGGTGCGGGAGCAGGTGGAGATCACCGTGAAGTACGAGGGCTATATCCAGCGCCAGCAACGGCAGGGGGGGGGGGTT
>ENA-ORRA01001370-ORRA01001370.1-human-gut-metagenome-genome-assembly--contig:-NODE-1370-length-16701-cov-4.451820_pt1 | contig 16701 bp, 15 predicted proteins | sample MGYA00242169_ERZ509122 | MGnify/ENA primary metagenome ERZ509122 (study PRJEB26280, sample SAMEA2338650) | human gut metagenome | biome: human gut; feature: human-associated habitat; material: faeces...
TACAGCTCGCCCCCCGCGCTCACATCCACCAGGGCCGGGTCTACTGCTGCCCCTGCCGTAGCGCTGCCCACCCGGAGCAGCACCTCACAGCCGATGTCCAGATCCATCCGCTGTCCCGGGTTCAGGGTGACCACCGTGTAGGAGGCCGAAGCGCCCCCGCCCCCCTGGGCCATGACCTGGCTGAGCTGATTGGCCAGCTCCGTCTGACGGACCTTCGCCTTCTCATCCGTCTGGCTGAGCAGCTTGGGCAGGACCGTCTCATTGAGATAGCTCAGGGTGACCAGGGGATCGTCCGCGTCCCCCGCGGCCAGAGCCGCCCCCGTTCCAAGGCACAGCCCGGTCAGGCACAGGGCCCCCAGGCGGATCTTCCACGCGCGATTCATCTTCATCTCGATACTCCTTCGGGCCGTGCCCTTTCTCTTTTGTCCGCCGCGGCGGCTATACCATGGTCTCCGGATGGAGGCCGAAGCTCACCGCAATGGCCCCGTCCACTTGCTTCATCATCGTCTCGTCCAGCTTCCCCATGTGCTCCCGCAGGCGGCGCTTATCCAGCGTGCGGATCTGCTCCAGTACGTCCAGAAGCGGGACGCCTCCCGCTGAATTTGTAATGTCGAGGACGGAGATCGGAGCGGTGTTCATGGCAGAAAGAAGCAGCCGGCTGTCTCTGTCGAGATGAGGGGTATCCGTCTGGAGAATTTCGAAGCTGAGACTCATTTTATCGACGTTCGGCATGTTCTGGTTGACACAATGGTAAACGCCGGGGGCAATCAGAATGGCCTGGCCGACTGTCGCCTCGCTCAGGCCGAGACTTGTCTTGACTGCACAGATGCCGCTGGAGACGTAGTGAAGCTCAAAAACCGGATGCCGGTGGAAATATGCAGAGGTTTTTTCAAAATGTGGACAAATTGCCGTCAGACGGCACGGAAGTTCTCCAATCGAGAAATTCAGACTGTAGATTCGCTGCATTGCGGGGCTCCTTTCTGCATACTGAACAAATACACGCAGGAATCGGCAAGAAATTCTGTAAAAATGCTACCAAGACGAAGAATGTGGGTGCGTGAATCTGGTTCGTTATGGATAGCCAATGCCTCTATTATAGGCATTCCGGACATAAAATCAACCCGATATTTCACTAAACTTTGAATTCCAGACATTTCACGCCGAAACTTGTCTAAAAATGAAGTGGTGTAATGCGGCTCTTTTTGCTATATTGAACAAAGAGAACGGCGAGAGAACCTGCAATATCAGCGCGACGCGTAAGCGCGCTTCTGCATATTGACGCTGTCAAACCAGATGGCAAGAAAATTTGAAGGAGGACGAAAAATGAAAAAGAATCTGGTTTACCGCCTGCTGGCCCTTGTGTTGGCTCTGATGATGCTGTGCAGCTGTGCAGCGCCCGCGCAGAGCAATACGGACCAGACCGCTACCACGACCGAGCAAACCCCCGCAGCCGAGACCGAAACGACAACGGACTCGGAAGAAACTACGGCACAGACTCCGGCTACGACAGATGGGATCCTGCACCTTGCACTGGATGAGCAGTCCGGTAAAGACCAGGTAAAAGCGGCCTGGGGCGATCCGGGTGGATTCTACCGTACAGGGATGTTCTCCCGTCTGCTGAAGGTCGACACAGACGATCAGCCGACGATCCCCGATCTGGCTGAAAGCTATTCTGTTTCCGACGATCAGCTGACCTACACGTTTGTAGTCCGCAGCGACGCAACCTGGCATGACGGCGAACCCATTACGGCTGAAGATGTTCGCTGGAGCGCAGAGATGGCGCTGAAGTCCGCGCAGATCACGACCATCATCTCCAGCTCTCTGCAGAGCATTGAAGGCGCGCAGGAATACATCGAAGGCACCGCTGATACGGTTTCCGGCATTACTGCTGATGGCCAGACCGTGACCTTCAAGCTCAGCTCTCCGAACGGCGATTTCCTGATGGCCATGGCACAGTGGGCTCCGTATCCCAAGCACCTGCTCGAAGGCGAAGATCCCCTGACCTTGCACACCTGCTCGTTCTGGCAGGCACCCGTCGGCAGCGGCCCGTACAAGTTCAAGGAGTTCCAGCCGGGTTCCTACCTGATCCTGGAGGCCTATGACGGCTATTATGGCGAGCAGCCCGGCATCAAGACCGTTCAGCTTACAGTCACCTCTGACAGCCAGCTTGTGACTAAGACGCAGGCTGGTGAGCTCGATCTTTCCGAGTTCAGCGATTATGCATCCGTCGAGCAGGTCTTGTCCGCGAACCCTGCGCTGACCAGCTATGAAATCGATGACGCCATGTATCTGCGTGTGCTGTCTTTCAACCTCAATGGCAACGACAAGCTGCAGGATATCCGTGTCCGTCAGGCAATCTCGCAGGCCATCGACAAGCAGACGATCTGCGACCAGCTCTTCAACGGGCAGGCAATGCTGATGAACACCCTGGTTCCGACGTCCCGCGTTGAGTACAATGCCGACGCACAGACGCTTTCTTATGATCCTGACACAGCCAAGGCGCTTCTGGAAGAGGCCGGCTATGACTTCTCTCAGCCTATTCGCATCGCATACTTCTACAGCGATCAGCAGACCATCGATCTGATGGATACGCTCAAGTATTATCTCGAGCAGGTCGGTTTCACGGTTGAGCTGAACTTCCTGAAGGGCGATCTTCTGGACCTCATCTACACGACCCGCGATTATGACATGATCTACCGCGGCCTGTCCTCCACCGGTGCAGGCGAGATCTATGGCTGGCAGAAGGCTGGTTCGATCCACGAGGCCATCTATGGCACCAGCCTCCAGGAAGGCTGGGCAGATCTGCTGAACCGTTATACAGAGGCAGGTGTGGAAGAACGCGTTGAGGTCGTTAAGGAGCTGCAGGCACACGAGATCGAAGCCTGCGAGGATATCCCGCTCTGGAACCTCAAAACCTATGTTGTCGTCAACAGCAGCCGTCTGGATCTTCCCACGCAGTTCCAGTATGGTATCTTCAACTACGAGCGTCATCTGGAGCAGTGGCATCTGAAGTGATCCGGTGCCGGACTGCGAACAGAAGAAAGTAGACCTTTTCGGAGGGTGGGCTGACTCGCCCACCCTCCTCGTTTCTGAATGGATGGAGGATTGCAAGTGTGAACAAGGATTCCTTAAAGCATATTCTAAAGAAATTTCTGTCATTGATTCCAATGCTGATTCTTATCAGTATTGTAATTTTTGGAGCGCTTCAGCTGACGCCAGGCAATCCGCTGACCTACCAGATTCCCCCTGAACTGCTTTCATCGTCGACCTTTGATCTCGAAGCCTACGAAAAAGCAATGGGTCTGGACGCGCCGGTTTATGTGCAGTATTTCCGATGGATCTGGAATATTCTGCGCGGGGAACTCGGCTATAGCCTCGTCAGCGGCGCACCCATTGTCAATATGCTGCGGACACGCCTGCCGGCAACCATGGAGCTGGCACTCTGCGGTATCCTGATCTCCTCGGTTTTTGGCATTTGCCTCGGCATTCTGGCTGCAATCAAGCAGAACACGTTGCTGGACTACGGCTGTACAGCGCTGAGTGTATTGGCAATTTCGATCCCGGAATTCTTCATGGGCATTATTGGTATTACGATTTTTTCTCTGAAGCTTGGCTGGCTGCCGACTGGCGGCCGCCTAGTGTATGGCGATAACAGCTTCGGAACCCGGCTTGCGCATCTGATCCTTCCGGCTGTTGTGATGGGGCTGGCGCTGACAGGCGCACTCATGCGCCACACAAGAGGCTCTTTGCTGGATGTCCTGACAAGGGACTACATCAAGACAGCGCGGAGCAAGGGCCTCTCCGAACGTAAGGTTTATCTCAAGCACGCGTTCCGCAATGCGCTGATTCCTGTTACGGTGCTGCTTTGCTTCCGGATCCCGGGGCTTGTCGGCGGTTCCGTTGTGATCGAATCCGTATTTGGCTGGCCTGGTATGGGTGGTATGCTGCTGGATGCGATTTCTGGTAAGGATTATCCAGTCGTTATGATAACCGCAATGATCATTGCGTTCGTTACGCTGATCGCAAGCTTCCTTGCGGACCTGTTCACAACGCTGCTTGACCCGCGGGTCGATATAGAACGATAAGGGGGCATCGGCATGAAAAATAAGAAATCCAGAAACACGCAGGGCATGCGGCAATGGAAAAAATTCAAGCGAAACAAAATGGCCGTCATTGCGCTGATCGTGCTTGGCATTCTGATTTTCGCCTCTGCCTTTGCGCCGCTTCTGACCAGCTATGATCCAGAAGCAATCTCTCTGACGGAACGGACGCTCGCACCCAGCAAGACCCACCTGCTTGGCACAGACAAGGTCGGCCGCGATGTTTTCACACGTCTTTTGTATGGCGGCCGGATCTCCATTTTGATCGGCCTGACTGGCGCACTTGGCGGTGCAATTATTGGTGCGGCGCTGGGCTGCCTCGGCGGCTATTTCGGCGGCCTGTTGGACCGGTTCCTGCTGCGTCTGTCCGAGCTGTTCACCACGTTCCCACAGACGATCCTTGTCCTGATTCTGGTGGCGTTTATGGGGCAGGGTGTCTGGAACCTGTTTATTGTCTTCTGGTGTACCGGTTGGATGGGCACCTACCGTATGACCCGCGCGAAGATCCTCAGTCTGCGCGAGGAGACCTATGTGCTGGCCTGCCAGGCCTTCGGCATCTCCAATCGTTCGATCATGTTCCGCCACATTCTGCCGAATGCAGCGGGACCGGTCATCGTGAACATCACGCTTTCAACGGCTGGCTATGTGCTGCAGGAAAGTGCACTGAGCTTTCTGGGGCTTGGCGTTCCGTCAAGTACACCGACTTGGGGCAATATTTTTAACGCTGCCAAGGCGCTGGATGTTGTGCAGGCCTATCCGTGGCTCTGGCTTGCGCCTGGCATCGCAATCAGCTTGTTCGTTCTGAGTGTCAACATCATCGGCGACGGTCTGCGTGACGCGCTTGATCCCAATCAGTGACAGGAGGGCTGGAAATATGAAAGATGATATCATTTTGCAGGTGGAAAATCTGCATACCGGCTTTCTGGTCGACAATGTCCCGTTGGAGGCTGTAAGCGGCGTCAGCTTTTCTCTGAAAGCCGGGCGCGTGCTTGGCGTTGTCGGAGAGAGCGGCTGCGGTAAGAGCGTGACGGCACATTCGATCATGCAGCTGCTGCCGAAATACGGCCGGATCACAGAAGGCTCAATCACCTATACCCGGGCGACCGGTGAGAAGATCGAAATCCAGAAGCTGCGCCGGACCGGCAATCAGATGCGGCAGATCCGCGGCAAGGAAATCTCTATGATTTTCCAGGACCCGATGTCCTCATTGAACCCGGTTTATCCCATCGGCGATCAGATTGCGGAAAATATTCGGGAACACGAGAAAGTAACGAAGCGGGAGGCGCTCGACCGGGCCCGGAAGCTGCTGGAGGATCTGGAGATCCCATCCGCCGCGGAGCGGCTGGGCGATTATCCGCATCAGTTTTCCGGCGGCATGAAGCAGCGCGTCATGATTGCAATCGCCATGGCCTGCAATCCGCGGATTCTGATCGCAGATGAACCGACCACGGCGCTTGACGTTACGATCCAGGCGCAGATTATTGCGCTGATGAAGAAGCTGCAGCGTGAGCATGGGACATCCATCATGATGATCACGCACAACATGGGGCTGGTGGCGGAGATGGCGGATGATATTGCTGTTATGTATATGGGCCGGATTGTGGAATACGGAAGCATCCGGCAGGTCATGAAATCTCCGGCGCATCCATATACGCAGGGCCTTTTAAAGGCGGTCCCGGTGCTTGGCATGAAAAAAGACCGGCTTTACAGCATCAAGGGCAGCACACCCAGTCTGGTGGACCGCCCGGCGGGCTGCGAGTTTGCCAGCCGATGTGAATACGCGACTGAAGCCTGCCGGCAGGTGCCGCGGGCGGTCGAGGTGGAGCCGGGCCATCAGGTCCGCTGCTGGAATTACAAGGAGGCGACTGACAATGGCTGATGTGATCCTCGAATTGCAGGATGTGCAGAAATATTATCCCATCGTGAAGGGTGCATTTCATCAGGTCGTCGGCCATGTAAAGGCGGTCGATGGCGTGTCGCTGACGCTCAATCGCGGCGAAACACTCGGCCTGGTCGGCGAGAGCGGCTGCGGCAAGACGACGCTTGGCAAATGCATCGTTGGTCTGCACGAAGCGACTGGCGGAAAGATCCTTTATACGCTGAACGATGAAAAGCGCGATCTTCTGAGCATGAATAAAAAAGAACGCTTTGCCATGAAGCGTCGTATTCAGATGGTGTTTCAGGATCCGTATTCGTCACTGAATCCGTCGCAGACGATTCTGCAGGCATTTGACGAGCCCATGCAGATCCATGGAATCGGAAAAACGCGGGCCGAGCGGATCGAGCGGATCGCTCAGCTGTTGGAGACGGTTCAGCTCCCTGCAGACTATATGAACCGCTTCCCCCACGAATTCTCCGGCGGCCAGCGCCAGAGAATCTGCATTGCGCGTGCCATGTGCGTGAATCCGGAAACGCTTGTATGCGACGAACCGGTTTCCGCGCTGGATGTTTCGATTCAGGCTCAGATCCTGAACCTGATGAAAGATCTGCAGCAGGAAAAGAACCTGACATATGTGTTTATTGCGCATGATCTGAGCGTGGTGGAATTCATGAGCGACTGGGTTGCCGTTATGTACCTTGGCCGCGTCGTCGAATACGCCCGCGCAAGCGAGCTTTATCGCCGCCCGTCGCATCCATATACGCAGGCGCTTTTGTCTGCTGTGCCGATTCCGGATGTGGATGTGAAAAAGGATCAGATCATTCTGGAAGGCGATGTCCCGTCGCCGGCCCATCCGCCGAAGGGATGCCGGTTCCATCCTAGGTGCTGGAAATGCCAGGAGCGTTGCAAATGCGAAGATCCGGCACTCAGCGAACTGAAGGATGCGCAGGGGCACTGCGTAGCCTGCTTCTATCCGGACTAAGCAGATGGAGCCGATGCTGTGCTGCAGTTATGCAGCAGCTGATGGGTCATGGATCGCATGGGAAAGCGGCGCTGAGGCGGCGCTGTGTACGCCGCGTTGCCTTGGCCCTGCCGCAGCCGCGCCTGCGGGGAGTACGCCCGGTTGGTTGCGCCTGCCGGAAGCACAGAAGGTGCGTTTTCTTTCCCGTGTCAATCCGGAGCAGCCGGAGCTTGCGGACCTGTGTCTGCAGGTTCACGCAGGCGGCGAAAGCCAGATCTGGGAGGATGCATGGCTCCGTCCGCAGAAGGGACTGAGCTGGGAGGGCGTAGAGGCCTTCGCAGAGTCGTTTGCAGACGGCTGGACGTTTTCCGTGCGTGCGGCAGCGGGGGAGGAAAAGCGCCTGTATTTGTTTTCCGTGCGCCGGGACGGCCTTGTCTGCCTGCGTGCAGGCACAAAGCGGGCTGTGATCCTGACAAAACCGCTTCTGTGTACGGCGGACGCTCTGACGCTGAACTGTGCGACAAGCGCCGCGGGCAGTGTGCGTGTCGGGATCCTTTTGCAGAATGGACAGCCGGTCTGTGCGCGCAGCACGGAAGACTGCGACGTCCTCTATGGCAACGACTGCAGGATCCCGGTATCATTTCGTGGGCAGCGGGCGCTGGGCGGTCTGACCGGCCAGATGATCCGTTTGAAATTTGAATTGCAGGACGCGGAGCTCTATTCTTTCCGCTTCTGCACCCCTAAATAAGGAGGAACACCATGAGCAAACAGGAGTCTATCCAGTCCGAACGTCCGACAGACACCGACGGTATTAATATCGGCGGCCGCCCCGAGCTGTTTGTCGATCACTATCTGATCGACCAGATGTACGGCACGCAGTTGAAGCTGCATGCACCTGTCAAAAAGGAAATTGCCATTGCGTTTGACCAGCCTTGGGAGGGACCAGGCAGCAGTGCCTATAACAGCGTGTTTTTTGATGGAGAGAAGTATCGCCTGTATTACCGTGCCTGCGCGCAGAAGACTGCCAAGGAAAAGGGCGATCTGAGTACGGCGCAATATACCTGCCTGGCACTCAGCGATGACGGGATCCACTGGGAAAAGCCGGAGCTTGGTCTGGTTGAATTTGAGGGCAGCACAAAAAACAATATCCTGCTCAGCGGCATCATGTCCCACAATTTCTCCCCGTTTTTGGATACAAACCCTGCCTGCGCGCCTGAAGCACGGTATAAAGCGGTTGCCGGTCATATCTCTACCGGTCTTGTCGCTTATCAGTCTGCCGATGGAATTCACTGGAGCAAAATGCAGGAAGAACCCATCATCCGTGACGGCGCGCTCGACTCGCAGAATCTCTGCTTCTATGACCCGAATATCGATGGATATCAGTGCTACTCGCGATATTTTGCCCGCCCGATCGATTGGGAATCCGAGCCGCAGGATGGTGAATTCCGCGAAGTCAGTGTGCCCGATACGCTCGACGATCTCGGTGTTGGGATCCGCGCAATCCAGAATACCTGCTCCAAGGATTTTCTGCACTGGCAGCCGCTGCGTGCAAACTGCTACCAGCACCATATTCCGCTGGAACACTTCTACACGAACGCAACCTTCCTTTGCCCCGGTGCTAAACAGCTTTACATTTCCATGCCCATGCGGTTTATGTATGACCGGCACAAGGTTGCGTCCTGCCCGTTCCCCGGCGTTTCCGACGGTGTCTTTATGACCAGCCGCGACGGCGTCCGCTTTGACCGGACTTTCCTGGAAGGTTGGCTGCGGCCGGAACTGGACGAGCGCTGCTGGACGCAGCGCAACTACATTACGGCCTGGGGCATGCTGGAAACGTCTGCAGAGGAATTCTCTATCTTTGTCAATGAGCACTATGAATGGGACGACGCATGCCTGCGCCGCTATGCGATCCGCCGACACGGTTTTGCCTCCGTCCATGCGCCCTATGCCGGTGGTTCGTTTGTTACGAAGCTTTTCCGTTTCACGGGAAATCAGCTGACACTGAACTATGCGACGTCTGCTGCCGGTGGGATCCGCGTTGGGATCATTGGCGACGGCACCGGCTGGCCGGCCAGCGATTTTGCGGTTGAAGACTGTGACCTGATTTATGGAAATGAACTCAACCGTGTCGTCAGCTGGCGCGGCAACAGTAACCTGTCCCGGTTTGAGGGAAAAATGATCCGTCTGAAGTTCGAAATGAAGGATGCGGATCTGTTTGCGCTGCAGTTTGCGCAGGCATAAAAACAGACCGGGCTGTCCGTCTTGCGGACAGCCCGGCAGAAGACCCGGAAATTCAGATCGGAACCTTTGCAATATATTTTTGATCGTGCTGCTCTGCGTGCCGGACATGCCGCCCGGTGCGTGTGCGTCTTCCGGGAAGAACACCACAAAACGGCCCGGATGCAGGCGGAGCGGGATGGCATCGCTGTCCACACCGGCCAGAAGCGCTTCGATTTCCGGATCATACGGCGCAAGAACGGTCTGCAGTTCGCTGACGGGCTTCCAGTAAATTGTTTCCTCGCCGTCTGCGGCTGCCATCACGTCGATGTATTTCTGATGTGCCTCAGCCTTCAGCTCCGTACGCGCTCTGGTGCCATACTGGGTTCCAAAAAACCAGCCGCCACCTGCAAGCTGTTCCTTTTCCGGATCGAATGGCTGCTGAAGCTGCTGCGCAAGCGTCTGCAGCGCAGCATCGAGCGCTGGGTTCAGCCCCAGATAGACCGTATAATGGTCGAACGTATCAAAAATCATAAAAAGTCTCTCCTTGTAACAAATCATTACCTCAATATATAGCAGAACGGAGGATGCTTTTCCATTGCCGCAGTAGACATTTTTCCACAGAAACCGTCCGGTTTTCATGCTTTCAGCAGGATTTGAATTCCGGACATCGCGTGCAGAAATTCGTCCGTCAGCCGGATGGAAAATGCGAAGAAAAACTGCTATGATTGGCTCATAAACAAGACAAAAGGAGTAAAAATCCAGATGGAGACAAAAACAAATATTCTGTTTACCGGCGTGATGTCGGCCCTGGTTTCCTGCGTGGATGAGGATGGAAACGTCTATGAAAGAAGCATGCGCCGGCTGATGAACGATCAGATGAAGGCCGGTTTGAATGGCTTTTATCTCTGCGGCGGAACGGGGGAAGGCCCGGTCCTGCAGAAAAAGACACGCATGGAAATTGCCGAGATTGCCAAGGACGAAGTCAAAAACGGAGGCAGCCTCATTGCGCACGTCGGCGCGATTGACCTGACGACTGCCGTTGAGCTTGCGCGCCATGCTGGCCGGATCGGCCTCGATGCCATTTCCTCCGTCCCGCCGTTCTTCTTTCACTATGGAGAAGCGGAGATTGCGGACTATTATAAGGCGCTGTCGGACGCTTCCGGTCTGCCGGTTCTAATGTATGCGTCCCCGCTGTCCGGTGTCAGTATCACCTGGGACATGGTCGACCGGTTTATGGACATCCCCAACATGATCGGCCTCAAGTGGACAAGTTATGATTACTTCACCATGCACCGCATCAAGGAGCTGCGCAGCGGCAACATCAACGTCATCAACGGCCCGGACGAGTGCCTGCTCTGCGGACTGGCCATGGGAGCAGACGGCGGCATTGGAGCGACTTACAACGTCATGCCGAAGCTCTTCAGCCAGATTTACTGTAGCTTCCGCGCAGGCGATCTCGACACGGCCCGTGCCGCGCAGTATAAGGCCAACAAGCTCATTGAGATCCTCCTGAAGTTCGGTGTGGTCTGCGGCATCAAGGATATCCTGACCATGCTCGGCTATGACTGCGGCTATCAGGTCTATCCGCAGAAGCGTTTCACCGACGAAGAACGCGCCGCGTTCCGCGCGGAGCTGGAAACCATCCATTATATGCAAGAATACGTGTAAGAATCGAGGAGAGCAAAATGGATTACAAAAAGCTGATGGACATGACCGGGAAGGTCTGCATCGTGACGGGCGGCACAGGCTATCTCGGCACGGAAAACGTGAAGATTCTCAAGGACTTCGGCGCGACGGTGGTCGTGGCGGATATCCGCGCGGCGGAAGAACGCTGGGCGAACGCCCCGCAGCCGGTTGGCGATCTGTTCGTGGAGTGCGATGTGTCGGCTTCGGAATCGATCCGCGCCTGCTTCCAGAAAGTCTATGATACCTACGGACATATCGACGTGCTGATCAACTGCGCAAGCTACGGCGCAGGCTACGGCAAGGGCAGCCAGTTGGAGTACATGGAAGACGACGTGTTCAACAAGGGCGTGGACGGTTCTCTCGGTGTGGTGTTCCGCGGTATGCGTGAGGTCGTTCCGTTCATGAAGAAGACCGGCGGCTCGATCATCAACTATTGCTCGATGTACGGCATTGTATCCCCGGACCTTCGGATCTATGGCGATAATCCGCAGAAGCAGCCGCCCAACTACGGTGCCGGCAAGGCGGGCGTCGCACAGATCACGCGCTATGCAGCTGGGTCTCTGGCGCAGTACGGCATCCGTGTCAACAGCATCACCCCGGGCCCGTTCCCGAACCCGAGAAATCAGGACGACGCTGCATTCAACGCACAGCTGGCTAACAAGACTATGCTTGGTCGCTTCGGCCAGAGCTATGAGATCGCGGGCGCGATTTTGCTGTTGGCTTCCGATGCGTCGAGCTTTATGACGGGCTCCAATGTAACGGTCGATGGCGGCTGGACTGCGTGGTAAGCTGAGGCAAAGCATATGAAATACAACGAGACAAAGGGCGTAAGCATCTCGGAGCTTTCACTCGGTACGGTACAGCTCGGCGTCAGCTACGGGATCAACAATCAGTCCGGCAAGCCGGATCGGACGCAGGCGTTCGGGATTCTGGATACTGCGTTGACGAACGGGATCAGCGCGCTGGATACGGCGGCGGCCTATGGCGACTCTGAACAGGTCATCGGGCAGTGGCTGCAGACGATACCGGAAGAAAAGCGGCCGTTTATTACCACCAAGCTCAAAGCACTCGACCACAGCGGTCTAGACGCACTGCGCAGAAGCGTAAATGCGCAGCTGGAGCACTCTATGCAGCAGCTTGGACTCAGCTGTATTCCCTGCCTGATGCTGCATAACTTTGACGAGTACGACTGTGACCGTGAGAACATGCGTGTCGTGTTTGATGAGCTGAAGCAGGCCGGGAAGATCCGCTTCAGCGGCATCTCGGCCTATGCTCATCACGACTACCGCGTGATCGCGGCGTCTGGGTTTGATGCTGCCCAGATCCCGCTGAATATTTTCGACTGGCGGCAGATCGACAACGGCGGACTTGACGCGCTGCGCGCGTCGGACATGATGATCTTTGTGCGGAGCGTATATCTGCAGGGGCTGGTATTCCAGACACCGGAGCAGCTCGACCCGCGGATGGAATTCGCACGGCAGACGCTGGTCAGTTTCCGCAGCCTGTGCGGGAAGTACGCGCTGGCACCTGCAGAGCTTGCCCTGTCGTTCGCACTGAGTCTGCCGGGCGTAACGAGTCTGGTGCTCGGCAGCGAGACAGCGGAGCAGGTGCGGCAGAATGTGGACCTGCTCGACCGCACAGCCCGGCTGAGCGAAGCGCAGCTCAATGAGATCCATACCCTGTTCCGGGATGTACCGGAACGGCTTCTGAACCCCTCGGAATGGTTCAATGCGCAAAAATAATATTATAATTATTTATTTGACCTGATTTCCCGGAAGAAAGAAGCGCAACCATCATATGCAACAAAACGGCAAACCGAAGACAAAAGGAGTATAAATATGGGACTTTATGACGAATTCAGATTCAGACCGGCGTCGTGGCTGCCGCACAGCGAGGAAATCTGCCTGCGGGCGGATCTGGAGAATCAGCTACCTGCCCAGGCCCTGGTTTCGCTGGAGGAGCTGGAGCGCGTGCGCAATATCAGACGCGAGGACATGGAATACACGAACGAGAACGGATATTCCGTGCGCGTCGTCCTGGATCCGACGCTCTGCATGGTACAGGATATGTTCTACCGCATCGTAAAGAGCGATCTGGAGGATAAGCCCTTCTCCATGATCTGCCCGAACCAGTGGCCGGCGGCCTATTCGGCAGTCGCGGAGATGATCAACAAGTTCAATATCAACTGCCGCAATCTCCACGCTTTTGCCATGGACGAGTGGGCTGACGAGAACGGCAATGTCGCGCCGCTGACCTATGGCGCGGGCCTGGGCTACAGCTTCCTGAACCACTTCTATTACCGGATCCGGGAAGACCTGCGTCCGGCGCGCGACCACTGGCACACCTTCACGAACGAGCTCCGGGCGAACGATGCGTATTCCAACGTCATCGACGAGGTGACGGGCGGCGGCGCGGACGTGATCTACACAGCGACGGGCTGGCCCGGCCACACGGCATTCATCGATCCGCGCAGTGAAGAGTTCAAGGCTGCCTCCATGGAAGAATTCCTGCAGCTGGGCTCCCGCATCACGACGGAGGTCCCGCTGACGGTCTGTGAGAACTCGCTGTTCGGGCCCATGGGCGCGTCCGGCGACGTGTGGGCCGTGCCGCCGAAGTCCGCGACGATCGGTCCGCGCGACGTGATGCACGCGAAGGAAGTCGTGGAGCTGCACAATTTCGCCAATGCGGACGGCAGTTCGTGGCAGCGCATGGTCTCCCGGCTCGAGCTGTATGGCCCGATCAGCATGGAGTGCCCGGCATCCATCTACCGTCTCAAGAAGGGCGTGTGCTACGTGTCCGAAGCCATCGCCAAGCCCTTCGGCAGCTGGTATAACGGCATCGCGGACAAGGATATCTGAGAAAACGCTGCAGTGACGGAAGCAGCGGCGTTCTGAAATGCTATACTGCCGCCGGCAGGAAGGGCGGCTGTTATAGAGGATCCCGTATCCCGCAGGGAACCCTGCGGGATATCCCGCGTTACAAAGGAGAAATGACATGCAGGCAATTATCAACACAAAGCTGATCCTGGAAGACAGCTATGTCTGGGACGGTGCGGTCACGTTTGAAAACGGACGCATCGTGCAGTGCGGAAAGCGCACAGAGGTAAACGTCCCGGCGGACGCGGAGCTGATCGACGCGCAGGGACTATATACCGCGCCGGGACTGGTCGATATCCATAACCACGGCACGGTCCGGGAACACTTTTATGCCGCGCCGCGCGCATGCGCGGACTTTTTCCTCTCGCACGGCGAGACGACGGTCCTGCCGACCTTTTACTGCAATCTGACGCTGCAGCAGATGCTGCAGGGGCTGGAAAATGTGAAGACTGCCATTGCGCAGGGGGCGGGGAACCTCGGCGGCCTCTATATGGAAGGGCCGTATATGAGCGGCGAGGGCAGCAACCAGAACTCGATCCTCTGGCGCGGGGAGATCCGGCCGGAGGAATACCGGCCGCTGATCGATGCGATGCGCGGCTTTGCGCGCATCTGGGCGATCGACCCGGCCAGACCGGGGATCGGGCGGTTCATGCAGGACGTGCGCCGGGCGGATCCGAACGCGATCTTCGCGCTGGGCCATTCGCACGCGACCGCCGCGCAGTGCCGCCGGGTGCGCGGCTGCGGCGTGAAGGTACAGACGCACCACGGCGATTCCGGCAAGGCACCGGGCTTTGCGCAGGGGACCATCGGCGCAGGCTGTGACGAATATACGCTGTATGATCCGGATATGTACGCGGAGCTCATCTGCGACGAGACGGGGATCCACGTCGACCCGGACATGCTGAAGATGGTCGTGCGGACGAAGGGCGTGGAGAAGATCATCCTGATCACCGACTCCATGCCAGCCGACGGCGATTATAAGAATAACGAGGCCGACGGGATCGCCTGGGGCCCGGATCTCAATTATGACTATGAGGGGCATCTGGCCGGCAGTCATCTGACGCTGGACAGCGCGTGCCGGAATCTCATGGCGCACACCGGCTACGGCCTGTGCCACGCGATCCGTATGGCGAGCCTGAACCCGGCAAAGCTCCTGGGCCTGGACCGCGAACTTGGCTCCATCGCCCCCGGAAAAAAAGCCAATCTGCTCCTCATCGACGATCTCGTCCACGTGAAAAAAGTCTTCCTCGCCGGACGCGAGGTCTCAGAACCGCGGCCGTAAGGCGCACGCTCCTATATGAAGCCAATGATCCGCGCCGGGGCACCCGCCCCGGCGCTTTCCTGTGGCTGCCGCAAACGCCTCGAAAAACCGGCACCTCTGCGAGTCCCTCTGCGTATGCTGACGCAGAGGGGGGGATCGATATATGTGTGTGAAAATGGAGCAGCTGGGGCTGGTGCTGCTCGGGGCGGGGATCGGGCTACTGGTGTCGTTTGCGCTGTGCGGATGGTTTCTGCGGGTGTTGGTGGCCATCATTCTGATCGTGCTCGGACTTTTGCTGCTGAAATGAACATATCCTTGTCCGGCTCCGCGTATAGATATCCCAGAACATACAAGGAGTTGAGACTATGGAGCTTGCATTCGAACAAAAACAGCGTTCCTGCCTGAAGCGCACGGCGCATCTGTCCCTCGCGCAGGAGCAGACGCAGGAGCTCATCATACCCGACGCCATGCCCGACGCCGCCCGCACGCTCATCTGCTACGCCGAGCCGGAGCTGCAGAGCAAAACCAGCCGCGCCGGAAGTCTGCTCGTGACGGGCAATCTGCGCGCCTCCTGCCTCTATGCCGACGAGGCGGGCGGATTGCAGCTGCTCACCACCGACGTCCCGTTCACCCTGAAGCTGGAAAGCAGCGACCTGCAGGAGCTGACGCAGTCCGTCGTCCGCTGCTCGGTCCGCAGCGCCGACAGCCGACTCATCAACTCCCGCAAGGTCCTGCTGCGCATCAGCGTGCTGGTCCAGGCGGACGGATATGAGCCGTGGACGGAGGAGGTGCGCGCGCTGACCGACGCGCCTGCCTGCCTGCAGCAGAAGACGCAGACCTATTACAACGCCGTCCCGGTCGAGACGGCCGAGCGCGCCTTCCAGGTCAGCGAGGAGCTGAACGTGCCGGAAGGGCGGGCGAAGATCGTCCGGCTGGCCGACTGCATGCTGCAGCCGGTCGTGACGGAGCAGAATCTGGTCGGCAGTAAGGCCGTGATGAAGGGCACGGCCAATTTGCAGCTGACGTATCTTGACGAGCAGAACGAGCTGCGCACGCTGAGCCTCGCCGTGCCCTTCTCCCAGTACTGCCAGCTGCAGGGGGACTATGAACAGAACGAGGACGTGGAGACCGCCCTGCTCGTGACCGGCGTGCAGCTCGAGCCCGTCGACACTGAGACCGGTCAGAAGCTGCTCTTCGGCGCGGGGATCCTCGCGCAGTGCACCGTCATCCAGCCGCAGACGCTCACGCTCTGCGAGGACGCCTATTCCACCCGCGGCGATTTCCAGCCCCAGTGGCAGGAGCAGGAATACAGCATGCGCCTCGACGCGCAGACCCTGCGCGAGCCCATCCGTCCGTCCTTCCCGGCGCAGGCGTCCGCCGTGCTTGACTGCCGCGTCTATCCCGACGCGATGGCGCTCGAGCGCACGGCAGACGGCGTGATCGTCCACGTGCCCCTGCGCGCGGACACGGTCTACACGGACGCGGACGGCGAGGTGCAGTCCGAATCCTTCCGCACCGAGGTCAGCTGCAAGACCGCACTGGACGAGGACTGCGCCTGTGAGGCCGTCTTCCAGCTTCAGCCGGAGGGCTATGCCGCGGCGGGCAGCGGTGCGGTCGAGCTGCGGTACGACGCGGTGTTCCAGCTGCAGTCGTTTGCCAAGCAGAAGCTGCAGAACCTGGTGGGCGGCACGCTCGATCTGACGCGGCAGCCGCGCGCG
>ENA-ORRA01001405-ORRA01001405.1-human-gut-metagenome-genome-assembly--contig:-NODE-1405-length-16384-cov-2.580317_pt1 | contig 16384 bp, 22 predicted proteins | sample MGYA00242169_ERZ509122 | MGnify/ENA primary metagenome ERZ509122 (study PRJEB26280, sample SAMEA2338650) | human gut metagenome | biome: human gut; feature: human-associated habitat; material: faeces...
TACTGATTCTTTAAGTCAAGTATAGTTGTTAAGATTGAATCTTTTCGGCTAACTGTGATAGTTGTCAATGAATTAAGCTTTAACTCTTTAGTAAAGTCAACCTCCTTAGTTATTATTTTAACTGTAGTTGTGTCTTTCATTTCTGTATTGATTACTTGTACCTACTAGAGATTCTTATCTTTGATTTTAAGTTCTTTCTAAACCTTCTTTACTTCAGTAATTAAACTATCTTTACTATTATTCAAATCACCTATAGTAAGTTGTAAAGTTCTATTATCTTCTTTTAGTTTGCTATTTAATTCCTGATAATACTTGTAATTGTTTGTTACTTGACCTAGACTTTTATCTAGTGTCTTTATTTTCTATCTCTAAAAAAAACAAAAGGCAGTCAAACCAATTATGATAGTGACTGCCAATTTGTTGAAAAAGCTTTTTAATAACATGTTATTCTGTTTTGAATTCTGGTAATATGTACTAGATCGAAAGTGCACTTGACCTAGACATTTTTTCGATAAGTTGTGGATCTACGTTATCATCAAAAGTATGTATGTAACCTATTACTATAGATCCTATCCAATTATTCTTTTCATCGCTTAATCTTCTGATAGCAACGGAGTGACAACCATTACCTGTCATGATTGACTCAATCTTGTTATCCAGAAAATCTGATGAATCTATATCGTTTATAAATGTATATTCAGTACTTGCTAAATCAGATACGAATTTAGATATTGTCTCAATCTTAATATTAGACAAGCTATCTCGTACTGAAGATACTCCATATTGTTTTACTTCTAGTGTAGCAGATATGTACATCTCTCTATATAGAGGATGTGGTTGGATAAGATATACCCTGTCAGCTTTTAAGAAGTATAGGAGTTCCCATAGTTCTCCATAAATAGTAGCTATATTTCCAGCATTCTTAACATTGTTAACATGCTCTTGCTTTTTCCATTTTTCAATCTTATAGTCAGTTATCTTATTCTTTGTGTACTGGTTATAAGTGAACCATAAAGCCAAAATTGAAGCTACTCCTGTAAGTATTTGTGGCAAGAATTCTAAAAACATTTGATAATAGTTTAAAAGTAAAAACCCCGGCTGAACTTGATCTGCTAGGGCTGATAATCGTTTTGAGATATAACTATAAAACGTATATAAGTATGTTATGTTTTACTTGGTCTATGGATGTTAACGTATTCTAATAGCTCTTTATATTTCAACATTTTACTGAATAAATTCCTTCCATTACAATGTTTAATCCAACCTATATAACTACATATTTTTTGTTTATAATCATCCTTATCAATATCTTTTTTATTTAGTTTTGTTATCTTTCTGCAGAAGTTTTGTTTGATTCTCTTTCTAAGAAGTATATGTGTATGGAACAATCTGTATCCTACAAAATCTATTCCTCTAGAATCTACTTTAAATATCTGCCAATTATCTTTGAACCTTAGATTAAGTTGATTCTCTAGATAACTTTTAATATCTTCATACAGATATCTAAGATACTTCTTATCACTGTGTAATATTACAATATCATCTGCATATCTGAAATAGTGTTTTATCTTATGAACTTCTTTAATATAATGATCTAGATAAGTTAAATACAGATTAGCAAAGAATTGTGATAAGTAATTACCGATAGGAACTCCTTGCGCAGAATCTATTATACCATCTAACAAGTTCAATAGCTTAGTATCTTTTATTTTCCTTCTTATTACTTGTTTAAGTATATCATTGTCTATTGAAGGATAGAACTTTCTAATATCTAACTTTAGACAATATTGAGTTCCCTATATGTCTTTCAAAGATTCTTTAACATCTTTCATTGCTTTATGGATACCACGTTTCTTAATACAACTATATGTTCCTTTTACAAAGGTTGATACCCATATAGGTTCCATAATATTCATTATAGCATGATGTACTATTCTATCTGGATAATAAGGTAACTTAAAGATTTCTCTTTCTTTAGGTTCATATATCTTATAGACATAATACGGAGATGTTACATATGTACCTTCGATTAACATTTTCTATAACTCTAACAGAAGTTGTTCTTTATTCTTATCGAATTCGATAACTTCTGGTCTGTGAGTCTTATTTTTTCTAGCCTTCTTTTCAGCTAGATAAAGATTGTCTAAGCTAACAATCTATTCGAATAAATTATTATATCTTTTCATCTGAAATCCCATACCGAATTTTCGCTTTCGCTACTAATACAGTGTCTTAAAATGTCGTTTTTTACCAAGAGGTAAGGTCTTCTCTGACAGTGCTTTTTAAATATTTTTTCTGTTTTGGGGATCAGTGTACTGACATTAGCATTGGAATAACTAAGCTCATTGTTAGAATTCACATTGAGTAACCTAGCATTACTGCTGTTAGTCGTGTTACTACCTAAATGCAAGAGAACAACCTAATTATTTTACAAAATTCTATATTTTTACGGTATATAGATTAACCGAGTACCGACATGAGCACCGGAAAAACCAAGCCCAACGAGAGAATACACATAGAGCAACCCAGCACCACCGCCGTCAGCCGTGTAACTACCCAAAAGGAAGGTTCTGTCTGATGTACTATTATTAGTATAATTATAGTCGCACCAATACGTTGTAGTGTTTCCTCCAAATGCTTCATCTTTAGATGGGAATAAATCAAAGGCAGAGTTATATATCAACTGCTTCTTATATCCTTCTCTAATTGATGTCTGTCCCTGTAACGTATAATCACCTATTGTGGTTGAACCAAATGTAGCGAGATTATTATTCAACATTACATCATTACAATTATCAGTAGAGTTAAAGTGTACCAATGCATCTATTACATTCTTCCATAAGTGTCCAAATGGATTCTCAACGCCTCTATAACTAGGTACATTATAATTGAATGTAGATATAGTAGCACCTTCTGCATTAGTATTATTCCAAGTAAATGAAACTACACCTGTAGCATTTCCAAGTGAGTCTGTAATACCACATGGAACAATTGAATATATATTAGATCCATTGTGTACTGGTTGACCTGCACTAGTTACACCTGCGCCAAGTCCACCTTGTCTATATCCTTCTGAAGTTAATGTAGCATTGTAAGTTGCTTGACTATTAGTACATGCGTATTCTACTAAGTAAAGGATAGTAAGGATTCTATGTGCCTTATAAGTATACATATTCCATTTCTCACTACCATTAGCCCTAGCTCTAGATTGCATAGTAGTTCTGGGGATAGATACTGTAGGGGTAGAACCGTTATTAACTGACATTAACTTATCACCTACTGTAGTAGCCTCATATGCTGAAATATAGAATTTAGTTACATGTTCTACATCTGCTAGTTTTGGATCAGTAACATACAAGTTAAGGAAAACATCTGTATCATTCTTCATACACTTATACCAGAACTCAGGTATTTCTACCATTGTATTAAGTGTCATATCTCTGTCAGTTCCATCTTCATATTTAGTTCTATCAGATGCATTGATATATTTAACAGTACCATCAGAAGTAATAGTACATGTTTTCATTTTAGATTGAATAGGTAATGACTTATGCCAAGGCATATAACCTATTCTAGTCATAAGAGTATTCTGAGGTTCTAATGGGAAGCTAACTCCATAGTAATTAGAGAAGACATTGTTATCTCCCAAATTAATATCAGAAATAGTCTAAGCACCTAGATAAGCTGCTATTATGTCATTATTCTGTAATTTCATATTATTAGTAAATTAAATATAATGTTTTGGAATCTTTAACCGATAATGCTTCGTATTGTGCCTGAGTCATATAAACTACATTAGATACTACATCAGATGCAATGCAACCTGTTAAGTCTACAGTTTCAGATAATTTATCCCATTCTGCAGGACTAGCTGTAATACATACGTAGTTAGCTCCTGTATCATCCAAGTTATACACATCACCAACTGATGCTGTACTTGGTAATGAATCAAAATCAGCAACCGATCCTTTTACTCTGTATACTGATGCTACTTTTGCATCTACTTGATCTTTGGTATATGCATCTTGAATGCCATAACCAGATAAAGTAGTAGCCTTGGTAGCTTTCTTTTTAATCTCTTCCTGTAACATAGCTACCACTTCAGTGTCTCCACTAATAGGTTTCCATGTAGCGCCATTCCACACTTTAATAATAGCCCCTGTAGGGTCTTCTTTTAAATCAATCCAATAAGTACACTCCGATGGATTTGGAGCATACGTTTGGGCTAGAAATATTATTTTCTCTTTCATATGAAAAAATTATTTAATTTTATATGTTTATAATGTAAACTATAGCTTATCTGGATAACCTGTCTTATAGTTATAAGACTCTATTTCCTCTTTTGTTTGTAATTTATAGATTGCCGAAATGTGTTGTTGGGTAGTATTATAGCAATTAAGTGCATATAACTCTAATGAATTTAGCATAGATATAGCATCTGTTATAGGTATAGTATATTTTATTGTATCAAACCATAAAACTGTATCTAGTTTACCAGTATGTTTCTCAATATTAATTGAGTTAACAAGCCCTACTCGGTCTTCTTTATCTAACCACATTTTTTTTCCTGAAAGATAAAATGAATTTACCGCATCTGATTTATCATAAGCATTAATGTCAGCTATTTTCATTTCTTTTAATTCATCAATAGTATACTGATAATCGACCAATATGGGATATCCAACTTCGTTTTCTTTTATTTCTTTTCCTGATGACTACCCGACTAATAGTTTCTGCCAATATTCTTCGGTTATTTCAACCGAACCTTCTTGAAATTCATCATAGAATCCCTATTTCCAATATTTCATAATAGTTAATTTTTTATTTCCATCTACCAACGGCTACCCAATAAAAATCATTGGTTCCCGCGCCAGTACCATTCGAATCTCCCACTGCGTATCTACTTCTTATTGTAAAATAACTATTTTGTACAAGTGTAACTAAGCCTATAACAATGTTCATGCCCTACCCTGGTTCACGATAAGTAATAATAGGACAATAAGTAGCATTATAAAAAGCTATAGGTGTATAAGTAGTATTAGTACCAGTAGAACTTGCTGTTTTATACCCCCATTGCATTAATAAACCATTGTCAAACTTTATGTAACCATTCTAACCTGCCTAATATCCTACTATCTCAGCCTTCTTTACTAACTATTTATATATTACTTTGTTCTGAACTGCATTTGTACTAGTAGAAGATAGAGCAGTATCAATAACTGGTTTATTACTTAGATCATTATATAATCCAGATGTGGCTACATCAGCAAGAGATGGAGTACCAGATATTTCTGAATATGAATAGGAAGGTTTACTTGAACCAATCCATGTTGGCTTACCTGTTACATTTGCCCACGCTACTGAATCAGCTGTGCCACCTCCATTAGCAGATAATACTCCATTACTAATTGATAATCCTGCTCCTACTTTGATACCTCCTAAAGTAGTACTAGATGCGGTTGGTAATGTATATGCAGAAGGAATATTTAATGCTGATTTAAAGTTAGCAAATGATACTCTTCTTAAACTATTATCTGTGGTGTTTCTTATAAACACAGAACCAATAGATGTTTCTTCATCTCCTAGTGAAGTTACAAAAGTCTTAGCATATATTGTTCCACTACCATCTCTTTGCACTACAGTACTTGCTACAGCTTCTACCTGTTTAGCTATATGCCCACCATCTCCAGTAAGCAAATATACTGCGCTAGATCCTTCTTTCTTATAACCACTAGTTAGTATCTGTTTATTAGCATCTCTAACTGGAATCTTATTTGCTACATTCGTAGCACTTGTGTTATTATAATCAAGTAGTCTAGTCCAAGCCAATTTACTTTCTGCCCCCCAACCAGTTCTATAATATAGACCAATTTTATTAGGATCAGCATAGGCTCCATTTGAAGAATGATGAGAATAATAAAATTCTAATCTAGCGTCCCTAGCTGGTAAAGAAACAACTGCTCCGTAGTTATATGGAGCTTCCAAATCTGGAGGAAGAGTAGCATCATATTGACGTATTCCTACTTGATTCCATAATGGATCTTTATCTTCAGCACTACTGTTTGTTACTCCTCTATATCTTAAATAAGCTGTATCCTATTGACCATCTAATGTATCTGCATTTAGTCCTGTACCTGATATTTGAGTTTTAAAACTAGATAAAGTTCTTCGTCTTAACCAACCATCTCCATTGTCTACCCAGATAGCAGATATAGTTCCTTCATCATTTACTCTTTGCGTAGTCTAATAACTGATATTTATTATACTACCGTTACCATCTCTTTTTACAAGCGAATCTCCAGTAGCAGAAACATTCGTATCAGAAGTTTCAACCATAGTTCTTTTAAGAGTACTATAATCAGCATTAGTCATGTCCGCAGCAGCTTTGGGAGATATTGTTTGACCGCTATCTGTATAATCTGAAGTTCTTAATACTGGTAAAGCATTCTTAGTAGTATAAAAAAAGTATCTTGCTCCACCTCTAACATATATTGCCTCTGATCCACTGTTCTCCATCTGAGTTACTCTACCTATAGGTAGAATAGATTTATCTTGTGTCCAATTGAACTAATGAGAAAGTATTCTTCTATGCACCTTATTATTTATTCCATAAGCGAAAGCATACACTTCTTCTACAAAATGAACTGAGAATCCTTGTTCATGCGTTGCCCAACTTGGCTTTCTAGATACTCCTAATGTGGTATGCACTTCTATTCTATTATTGTACTTACTATCCATACGTATAGTAACAGGATAATAAGTATTTTCATCTAGAGTTCCAGTGTCTATAACCGTTTCTCTAAGTACATACAAATTGTTTAGATTTCCTACTTCATAATCTTTATATAAGAACTTATTTGCATTACCAGTACTATTAAGTATAAAGTTACCATCAGAATTAACTTGCATCCACCATTCCATATTATTGTTGAAATTAATGGAACCTTTATTAATTATCAGATTACCTGAACCATCCCTCTATACTAATGAATCAGCAACTGGAGTTACAGATCTAGTAGGCAATGCTGACCATGCCGCATTCTTTCTAACGTATTCTTTACTATCAGATGGAGCATCATCAATTCCTCCTCCACTACCACCTGTAATAACAATGTTACCAGCTCCTAGTAATGAACTGCCATTAACAGTCTTAATGGTTTCACCACTAACTAGTCTTTCTTGTTTTGCAGCATCTAATGCAAATATCTGTCCTGCTAATCTATTCTCTACATCTGTAGCTCTGATTTCTTCAGCTTCTATATCTGATTGTAGTTGTGTAACTGTATCAGTTATATCAGATGCTTTAGTATCTGTATATGCTTTAGCTGCATTAAGAGTTACAGTATCTGCTGCTTTGTAGTCAGTATCTAGTTTGTTAATAGCTGCTGCTACACCAGATAATTTGATGCCATTAGCTCCTACAGTTAAGTAAGAATCAGAAGTACTATCAATAGTAATGCTAAACTTGTTGTCTGCTAGACTTAAACCATTCCCAGCCGTATATGTATCTACTAGATCACTAATATCCACTGGTACAGTTTGTTCGCCATCTTCGGTTACAAATATGAATATGAGACTCTTCCTCTGTGGATCATAATAAGCTTGTTTCAAGAATCTATCTTTAGGTATGCTTATCTCACCAGCATTAGTAGAGTCTACCATTAATGTATAATGTAAATCATTATCTGGATCCTATACTAAAGTAACACTAGCTACTTTGCTAGATTGTAGATTACTTATTAAAGTATCTTGAGCATCATTACGATCTGATTCAACTATAATAGCATCAGCGTTTGTCTTTTCAGCAGCTTTAGCTCTAGTAATCTCATCATTCAACTTAGTATTAGTTGCAGCATCAGCAGCTTTGTATGCTGTATCCATTGCATTGATGAGGTTACGATTATTATCTTCAGCTTGTGTAGCTCTAGCAGTTTCATCAGCTATTGCCTATGCGTTAGCATTTATTGCATCATTTAAAGAGTTACCCTGTTCAGATACTTTTGCATCTACAGCCCATATCTCACCTTGTAACTATTCTTCTGCTTCTATTGCTCTGTTTTCTTCCCCTACTAAACCCTGAGCAAGAGCACTTTCAATCTCTATAGCACGAGTAGCTTCGTCTTCTATTGCTTTAGCATTGGCTTTCTCTGCAGCTTCAGCACGTGCTATCTCATTGATTATACGATTGAAGTTATCTCTCTCTGCAATAAGAGCTCTATCCTTTTCTGTATCTATGTCTTTTCAGTAATCTCTGCTTGTGTAGCACGAGTTACTTCCTATTGTAGTTCTAATTTAGTAGCATAAGTATCAGCAGCTTCTACCTTAGTAAGATAAGGAGATAAATCTATGTCGGCTTTATATTCACCTAATAGTTCCCACTCTCCATCTACATAGATATACTCTTTATAGAGATTACCATGAGTACCTTCACTATCAACTACTAAATATATCTTTGTAGTATCAATATCCTCAGTAGGTAGTTCTGATACTATCTTATACAGAGTAAGATCCAGTACACATGATATCACATTGTCTGTAATATCTATGCCTGAACCAGCAATAAGTTTATCCTACTTAGTTAGTTTTAATGTCTCTATATCCTGACTTATGATAGCAATCCTACCGTCAAATTGACGTATCTCTTCATTTAGATGCTCATCAAAGTTTTTTAATTGTTGTTCTACCCATTTCTTTATTCTGTTTTCAAATTCAGGTAGAGTTCCTTGAAGTACTTTTATAGTTTCCCAATATCCTTCTGCGTTCCATACCTTTATACTACCACCAAGTGGATCAGTACTAAGGTCAACCCAGTACATTACTTCATCAGGATTGGGCTATATATCACTTGCTCTAAAATTAACAAATCTTACCATCTTTATTTACCAAGCTTTAATATTTGTTTTCTAAGTCTTCCTTCTCTATATGATACATGTATCCATGAGTAGTCATTCTCATTAATAAGTTGATCAAACTCAAAGTTATCTCTGATTAACTCAAATAACTTCTTATTCTCTTCTTTGCTACCTGCTGTTATATCAGCAGCTTCTCCTAATACATGTTGACTTGTCTTAGCCCCCTTAACTGCTTTATTTACTTCTGGACTGCGATAACCTGAATTAACTATAATAGGTTTACCATACAATTCTCTAAGCGGATCAAGTACCTTTTCTACTAGAGTAATTAGATTCTTTTCTGCCTACTCTGTAGGAGTATTATCTAATTTCTTAGCTGTAGCTGTAGCAGACTTTGTTAACTCTTTAATATTGAAGTATTTCATTTTATATCTTTTTAATTTGCGTATCTTGTAGTTCTTGGTTGAGCATCATATACTACACTACCTAATAAATCTGCAGCTAAGTTCATTCCGAATTGCTTATCGTCGTTATCTATCTCATTTACTTTGGATAGAATATGGATCTACAATAAGTAGATCCACTCTAACAATTCTCTATCAGTATATTTAGCAAGCTGCTTGTTCATCTTTAATCTCCTCTGCACTAGTTTCGATTTCTTCAGTGTTCATGATCTTATCAAAAATAGGGTTCAAAGATTCTTGTATAACTGCTAAAAAGTTACCAGCAATGATGCCTTTAAGTACTTCTACATTATCTTTAGTAACATCCATTTCACCATTATGATATAGTTCTCTAGATATTTCTAAACCTTCTTGACTTACTGCAGAATTATACAACAGATTTCCTAAATCTTTAGAAATATCAACTGTAGATTCTTCTCCCTCAATGTTCTTAATTGTAATGTTTCTAAAATCAATCAACATAATATTTAGTTTTAAAATTAATAATATTTATTAACGTTAAAAAGTGTTACATGTCTTACATGAATTACAAACTTTACAATCTATAATATTACACAGTGTTTCTAACTTCAACGGATTATCAGTATCAATCTATCTACCACAACCACAAATCATAGATTGTAGTATCTATCTGTCCTGTACGAAATCAGTTTGTGTTATTAGAAACTCTAATTCATTTATACATATAGCTGCTACCACAGACCTATTGTCTATGATAGCACTATATCTTAATTTATTGTCTACTTTGTTTGTCATTTTTAGAATGATTTATTAACAGCATATGTATAACTTCCTATTGTAGTCTTCACAAAATCTCCAGAATTTTTTACTACTCTTAATTCATTAGTCTAACTACCCATGGCGTATAACTCATTCTTAAAATATATAAAATCTATAGTAACATTACCCCCGTTGTATAGTCGAATAACATCGCAACTTCCAAAACCGCTCGAATTAGGCAACATAAAACCGGGATCTAGTCTACTAGGTCCTTTGTGTATATCTACATTATAAGGAGTTAAGTTTACTATATTTAGCTAAGCCTATACCATTTGATCAGCCTAATATTCATCTGGGTAGAATTCAGGATCTGGAGTTGCAAAAGAAGCTGTGTATAAGTCTATGGTATTATTGGTTACAGTTACATCGTCCCTCTATCTAACTATATACAAAGTTTTAAAAGAATAATCATTAGGTATAGTTAGAGAATGTGTGGTAGTAAATGAAGTAACTTTATGAATTACAGCATTAGTACTAAATCTTCCCTTTACTGTTGCTTTATTCATTGTTACTTCGCCAGTAATCCCATTTACCTAGAAATTTGGATTGAATTTATTAGGTAATAAAGTAACTACAACATTCTCACTTAAATAGGTACTTGCAAGATTTACTACCAACTATAAACCATACTTTAGAGTACCACTTTGTATAAAACTTTTAGGTAGAGCATAAACTCCATCGTAATCCATTCTTATAGATTCTCTTACTCCACCTTCTGTCATATAGTTATATAATAGATATATGTTGGAATTGTTAGAAACTCCTTTCACATTTATATTAAATTCTGGAAGATCTTTATGACTACTTTGAGTCCATATTAAATAATCCGTTGTGGCAGAAGATGATGTCTAGTATCACTTGTTATAGTTCCATTGTAATTACTACTGCTACTTTTAAAATTATATGTCCATATAGATGTATCTGTAAATGAAAATGGTTTAACAGTACTATTAAAGTTCTGATAATCGGTCGAATCTTGCCCAAGTGCATCAGTACCTTGTTTACTAAACATGTACTCTTTATTGAACACGAAATCTCCAAGTGTACCATTATCTGCAATCAGTAACTTAGTATACACTGCTTCAAAGTCATCCATCAATATCCAAGTAGCATTTATTCCATTAGAATTCCAATCTTGTTCTGGAGTAACTCCTAGATTTTGACCATTCCATGTAGTAGTTTTATTCATTACATAGAATGCTTCACCTTGTAATACAAATGGTGCTTGAGTATCAGTAGCTTCGTATGTCTTATTATGGATATAAGTTCCTGCCGGATATACAAGTCTTCCTCTTAAACCATTAGTACCATTTACACCATCGTTACCTACCCATTTAACCCATTCATAATCAGTATAACGAGTACTTTCTACTGAACTAGTTTGATTATAAGCTAAACCGATATACTTAGTGTACATATTAGGTTTATCATATATCTGTGAATCAGATGTAGGCTGATCATCAGAGTACTTAATCCAAGTATATAGACTACCACCCGGTTCACCTGCAGCTCCATCTTCACCACTAATTCTAACAGGTTGATCCCATACTCCAATCAGTTCATCATTAGCAGCTATCTCAGCATGTGACATCCACAAGTATTCGTAGCTATTAACTACTGGTACAGTAGTAGTCCAACCTGCCGGATTTCTAACAGTAGTAGCAATACTAGGAGTATGACCTTTAGTCATAGACATAAATCTAAACTCTGTATGTTTACCATCTAAAGCTTCACCATTTTTACCATTTAACTGTATAACTTCAGACCATGTTTGTACTTCATCTTTAGGTCCATCTACCATACCAACACATTGCCACCATTGACCGTCTGAAGTAGTAGGATAATCTAACCATCCGTCTATGCCAGTAGTACCCGGTCTAGGATTCTTAAATGTTGGTTTAGCAGGTCTAGAATTAGATTTCTTATATACATAAGTACTCCAGTTAGGTACAGATCCAGATTCTCCGTCCTCACCATCTTTCAATACATATAGTGTCTCTTGGTCTACAAGTATACTGCTACTATTCCTTTGATCGTATAATGAGAATGTAATATAAGCTACTATACCACTAGTATCAATAGTATTATTAGCATAGTATCTCATTTCACTAGCATTATCAATCTTATAAGCAAAGTAATAACCATATGGAGTACTATCTACAGTAGTAGTAGAATCTCCTTCGAATAATCTTATACCACATGATACATTAGCCACAGACGGAGTACCATTCTTATTCACATGGATAGCACTTACAGATGGAGCTAACTGATATATCTTAGGAGTTTGACCATCAGCACCAGGTTTAACTTTAGTAATTGTCAAGGTTACGTCTCTTATATAAGTATTACCTTGATATATTGCTTTAACAGATACTGGCAGCCTTATTACTTCAGGAGCTGACTTATCAATAGCAGTTATAGTAATAGTACCTAATACAGATGATGTAGCTGTTACTCCTGCTACTTCACCTAGTGTTGGGTTCTCATATAATGTAAGTTTAGTAGTTCCATAGTACATACTTACTGTAGATGTTACAGGTAATCCACTAACCACATTACCTTCAGAGTCACATGCTACAGCGATCATATCATTATCAAAGTCTGTAACTAAACCTCCTACACCATCTACTCCGTCTTTACCGTCACTAATCTTATAGATAGTTTCTTTATCTACTAACTATCCACCATTAGTAAGCATAAAGATTATCTTCTTCTTAATTGAAGAAGTAGATATGTTTTGATCTATAGTATAGTTCTCGGCAAGCTCTTCATCAATTACATATTTAAATGCATAACCATTTGGTAATTGAGATAACTCTACTGTGTTAGCACCCTGTGTTTTCTTAATACCGCAAGTAATAAATACTACATCGGATACACCTTTCTTATCTACATGAATAGCATCAACAGAAGGCATTAATGAATACAGAATAGCGTCTTCTCCATCAGCACCGGGTTTGATCTTATTAATAGTAAGATACGTAGTACGTTCCATCAATTCATTGTTATACACAGTACTAGCATCAATCGGTATACGTATGGTAGTATCCGTAGTATTAGCAATAGATGTAACAGTAATTATACCAGATTGTCTATCTGCAGTAGCTACAACACCTTCTGGAGGACGTACAGTTAATGAACTTAGATTTAATTGCACAGTTCCATAGTACATACTTAAGGTTGCATTAAGTGGTAGACCACCTACTACATTACCCAAACTATCTGTAGCTACAGACTGTATTTCATTATCTAAGTCTAATACAATACTACCTAAACCATCAAGACCGTCTTTACCATACTTAGCCCACAATGATGGTCCAGTGTATGCTCTCCATCTGCCTCCTCTGAACTTTCTTTGACATACCCATTCATATGGATATTCTTTTGTTACTCCTATTGGATCATCTGACCAACCTCCCGGAATGTATTCTATACCTTCAAAGTCACCAGTTTCCTGATATGCATCTGAATTAGTATTGTTTGGAGTTGGATTATCTGGATCATTGTTAGTAGTAGTTCTATAGAATATATACTGTACACCATCTCCATCCTAACCATTAGCTCCCCATTTAGACCATAATGCAGGTTGACTGAATGGACCCCATTTACCATCTTTCTTACTTCTGGTACTGACCCATTCTCCTTGATAAGTAGTAGTTACTCCTCTAGGAGTATCAGTCCATCCTAAGTCAGTAGGTACGTAATCATCAATCTATTCACTAGTTGGAGTATCAGGTCTATCTAAGTCACCAGCAGTTGCTGTACGCTTATATATAAATTCATCTGCTTTTCCGTCTGCACCCGGTTTACCATCAGCACCAGATATCTTAATTGGAGTAGACCAATCCTCTACTATATCTGGATTAGAAGTAAATGTTCTATCTGACATCCATATTGGAGGAGTCAATTTCTGATCATTACCTTGCCATCCTTCTGGATATACTACTTCATTAGTTTCAGAATCCCATGATCCACCTACTGGTTTTTCAGGTTCTTCTTCACTAGATTTATATGCAAATACAGTCTTATAAGATACTCCGGGTAATCCTTCTCCCGGTTCTCCTTGAGGACCTGATTCACCTGTAATTCTAATAGGACCTACCCATTTATCAACAAGATCACCATTTTCGTCGATTAACGCATTAATCATCCACATAAATTCACCTTTGATCAATGTTGGTGGTTCATCTGTCCATCCTTCTGGGAATCTCACAGTTCTATCCAATGGAGGTGGAATAGTCTCAGCAGCACTCTTAGCATACTTGAAGTCCATGTAGCTATTAGTCTTACCGTCTTCACCTGTACATTGTACTGGATCTGTCCAAGTAGCCACTGTGTCTGTACTACCATCTACCAAACCCATTGACATCCACCATCTACCAGTAGATCCCGGACCATCAAACCAACCGTCAATACCTGCTGCTCCCGGAGTAGGTATAAAGAAGTTTGGTTTACTTGGTTGTAGTTCTGATTGTTTGAATACCCATGTATTCCAATTTGGTTTAACTGATTCTCCCGGTTTACCGTCTGTACCATCTTTACCGGGCTCACCTTTCTCTCCCGGAGGTCCTTGTATACCTCTTTCTCCCTGTATACCTTTTTCTCCTTGTGGTCCTTTAAATAATATCCAAGTATAATCTACAGGATTTGAACTAGGAGTTTCTACAGCTTGGTTTTCAGCAATACCTATGTGTGTAGTATCAGCTTGCGGTTGCATAGTCATATTAAGACCACTAGCATTATTAGCGTATCTAATCCAAGTATAATTACTTACTGAACCACCACTACCTGATCCTTTTTCTGATAAGTCTACTAACTTCTGTCCTATTACAGCAATGAGTTTATCCTAAGTAGAATCATAGTATATCTGACCATTCTGATAATTGCCACTAATATTACATTTAATATTCTTAGCGATGTCTAAACACTGCGGTAATACTAAAGTATTATTCAATACAATAGTACCATTAGATATACTACCTCCATCAAAGAACAATACACAGTTCTCTGGTATCTGTATTGTTTGACCTTGTAGGTTATAATCATACTGTATTCTATAAATAGTACCAGCCCTATTTATATCTGACTGTTGAAGTAGATTGATATTATTAACAATACGTTTGCGCAATAACTTTCTACCCAAACCACTAAATTGATTTGGTACATATTCTTTATCTGCAAACTTAAGGTTGAAGTCATAATCTACCATTATGTCTTCACCATCAGCAGATATTGCACTTACTGGTTGCCAATATGCCTTATTAGTAATACTAATGTTGACAGGTACTTCCTTTATAGATATAAAAGACTTATAATCATTATCATAGACTAAACAAAGTCTATCATACTATTTAGAAGAATCATGTTTACCGTCACATGTAAGTGTAACTTTACCTAATAATTTCGTATATTCCATTCTAAAAAATTAATTCTGTTTCTGGTTTAATAAAGTCTTTAACATCTGGTGCATCAAAAGTAATCTGATTATCTTTAGGATCCACATAAGCATTAGGATACTTAGCATAATCTGATATCACTACAATATTGCCATGGTAGTCCAATGCAATATATAGGAACTATTTTAATTCATCACATGTGCACATATTTTCACAATTTACATACTCCATTAACACATGTTCTACACCCTGTATTAACAGTTTTAGTATTAATATTAACGTTCAACAATTTGCATAAATCCAAGTAAAACTATAGTGCTTCTTTATTATGAGCAGTAGCAATAGCCTATTCTAATAATTGCCTCTTAAATACTATTAGCATTAAAAGTTGCATCTATCTATCGTCTAAACAAGTTTGACAATACTTACGCAACATCTTTATCTCTGCATTATATAAGATATTAGGATCATAGTATACACCATCTACATAGTCATTAGCGTAATACTCAGTAGTAACAAACATCTTAATATACTTCATATTAGTATCAAATTCTGATAATACATCAGACTCTACTGTTATTTCATATGCATATATTGTTGTTACTTCCTTTTCTTCACCTTCACGCACAATCTCTTTATAGGAGATTCTAGCATTATTATAGTTCAACACGTAATCATGATTATCTGGATTCTCGCAATATATATTGCTTATATTATGACATTCGTCAATGTATAATACTATATCATTAGTATTTACTATAGATATATTAGTATACACACTGAATACCATTAGATTATCCTTTATGGTTACATTAAATATTTTATTCATAATATTAAAATAAAAAAGTGGAGCGGGGAGATATACTCCCCCAGCCCCACTTCATGATTGATT
>ENA-ORRA01001406-ORRA01001406.1-human-gut-metagenome-genome-assembly--contig:-NODE-1406-length-16363-cov-5.660044_pt1 | contig 16363 bp, 14 predicted proteins | sample MGYA00242169_ERZ509122 | MGnify/ENA primary metagenome ERZ509122 (study PRJEB26280, sample SAMEA2338650) | human gut metagenome | biome: human gut; feature: human-associated habitat; material: faeces...
GGTGAGCAGTGACGGCAGCTTCTGGCGGGCCGTGGCGGAAACGGAAATCCACGAAGGCCGCCCGGTTCGCGTGCTCGGCACCCAGCCCGGCGATGCGCTGATGTTGCGGGTGGCCCCTTTCGACGGCCCTTCGGGAGAGCGGATCTAGAGCAGATTCGCTTTGAAATTGTACCGATTTCAAAGCTGACGCTGCCTTCAGCCTTGCGGCCCCGCCCTCCCCCTTCACGCACAACCATTCCGGAGCTCCTATGTCCCTCTTTGAATCCTTTGGTCAGTTCGGCTGGCTGTTCCTGCTGGCGGCACCATTACTGCTGGCGGTACTGGTCATCATCGTTCTGATCAAAACCGCCGTTGTGGTGCCCAACCAATCCGCCTATGTGGTGGAACGCCTGGGCAAATTCCACAAGGTGCTTTACGCGGGCTTTCACCTGCTGCTGCCCTTTGTGGATGTGGTGGCCTACAAACGCAGCCTCAAGGAGCAGGTTCTGGACGTGCCCAAACAGACCTGCATCACCCGCGACAACGTCAGCGTGGACATTGACGGCGTGCTCTACCTCCAGGTCATCACGCCGGAAAAATCCGCCTACGGCATTTCCGATTACGAATGGGGCGCCATTCAGCTGGCTCAGACCTCGCTGCGCTCGGTCATCGGCAAGCTGGAACTGGACAAGACCTTTGAGGAACGTACCCGCATCAACCAGGAAGTAGTGGAGGCCCTGGACGCGGCCACCGCGCCTTGGGGGGTCAAGGTGCTGCGCTATGAAATTCGCGACATCACGCCCCCGGCCACGGTCATGGAAGCCATGGAAAAACAGATGCGCGCCGAACGTGAAAAGCGTGCCACCATCGCCGAATCCGAGGGCGAAATGCAGTCGCAGATCAACCGGGCCGAAGGCGCCAAGGCGGCGGCCATTGCCCAGTCCGAAGGCCAGAAGCAGGCCATCATCAACCAGGCCGAGGGCGAGGCCGCCCAGATCCGCACCGTGGCCACGGCCACGGCCGAGGGCCTCCGCATCGTGGGCGACCAGCTGGGCAACGACGGCGTGGCCGCGGCCCAGCTCCGGCTGGCCGAGGCCTACATCAACGAATTCGGCAAGCTGGCCAAGACCGGCAACAGCATGATCATACCGGCCGACGTGGCCGACGCCGCCGGCATGGTGGCGACCATGACCAAGATCATCAAGACGGGCCAGGGCCTGTCCGCCGAAACCAACAAGACCAAAGCCTGATTGGGCATATAGGCCAAGGGGGAATCGGCCATGGCGGCATTTTTCATAGTCAGCATCCAGCTCGACAATCCGGCCGCCCGTCCGCTCTATGACGCCTATATTAAGAAAGTAAGGCCCATCGTGGAACGTCACGGCGGCCGCTACCTGGTGCGGACCGAACGGCTTGCGCATCTTGCCGGGGACTGGCGGCCGGACCGGATGATTATGATCCGTTTTCCGGACAGAGCCGCGCTGGAAGCCTGCTTCGCCTCGGAAGAATATCGGGTCATCCAGGATCTGCGGCTTGCGTCTGTCAGGAGCAGCGCGGTCATTGCCGAAGACGACTGAGCCCCACGCTTACAGCCTTTTCTCGCGCCGCGCGCCGTGTCCCTCACAATTGGGCACGGCGCGTCCGCGTTCCGGACTCCCTTCATCCCGGTTCCCTGAAGGCGCATCAAAACAGGCAAAAGCAACAGCTCTCCGGCTTTTCCCGCATCTCTTGCGGAAAAACATCTTTCAGACTATGAGATTACAATACCCCTCCGTACCGACCCTCTAACCACACCTCTGTCTTATCCCGCCCTTCGCGCATTTTCTCAGTTCTTCCATTGATTCCCCGTTGACGCCACATGGAGGTTCCCGAAGTGGACCCGAAACGACTGCCTTTGATGACGCGCCTTGAAAAAAAACTGGCGGATCTCGGCGTGGGCATGCGCGCTAAACTCATCAGCCTGTTTGCGGCCATCAAAGTCTTGCCTTTGATTCTGCTCGCCCTCCTGGCCTGGATGCAATCCAAGGAACTCGGCGAGGAACTGAAAGTCCGCACGGCGGAAATTTCGCGCAAGGCCGTGAAGGCCCTTGATCATACCGGCAAGATCGCGGTCAACGACACGGTGCAGGCCCTGGACAACCGTGCCACCGCCGAGATAGAGCGCATGACCACCGACACGGCCCGCGCCGTGGCCGACTTTCTGTATCACCGCGACGCGGACATTCTTTTTGCCGCCACTCTCCCCCCGGACGAGGCCTTGTACCGCAACTTCACAGCCCAAAAGCTGGGCCGCCTCGTCAAGCCCGGCCAGTGGGAGCTGGCGGCCAACGGGCGGTCCTGGCAGCGGGCAAGCCCACCGCCGCCCGCGCCGCGGATCGCCTCCTCCATTGAGGAAAACGACTACAGCTTCCACTACCGGCCGCCCGATGGCTTTGAACGTGAATCCCGCCCCCTGTATCTTGAAATGACCTTTGTGGATCTTGACGGTATGGAGCGCCTCAAGGTGACCACTTCCCCGCTTTTGTCCCCGGCGCTCAAAAATATCGCCGACAGGCGCAATACCTTTGTCAGGGCGGAAAGTTATTTCGCGGAACTCAAAAAACTCAGGCCCGGCGAGATTTACGTTTCCGACGTCATCGGCCAATATGTGGGCACGAATTTCATCGGCATGTATACGCCGAGCAATACACGGGCCCGCCATATCCCCTATGACCCGGAAAAGCAGGCCTATGCGGGCAAGGAAAATCCCAACGGCATACGCTTCAAGGGCCTGGTGCGCTGGGCCTCGCCCGTGGTGCGCGACGGCGCGGTTACGGGCTACGTCACCCTTGCGCTGGACCATGACCACCTCATGGAATTCGTGGACAGGCTGACCCCGGCCCTTGAGCGCTACACGGAACTGCCCGACGCCTTTGAAGGCAATTACGCCTTCATCTGGGACCACAAGGGCCGCAGCATTTGTCACCCCCGCCACCACTCCATCGCCGGTTATGATCCCGAAACCGGCGACCCGCAGGTTCCCTGGCTTGAAGAGCGAATTTACGAGGAATGGCAGGCCAGCGGCAAAAGTTACGCCGCGTTCATTGAGGACGTGCCCACCTTTCAGGCCCAGTCCAACAGCAAAAAACCAGCGGCTGAACTGACCCGCCGGGGCATGGTGGGCCTGGATTGCCGCTATCTGAATTTCGCGCCGCAGTGTACCGGCTGGTTCGACCTGACCAGGGACGGCGGCTCGGGCTCCTTTCGCATTTTATGGAGCGGACTGTGGAAGCTGAACACCGCGGCGGCCATTCCCTATTATACCGGACAATACGGCAATAGCCGCCGGGGCTTCGGCTTTGTGGCCGTGGGCGCGGGACTGGACGAATTCCACCGCCCGGCCATGGCGACGCAGGCCACCCTGCAGAACCTCGTCAACGCCACGGATGAGGAACTTTCCGCCGTTTCCGAAGACACCTACCGGGCCATCGGCGAAAACCTCTGGCAGACCGCCGCGAGCCTGTCCGTTTCCACAACGCTCATGTCCGTGCTGGTCATCCTCATCGCCATCTGGATGGCCTCGGTCTTTACCAGACGCATCGCGCAGATGGTCCAGGGCATCTCCCGCTTCCGCGCGGGCGAGCGGCAATTTCGTTTTCGCGCGCCGGTCAAGGATGAAATGGGGGCCCTGTCCGACTCCTTCGACGGTTTGGCCGACAGCCTGGTGAACAGCGACAAAGGCCCGCTCAGCATTGTCGATCTCTCGGGCAAGCTGGCATACATGAACGAGGCCGGGCTCGCCCTGATCGGCAAATCCCTGGAAGATGTGCTGGGCAAGCCCTATGCGGAAAACACCATCTTCCCTCCGGGCACGGCTTACTGCCCGCTGGCATGCCTGGCGCGCGGCACAGAGCCGGAGGTGCTCCGGCATGAACATTCCGGCCGCTACTACCAGGGAAGGGCCGAGAGCCTGACCGACGGCCGGGGCGTGGTTACGGGCCATCTTGTGCATACCGCCGACGTCACCGCCATTATCGAGGAGCAGAAACGCATTGAACGACAACGCGCCCTGCTGGAAACCATTTTCGTCAATTCTCCGGACATACTCTGGTATCAGGACAAGGGGGGCAACTACCAGGCGGTCAACCCGCGCTTTGCGGCTCTGGTGAATAAAACTCCCGAGGAAATTCGCGGATTGCCCGCGTCCGCCGTCTTTCCGCCGGAGGTTGCCGCCCGCTCGCTGGAAAATTTCCGGGCGGCCATCGAGGGACGCACGCCTCTGTATACCGAGGAAACCGTGTATTTTGCCGACGGCCACAGCGAAAATATGGATGTGGTGCGCATCCCCCAATTCAATGCCGGGGGCGAGGTTCTGGCCCTGCTGGGCGTGGCCCGCGATGTTTCGCAGCGGGTCGCCGTGGAAAAGGAACTGCGCCGGATCCAGACGGAATTGCAGGAGGCCTGCGCCACGGCCAACAGGGCCAACGAGGCCAAGAGCTCCTTCCTGGCCCGGATGAGCCATGAAATACGCACACCCATGAATGCCATCATCGGCATGGCCAATATCGCCAGAAAAAAACTGCACGCGGGCAGTCCCACCGATGAACTGCTGAACTGCGCCAATCAGATAGAGGTTTCCTCGCACCATCTGCTGGGCCTGCTCAACGACATTCTGGACATCTCCAAAATCGAGGCGGGTAAGATAGAACTGAGCGAAGACAGTTTTGCGCTTTCCAAGCTCGTGGACAGCGTGGAGAGCATTATCCGTCCCCGCTGCATGGAGAAAAACATTGCTTTCAATGTTGCCGTGGAAGGCATTGCAACCGCGCATCTGAAAGCGGACTCGCTGCGCCTGCGGCAGGTGCTGATCAATCTGCTGGGCAATGCGGCCAAGTTCACGCCGGAACTCGGGGAAATTCTTTTCCGGGTGCGCCAGGAGGACAGACGCCGGGGCGAACGCCTGATTTCCTTTCTGGTTCAGGACAACGGCGTGGGCATTGCCGAGGAAACGCTCAAGACCCTGTTCAAGCCCTTTGAGCAGGGGGGCACCCACATTGCCCGCGCCTATGGCGGCACGGGCCTCGGGCTCTCCATCAGCAAAAGCATCATCAAGCATATGGGCGGCGATATTGCCGTCACAAGCACGCCGGGCAAGGGCAGTGCATTTTCATTCTTGCTCTGGCTCAAGGAAGCGGACAACACCCCGCAACAGCGGGAAGCCCCCGACAAAAGCCCGGCAGCCTTGGCGGGCAAGCGCATTTTGCTCGTGGATGACGTGGAGATAAACCGCATCATCGTCATTGAACAGCTTTCGAACCTGGGTCTGCGGATGGATGAGGCCGCGGACGGAACCGAAGCCGTGGCGATGTTCGCACGCTCGCCCGTCAACTTCTATGACCTGATTTTCATGGATCTGCAGATGCCCAGGATGGACGGCTACGCCGCGGCCAAAGCCATCCGCGCCATGGACCGGCCCGACGCCCGAAGCGTGCCGATCATCGCCCTGACCGCCAACCTGTTTGACGAGGACGTGGCGGCCTGCCTGACAGCGGGCATGGACGCGCATATCCCCAAGCCTTTGGAGGCTGGGCAGATGATAAGAACGATCGCCGAGTGGCTGGAGAGGAAGAAACAATGAATTTAGAGAAGCTTTATCAAGAGATGGGCGGCGACATGGCGGACGCCGTGCGCCGGCTGGGTAGCGCGTCCGCGGTGGAGCGTTTCCTGCGGATGTTCGCCGGAGATGACACCTTCGCCATGCTGCAGGCGGCCATGAGTGCCGGAGACGCCCGGCGGGCCTTCCGCGCAGCGCACACGCTGAAGGGCCTGGCAGCCAACCTGGGGCTGGTGCAGCTGGGGCAGGCAGCCTCAGCCCTGACGGAGGCCCTGCGCGGCAGCGATATGCAGCGCGCGTCGGCGCTGTATCCGGAGACGGCCGCGGCATACCGGCAGGCGTGCGCGGCGATCGGCGAGCTGGACACGGACGCGTAGAAAACACGGATTTTTGCGAAAAAGACTTGACGAAACGGAACGAAAGTGATACACTATAAATACAATAATGTTCTGTTGGCAAATCGGCTGAAAGGCCGAGACGCAAAGCTACGGTGTCTAAACGGCATTTGACCGCATGATCGACCGGCTGCAAGTGGGATGCACTTCCAAGGTGCATACATTGCAGCCGGTTTTTTATTTGCCCTGCCCGGCAGGGCCCATATTGCAGTACGGGTCGCGGAGGTCTAACCCCTACCTCGGCGGCATCGAAACCCCCATCTGTCACATGGCAGATGGGGGTTTCGGCGTTGCGGAAGCGGTGCTCACGGCAAAAAAACACCCCCGGCACTGCCGGGGGTGTTCGCTTATGCCTTGCGGCCGTAGAGCGCAGTCATACGGTCGATCCTGACAGAGAGCGCATCGTTCAGCTCGCCGGGCAGCAGCCGCCAGGTCCAGTTGCCGCCCTGGGTGCCGGGGATGTTCATGCGGTTTCCCTCGCCCAGGCCCAGATAGTCCTGCATCTGCGCCACGAACAGCTCCGCCACGCTGGACATACCACCGCGGATAATACCCCAGTGGAAGCCCTCCTGCTCTGTCAGCGCCAGGTATTCCACCGCGTGGGCCACATCCTCCGGCGCGGCCTCCTGCCGCCACAGTGCCAGGGGGCTGTTGTCGTGGGTGCCGGTATAGCAGATGCAGTGCGGCGTATAGGCGTGGGGCAGATACCCGCTGGAATCCCGGGAGTCAAAGGCGAATTCCAGCACCTTCATACCGGGCCAGCCGGACTCGCGGAGCAGCTGCGCCACCTCCGGGGTGGGGTAGCCCAGATCCTCGGCGATGAACTCCAGCTGCGGGAACCAGCCGTTGAGCCGTTCGATCAGGTCCATGCCGGGACCGGCGATCCAGCAGCCGTTTTTGGCGGTGGGCTGACCGTAGGGCACGGCCCAGTAGTTGGCAAAGCCGCGGAAGTGGTCGATGCGGATCACATCATACAGCTTGCCGGCGCCGTCGATCCGGCGGATCCACCAGCCGAAGCCGTCGTCACGCATGGCGTCCCAGTCGTAGAGGGGGTTGCCCCACAGCTGGCCGTCGGCGGTAAAGTAATCCGGCGGGACGCCGGCCACAGCCTTGGGCACCAGATCGTCGTCCAGCTGGAAGAACTGCGGCTCAGCCCAGACGTCGGCGGAGTCCATGGCCACGTAGATGGGCAGATCGCCGATGATGCGGATGCCCTGCTGGTGGACGTAGTCGCGCAGAGCGGTCCACTGCCTGAAAAACAGAAATTGCAGATAGGTGAAGAACTGCACATCCTCCCGCAGAAGTGTGCGGTACTTGTCCAGCACGGCCTCGTTCTTACGCAGGCGAAGGTCGTCGTCGGGCCACTCCGTCCATGCCTTCATGCCGAAGTGCCGCTTGCAGGCCATGTACAGGGCGTAGTCCGGCAGCCACCGCGCATTGTCCTGCGCAAAGGCCGCTACGGCCTCCGCGTCCCGCTCCCAGCCCCGTTTGTAGGCCTTGTGCAGCAGGGTAAAGCGGCTCTCGTAGATCTTTCCGTAGTCCACATGGCGCGGGTCGCTGCCCCAGTCGGGGGCGGCGCACTCGGCGTCCGTCAGCAGCCCGTCGGCCGCCAGCATATCCGGGTCGATGTAGTAGGGGTTGCCGGCGTAGGCGGAAAAGCTCTGGTAGGGGGAGTCGCCATAGCTGGTGGGGCCCAGGGGGAGCATTTGCCAGTAGGACTGGCCGGCGTCTTTCAGGAAATCGGCGAAATCATAGGCCGCCTTGCCCAGGGTACCGATGCCATAGGGGGAGGGCAGGGAGGATACCGCCATTAAAATACCGCTGCTTCGTTTCATAACTCAACTTCTCTCTTGGATAGGATTTGACTTTCAGCCGGACGGTCCCGGCCAAAATATACGGGGGCGGGCGATCAGCCCGCCCCCGGCGTGTTGTAAGTTTAGCCCTTGACGGCGCCTGCCGCCACGCCCTTGATGATGTGCTTCTGGCCGAGGATATAGATGATGATAATGGGCAGAATGGTCAGGACGATGCACGCCATCATGGGACCCATCTCCACGCGGCCAAAGCCGCCGCGGAAGTACTGGATCAGAATGGGAATGGTCATGTATTTTGTGCCGTCCAGCACCAGATACGGCAGCAGGTAGTCGTTCCACACCCACATGGTTTCCAGTATGCCGACGCTGACAAGTGTAGGCTTCAGCATGGGCATTACCACCAGAAAGAAGGTGCGGAGAGGACCGCAGCCGTCGATCATGGCGGCCTCCTCGATCTCCAGAGGAATGGACTTGACGAAGCCGGTGAACATGAACACCGCCAGACCAGCGCCGAAGCCCAGATAGATGATGCAGATGTTGAACGGAGTGTTCAGCTTGGCCTTATCCGCCAGATTAGCCAGAGTGAACATCAGCATCTGGAACGGCACTACCATGGAAAACACAAACAGGAAGTAGCAGAGCTTCGTGGCCCACGTCTTTACGCGGGTGATGAACCACGCGCACATGGAGCAGCAAACCAGGATCAGCACCACAGAGGTGACGGAGATAATAAAGCTGTTGAAGAAGGCGGCAAGAAAGCCCTTGGAATGGATTGCGTTGGCATAATTACCCAGCCCGGCAAAGCCGTCGGCGGGAGGCAGCTGAAAAGCGGTGTTGGTGGAAATGGCGGAGTCCTTTTTGAAGGAGTTGATGAGCACCACCACCACGGGGTAGACCCACGCAAGACTGAGGATCGTCAGGATCACCGTCCAGACGGTGTTGATGGCCTGAGAGCGTTTTTTCATCACTGCTGTACCTCCTTAGAGCGGGTGAACTTCAGCTGCAGGCTGGAGATGGCGATGACCAGAATGCAGAACAGCACGGCCTTCGCCTGCCCGATTCCCTTCCACATGGGGCCGGAGCGGGCGTAGAACGTCTGGTAGATGTTCATTGCCAGCATTTCCGTAGAATGGGCGGGCTCACCGGCGGTAAGAGCAAGGTTCTGGTCGAACAGCTTAAAGGAGTTGGTCAGGGTCAGGAAAAGGCAGATCGTAATGCTGGGCATCAGATTGGGCAGCTTTACCCGCCAGAAGGCCTGCCACGGAGTGGCACCGTCGATATAGGCCGCCTCGATATAATCATTGGGAATGGATTGCAGGCCAGCAATGTATATGATCATCATGTAGCCGATCTGCTGCCAGCACATCAGGATGATCAGACCCCAATAGCCGGAGGTGGAGTCCAGAGTCAGCAGCGGCTTGCCCATCAGACTCAGTATGCAGTTCAGAAGGATCTGCCAGATATAGCCCAGCACGATGCCGCCGATGAGGTTGGGCATGAAGAACACCGTGCGGAATGGGGTGGTGCCCTTGATGCCGCGTGTCAGCAGAAGGGCAATGCCCAGCGCGATAACGTTGATGAGCACGGTGGACACCACGGTGAAGGAAGCGGTAAAGCCGAAGGCGTGTGCGAATTGCTCATCCTGAAACGCCTTGACATAGTTGCTCAGACCCACGAACGTGGTTTTGTTGATGGTGGTGAACTTGCACAGGGACAGATACAGACCCTGAATAAACGGGATCACAAAGCCGATGAGAAAGGCAGCCAGCGTAGGCAGCAGGAAAATGGGCCAGTATCTGCGGATGTTCTTTTGCATAAGCGTTTACCTCCATATCGGTTTTGTTGAATTATCCGGCTGCCTGCGCGTCCTGTAAGCCGGGGCGCACAGGCAGGCGCTGCGCAGGAGCGCAGGGGCTGTGCGGCGGTCGGGTGAGCCTGTTTCAGCCCACCCGACCGGAAAATCACGGTGTAAGAAGGGATCAGCCGTTCAGAGCGGCTTCCTTGGCCCAGCCGTCCACGAAGGCGGTCTTGACGGCCTCCCAGTCGCCGGTACCGGCGGCGTATGCGGTCAGAGCGGAGCCGACGTCGTTCTTCCACTGCTCAGAGGGCATGGTGGTGAAGTTCCAGGACACAGGAGTCTTGCCGGCGGCGGTCAGCTCCTTGTCCACCTTGACGAACAGGTTGGGGGACTCGGCGGCCTTCTTGAAGGGGATCACAAAGCCCATGTCGTTGGCCATGGCCTGAGTGCCCTTGTCGGAGGTGACGCACCAGTACATGAAGTCCAGCGTGGCCTGGATGTCCTCAGGAGCGGCGTCCTTGTTCACACACCAGTAGTTCTCGGTGCCGGTGCACAGACCCTGATTGGCCTCATCGCCCACGCCGATGTAGATGGGGATCATGGTCATCTCGTCATCGGAGTACTTGGCGGACAGAGCGGAATACTCCCAGGAACCGTTCTGGAAGAACACGGCCTTGCCGTTCAGGAACTCGTTTTCGGAGTCGGTGCCGGTCTTGCCGGACAGATCAGCGGGAGCGCAGGTGCTGTTGTTGATGTACAGGTCAAAGATGGCCTTATAGTTGTCCAGATAGGTGCCCTTGATGGCATCGGTGCTGTTGATGCCGTCGGCCTGATACTCAAAGTAGATGGGCAGGTTGGCCAGATGGGTCTTGAAGCGCCAGTCGGAGCTGCCGTCCATACCGGCGGAGGTGAAAGCGGCGAAGCCCAGCTCGTCCTTGCGGGCGGTGATGTCCTCGGCGACCTTCTTCAGATCATCAAAGCTCTGGATGTCCTCAACGGTGTAGCCGGCCTTCTCCAGCAGAGTCTTGTTGGTGATCAGACCATAGGACTCGATCACGTAGCCGATGCCGGCAACGGCGTCGCCGTCCTTCAGGGCAAAGCTGTCGCTGGTCAGCTCACCGTAGATCTGAGAATCCTTCAGGTCGTAGCAGTAATCCTTCCAGTTGGCCAGACCCACGGGGCCGTTCACCTGGAACAGGGTGGGGGCGTCGGTCTTGGCGATCTCGGAGGTCAGCTTCTCCTCGTAGGTGCCGGAGGCGGCGGTCAGAACAGTGACGGGCACACCGGTCTCCTCGGTGTAGGCCTTGGCCAGATCCTGCCAGTCCTGATCCTGCTCAGGCTTGAAGTTCAGATAATAGACCTTGCCGGTGGCAGTGTCGCCGCCCTCGGTCTTGGTGTCGTCCTTCTTCTCGCCGCAGGCCACCAGAGACAGGGCCATCACGAGAGCAAGGATCAGTGCAAGAAACTTCTTCATGATTATTACTCCTTTTTTGTTTTTATTTTCACATCACAAGGATGTAAAAAACAGATTATTAGGGTACAAAAAACAAATTATTGGGATGCAGGAAACGGATCCTTAGGATACACAAAATAGATCACAAAGATATACAAAAGTATCATCCGGGCGCGGCCACGCTGCGGCCCTGGCGCAGGGTGGTGGGAAGCAGCTCACAGGCGTGGGAGCCCTTGTGCCGCACCATGTCCAGCAAAATCTCGGCGCTGCGGCGGCCCATTTCCTCCATAGGCTGGCACAGGGTAGTCAGCGGCGGCTCAATATAGGCAGACAATTCTAACCCATCTATCGCTATAACGGAACAGTCCTCGGGGATACGCCTGCCGGCGTCCATCAAAGCCCGCATGGCACCAATGGCCATAGAGTCCGCGATGGCGAAAAGTGCTGTAAAATCAACGTTTTCGGCCATTTTTTCCTGCACGGCTCTGTAGGCGTCCTTCGCGCCGAATCCGCCGGTGGAGATCACCAGTTCCGGGTCCACAGGGATGCCGTGACTCTCCAGCGCCTGCACATAGCCCTCATAGCGCAGCTGGCTGATGGACTGATCGTTGGGACGGGAGATCAGCGCGGCGATGCGCCGGTGCCCGTGGCGGTACAACTCCTCCACCGCCTGCTGTGCGGTGTCACCATCGGCGATGGACACAGAGGAATACTCGCCCTCGATCAGCGTGCCATAGCGGTTGGAGTAGGAACAGCACACAAAGGGAACGTTCAGCATCGCCAGATCAGCGGGGGTGTAATCAAACCGACCGCCCAGGAACACGATGCCCTGCAGGCGCTTTTCGCGCTCCATGACCGCACCGCATTTGACCTCGTCGTCGCAAGTACCGATCTGCTGCATGACCATTGTAAAACCGGCATCGGTGATGGTGCGTTCAATGGCGCGGATAATGTCGGTGTAGAACGGATTGGACACACCGCGGACTACCAGACCCACAGCGTCGGACTTGGTGCGAACCAGATCGCGGGCACTGTTGTTGGGAATGTAGTTGCTGTTCTTGATAGCAGAAAGCACCTTACGCCGGACATCCTCACTGACATCCGGCCGGTCATTCAGCACACGGGAGACGGTACTGACGCTGACGCTGCACTGTTTGGCTATATCCTTGATCGTCATACCTGGGTGTGCCTCCTACTATACCAGATCGAAAGGAACGAAAATCGTCAGAGGAAAGCGAAAACATTACCGGTAACGTTTCCGTTCAGCATAGTTATCCTATCAGTGTTTGCCGCAATTGTCAATTGCTTCGCTGCATTTTTGCCGAAACGCACAGAAAAAGCGGTGGTTTTCTTGTGAAAATCACAAGAAAACCACCGCCCGATTGAACGGGCGGCGGCGAAGTATCGAATGTACGGCGCAAAATGGCGGAATTACCGGCGAAGGAGGGCGCGGCGCGCCCTCCAGTCGGGCAGATAGGCTTCCACCTCGCGGTAGAAGGCGGGGGAGTGGTCGTGATGGCGAATGTGCGCCAGCTCATGGACCACCACGTATTCAATGGCGGTCTCGGGATAGGCCATCAGGTAGAGGGAGAAGCTGAGACGGTTTTTGCCGGAGCAGCTGCCGAAGCGGGTGCGGGCGGCGGTGACAGTGATGCCGGTGGGCTGCACGCCCATGCGCTGGGCCCAGTGGGCCACCAGGGGCGGCAGTGTCTCTTTTGCCTGCTGCCGCCATGCGTCCGCTTGTGCCGCAGACGGCTCCGGGTGGGCGGATAGATAGGCCTGCCGTGCTGCCAGATGTTTTTCCAGCCAGCCGCGGTGACTGTCCACAAAGCGGGTGATATCCGCATCGGAGGCCCGCAGGGGGGCGCGGACCAGGGCGGTGCCCTGTCGCGTGACCTCCAGCGCCAGGGTGCGCCGGTGGGAGCGTATCACAGTATAGTCGATCATTGACCGTCCTCCGGGATGAAACGCGGGCCGCGGTAACCGTCGCGGTCCACGATCTCGGACCACATGGCGGCGGGGCGCACCCACAGACCGCCATTATCATACAGGGCACGGTAGACCACCAGTTCCTCCAGTGTTTCAGAGTGGCGGGCGGTGCCGATGACCTCATATTCATTACCCTTAAAGTGGCGGTAGCGGCCTGGTTTTATCGTTGGCATACTATATACTCTCCTGACAGGTAACAGTTGTGTTGACGATACGAATAGTATATACTATTGGCAGTGATTTGTAAATCGGAGGTGCAAAGATGAAAAACACCACGCTGTGCTATATCGAAAACGAACGGGGCGAATACCTGATGCTGCATCGGGTGAAGAAGCAGAACGACCTGAACCACGACAAGTGGATCGGCGTGGGCGGCAAGTGCGAGGAGGGCGAGAGCCCGGAGGAGTGCGTTTGCCGCGAGACGCTGGAGGAGACGGGGCTGATGCTGACCGACTATCGGTATCGGGGGGTCATCACCTTTGTGTCGGATATCTGGGAGGGGGAATATATGCACCTGTTTACCGCGACCGGCTGGACAGGGACGCTGCGGGAATGCGATGAAGGTGTGCTGGAATGGCTGCACAAGGATGCGCTGGCGGCGCTGCCCCAATGGGAGGGGGACAAGCTGTTCCTGGCGCTGATCCACGAGCCGGACACGCCGTTTTTCTCCATGAAGCTGCAATACGCGGGCGATATGCTGGTGTATGCCGCTCTGAACGGAAAGGAGCTGGCGGTATGATCCTGGTGAGCGCGTGCCTGCTGGGCTGTGCCTGTCGCTACGACGGGCAGAGCAAGCCCAACCCGCTGGCGCAGGAGCTGGCCCGGCGCGGGCTTGTGGTGCCGGTGTGTCCGGAGCAGCTGGGCGGTCTGCCCACGCCCCGAAAGCCCTCCGAACGGCGGGGGGACCGGGTGGTGATGAACGATGGCCGTGACGTGACGGCGGAGTACCGCCGGGGTGCGGAGGAGACGCTGCGTCTGGGGCGGCTGTACGGCTGTACCGCCGCCGTGCTGAAGGAGAAAAGCCCCTCCTGCGGCTGCGGACGCATCTATGACGGCACGTTCACCGGAACGCTGACGGACGGCGACGGCGTCACGGCGGCGCTGCTGAAGGAAAACGGCATCAAGGTCTACGGCGAGAGCGAGCTGGAAAAGCTGCTGTGAGCCGTCCCTCTCATTTCCTTTTCCACCAAAGGTGCACAAATTTTGAATTTACATTTGGCAGAAAAGCAGGTATAATACGACCAGTAGCATTGATATGTGCGGCGACGGGAGCTCCCGTCATTCCGTGGGTACCCACGGAATGATGCCGCCTGTATGCTATGGGAGAATAAAAGGAGGCGTGTACAATGAAGAAGCGCGTAGTGGGTATATTTTTTGCGTTGGTGCTGTGTTTGGCGATGGTGCCCATTTCTGCTTTTGCGGTGGAAAAGACAACCATTACAAAGGTTGATGAGCTTTTACAATTTGCAAAAGCGGTGGACGATGGCGAATATGATGGCAAGAAAGATGCGGTCGTGTCGCTTAATGCCGATTTGGATTTAACAGGTGTTGCGTGGAAACCGATTGGCAGCGTCTTTGACGGCGACGGAAATCTGCTGCACTACTTCAGAGGCAAATTTTATGGAAACGGGCATACGATCTCCAATTTAGATTTTTCCGAAAACTATGGAAAGACAGAGTATCCGTCTTTCGGATTTTTCAGTGAGGTTTACGGCGCTGAAATTTCCGGTTTGACAATTCAAGGCAAGCTGGATGTGTCCAATTCAGGGTATGTCTATTTTGGAACGGTAGCGGGCGTTGCAGCAGGCAGTAAAATTACTGACTGCGTCTCAGATGTGTCGTTCACGGATACAGACAAATATATCAACGGCACTGCGGCTTTGTGCGGATATGCGATAAATAGCACAATTGAATACTGCCAAAACAAGGGGAATTTTTCAATAACGAAGGATGTCAGCTCTTTTCAGATGGGCGGTATCGTAGGTCTTGCTCAAAACAGTACCGTACAGTATTGTGCTAATACAGGCGATATGACCTCTTGGACACCCCATACCGGAGGAATTGTTGGGGAGTTGTATCAAGCCTCAAAGATCATCAATTGTTATTCCACAGGGAAAATGGTTCCCCTTGGCAATGGAACTACAGATTTCGGCGGCATTGCGGGTACAGTTGGCGCAGGAACAGAAATCAAACATTGCTATTTCGCTGGTGAAATGGATCTATCTCAATATACTGCCACTACACCTTATAAGCGTTTAGGCGGTATTGCAGGCGGTGTTTCTTCTGATACACCTGCTTTTGAAAACAATTATTTCGTGGAAACTGAAAATGTCCCGGCTTGCTTTAAGTACCAGAACGCTGGAACAAAAAAGACCCTTGAATACATGAAAACGGAAGATTTCTTTAATGAAATCACTGCTGCCGACGGCAAGTATCGATTTAACTCAAATGGTACGCCGCTTCTGCCGGAGCACAAGTATCCGACAGTAGAGGAAACGCCGCGTTACTACTACAACTCTACGACTACCGTGAAGGACGAGGGCAAGACCGGCTCCCCCAAGACCATAGATGCGGGCGTGGGAGTGTACGCCGTGAGTGTGGTGCTGTCTCTGACCGGGATGGTCTACGTGGGTAAGAAGAAACCTTGAAAACGCAAAAAAGAAATCCCGAAAGGGATTTCTTTTTTGTCGGGGGACGAAGCCCCACGCCAGCGTGAGCGCTGGCTCGCAATGGCAGGGGAGGGACGTCGTACCCCAAGGGCATTTGTTCCGCTGCGCTCCACGGCAGGACGCCGGCCCTGAAAGGACAGCGCCCCATGCGGGGCGCTGTCCTTCTATATGAGGGTGTTACCACTCCAGGTTCTTTTCCGTCTCCTTGCTGAACACATGAGCCACATTGCCGCCGAAGATCATGTTGACCTCGCTGCCCATGGGGAAGTGGGCGGCGTTGCCGTTGGTGGGGACGATGACCACCACATCATGGCCGTGGGTGGAGATATGCAGATGCACAGAGGAGCCCATCAGCTCACTGACATCCACGGTGCCCTTGACGCCGTCGGCGCAGAGCATGATGTGATCGGGGCGAACGCCCAGCGTCACGTCCTGTTCCGGTACATTTTTAGCGCTGAGCCGGGCCTGCTTATCCTCGGCCAGTTCCACGTTGATGCCGTCGATAGCCACGGCGTATTTGCCGTCGCTGTTCTTCACCAGCTTCGCGTCAAAGAGGTTCATCTGCGGTGTGCCGATAAAGCCGGCCACGAACAGATTGGCCGGGTGGTCAAAGACCTCCTGAGGCGTGCCGATCTGCTGGATGAAGCCGTCCTTCATGATGACGATGCGGTCG
>ENA-ORRA01001414-ORRA01001414.1-human-gut-metagenome-genome-assembly--contig:-NODE-1414-length-16326-cov-2.296909_pt1 | contig 16326 bp, 17 predicted proteins | sample MGYA00242169_ERZ509122 | MGnify/ENA primary metagenome ERZ509122 (study PRJEB26280, sample SAMEA2338650) | human gut metagenome | biome: human gut; feature: human-associated habitat; material: faeces...
CGCGGAGCCTCTGATGGTCTACCGCCGTACCCGCCAGAAGGCTCCGGCTCACAGCTTCGAAATTGAGGAAGCTATCGAGGAAGGCGTCACGATGAAGTGGCTCTCCACCATTGCGGACGCCGAGGGCGGCGAAATCCGTATTGAGAAGATGGAGCTTGATGAGAACGGTTCCCCGAAGCCGACCGGCGAATTTGAAACGATCACCGCGGATTCCGTGGTGCTCGCGCTCGGTCAGCAGACGGACCTCTCCTTCATTGAGGGCCTCCCTGACGTGAAGACGAAGGACGGCAGCATCGAGGTCGACGACACGCTGATGACCGGCAAGGCCGGAGTCTTCGCGGGCGGCGACGCGATTGAAGGCGCCCGCAACGTGACGGTCGCGATCGGACACGGCAAGAAGGCCGCCCGCGCGATCAATGCCTGGCTGCGCGGCGAGAAGTACGCCGAACCCTATCGCGGGAAGCCTGCCGAATTCGGCAATCTGAACACGTGGTACTTCTCGGACGCTCCGAAGACGGTCCGCCCGATGCTCGACATGGTCCGCCGTCAGACGACCTTTGAGGAAGTGCTGAAGGGGCTCACCGAAGAGAACGCGCTGTACGAAGCCCGCCGCTGCATGAGCTGCGGCAACTGCTTCGAGTGCGATAACTGCTACGGTGTCTGCCCGGATAACGTGATTGAGAAGCTCGGCCCGGGCCGAGGCTACAAGATCGATTACGAGTTCTGCAAGGGCTGCGGTATCTGCGCGAATGAGTGTCCGTGCGGCGCGATCGATATGAAGAAAGAAGAGATCTGAGTCCGGATCTTCTGATATCGGTATAGCGAAGAGGCAGGTTCCTGACGGAACCTGCCTCTTTTGCTTGATGGAAGCCGAACGCGGGTCAGCGGAACTGACGCCGGGCGAGAAGTGCGATCACGACACTCAGCAAAAGGAGAGAGGCCGCGAGATAGTACGGGATGCCAGGCGGAATCAGCTCATCCGTTCCCTTTGCCGTGTAGACAAGAAGCGGTGTGGAGATCACCGGGGCGATGACGCCGGAGAATGAGTTAAGGGAACTGATGGCACCCATCGCGGAGCCCTGCATGGTGGGAGAGACCTGGCGTGAAACCGCGCTCTGAATAATTGGGGAGGCAATGCCAAGGAGCGAAAACGTCCAGGCGAGAATCGCGGCGACGATGCCCCAGGTGGTGAAACCGATCCCCGCGAGCGCGAGGCACCCGATCGAAAGCGCGGCGATCACGAGGTGTTTCTCAGACTGAACGCGGATCAGGGCGGGGAGGAGCCACCCTTGAGTGAACGCGATGCAGAGACCAAGTACGAACATCGAGAGACCGATATTCAGCGGCGTCCATCCGTACCGGAACTCTGTGTAGAGCGCCCAGGCGCACTGCATGAGTGACTGCGAGAGATAGATGAGACCGATGATCAGCACCATCGGAATGATGGGCTTTACCTTCAGAAGCGCGATGATCCCGATGAAGGGATTAAAATGGCGGAAAGTCCAGGGACGCATATCCGGCGTCGTGAGGCTTTCCGGCAGCACGAAGAAGCCGTAGATGAAGTTCAGGCAGCAGATGGCGCCCGCGAAGGCAAAAGGAATCCGCGGATCTATCTGCCCGAGGATGCCGCCGAGCGCCGGGCCGATCACGAAGGCGAGGCCGTAGACCGCGCCGATCTTCCCGAAAGCGGCGGAGCGTTGCTGCTTCGGCGTGATGTCAGCAATGTAGGCCTGGGCGACGACAAGATTCGCGGACAGCATGCCGCCCGCGATGCGGGACGCGAGCACGAGCGGGAGCGACGACGTGAAGGCCGGCACGAACTGCATGATGGAAAGACCGAAGATGCCGGTGAGCAGCACGGGTTTCCGCCCGAAGCGGTCTGAGAGCGCCCCGAGGATCGGCGAGGAGAGGAACTGCATGATGCCGTAGCTCACCATGATCGCGCCGTACCAGTAGGTCTGCAGATCACAGGTGCCTGCCAGATCTCCGATCAGCCGGGGCAGTACAGGAATGATCAGCCCGAAGCCCAGGGCATCCATAAAGATGCAGGCAAGGACAAAGCGGGTGGCGGGTTTAAGACTGCTCATGCGGTGGTGCCGGAAACGGTAGGTACAGAAATTTGAACATTATCCCTCAGATAGGGGATCGGAGGATGATCACAAAATACAGAGTTAAATAAAGCAGGTATGCTAATGAATACGCCCTGCAAAAAATTGTTGCAAAATGGCGTATCCCCCCTGGTCCTAAGAAAAAAAGTCAATATGCGGAAATTCTCACGAATCCTCGTGCCGTTCCTGGAGGGGTCTCTTGTCAAGGAGATCCTGTTTGCACTAGTGATCGGCATTATCGTTGCCCTGGTAGCGCCAGGCATCGCCGTGCCCCTTGGATTCCTCGGCACGTTCTTCATCTCGGCCTTGAAGGCCGTGGCTCCCGTGCTGGTCTTCTTCCTGGTCGCCGCTTCTATCGCGAACCAGAGCGTTGACACCCGGATGTCCATGAAGCCGATCATCGTGCTGTATGCCATCGGTACGCTCGCGTCTTCCATCGTTGCCGTTGTGGCGTCTTTCCTCTGGCCGACCACGATTCACCTCGTGGCTGCCGCTGAGGCGACTGCCCCGGGCGGTATTGCCGAAGTGCTGAAGAACCTCGTTCTCAACATCGTCGATAACCCCGTGAAGGCCCTCGCGAACGCGAACTACATCGGCATTCTCTCCTGGGCTATTGCTCTCGGCTTCATTCTCCGCAACGCGAACGACACCACCCGCGAAATCATTCAGGACTTCTCGGAAGCTGTGACTACGGTCGTCCGTCTCGTGATCCGTATCGCTCCGTTCGGTATTTTCGGTCTGGTCGCGAACACGGTCGCTACGGTCGGTCTCAGCGCTTTCGTGGGCTACGGCAAGCTGCTTCTCCTCCTTGTGGGCAGCATGTTCTTCATCGCCCTCGTGGTCTTCCCGATCATGGTCTGGTTCTGCATCCGCAGGAATCCGTATCCGCTCGTGATTCAGTGCCTGCGCGTGTCCGGTGTCTGCGCTTTCTTCACCCGTTCGTCTGCCGCGAACATTCCGGTGAACCTCGACCTCTGCCGCAATCTGAAGCTTGACGAAGGTACCTACGCGATTTCGATCCCGCTCGGCGCCACGATCAACATGGGCGGCGCTGCCATCACGATCACGATTCTGACGCTTGCTGCCGCGAATTCGCTGGGTGTTCAGGTTGACTTCTGGACCGCCATCCTGCTCTGCTTCGTATCCGCAATCTGTGCCGGCGGCGCCTCCGGTGTTCCGGGCGGCTCCCTGATGCTGATCCCGCTCGCCTGCGGTCTCTTCGGTATTGATAACTCGACCGCCATGCAGGTGGTGGCTGTGGGCTTCATCATCGGCGTGATCCAGGACTCCTGCGAAACGGCTCTGAACTCTTCGAGCGACGTGATGTTTACGGCGGCGGCCTGCATCCGTCAGGAACGTCTCGATGCCGAAAAGGCCAAGTAAGCCTGAAAATTCGGCTGTTTAAGCAGTTCTGAAAACCCTTCCTCCTGATAGAAACGGGAGGAAGGTTTTATATTATCTGCCTGCTCCATCCTCACACTTTCCCCTCCTTCCAGGAATTCATGCGGCGTTTCCATTCAGCAAAAGAAGCACTGACCCAGGTATTCGGCTATGCCGATTTTCGCCCGCATCAGGAGGAAATCATCGAAGCCGTGATTGAAGGGCGGGACGCGCTGGTGCTGATGCCGACAGGCGGCGGGAAGAGCCTCTGCTACCAGATCCCCGCGCTCGTCCGTGAGGGAACCGCGGTGATCGTGTCGCCTCTCATCGCGCTCATGCAGGATCAGATCACCGCGATTCAGGACCGGGGGCTCGAGGCGGCCTGTCTCAGTTCCGCTAATTCTCTTGAAGAAAACCGGGAGATTGAGAGTCAGTTCCTCTCGGGGACACTCGACTTTCTTTACGTCACCCCTGAGCGGCTTGTGAACGAGTGGACGATCTCGATGCTGCAGAGGGCGAGAGTATCGCTTTTCGCGGTTGATGAAGCGCACTGCGTTGTGACCTGGGGTCACGATTTCCGCCCGGAATACGGCGCGCTCGGCCTTTTGAAAGAGCGTTTCCCGTCCGTTCCCCGGATAGCGCTGACCGCGACGGCTGATGCCTCGGCGCAGCAGGAAATCTCGGAACGTCTTCTGATCGATCCTAAGATCTTCATCACGAGCTTTGACCGCCCGAATATCCACTATCGGGTGACATTCGGCGCAGGGGAAGTGAAGCGTAAGCTTCTCGCCTTCATCACGCAGCGTCATCCGGGGCAGACCGGCATCATCTACTGCATTTCGCGCCGTCAGGTGGATACGATCGCTGACTATCTCCGCGGTAAGGGAATCCCCGCGCTGCCTTATCACGCGGGGCTTGACGCCTCACTCCGGGAAGAGAACCAGAGGGAGTTCATATCGGGCTGCGGGATCGTCATGGTGGCGACTGTGGCGTTCGGCATGGGGATTGATAAGCCGGATGTCCGGTTTGTTGTCCATATCGGGCTTCCGAAGAGCATTGAGGCGTACTTCCAGGAAACAGGTCGCGCGGGCCGCGACGGAAAGCCGTCAGAAGCCTGGCTTATCTGGGGGTGGCGTGACGTGATGATCCAGCAGCAGTTTATCGAGAGCGGGGACGGCAGCCCGGAATTCAAGCAGCAGTCGCTTGAAAAGCTGGATGCCATGGTGGGGTACGCCGAAACCGGTGAGTGCCGAAGGCATTATCTCCTTGCCTGTCTTGGTGAGGAGTCTTCGACCCACTGCGGCTGCTGCGATAACTGCGACAGGCCGCCTGAGATGGCGGACCGGACGGTGGACGCTCAGAAATTCGTGAGCTGCGTGATACGGTGTGAAAGAGCCTCCGGGTGCTGCTTCGGCATGACGCATGTCATCAATGTGCTCCGGGGAGAAAGAACAAGCCTTGTCGCGGGGTACGGACACGAAAAACTCTCTACCTGGGGGATCGGAAAGGATCTGAGTGAGGAGGAGTGGCGGGAACTTGCCCGTGTTCTCATCGCGAAACGGATTCTGAACGCTGACTGGAAGAGCGAGGGGGTGCTGCGCCCGGGACGCGCGCGAGCGCTTCTGAAGGGAGAGGAAACGATTCTCGTGCGGGTCAGCGCGCCGTCACGCCCCGAGCTGAAGCAGGGGCGCGTGAGAAAGCCGATCGAGGTCCGGAAGGACTATCGGCCGCTTGCGGACGCGCTCCGTGCCTGGCGCCGTGAAACCGCGGAGGCACAGGGGATTCCGGCCTATCGCATCATGACTGACGTGAGCCTCTCTGAAGTCGCCTCGATCCACCCGCAGTCGTTTGAGGCCCTCAGCCACGTGAACGGCATCGGCCCGAAGAAGCTTGACGCCTACGGGACCGAGATTATCCATATCGTGCGGGACTTCATGCGAAAGAAAAAAGGCACCGAAGTCTGACTTCGATGCCTTATGCGGGTGAGATCCTGAGCTTCTGGATCAGACTCCGAGTTCCTTCGCGCGGGGCTTCTGCTTACGTCCCTTCAGAATACGGTCGAACAGGCAGTTCGGCGCGATCTTCATCAGTTTCGCGAGCAGTCCCATCTGCCACGGAATCACCGTGTAAGTCTTATGCGCGTCAATCGCGCGGACAGCGCGCCTCGCGAACTCATCCGGCTCAAGGATGAAAGGCATCGGGTAGGGGTTCTTCGACGTGAGCGGGGTTTTGACGAACCCCGGGCAGACAGTCAGAACCTTAACGCCGTGCTTCATCATTTCGATGCGGAGGCTTTCGCAGTAGTTGATAACGGCAGCCTTGCTGGAGCAGTAGGCTTCCGACCCCGGAAGGCCGCGGATGCCGGCAACAGAACCAATGCCGACCAGCGTTCCGGCATGTCTCTCGATCATCGCCGGAAGGAAGCCGTGGAAGGTGTTCGCCATGCCGATAACGTTGATCCGATAGACCCGGTCCATAACGGCCAGATCTTCGTAGTACTGCGTCTTCACGCCGATCGAAACTCCGGCGTTCGCAATCACGACGTCGGCGGGGCCCACTTCCTTCTCGAAGCGGTGAGCTGTTTCAATGATGCCGTCCCGATCGGTCACGTCGGCGACATAGCCCTTGTGACCGGTGCCGGGGAGCGAGGCGATCAGACGGTCGAGCGCATCCTGATGATGGGCCACAAGACCGAGAGTAGCGCCCTTCGCGGCGTAAACCCTGGCGAGGCCGGAACCAATGCCGCCGGTCGCGCCAGTGATGAAAACGTTAAGTGACATGCAGAACTCCGAAACCAGTTAGAGGCGAGCCTTTCTCGCGCGCTGGGCGAGGGTCTCAACGACGACCAGATCGCTCTCGCGGGTCGGCGTCATATGCGGGCCCGTGACGTACTTGCCGTCGATACCGATCATCGGCGTCGCGTCAATGCCGTAGGACTGCCAGAGACGGGAAGCGGCGCGGGTCTTGTTGGCAACGCCGAAAGAATTGTAAGCGCTGTTCCACTGCTTGGCGTTCACGCCGGCCTTCACCATGAAGTCCGCGATATCGGCAGCCGGATTTTCGTACTTATGCGTCTGGTAAATGACGGACTCAAAGAACTTCATATGAAGCTTCGGCAGCAGGCCGAGAGACTCGAGCGCGTAGTAGGTCTTCACAAACGGATCCAGGCGGGAGTCCCAGGCAACCGGATTCATCTTGAAGTCGATCCAGGAGGGGAGCTTCTTCGACCAGGGCTCGATGATCGGATCAAAGCGGAAGCAGTGCGGGCAGGTATAGGAGAAGAAGTACACGACTTCAATCTTCTTACCCTTCATCGGCACAACGGGACGAACCATCGTGTATTCCTTGCCTTCCACCGGTGCGGTAGGAGTAGCAAACGCAGACAGCGGAAGCGAGGCAAGCGAGGCGGCCGAGAAAGTCAGAAGGTTTCTGCGTGAAATCATTTGAGAACGTTTCCTAAAAATCAGTGAATGATCTGGCCAGGAATGTCATTGGCGCGGAGCGTGCTCTGTGCCTTGCGGGCATCCCCTTCAGAGTGGAAGGGTCCAATACGGACGCGATAGCGTCCATCATTGCCGTGAGAAACGCTGGAATCAAGTCCGGAGAACGCAATTTTGGCTCTAATTGTTTCAGCCTCGTCAGGCGTCTTATAGGCGCCGACGAGAACGAAAAAGTCAGGCGTCTGGGGCTGAACCGTCGTGGGAGCGGCCGCGTTGTTGTCCGCAAGCTGCTTATCGGCGGCCTGATCATCCTGAGCCGGACGGCTCGGGGCAGGGGCCTTGGCGGCAGCCGCGGGGGACGAAGCCTGAGCAGAAGCGGGCTTGGGAGTCGTTCCGGGAGCGTAAAGCTTCTCATTCGGATCGGAGGACCGGCCCTTAAGCGCGTCCTGAACATATTCCGTCGACGAGGACTGAACCTTGCTCATGAACGGAACCGGAGACTCCGTTACGAACAGGGCGCCGCCAGCGGCGACAAGAAGGGCGACGACAGTGCCGCAGAGAAAGCCGGTTAAAAACTGCTTCATGAACAACTCCTTTTTCCAGAAAAGGGAATTTTCAAAAAGTTACATCCTCTCCGGGGCACTGACCCCGAGGAGAGCAAGACCGTTGCCGAGCACCTGGCGCACAGCGGCGAGCAGCGCGAGACGGCTGTTGCGGGTGGCCTCGTCCTCAACCAGCACGTGCTCTTCGTTATAGAAGGCGTGGAAGCTCGCGGCGAGATCGCGCAGGTAGAAGCAGAGCGTATGGGGCGTCAGGGCTTCAGAGGCGGCGGTCAGCGTTGCGGAGTAATCCGCAAGATGATTCATCAGGCTGATTTCCTTTTCGGAAGTCAGCTGTGAGAGATCCATGGCAAGCATCTCTTCCGTGCTCGGAATCTTAAAGCCCTTTTCAGAGGCCTGGCGGAAGACCGAGCAGATGCGCGCATGAGCGTACTGCAGATAGTAGACCGGGTTCTCGTCGCTCTTCGACACAGCGAGGTTCACGTCGAAAACGAATTCAGCGTCAGCCTTACGGGAGACGAGGAAGTAACGGGCGGCATCACGGCCGACCCAGTCAACCAGGTCGCGCAGCGTGATGTAGGAGCCGGAGCGCTTGCTCATCTTCACTTCCTGGCCATCCTTCATCACGAGGAGCATCTTGTGCAGGAGCCACTCGGGGAAGACCTTCGGCACATCGAGACCGAGAACCTTCGCCGCGGCCTGAATACCGGCGCGGAGGCGGGCTCGGGTACCGTGGTGATCAGAACCCTGGATGTTGATGGCGCGCGAGAAGCCGCGGCGGAACTTCGTGAGGTGATAGGCGACATCCGGCACGAAGTACGTGTAGAAGCCGTCCTGCTTCTTCATCACGCGGTCCTTGTCGTCGATCAGGCCGCCGAGGTCTTCCTTCGTGAAGTCCGTCGTACGGAGCCAGAGCGCGTTGTCCTTCTCATAGGTGTGGCCGGAGCGGATCATCGCGTTCACGGCTTCCTCAACATAGCCGTCCGAGTAGAGCGAGCTTTCGAGATAGTAGTTATCGAAGGAAACGCCGAGAGCCCTGAGGTCCTCGTCCTGTTCGTTGCGCAGATAAGCAACGGCGTACTTGCGGACGAGAGCGCTGTTATTCAGATCGCCGTCCGGAGTGATCGTTTCACCGGAGCTCGTCACGGGACGCTTCGCGATGTAGTCCTTCGCGATATCGGTGATGTATTCGCCGTGGTAGCCGTTTTCCGGGAAAGTGATCTGCTCGCCGAGGAGCTCCTTGCCGCGGAGCGTAACGGAGACGGTCAGATTGTTGATCTGAGCGCCGGCGTCGTTGTAGTAGTACTCACGCGTGACCGCCCAGCCCTGGGTGGCGAGAATCTTCGAGAGCACGTCGCCGAGGGCACCCTGGCGGGCGTGGCCGAGATGCAGCGGGCCGGTCGGATTGGCGGAAACGTATTCCACAATGACGGACTGGCCGGCCTTCGACTGATTGGTGCCGAAAGCTTCACCCTGACGGAGAACAGTCTTCACGATTTCCTGCTGAGCCGACTTGGCAAGGCGCAGATTGATGAAGCCCGGACCCGCGATTTCCGCAGAGGAGAGCAGCGTGCTGAATTCAGGATCCGCCTTCATGACGGACACGAGCTGCTCGGCGATCTGGCGGGGAGCCTTGTGAAGAATCTTGGCGGACTGCAGCGCGACCGTACAGGCAACGTCGCCGTGTTCGGCGAGTTTCGGGCGCTCCAGCGTAACGGGAAGGGAGCCTGCGCCGATAGCGGTAAGGGCGCGGGTGAAGAGGCCAATCAGGGCCTGTTTTTGTTGATCGAGCATTTTTGCAGGAAAACGGACTGTTCTAAGTAATCCCTCTATTTTCGCAGAGTGCGGAGAGGGCGGGTAAAACGTGCGGGGTTTTTCGCGGGATCCGGCCCCCCGTTCGGGCGGGCCGGAAATCCGTGTGCGCGAGTCTCAGCGTCAGACTGCGGAGGTGCGCCGGTCGTGGCTGATCAGCGCATAGGCGGAATGATTGTGGATGGATTCGAAGTTTTCCACCTGGAGTTCGTAGGAGACGATGCGGGCGTCCTTATTGAGGTCGGTCGCGACGTCGCGGATGATATCCTCAACGAACTTGGCGTGATCGTAGGCGTATTCCGTGACGAACTTCTCGTCCTCGCGCTTCAGAAGAGACCAGAGCTCGCAGGAGCCGTTCTTTTCAGAGTAGCGGATCAGCTCCTCAAACGGAATGGCTTCCGAGCAGAGAGCGTCAATCGTGATGTGGGAGCGCTGATTGTGTGCACCGTAGCGGGAGATTTCCTTGCTGCAGGGGCAGAGGCTCGTCACCGGCGTGAGGACGCGTTCGCGGACCGTGGTCTCACCGTTCTCGCACGTCACCGTAAAACCGGCTTCGTAGCTCATCAGGCTCGACTGCTTGGAGATCGGAGCTGATTTGCGCACGAAGAAGGGGAAGTCAAACTCAATCTGACCGGAGACGGCGTCAAGCGTCTTCAGCATCCGGGCCATCAGATCTTCGAGAACGGGCTTGCAGAGCGGCTCGCGGGTCTCGTCAAGCAGACGGAAGAAGCGGGACATATGGGTGCCTTTCTGCCCGGCGGGGAGAGACACGTACATATTGACTGTAGCAACCGTGTGGAGCGGGCCGTCGACCGAGGCGACGACAACGGGCACGCGAACCGACTTGACGCCAACACGCTGAATCGGAATGTGACGGCCGTCAGCGCTCGACTGGACGTCGGGCAGCGCGCAATTAAGAGAATTATCTGCGTTCATAAATAGATGTTCTGCCAATGAAGAGTAAGGAGGGCAGATGCGGGCTTGAAGACTCCATCGTTTCTGTTTCGATTTGTAGTCCTGATCGGCTTTGCTGGGGGGGGTTAATGCCGTCGGAAGTCGATCCCGCCGAAGCTCTCAAAGGTTTCTTGAGTACTCTCGTTGTGCGAAAGATTAGACATTGTAACCAAAACAAGGGAAAAAACAGAGACAGCCTCTTTATTTCTTAAAGAAATGTCGCAGAATAAATGAAATGGCAAAGATTCAGAAAGGAAAGAAAGAATGAGTGGTCGCTTTTATTACTATGGCGGTGGCGGGAACTCTCCGTACGGCTGGGTAGCCTGGGTGATCGGTCTGGCGGTTTTCGTCGGACTGGGCATTCTGTTGCTTCCGATCGTTGGAGCCATCGTTCTGATCCTCGCCGCGGTGGCTGTCGCAGGCTTCCTCTTCCGCGTGGTGGCTGGGCTCCTGTCGCCGGGAAACCGTGAGGGAAGTGATATTCCCGAAAGCGGGAATATGCCAGGGAGCGAAGAAGCCTTCCAATCCCGTGAGCCGAATCCCGCGGCTCCCGAACCAATTGCCTGTGATCCGACCCTTGAGGTGAAGGACGCCGTGGTCATTGAAGAGATCGACAGGGAAAATCGCAGCGATAACAACAGGAAAAACTCCTGATTAGGGAAAACGATTATTTATCAGAAAGAAGAAATTTAACTCTGACGCTTGACTTTTTGTTCTGTTATTCGCATAATCCTATTCTCGCTTCCCCGGAGGGGTGCCTGAGTGGCTAAAAGGGGCAGACTGTAAATCTGTTGGCTTACGCCTACGATGGTTCGAATCCATCCCCCTCCACCAATTTTTCGGTAAGGGAAGAATCCAGTTTGTATGGGCGGGAGGTAAACCTCGCGTCTGTTGGGCGGGTGTAGCTCAATGGTAGAGCAGAAGCCTTCCAAGCTTACGACGAGGGTTCGATTCCCTTCACCCGCTCCAAGATTTATGCCCGTGTGGCTCAGTGGTAGAGCACTCCCTTGGTAAGGGAGAGGTCATGCGTCCGATCCGCATCACGGGCACCATTTTTCTATTGGCTGATGTTCATCAGCCGCATCTACCAAGTCCGGGAGCTGTTCACCATGGCAGAAAAAGAGAAGTATGTACGTAGCAAGCCCCACGTGAACGTGGGCACGATTGGTCACGTTGACCACGGCAAGACCACCCTGACGGCCGCTCTGACGACCGTCCTCGCCCAGAAGTTCGGCGGCGCGGCTCTCGCCTATGATCAGATTGACGCGGCTCCTGAAGAAAAGTCCCGTGGTATTACGATTAACTCCGCTCACGTTGAGTACGAGACCGAAAAGCGTCACTACGCTCACGTTGACTGCCCGGGGCACGCTGACTATGTGAAGAACATGATCACGGGCGCCGCTCAGATGGACGGTGCCATCCTGGTGGTGGCTGCTTCCGACGGCCCGATGCCCCAGACCCGTGAGCACATCCTGCTCGCCCGTCAGGTCGGCGTGCCGAACATCATCGTTTACCTGAACAAGTGCGACCTGGTTGACGATCCCGAACTGCTCGAACTCGTCGAGATGGAAGTTCGCGAACTGCTGACCGAGTACAAGTTCCCGGGCGACGACATCCCCGTCATCCGCGGTTCCGCCAAGCTCGCCCTCGAAGGCGATCAGTCCGAGTACGGCGTTCCGTCCGTCCTCAAGCTGGCCGACACGATGGATTCCTACTTCCCGGAACCCGTCCGTGAACTCGACAAGCCGTTCCTGATGCCGATCGAAGATGTCTTCACCATCTCCGGCCGTGGCACCGTGGTGACCGGCCGTGTGGAACGCGGCATCATCCACGTCGGCGATGAAATCGAAATCGTCGGTATCAAGCCGACCCAGAAGACGACCTGCACGGGCGTTGAAATGTTCCGCAAGCTCCTCGACGAAGGCGAGGCTGGCGACAACATCGGCTGCCTGCTGCGTGGTACGAAGCGTGAAGACGTCGAGCGCGGCCAGGTTGTGGCCAAGCCCGGCACGATCACCCCGCACACCAAGTTCGCTGCTCAGGTGTACGTTCTGAAGAAGGAAGAAGGCGGCCGTCATACCCCGTTCTTCAAGGGCTATCGTCCGCAGTTCTACTTCCGTACGACGGACGTGACTGGCACGATCGAGCTGCCGGAAGGCACTGAAATGGTGATGCCTGGCGACAACACCACGATGACCGTGACGCTGATCGCCCCGATCGCTATGGAAGAAGGTCTGCGCTTCGCTATTCGTGAAGGTGGTCACACGGTTGGTGCCGGTGTGGTTGCCAAGATCATCGAGTAATTTGCTAGAATTGCAGACCTCTATCGAGGGGTCTGCAGTTGCAGGGGTATAGCTCAATCGGCAGAGCGACGGTCTCCAAAACCGTAGGTTGAGGGTTCGATTCCTTCTGCCCCTGCCATCAGTTACACAAAGCCAAGCCGCGATCAATTGAGTGACCGCGGCTTAGTTGTTTATCGGGGAAACGCCCCGTTGGGTTAGAGAACCAATAATGAGCAAACCAAAAGAGCAGGTTGAGGAGCCCAGTAAGGGGCGCGATCTCGTCCTCGTCACGATTGCCATCATAGTGGCGGTTGCAGGCGTTCTTGCCTTCACTTTCCTCAGTGATCAGCCTCTGGGCGTGCGTCTCGCCTGCCTGGCCGCCGGTCTTGTGGTTGGCTGCGCCATTGCCTGGTTCAGCCCATCGGGTAAGCGGTTCATTGCCTATGGACGCGCTTCTTACGATGAGCTGCGCCTTGTTGTCTGGCCGACTCGCCGCGAAACCCTGACGAGCACCGGGCTTGTGATGGGATTTGTCGTAATCATTGCATTGTTCCTTTTCGTGATTGACAAGATCATCGAATGGGGACTCTATGATGTTCTTCTGAAGCTTATCTAAACAGCAGCAGGGGGACGGAGATCGAAATGACGGAAGAAGCCAAGCCTAATACCGAAGCGGGTAACGCTGAAGAAAATGCATCTGCCGGAAACATGAAGTGGTACACCATTCATGTTTATTCCAGCATGGAGAAGAGCGCTTACAACGCACTGGTTGACCGGATCTCGCATTCGGAATACAAGGACCTGTTCGGTGAAGTGCTTCTCCCGACTGAGAAGGTTGAGGATATCCGCAACGGTCGTAAAGTGACGACCGAGCGCCGTCTCTATCCGGGATACATCTTCATCCAGATGATCATGAATGATGATACGTGGCATCTGGTCAAGAACACTCCCCGTGTTATGGAATTCCTGGGCGGCAATCGCCCGACCCGCATTCCGGAATCCGATATTGCCCGCATCATCCGCATGTCCCACTCCCTTTCGATGGTGACGGTCGCGGAAGGCGTGGAGAAGCCGAAGCCCAAGGTGCTCTTCGAGCTCGGCGAAACGGTCCGTGTGAAGGAAGGCGCTTTTGCCGACTTCAATGGCCGTGTTGATGAAGTGAACTACGACAAGAGCCGTCTGAAGGTTCTCGTGTCGATCTTCGGCCGCCAGACTCCGGTTGATCTGGCTTTTGACGAAGTAGAAAAAGTTTAATTTATATCAAATAGATGCTCCTTTGAATAGTGGACTTAAAATGTGGGTTCGCTATAATAAGGGGCTTATTTGATTTCACTGTGGGGAGCCCGACTGTCGGGCGACTGAACCCAAGAGGATAACTATGGCAAAGAAAATCATCGGCTTTATCAAGCTGCAAGTGCCAGCTGGTAAGGCTAATCCTGCGCCGCCTATCGGCCCGGCTCTCGGCCAGCGTGGCCTGAACATCATGGAATTCTGCAAGGCCTTCAATGCCCGCACGCAGTCCATGGAAAAGGGTCTTCCGATTCCGGTCGTGATCACCGCCTTCGCGGATAAGTCCTTCACGTTCATCATGAAGACTCCTCCGGCGACGATCCTGATCAAGAAGGCTGCCAAGATTGAGAAGGGTTCTGCTCGCCCGCACACCAACAAGGTCGGCAAGATTACCCGCGCTCAGGCTGAAGAAATCGCCAAGGCCAAGGAGCCTGATCTGACTGCTGCTGATCTCGACGCGGCTGTTCGCACCATCGCCGGCTCCGCCCGCTCGATGGGTATCACGGTGGAGGGTCTGTAATGGCTAAGAAACTGTCCAAGCGCGTTGCTGCCAACCGTGCGAAAGTTGAACTCGGCAAGCTTTACGATGTGAAGGAAGCTATCGACCTGGTCAAGGGCTGCGCCTCTGCCAAGTTTGATGAGTCCTTCGACGTTGCCGTTCAGCTCGGTATCGATCCGAAGAAGTCTGACCAGACCGTCCGTGGCGCCTGCGTGCTGCCGGAAGGCACTGGCAAGGTTGTTCGTGTTGCTGTGTTCACCCAGGGTGCCCGCGCTGAAGAAGCGAAGGCCGCCGGTGCTGACATCGTCGGTTTCGATGACCTCGCCGACAAGGTGAAGGCTGGCTTCATGGACTTCGACGTTGTGATCGCCTCCCCGGACGCGATGCGCGTTGTCGGCCGCCTCGGCCAGGTCCTCGGCCCGCGTGGCCTGATGCCGAACCCGAAGGTTGGCACCGTGACCCCGAACGTCGCCGAAGCTGTCAAGAACGCCAAGGCTGGTCAGGTTCAGTTCCGTGCTGACAAGGCCGGTATCATTCACGCCTCCATCGGTCGTGCTTCTTTCGAGACCCCGCGCCTCGAAGCCAACCTCAAGGCTCTTATTGAAGCCCTGAACAAGGCTAAGCCTGCCGCCGCCAAGGGCGTGTACCTGAAGAAGGTTGCCCTCTCCTCCACCATGGGCATCGGTGCCCGCGTGGATCTGAGCACGCTTTCCAACTAATAAGTTTCATCATGGCGCTCCCCGAAAGTGGGGCGCTGTGCTGGGGCCGCGAGGCCCCAAGGGCTTTGGTGGCCGTGCCACAGCGCACGGCCAATGTCAAAGACCGCTGGAAGCGAGAGCTTTAAAAGTCTTAAGAGCGCCGACCCGAACGGGCAGCGCAATAAGATATCCAACGTAGACGGCAAAACCGAAGAGAGTGAATTACGTTGTACCGCAGGCCCATGTCGGCGGCTGCTCGTTCCCCTCTCTCTCGAGGTGAGCCGGTCATAAAAGAACCGGTGCTAGTTACTAGCACCTCTGAGTGGAGCCAGACCATGGGTCTTAATCGTCAAGATAAAGCGGCTGTGATCGAGGAAGTGAAGGCACTTGCTGCCGAAAGCACTTCCCTGATTTTCGCCGACTACCGTGGACTGAGCGTTGAAGCAATCACCGCCCTGCGCAAGGAAGCTCGCCAGAACGGTGTGAAGTTGCGTGTTGCCAAGAATACCCTGGTGAGCCGTGCCGTCGCCGAGACTCCGTTTGCCTGCGCTGCCGATAGCTTTACCGGCCCGCTGGTTTACGGCTTCTCTGCCGATCCGGTTGCCCTCGCCAAGGTGCTCTTCAACTTTGCTAAGAAGAACGAAGCGTTCGCCATCAAGGGCGGCGTCATGGATGGTAAGGCTCTTGACCTTGCCGCCATCGAGGCCCTCCACGATGCCGAGCCGCGACGAACTGATTGCTAAGTTGATGGCCACGATGAACGAGCCGATCGCTAAGTTCGTGCGTACCCTCAACGAAGTTCCGGCGCGTCTTGTGCGCACCGTCGCTGCAGTTCGAGATTCGAAGGAACAGGCTGCTGCCTAATCCTGTAGTTTTTTAAATTTAACCATACACAACGTATACGGAGTCATTTCAAATGGCACTCTCTAACGAAGAAATCCTCGAGGCGATCGCCTCCAAGTCCGTCCTTGAGATCTCTGAGCTGATCAAGCTGATGGAAGACAAGTTCGGCGTTTCCGCCGCCGCCCCGGTTGCTGAAGCCAAGTCCGAGTTCGACGTCGTTCTGTCCGACGTTGGCGCGAACAAGATCAAGGTGATCAAGGTCGTCCGTGAAATCACGGGCCTGGGCCTGAAGGAAGCCAAGGATCTGGTCGAAGCCGCCCCGAAGGCTGTTAAGACCGCCGTTGCCAAGGCTGAAGCCGAAGAGCTGAAGAAGAAGCTCGAAGAGACCGGTGCTAAGGTCGACCTCAAGTAATTCTTTTTTGAATGCTTGAATTATCCGGTTCGGAGTTCCTCCGAACCG
>ENA-ORRA01001423-ORRA01001423.1-human-gut-metagenome-genome-assembly--contig:-NODE-1423-length-16225-cov-5.826283_pt1 | contig 16225 bp, 20 predicted proteins | sample MGYA00242169_ERZ509122 | MGnify/ENA primary metagenome ERZ509122 (study PRJEB26280, sample SAMEA2338650) | human gut metagenome | biome: human gut; feature: human-associated habitat; material: faeces...
TCCCGCAAAACAAGACGTATGGGTAAGACAGCCGCCTTCCTTTGCGATAAGGAACCATAAACTGTTACGCCCAAGGATTGATGCTTATCAGGATTTCCTGCCAAGGACAACCGTATCAGGAATTACAATGGTCGGTATCCGTACAGCGGAATCTGTACAGAGGCTTCAGAATATTGCGTCTATGACAAAAGCAGGAAACAAAATGACTGCAAAGAAGCAGGTATTTCCCATTTATGATTGGACGGACAATGATGTCTGGCTCTTCCTTCTGAGAAATCATGTAGATATCCCGGAGATTTATTTGTTCCTCTGGCAGTCAGGATCCAGTAAAAGGCAGATGCGAGTATCCCAGTTCTTTTCTGTTGATACAGCAAGAAGCCTTGTGAAGATGAATGAGTATTATCCAGATCTTATGGAACGGATCATCAGAAGAGAACCGAACGCTTATCTGGCTGCCCTGTATTGGGACAGCGAAATGTTCGGCAGAAGTTCCAGAAAAAGGAAAGAGGCGGAAGAGGGACAGGAGCAGAGAGATTATCGGCAGGAGCTGATACATCTTTTTAATCACATGGACGTTTTTTTCGACACTCCGCATAAAAGGCATGTGGCAGAACGATACCGTATTTTCTTTATGGCGGTATCAGCAATAGCTACATCGGCCGATTGCAAGCACATATACGAAGGACTGATATCCGGAGATCCCAAAATGAGGGCATTCCGGGCACTGTACCAGAGAGTATATGGACGTTATATCAACGATGCGAAGAAAGGAGAACACCATGGACAATAAGCTGTCAGCACCATCTAGGACCATGCATTGGGTAGATAGGAATAAGATCAAACCAAATGATTACAACCCGAACAAAGTTTCGAGACAAAATCTGGAACTGCTCACACAGTCTATCTTTACAAACGGATGGACGCTGCCAATTGTGGTAAGACCAGACGGTACTATTATTGATGGATTCCACAGATGGACGGTTGCAGGACCTGACTGGAAGTACGTTCCTCCTTCGGAAGAAGATGATCGCAGGACATTATACGAACGTCTTGAGGGAAAAGTGCTTGTAGTGATTGTTGATCATAAAGATAAAGCGAAAAATATTTACGGTACCGTTACCCATAATAGGGCAAGAGGTACCCATTTGCTAGAACCTATGAAGAAAATCGTTAAAGAACTCATGGACGAAGGCAAAACAGTTGAAGAAATCGGAAAACAGCTTGGAATGAGACCGGAGGAGATCTTCCGATTGTCAGATTTTTCAAAAGAAGACTTCTTGAAGATGATGACAAAAGGGGTGACGGGCTATTCAAAAGCTGAATTTATTACAAAAATTTAATATTGTTCTACGACATATAGAACAGAAAGCAGGGAGAGGGAGTGCAACCTCTCCCTTTTGCATATGCCGAAATAAGATGATGGAGGGGAGGGGTGTCCATTGGCAAGGGCAAGAAGTCCCAACAGCATTGAAGCTGAGGAAATGTATAAGAACGGGATGAAACTTGTTGACATTGCCAAGAAGTTGGACGTCCCGGCCAGCACAGTTCGGCGGTGGAAATCAACACAGAATTGGGATGGAGATACAAAAAAGAAAAAAAACGAGCGCTCGCAAAAGAAAAAAACGAGCGCTCGCCATAAAGGTGGACAACTCGGAAATAAAAATGCAGTTGGAAATAGGGGAGGTCCACTAAAACCGGGAGATAAGATCGCAGAGAAACATGGAGCATATTCTTCTGTCTATTGGGACGTCCTTGATGAGTCTGAAAAAGATATGATCGAAGATATCCCGATGGATGAAGAAATGCTCCTGATCGAACAGATTCAGCTCTTTGCCGTGAGGGAAAGACGAATCATGGCGGCAATCAATAAATACCGGAATATGAATGGAGAAGTATCTTTGTTCGGCTTCGCCAGAACTGAAGACAAGCGAGCTTTCAAATCAGATGAAGATAAACAGCTCTATGAAGAACGCATTGAAGAAAAGGTTGCTTCTGGAGATCGTCTTCCGGGTAACACATATAACATGATGACAAATATGGAAAACAAGGACAATATGATTGCTCGTTTGGAAAAAGAACTTTCTACTGTACAGTCAAAGAAGACCAAGGCTATTGAAGCACTTGCGAAGCTGAGGCTTGAAAAGCAGAAGATAGCCGGAGAAAGCAAGGGCAATGAGGTTGTTCGTGCATGGGCCGAAGCTGTGGTAAAAGCAAGGGAAGGAGAGAACAAAGATGGATGATATTCAGTTCTCTGAATTCCTTGATGAAAGCATACCGCTGTGGCGAAATGATCCGGTTATGTTCTTCCGGGAGGTGCTCAACTTTGAACCTGATGAATGGCAGGCAGAAGCTGCAAGAGATTTGGCGGCAAACCCGAAGGTCAGTATTAAATCTGGACAGGGTGTAGGAAAGACTGGTCTTGAGGCAGCAGTATTTCTTTGGTTCATAACCTGTTTCCCATATCCAAGAATCGTTGCGACAGCACCAACCAAACAGCAGTTGCACGATGTCCTCTGGTCTGAGATTTCTAAGTGGATGAGCAAGTCTGAGTTGCTCTCTATGCTTCTGAAATGGACAAAGACCTATGTTTATATGGTTGGCAATGAAAAGCGTTGGTTTGGTGTTGCTAGGACTGCTACAAAGCCAGAGAATATGCAAGGCTTCCATGAAGATAATATGCTTTTTATCGTTGATGAAGCTTCCGGTGTTGCGGATCCGATCATGGAGGCTATCCTTGGTACCTTATCCGGATCAAATAATAAACTTCTTCTGTGTGGAAACCCAACACGAACATCTGGAACATTCTATGATTCGCATACCAGAGACAGGGCACTGTATAAATGCCACACTGTATCATCTGCAGACAGCAGTAGAACAAACAAAGAAAATATTGATTCGCTCATAAGGAAGTATGGATGGGATTCAAACGTAGTCCGTGTCCGTGTCCGTGGAGAATTTCCGAATCAGGAAGATGATGTATTTATTCCGTTAAGCCTGATCGAGCAGTGCAGCAGTAAATTGCTAGAACTTGATGATGCGGCTGGGATGCAGTTTGTATCACTGGGGGTAGATGTGGCTCGTTTCGGAGATGATGAAACGATCATATATCGTAATTATCATGGTCATTGCAAAATAGTTCGAAACAGGCGAGGACAGAACCTGATGGCCACTGTAGGTGACATCGTAAAGGAATTCAAAAAGATATACAGGGAGTATTCAAAGTATGAAGGCAAGGTGTATGTACAGATTGATGACACCGGTCTTGGTGGAGGTGTTACTGACCGTCTGAAGGAAGTTCGGAAAGAACAGAAGCTGTATAAGATGCAGATTATTCCGATAAATGCAGCAGAAAAGATTGAGACCGATACGGCAGCAGGTAAAGATGCAGCTGAAAAGTACAATAACCTGACCACCGCCATGTGGGCCAGCATGCGAGATCTTCTGGATAACAAGCAAATTGTAATTGAAGACGATGAGCAGACGGTCGGCCAGCTTTCCTCCAGAAAATATACAATGACGAGTAACGGAAAGCTTGAAATAGAATCAAAAAAAGAAATGAAGAAAAGGGGGCTGGATTCCCCCGACCGAGCAGATGCTCTTTCTTTGGCATTGTATCTCGGAAAGATCAAGAAACACACAGGCACAGCACCTGGAGTCAAAGAATTACAGGAGCTGACCAAAGACAATTACTGGGGCTGATATAGCCGGAAAGAGGGGTGATGAAGATGAAAGAGTATGGACGGATTGGGCAGAAACGCTGGGAAGGACAGTTTTACGAGGAATTTCTTCCGGAACTGTCCGGAATGCGTGGGATAAAGGTGTTTCAGGAAATGGAAAAGAATGACGATACCGTTGGAGCTATTCTTTTCGCAATCAAGATGATGATCCGGCAGGTCGAGTGGCATGTGGAACCGGGAGGCAATGGTGCCAAGGATAAGGAAGCTGCAGAGTTTGTTGAAAGCTGCATGGACGACATGCAGGCCACATGGACAGACACCATTTCGGAAATCCTGTCATTCCTGCCTTACGGTTGGAGCTTCCATGAGATTGTATATAAGCGCCGAATGGGTAAAACAAAGAACCGAAGATCGTCAAGCAAATACTCTGATGGACTGATAGGTTGGCAGAAACTTCCTCCGAGAGCACAGGATACCTTGTATCGCTGGGAATATGATGATAGTGACAATCTGATTGGAATGACACAGCAACCGCCTCCGGATTATGGACTGTTTACTATACCGATGAGTAAAGCAATGCTATTCCGAACGGAGAGCGTAAAAGACAATCCGGAAGGCCGGAGTATTTTAAGAAACGCATATCGCTCCTGGTATTTTAAACGGAGAATCCAGGAAATTGAAGCTATCGGAATTGAGCGAGATCTTGCAGGTCTGCCAGTTATTCATGCTCCTGAAAGGTTAGAAATATGGGATAGTCAAGATCCTGACATGGTTAAAATTAATGCAGCACTTATTACCATGGTAAAGAACCTTCGCAGAAATGAATCCGAAGGGCTTGTTCTTCCGTATGGATACGAAGCGGAACTTCTGAGCACCGGAGGTACAAGACAATTTGACACCAATGCAATCATAAACAGATACGATACGAAGATCGCCCAGACAGTCCTTGCAGATTTTATTATGCTTGGGCATGAAAAGACTGGAAGCTTCGCACTAAGCTCGGACAAGACAGAACTGTTTTCTGTTGCGCTCGGAGCTTTTTTAGATGTTATTTGCGAGACGTTCAATAACCAGGGCATTCCTTCGTTGATAGACATCAATGGTTCCCATTTCGATGGGATTGAGGACTATCCTACACTCGCCCATGGAGATGTGGACAAACGGGATATCACGAAACTGTCAACATTCCTGAAGGATATGGTCGGCACGGGAATCTTGATACCTGATGAAGAACTGGAAGATTATGTCAGGGAGGCAGCAAACCTGCCGGAAAGAACGGAAGTTCCAGATTCCAGAGAGAAAGATGAACGGCGAGAAGCACAGCGCAGAGCACCAGAGAAGACAGCAAACGAACCTGATGGACCAGAGGTGGATCCAGAAGAGAATCAAGATGCTGAGGAAGCCAAGAAAAGGTTAGGCAGGTGATTTGATGATGCGAAAAATACGGCCACGATCAAGGGCTGTTAAAAAAAGCGAAGAATCACAGAGAGTACTGGATGCACTTGACGCCTATCTCGAGGGAAATATTGATGAACCAGTAAGATGGCTTGTTCGATTCTGGCAGGATCAGGCAGCAGTCATGCTGTACAGAGAACTGCGAGAACTCGTAATAGGAGAAACAGATCCGGAAAGCCTTTTTGATATATGGTTCCAGGATTATTCGAAGATGCTGTCAGAAAAAATGGCACCTGTATGGGAACAGGCGTTTCTTGAAGGGTGGAAAAACAATTCTCTCTTTTGTGGAGCAGAAGATGTAATAAGCTCTGAGAGCTGGGTTCGAAGCTGGATTGTTGATCATACGGGAGATTTGATAACAAATTGTTGTAATGAGCAGGTGAGCGCAATTCGGTATCTGATCGCTGAAGCTGAATCTCTTAATATGAGCAGTGCTGAAACGGCAAGATATATCCGGCCAACAATAGGACTGACAGAGAGACAGGCTGCGGCGAATCTCAAATATTACAACTCCATCAAGGAAAGGCTGACAACGGATCATCCGAGAATGAAACCTGAGTCAATTGAGTGGAAAGCGAGGGAGGCTGCTTCAAAATATGCAGAAAGACAGCAGCGGTATAGGGCAGAGACTATAGCCAGATCGGAAATAGCACAAGCCTATAACCATGGCGCAGATGCTTTTGTGAGGGAAGCGGTAACTGCAGGGAACCTTCCGGAGATGGAAAAAGAGTGGTCAACAGCTTTGAACGGCCATGTGTGCGCATCATGTGCAGCTCTTGAAGGCACTAAGATAGGAATGGATGATGAATTTAAAACGGTATCCGGAAGGAGAGAGATTACAACGTCTATTCCACCATTACACCCGCGCTGTAAATGTGCGGTGAAGTATGTGAGGGTGAAGAATGAAAACATTCAATGAAATAATGAAAATAAGGGACGAACCGGTTGAAAAGCCGGAGGTAACAAAAAGAAAGTTCCAGGTAAAGAAGACAAATAATGAAAAAATGCAGGCATTCGGCTGGGCCAGTGTTGCTATTGCTGAGAATGGAGAAACTCTGGAAGACTGGCAGGGCGACATCATAGAGCCTGATGAACTTGAAAGCGCCGCTTACAAGTTTGTTGATCTCTACCGGGAAGGTGGAGAGATGCACGAAAGAGGGGGGGTTGCTTATCTGATCGAGAGTGTTGTATTTACGGAAGAGAAGATGGCGGCAATGGGAATACCGGAAGGTACGCTCCCTGTTGGATGGTGGATAGGCTTTCAAGTAACAGATGCGGATGTTTGGGAGAAGGTAAAAGATGGAACTTACAGTATGTTCTCCATTGAAGGGAAAGCAGAAAGGGTAGAAGTAAACAATGAATAAGTATATTGGAACAAAGCTTGTTGAGGCAGAAAAAGCAACTCTTGCAGAAGCACAGGCATTAAAAACAGGTGCCTGCGATACCATTGAAGAAGCAAGAAGAAGGTTTGGAGGTTCAGATGATGGCAATCCGGGATATGTAGTTAAATATCCGGATGGATATATCAGCTGGTCTCCGAAAGATGTGTTCGAACAGTCTTATATGCAGGTTCAAGAGGATCCGAAACTGATATCTGGCGTATTAATAGGAGAACACATGGTGAATGATTTTATCAGTTACACCAAAACCAGTACCGTAGGTTATAAGACGGTAATGGTTCGTTGCGTACTTCGAAATGGTTTTGAGATCATTGAAACATCTACATGTGTAGATGCTCAGCTCGGAGAAGAAATCTGCATGAAGAAGATAAAGGATAAGATCTGGTATCTTTTAGGATTTCTGCTTCAGACAGCGTGGCATGGAATTAAATAAATGTGATCAATAGGCGTCCAAAAGGGCGCTTTTTTGATAAATAAAAGCGAAAGGAGGAAGCATTGTGGCAACAAAACTGAAAGGCCTGGAAGTAGGTAAAGTAGATTTCGTTGATGAAGGCGCAAATCAGAGAGCTGATATCAAACTGCTGAAAGGCAAGAATAAAGCAGAGGAAACATCAGACCCGGAAATCGGACTATTTAAACGATTCCTGAACTGGATCAGCGGAGAGGTGCAGAAATCAGCCACGACATTTGATGAACAGATCAACGCTGTGAGCATGGACGCAATCCGGGATGAAATCTGGTCTGTATGTTACGCCCTGCAGAATTCACTTAATTCAATCCTGTGCGACACAGAACTGGACAGCAGCGGGAAGCAGAGTGCAATGGATACAAGCATTGAACAGTTCGCTACAGCTATGAAGGAATACATTCCCGGATGGGCTGGGGGAACATCTGCAAAAATCAAAAAAAATCTGGATGCACCTGATGAAACAGATCTTCCTATGGTGATGAAAGCGCATAGCAATCTGGAGGAAATCATTCAGAAATCCGTAGAAACGAAAGGAGAATTGGAAGACATGATTAAAATCGACAAGTCAAAAATGTCTGCTGAGGAAAGAGCGACATATGATGAACTTATCAAAAAGTTTGCCGTAGAGACAAACGAGGAGCCGTCTATCGAGAAGAAAGCACCGCAGAAAAGCGAAAAAGAGGAAAACCCAGACGTTCTCGATGATGATGGAGCTGAAAAGAAAACAGATACAAAGAAATCTTTTGCACCGCCAGAACAGAATACAGACGATGATATTTACAAAGGACTGCATCCTCTTGTAAGAGAAAAACTGGAAGCTCTCGAGAAAAGAGCGGAGGAAACGGAAGACAGAGAACTTTATGCAGTTGCTAAGAAGTACGAAATTCTTGGAGAGAAGCCAGAAGAACTGGCTAAGACCTTGAAAACGCTGAAAAGTGCAGGTGGAACTGCCTACAATGATATGATCGGCGTTCTCGACAGAAATGTGGCAATGGTCAACAACTCTGGCGTATTTGGAGAAATCGGAAAATCATTCTCTGGCGGAACTGCAGCAGTCAAGAAGTCTGCAGCAGAAGGAAAAATCGATACGATTGCAAAGGGATTGATTGAAAAAGATCCTTCCATGCCATATAACATGGCACTGGCAAAAGCCTGGGAAGCACATCCGGAGCTTGTAGCTGAGTATGAAAACGAAGCCGGATACTAAGAAGGAGGCGAATGATAATGGGTAAAAATTTTAATGGAACACAGATCAACCAGTCACCAACTATTTCCGAAAAGGCAGGAGCAGATGTTGCTGACATCCGTAACCTTATTCTGAAATACGATACTGATGGTAATGTGGTTGTCGCTGCCGATGGCACAGCACCTCTGCTTGGCGTTTCTATTATCGAAGGTGGATATAATGACATTTCCGGTGTAGAAGCTGGAAATGTTAAGAAGGGTGAAGACGTTGATATCCTGATTAAGGACATCGGATTCGTCATTGCTTCCGCTGAGATCAAGAAAGGGCAGGAGGTTACTGCGACCACCGGAGGAAAAGCGGCAGTTGCGGCAGCTGGTGATTACGTGATCGGGGTAGCTCTTAACAATGTATCTGCTGGAGGCTACAGCAGACTGCAGCTTTCTAAATACCAGAAGGCAAAAGCATAATCTTGATAAAGGAGGATAATATTGATGAGAAACACAGCAGCAGGAATCCAGTTTGAAATCGCAAAAGGCGTATTCAGACCTCACACAGCACTTACAAACATGGCTCTGGCATATTACCAGAATGCAGCTAACTACTTCGCAAAGGCTCTTTTCCCAACCTGTCCGGTAAGTCTTTCTTCTGACAACTACTATGAGTTCAGCAAGGAAGATCTTCTGAGAGATAACTGGAGCAGAAAACCTGCTTATGGAAAAGTTGATCCTACAGTAGTAGGCGAGAGCATGAAACCTTATGTATGCCAGGTAGACCAGATGATCATGGGAATTGATCAGATTCGCCAGACCGATCTCAGTAGAAGACAGGGACCAACCACAATGCAGCCTAAACAGCAGAGAGTAAAAACCATTGCAGAACAGGCAAATATCCATCAGGATCGTCTGTTTGCGGAAAGCTACTTCAAAGCCGGCGCATGGAAGAATGAACTTGAAGGAGTAGACAATACCTCTCCAAGCACAAAACAGTTCATTAAATTCAGCAATGCAAACTCTGATCCTATTGCATTTATCGATAGCGAGAAGACAAGCATGAATCAGCAGACAGGACGCATGCCGAACCGCCTCGGCCTTGGTATCAATGTATTCAATGCCCTGAAGGTGCATCCGGCAATCCTTGAAAGAGTTAAATATGGCGGAAGCACTGCAAACCCAGCGTCTGTAACAGAAAACGTTCTGGCACAGCTCTTCGGAGTAGAAAAGATCGTGGTGCTTAAATCCATCATGAACAATGCCGGCATGGGAGAAGATGAAAACATGCAGTACATCGGAGATCCGGATGCATTCCTTCTTGCCTATGCCACAAACGCACCGAGCATTGATGAACCGTCTGCCGGCTACATCTTTACATGGGATATGCTTGGAAACGGACAGATGCTTCCGATTCTGAACTATCTTGGCGAGAATGGAACACATACAGAATACGTGGAAGGACTTATGGCAACAGATATGCATAAGACATCCGATGATCTGGCGAGATTCTACAAATCTGCAGTCTAAGGAGGTGCCATATGAAGCTTGTTGCAAATAAACCATGCACTCTGAGCGGAAAACGATACTTCATCGGAGAGGAAATCCCGGCCGAAGCAGTCGCTGATCCGGTAGCTCTTGAAAAAATGGGAGTGCTGACTGTGATTCGTGACGGTATTCCGGTTGAAACACTTGAGGAATGCGTGGCATCAGTCGGAGAAGTATTCTTCAAAATCGAAATCGTAAAAGGAGATAAGGGCTTCGGTTTGGATGTTACAGAGCCTCAGCTTCAAGAAGCAGTAAAAACTATGCAGATGAACCAGAAGGATGCTGTAGCTCATATTAGAGACACTGTAGAGGATAATACAGTGCTTATCTTTCTGAATGCAGTAGATTCGAGAACTGCTGTAAAGAAAGAAGCTGAAACTAAGGCGAAGAGCCTTGAGGAACTGGAGGAAAGCGCAGGTGATGCCTGATGCCTGGAACATATCAGTACGAACCGGGGAATATTGCTGAATACGGAAAAGACCGTATGCGTTTTGAACTCGGAGATGTAATGGTCGAGGGAAAAGAAAAGACTTGTGCGCTCTGCGATGAGGAATACAATGCGGTGATTCCGGAAAAGGTTCCGACGGCGAGGCAATGGAAAAAAGCAAAACTTCGTTGCCTTGAAAGCATTATGCGGAAGTTTGCATTTGAACCCGATACAAAGGTTGGCCCACTCTCCTTATCCATGGGGGAACGTGCCAAACTATGGAAAGAGATGTATGAGGATCTGAAAAAAGACTTGAAAGCCAGTGCAGCTTCGGCCGAAGCAATTCTTCCGTTGGCAGAAAATCCAGAAACAGGGCGGATAACACCGCCTTATTTTTATGCCGGAATGATGTCACATGAGGAAACAGAGGGGGAAGACATATGATGTTCGGAAACGCAATGTACCTTCGTCCGGGAAATCTCTGGAAGAGCTTCCGGGTATTGAAGATGCATGTGGACAATGTAGATGGATATGCAAAGAACTCATATGAAGATACGGGAACTATAGTGGATGGAATTCTTGCACAGGCGACTTCGAATGAGAGGGAGCTGACAAAACACCTATGGGACCAGAAACTGCATTCCCTGACGCATACCCTTGTGGTATCTGGAAGATGTGATCTCAAAAAGTCAGATATTCTTGCATATGAGGAAAAAGCATATTTAGTTCTTGCTGTTGATAATGCCGGAGACCTTGGGGTTGCCGGCATTGCTTATCTTGAAGAAAGGAATGATCTGAAATGAGTCCGGAGGCAGCAGCGGCAGGCGTACAGGAAGAAGTAAAGAACCGCATAGAGCAAACCAAACGACAGGTTGATGCAAAGATGATGCAGGGTGCCAATGAACTCAGGAATGCTGCTCTTACGGTATTGGCTAATCCAAGTCCTTCAGCTCCCGGAAGCCCACCTGGTGTAAGGAGCGGAAACCTGAGAAGGAACTGGAATATGTACAGTTCTGGCGGTGGAGGAAATGGCATATTCGGAATCCAATCTGGAATGCACTACTCGGGATACCTGGAACATGGAACAAGCAAAATGGCAGCTCGTCCTTATGTTGAAAAAATCAAAGAAACTGCAATGCCGGAAATCCTGGCATTGTTCTCGGAATTAGGAGGGTAAATGTTACTGACTGAAGAAACAAAGAAAGTTATAAATCTTGCTGAAATCGGAAGAGGATCTCTTATCTCGGCAAAAAATAAAACCTGGGATAAAGCGCAGTCTGGAATAGTGACAGAAGTGACTGCTGACACCATCACAGTTTTATTCCTTCCGGAAACACAGAATATCCAGAATCATTTCGCAATCCAGGCTGAGGCTATTGAAAAAGGAATGTGGACTATCAGATATTCTTCTGACGGAATGGAAACGGTGAACGTATATGAGGGGAGTGTAGAAGATGGATCTGAATCAGTTGCTGTATAGAAGATTATCTCAGGACAACCTTCTGAACGGAACTCTGGCCAAGTACGCAGATAAGCCGGCTATCTTTAACACAGAGTTTCCTCCTGATCAGCAGGAGGGATGGAATGGGAAAAGCCAGTATCCGAGGATTTCTTATGTCTTCAACAAACAGGTGGATACAAAGCGGTCTTCATCTGGCCAGCTTACTGTCGCATTGTACGACATCATGGATCCGCTTGAAGTAGAGAAGATGGAAGTTGCTATCAGGAATTGTCTTCAGGACGTGGTGATGAAACCGGAAGGGGAGGCGCCTATGTGCTTTGCATGGGCCAGAAGTGAACCTTACATCCTGGAAGGAAACGCAGTGCTGTGCAAAGAAATTGTGTTCGATATTCTGGAATACCCCGCACAGGAAACTACGGATCCAGATCCTGTTATGGCGTTGAACAGGTATATTAAGAATCTTTTCCCGGAATGCATAGTTTTTGGAATTGATGAGTTATCAGAATACACCATTCCGGCAGATACTCCTGTTTTCTATTCTGGACTGAAATCAATTGACAGCACAGATGGTCATTGCAGGAGTAGCCTGTCGTGGTTCAATGCAGTTATTTCGGTGCATCTCCTGTGCCCGAAACCGTCATTACGGTTGAAAATGATGGCCGCACTTCACCAGAGCTTAGCGAAGAATGAAGAGATCATCATGTTTGATGATTCCCCAATGGTCGTGAAAGCTCTGAAAATGAACAACAATGCTGATTACCTTAGAGAGGGGCAGATGTCTCTGACAGGGTATTACGCGTGCTTAAAAGACGCATTTAAGCAGCCTGGTATATCAGGCGTAACAATCAACGATCTTACATGAAAGGAGTAAGCAATGGCAGAAAAAGATATCAAGAAGACACCGGCTGCGACACAAACAGTACAGCCGTCCGCTGACAAGTACACCATCCAGGAACTTGAAAATGCAAGCACAAAAGTATTTGGAGTTCCTCGCGAATGTGCAGTAGCAGCCTTCAAAGGCTGCAAAAAAACAGAAATGACTGTTGCGGAAGCGAAACAGATCATTGATAGATTCATGAAAAAGGAGGTCAAATAAATGGCAGGTTATTTTTCTCTTGGAGAAAACAAAATCCGTCCCGGTGCATACTTCAATGTACAGAAAAGAGGGGACGAAACAAACTTTGGAGCAATTGATGGTGTTGTAGCAGTACTTTTCAAGTCTTCGATCGGACCACTTGGAAAAGCTACAGTTCTTCCAGCAGCTGAAGGATATGAAAATACCTTTGGTACTGGAGGCACCACAGATGCATTAAGAGAAGCGTTCTATGGAGGCGCTGTCAAACTTATCGCTGTTCGAGTAGGAAACGGTGGTACGGTTGGCAGCGCCTCTCTTGCTTGTGCAACAGGCAAGGCAAAGCTTTCAACAAAATATCCAAGCGGTGCAAAATTTACAGCAACAATCAGAGAGAAGCTTGGCGATTCCTCAAAGAAGGAGTGCATCGTATATCTGGATGGCTCTGAGTTCGAAAAGGTAACATTTGCAGCAGGAGCAGAAGAAGCTACTGCACTGAAAGAAGCATTTGCTTCCTCAAAGAACTTTGTAGTCGATATTACTGACGCATCAGGAGCCGTTACAGCGGTTAGCCAGTCAGCTTTCGCAGATGGTGCAGATCCGACAGTAACAAACGCAGACTACAGTGCCGGATTAAAAGAAGTGGAGAAATATTACTTCAACACCATTTGTGTTGATACAGAAGACGCCGCTGTCCATGCATTGGTAGCGGCATTTCTTGACCGAATTTATCTGGCTGGCTCTTTTGGAATGGCAATTGTCACTCCAAAACCTTCCTCTTCACTGGAAGATAGGATGACATCCATCTCCAGCTTCGATACCGAAAACGTAATCGCGCCGCTGAATGCGAATGCCAATGCCGGCAATGAAGAGCTGAAAGGATATCAGGTGGCTGCGTATATTGCGGGTGTTGTAGCCGCTACTCCTGCGAACCAGTCCGTGACACACGCTACTCTTAGCAGATACAGCGTTCTGAATGAAATCCTTACAAATACAGAGATGGAAGTAGCTGAAGAAAAAGGCTGCCTGGTCCTCTCTACGGCTTCTGACGGGGCTGTATGGCTTGACAATGGTGTTAATACCTTGGTTCATCCGGATGCCAACCACGACAGCGGATGGAAGAAAATCCGTAGAACAAAGACCCGTTATGAACTTCTGAACAGAGCAAATGCAGCAGCTGACGCACTGGTTGGAAAGGTTGATAACGATACAAACGGAAGAGCCACTATCATGGCAGCTATCCAGGGTATCTGCAATGCCATGGAGGCAGAAGGAAAGATCCAGTACGGCAATGTAACTGAATCTACAACTGTTACTACTGATGGAGACACTTGTGGATTTGATATCGAAGTGATCGATCTGGATTCTGCAGAGCACATCTATCTGAATTACTACTTCCAGTTCAGCACTATTGTTGCTGCATCTGGAGAATAAGAAAAGGGGGAATAAATAATGCTGAATAAGAGCGCGGCTACTGATGCCAGACACAGCAGATCCGGCAAAGATGCGATGCTTTATAACTCTGCTGGAAAACCATTTGCACAGGTTGAAAGTTTCACTACTAAAGGTTCATTTAATAACTACAAATATGCGCCTCTTGGCCAGAACAGAGAGCTTGAGGTTAATGGAACCGTAGGAGTTACCGTAAACATTTCCGAAATCGTAGTTCTTGATGGTGAGCTGTTTAATGCGGTTATCAATGCTATTGCAAACGGAGAATCTCCTGTTCTGATGTTTACAGGAGTTATTGAAGGAAGAAATGGATCACAGGAACGTGTGACCTACAGAGAGTGTATCCTTTCCGGAGACAGCGATATCCAGAACGTAGCTACAGGCGATGTGCTGAAAAGATCTTTTGCCCTGCACTGCAATGGCAAGGTTGAGAATAAGAGCAAACTGACAATCTGATTTCTATTAAGAGGGGCTGGGCATCAGCCCCTCGTTTTTAACAGGAGGAAAAGAAATGGAAAATAAAGACTTTATGGATCCGGAATTAACTGAGGAAGAGAAAAGAGAAACTATCCTTGCAAACGAGGATGATTATCTGGAAGGATTATTGGCAGCTGCTGATAATGCAGCAAATGACACAAAGAAGATCGAGATCATTCGTAACGAACGGAAGTATTTCTCCTTCAGTATTCATTCGCTGACTGATGAAATGTTAAAAGATATTCGAAAAAAATACACAAAATATACAAAGAATCGCCGCCAGGGCATCCGGGTTGCGGACGAACTGGATATGCCAAAGTACAGGGCTTCCGTGATCTACAACTCTACTACGGAAGAAGACAAGGCCAAACTGTGGGATAATCCGGCTGTCAAAAAGGGCCTGGAAGCAAAAGGCATCTGTATTATCAATGCTCTCGATGTAATTGACGCTGTTCTCCTTCCGGGAGAAAAAGACCGCATTATGGAGATTATTGATGATGTTAATGGTTTCAATAATGAAGAAGTGAAGGCTGAAACTGCAAAAAACTGATTATGGCCGGTGGAAAGTCAACATTGCTCCACCACATATTTCAACGCCAAGGTTTATTGCCGAGTGAAGTAATGAGTTTGCCCTCTGGAGAGAGGGCTTTTCTTTTTGCTTCAACCAGGCTATGGATCGAGGCGAATACGAAAAAGGGGTGACATGGTAAATGGGAGAAACAATTAGAATTGAAATTCCTGTATCTGTGAATGATAATACAGACCCTGGCCTATCAAATATCACGAATAAGATGAACACCCTGGCCACTGCCGCCCAGAAGGTAAATCGGATCCTGTCATCTGGATTAAAAACCAGAGGGATTGAACGAACAGCAGAGAGAGTGGAACGAACGCTTGGACGTGAGCACTCTATTGAAGTTTCGGCAGATGACAATGCCACTCCGGTTCTTTCAAGAGTCGAAGATGCAGCTGAAAGAGTAGGAGGAATTTCAGCAGATATTGAGATAGGAGCAAACGACAATGCTACTGCCGAAATATCTGGTGTCGAGGATGCAGCAGTAACCCTTGACGGAACAAGTACTGATGTAGAACTGGGGGCGGATGATAATGCCACCGGGGTGGTAAATAGTGTTGGAGATTCACTGTCTGTTCTAAACGGAAATGAAGCGGTAGTAGAGCTTACTGCGGACGACAATGCTACGATGCAAATTATGGATGTGGAGGATGCACTGGCCGCCTTGAATGGTGAAGTGGCTGTGGCCTCAGTGGAAGCTGATGATACAGCCACGGAGATAATCCGAAGTGCCGAAGATGCAGTGGCCACATTCGATGGAACTTCCGGGACAGCGGAACTGGGGGCAGATGATAATGCAAGTCCGATCATCGACGATGTGAGGGACAAAGCAAAAGCCTGGGACGGAAGCGTTTTTACGGCAACTATGAGTATAGTAGATGCTGCTACTGCTCCAATGGGAGCGGTTTTAAATGCTGCAAAGAATCCAATAGCACAGGGCGCAACATTCCTTGGAGTGAGCGCAGGACTGGCTGATACTGTGAATACATACAAAGGGTTTGAGAGTATGATGTCGCAGGTCCAGGCTATATCTGGCGCT